>Ga0102938_10000073_pt1 | contig 56280 bp, 39 predicted proteins | sample SalPonR2_B_D2_MG_FD_84516 | JGI IMG/M metagenome (GOLD analysis project Ga0102938, IMG submission 84516) | Salt pond soil microbial communities from South San Francisco under conditions of wetland restoration - Salt Pond MetaG R2_B_D2_MG | ecosystem: Environmental > Aquatic > Marine >...
TATTGAAATCTGGAGCGGGAAACGAGACTCGAACTCGCGACCCCAACCTTGGCAAGGTTGTGCTCTACCAACTGAGCTATTCCCGCGTCAGGACGCGCAATTCTAAGCCCTAAGTGCACCCTGTCAAGCTTTGCCCTCCCGCGCGCAGGCAGCTGCTCAATAACCTCGCAGGTGCGGCCACGCGGCCATCAGGTACTTCCCCATCGACCAGAGCGTCAGCAACGCTGCCAGCAGGAGGAACCCGTAGCCGATTTCATACATCGGGATGAACCACAACTTCTGGCCCCACAGCATCATGATCAGGGCCGTGATCTGCGCCGTCGTCTTGTACTTGCCGATCCCGGATACCGACACATGCTGGCGTCCGCCGAGCTCCGACATCCACTCGCGCAATGCGGAGACCGCGATCTCACGGCCGATGATGACCGCTGCGGGGATCGCCACGACGAAGCCGGGGTACTTTGACACCAGCAGCACCAGCGCGGTGGAAATCATCAGCTTGTCGGCCACCGGATCCAGGAATGCACCGAATGCGGAGGTCTGGTTCAGCTTGCGGGCGAAGTAGCCATCGAGCCAGTCGGTGATCCCAGCCAGCGAAAAGATGATCGCTGCGACCGGGCCCGACCATGGATGCGGCAGGTAGAAAACCACGACGATCAGGGGGATCAGGACGATCCGGATCCACGTGAGCGTGTTGGGCAGGTTTAGCCTTGCTGACATGGTCTCATTCCGCCGGGTGAAGTGCGTCGTAAATGCGTTGCGCCAGGTCACGGCCAATGCCCTCGACCCTGGCCAGGTCATCCGTGCCCGCCGACATGACGCCTTGCATGCCGCCGAGCTCACTCAGAAGCGAGCGGCGTCGCTTGGGTCCGAGTCCCTCGATGCCCTCAAGCGGACTGGTTCTCCTGCTGCGTGCCCGCCGCTGCCGGTGACCCGCGATCGCAAATCGGTGGGCCTCGTCGCGCACCTGCTGCACGAGATGCAGTGCGCTGGAGTGCCTCGGCAGTATAAGGGGCGTCGGTTGGCCAGCCAAGAAGAGCCGTTCCAGGCCGGGGCGCCTGGCGGGACCCTTGGCGACCGCAACCAGCTCGATGCCCTCGATCTGCAGCTCATTCAGCACTGCGACCGCCTCCGCGAGCTGGCCTGCGCCACCATCGATCAGCAGCACGTCCGGCAACGGCGCCTCGCCGCGCTTCAAGCGGCTGTAGCGCCGCAGCAGGGCCTGGCGCATCGCCGCGTAGTCGTCCCCCGCGGCGATCCCGGAAATATTGAAACGGCGATAATCCGCCTTCAGCGGGCCTTCGGTGACGAACACCACGCAGGAGGCGACAGTCGCCTCGCCGCCCGTGTGGCTGATATCGAAGCATTCGATGCGGCGTGGCGGCGCGTCGAGACCAAGCGCCTCGCCGAGCGCCTCGAACTGGGCGGTGAAGCCCGCCGTACCCGCGATCCTGAGTTCCAGCGACTGGCGAGCGTTCTCCATCGCCATCTCGAGCCAGCGGCTGCGCGGCGCACGCACTCGATGGCGCACGGACACCTGGCGGGCCACCTGCTCCGAAAGCGCCCTGGACAGCAGTTCCTCGTCTTCGAGCGGCTGCGCGGTGAGGATCTCCGCCGGTGGGTTGCCGCCGAGATAATGCTGGGCGACGAAGGCGCCCAGCACCTCGGCCGCATCGGTGCCCGGGGCGGCGCGAGGAAACCAGCTCCGGCTGCCCAGGATTCGTCCGCCGCGAATGAACATCGCCGCCACGCAGAACAGCCCGCCTTCCTCGTGCAGTGCGAGTGCATCCGCATCGACGGCACCGCCCTCCCCACCGACCGCTGATTCCTGGATCGCCGCGAGTCGGCCGATCTGGTCCCTGTAGCGTGCGGCCTCTTCGAAAGCCAGCCGGCCGGCGGCTTCGTCCATGCGGCGCCGCAGCTCGGCGCGGATCTCGTTGCCCCGGCCCTCCAGGAAACGAATCGCGTGATCCAGGTCCCGGCCGTAGTCTTCTTCGGAAATCAGCCCCACGCAGGGCGCGGAGCAGCGCTCGATCTGGTACTGCAGGCAGGGCCGGCTGCGATGTGCGAAGTAATTGTCCTCGCAGGGACGGATGCGGAACAATCGCTGCAGGTCGCGCAGGGTGGCGCGCACCGCGGGCACATTGGGATATGGGCCGAACAAGCGACCGGAGGCCCGCCGGGTGCCACGATAGAACGACAGCCGCGGATAGGCATGCGCCGTGTCGAGGCGAATGTAGGGAAAACTCTTGTCGTCCTTGAGCAGGACGTTGAAACGCGGCTTGTGGCGCTTGATCAGCGTGTTCTCGAGGACCAGCGCCTCGGCTTCGCTGCGCGTGACCGTGACCTCGATGCCCCGGATGAGGTTCACCATGAAACCCGTCTTCCCCGGGCGCGGAACGCCGCGGAAATAGCTCGAAACACGCTTTTTCAGATCCCGGGACTTGCCGACGTAGAGAATCTCGTCGTCTTCCCCGAGCATGCGGTACACCCCGGGGCGATGCCCGAGGCGCCGCAGCACGGGCCGAGGATCGAACGGCGCCTTGGCCGCCCGACGCCTCCGCTGGGGCGGCTTCTCGCCGGCGGAATCCGGTTCGGGATTCGATTCGCTTTGCCCCGGCGGCTTGTTCACGCGCCGGACCCCACCCCGGCGAGCCGCGCGGCCCGGCTCACCACGTCCATGAACATCGACTCGGTCAGGCGTCGCGTCTGGGTGTTGTAGCGGCTGCAATGATAAGAATCGACCAGCCTGGGATGCGCCTCCTCGAGCTCGTGTTCGGCCCCATGAGCGAAACGATGGGCCGAGCGACGTGCTCCGCAGGCGTCCAGCGCCGCATCGTGCGCGATGCGCCCGAGTGCGAGCACGACCTTGGGACGGCTCTCCGCGAGCTCCGTACCGAGCCATCTCTGGCAGCAGCGAATCTCCGCCGGCGTCGGCTTGTTCGCCGGCGGCAGGCATTTCACCGCGTTGCTGATGCGGCAACCGATCAACTCCAGCCCGTCGCCGGGCTGCGCGGAGTCGGGGCGGCTGGCCAACCCAAGCTTGTGCAAAGTCCGGTACAGCAACAGGCCGGCATAATCGCCGGTGAACGGTCGCCCGGTACGGTTCGCGCCGTGCATGCCAGGCGCGAGACCCACCAGCAGCAGCGGCGCATCCGCCGGCCCGAAGGGCGGCACCGGCGCCGCATAATAGTCGGGCTCCTTCTCGCGCACATCGGCGAGAAAGCCGGCGAGACGCGGGCACCGGGTGCAACTGCCGTCGAACCAGCCCGCCGGATAATTGTTTTCGGGCAGTTTCAGACGTGGCACTTCGCTTTAATTTTACTTCCTACTAACATGTTTTTCTTGTTTTTACTGCTCCATATGCCGGATGACAGCGTCGCCGAAATCCCGCGTGCCGAGCAGTGTCGCGCCGGGCACAAGCCGCTGCAGTTCCTCCTCGACCGAGGCCTGTCCGGCGGCCATCCTCGGTTTGCGAATCGCCTCGCGCAGCCGGGCCAGGTCGAAGGTGAGTTCCTTGGCCGCGATGGTCTGCGCCACGCCACGGACGATGTTGTCCGCGGCCTCCCGCCAGCCGAGATACCGCAACAACATCTCCGCGGAGAGGATCAGCGAGCCCGGATTGACCCGGTCCTTGCCGGCGAAGCCCGGCGCGGTGCCGTGGGTCGCCTCGAACACCGCGACGGCGTCGCCGATGTTGGCCCCCGGAGCGATGCCGATCCCCCCGACCTGCGCAGCGAGCGCATCCGAGATGTAGTCGCCGTTGAGATTCAGGGTGGCGATCACGTCGTACTCTTCCGGGCTCAACAGGATCTGCTGCAGGAAGTTGTCGGCGATCACGTCTTTGATCACGATCTGCCGCCCGGTGCGCGGGTTGTCGAAGCACAGCCACGGACCGTCGCCGAGCTCGGTGGCGCCGAATTCGTCGCGCGCAAGCTGGTAGCCCCAGTTGCGAAACGCGCCCTCGGTGTATTTCATGATGTTGCCCTTGTGGACCAGGGTCACCGAGCTGCGATCCTCATCCACGGCGTAGTTGATGGCCTTGCGCACGAGCCGTTGCGAGCCCTCCTTCGACACCGGCTTGATGCCGAGTCCGGAGCTCGACGGGAATCTCACCGCATGGACCTTGAGCTCGTCCTGCAGGAACTTCATCAGTTTCTGGGCTTCGGGCGAACCCGAGGGCCACTCGATGCCGGCATAGATGTCCTCGGTGTTCTCGCGGAACACGGTCATCGACACCAGCTCCGACTCCTTCATAGGGGTCTGCACGCCCGGGAAGTACCGGATCGGGCGCACGCAGGCATACAGGTCGAGACGCTGGCGGATCGAGACGTTGAGCGAGCGGAACCCGCCCCCCACCGGCGTGGCGAGCGGGCCTTTCAGGGACACCAGGTAGCGCTCCAGGGCGTCGAGCGTCTCTTCCGGGAGAAACTGGCTCCCCCCGTACAGCTGGGTCGCCTTGTGGCCGGCGTACACCTCCATCCATGCGATCTCCCGTTGCTCGCCGTAGGCTTTGCGCACAGCGGCGTCCACCACCTTGCGCGCGACGGGGGTCACGTCGATGCCGATGCCGTCGCCCTCGATGAAGGGCACGATCGGCCGGTCCGGGACATTCAGCGTGAAGTCGGGATTGCCGGTGACGGGCTCGCCGCCATCGGGAAGCTGGATGTGTTCGTAGCGCATGAGCCTGTTCCGGGTGAAACGGTAGGAGCCGCGGAGCCCGCGTCACGGGCGACGCGCCGGCCGGCGTGGCGTTATATTATCCCCGCCGCCGCCGGGTGACTCAACCTGGACGGCGGGCTTCAATCGCCATCCCGATGACCGAAGGCGTGCATGTACAGGGTCGGTACGAGCACGAGGGTCAACAGTGTCGAGACCAGTACGCCGCTTGCGAGCGTCAGGCCCAGCGGTTTCAGGGCCGGCTCGAAAATCAGCGAACCGCTGCCGAACATCACGGTGCCGGCCGTCAACAGTATGGGCCGGGTCCGCAGCGCAACCGCCCGGACCAGCGCGTCATCGACCGCCATGCCCTGGTCGATGTGCTGCACCGTGAAATCGACCAACAACACGGCATTGCGCACCACGATCCCGGCCAGGGCGATTACCCCCAGTATTCCGAAACCGGCGATATCGAGTCCCATCAGCCAGTGACCGGGAATCACGCCGATGAAAATCAGCGGAATCGGCACCATGATGACCAGCGGGACCAGGTAGGACTTGAACCATGCCGACAAGAGCGCGTAGATCAACAAAATGACCGCGAGGCCGGCCAGGCCGAGATCGCGATAGACCTGTTGCGTCATCTCCCACTCGCCACCCCAGTAGAGCACCGGCGCCGCATCGTCCCGCGGGACGCCGAACCAGCGCACTTCCGGCATGTCGCCCGGTTGCGCGCGAAGCTCGGCGAGGATATCCCGTTGCACTGAGACGGGCTGGCTCAGGCCGCGATCCACCTCTGCCGCCACGTAGCGCACCGGCAACTGGTTCTTGCGATGCCGCGGCGGCGTCCATGCGCCCGTTTCGATCTCGACGAGGTCGAGCAGCGGCACCGCACGCCCGCTCTCGCTGCGGATGTAAAGCCCGGCGAGATCCGCCAGCCGGGTACGTTCGCTTTCGCGCAGGCGCAGCACCACGGGCACCGGCTGACGTTCGGCAGGCAAGTCCAGGGAGGTCGCTGTCCGGCCGGCCAAAGCCATGTGCACGCTGGCCGCCACGCGGGCAGGCGGAACGCCCCGGGCCGAGCTGCGGACCGTATCCACCGCGAGGCGCAGTTCCGGTCCCGCCGGCTTGGGAAAAGGCTCGATGCCGCGTACGGCCGGATGCTCGTGCAGCAGTTCCGTCACCCGCCGAGCGAGTGCCTCGCGTGCAGCCTCGTCGGGGCCGAAAATTTCCGCCTGGATGGCGTTGTCGCTCGAGGGGCCCGAAGGGATTCTGCGCATCCATGCGCGGGCATCGAAGTCGTCCAGCACCGCCGCGAGGTCTTCGGCAAGCGCCTGCTCAAGTTCGAAACTTAGCATGTCGCGCTCGTGCTCGGGATGCAGCTCCACGTAGACGAATGCGCGGTGTGAATCCGCCGCGTCGACTTCGACCGGGCCGGGAAACGGCATCAGCAAAGGCCCCCTGGTCCCGGCGAAGGTGGTGTAACCCTTGACCCCCGGGTACTCCCGCAGCTCTCGACCGACCGCCGTGCTGGCGGCGAGGGTGCTTTCCAGCGTGCTCCCCGGCGGCAACGCCAGCTCCACGACGAACGCCTCGCGGTCGAGGAACGGCACCAGCGTCAGCTGCACCTGGCGCGTTAAAACGATGGCGACGCTCGCCGCCAGCAATAACACGAGCGCCAGGTAGAACAGCCACTTCAGGCCGTCGGAGTCCAACAGCGGCTGCACGAGTCGGCGGTAGCGACGCTCGAAGTCGCTCGGGGCCTGGTCGTCGTCGGCTTCCTTCGCTGCCTGCCGTTCTTTCTCCGCCCGCCCTTCTTTCTCCGCCAGCCCTTCGTTCGAAGTCGCCGGTGCGCGCAACAGGCGAAACGCCACGTACGGCGAGACGGTCAGCGCTATGGTCAAGGAGAACAGCACCGCGAGCGATGCGCCGGTCGGAATCGCCCGAGTGTACTGGCCCATTTCTCCGGAGATGAACGCGGTCGGCAACAACGTCGCTACGATCAGGAATACGGCCAGGATGGTCGGATTGCCCACTTCATCCACCGCCCGGACCGTCAACTCACGGTTACGCTCGCCGGCTTCCCGGTAATGCCGGCCGATGTTCTCCATGATGATCACCGTGTCGTCGGCGATCAGCCCGATGGCCAGAATCATGGCGGCGATAGACACGGGATTGAGCGTAAAACCCGTCAAGAGGTAGGCGAGAGGCACAATGGCGAGGATGGCCGGAATCAGCAGCGTGACCGCCAGCGCGGCACGCCAACCGAGGCCGAGGAAGATGATCACGATCACGACCACGGTGGCGATCGCGAAATTCCGCAGGACACTGCGCACCGTCTTGTTGGCGGCCTGCCCCGCGTCATAGGCGATATCGACCTGCACGGCAGCTGGGATCACCTGCCCGACCAGCTCGTCCAGCCGCGCCTGGACACGCTGCGTCACGGCGGTGACGTTCTCGTGCGGTACGATCGAGACCGCGAGGCTCACCGCCGGCGCCTCGATCGGCCAGGAGCGGCGCCAGTGCAGCGTTTGCGACTCGGCGGCCCCGGGTCCATCGAGGACGTCCGCCACATCGCGCAACTCGACGACACCGGCCGGGCCCGCGCCCACCTGGATCTGCTCGATATCGCGGACGGAGGCCGGCGCCGCACCCACCCGGACCTGGCGCGTGGGGTCGCCGTGCAAGGCATCGGCGGACAGTCGCAGGCTCGCAGCCTCGACCGCAGCAAAAAGCCCGACCAGGTCGAGATCGTGCGCGGCCAGGTCATGCAAGCGGGGCAGCACGGAAATCTGCCGCGCCTGCCCGCCGTGGATGATCACATCGCGGACCCCCTCCACCGCCATGAGCCGCGCCGCGACCTCAGAGCCAAGGCGATGGAGTTCATAACCGCCGGCCTCCGGGCTCGACAAGGTCACCATCAGGCCGGCAAGCATGTCGTCTCCGACCATGCTGATATTCTCGGCGCCGACACCGGGAGGCAGCCTGTGACGACTGCTCTCGAAGGCTTCCTTCAACAGTCCATAGGCTTCCGCATCGCCGATCCCGGTCGAGAACTCGACCAGGATCAGCGCCGCATCGACGGAGGCGACGGTCGTGACCTCGTTGACTTGTTCGATGCGTGCGGCCCAGGCGCTGACCGGCCGTGCGACGAGCTCATCCACCCGGGCCACCCCTGCGCCGGGAAACGGCACCAGGATGCGCGCCGTAGGCACTTCGATCTCGGGCCGGTCCTGGCGTGGCGTCGTGATCAGCCCGTAAGCACCGAGCGCCAGGGCGACCACCAGGACCATCGGCACCACAGGCGAGTCGATGAGACGGCGTGCAATCCGGCCGCTAAAACCGAGACCCTTCATCAACGCGCGAGGGTGACGGGATGTCCGTCGGCCAGTTCGCCGACGACATCACCGATCACCACCCGTTCCCCGGCGTGCAGGCCCCGCGTCACCATGACCTGCCCGGCCATGTCGTGTCCTGTGGCGAGACCTACCCAGCGCAACCGGGCGTGCAGCCGACCCTCCGAGTCCTCCGCCACGACGAACAACCCGTCGAGTTGCCCACGTCTCAGCAGGGCTTCCTGTGGAATAGTCACTGCCTGCGTATCCGTCCGTCTCGCGGGGAGGCGAACCTCCGCGACCATGCCCGGGGAAAGACCCTCGGGCGGCATCTCGATCACCAGGCGCAAGCGCAATCCGACCCCGGGACCGCGCAGCGCCGGGAGGATCGCCACCACCCGGCCGCTGATCGGTTCATCATGCCCGGCGACGCGTATCCTCAGTTTGTCGCCCGGTGCCGTGCGCGCCGCAGCCGCCTGTTCGATCCCGGCATCCACTTCCAGCTGCGACCGGTCCTCCAGGATCACCAGCGGCACGCCGGGCGCCGCAAAAGTTCCGGCCTCGGCCAGCACCTCGCTGACTACGCCGTCGAACGGCGCCTGGATCACCGCATAGTCGAGGTTGATCTCGACACTCTCCAGTTCCGCCCTCGCCCGCTCCAGGGCTCCGGCGGCACGCTCGGCCTGCAACTCGCGCTCCTCTAACTGGACCTTGGCGACCAGTGAGCGGGCGTACAGGCGCCGGAAGCGTTCCCGGTTGCGCACGGCCTGTTCGTGGGTCTCGCGGGCCGCCTCCACTTGACGCGACGCCGCCTCGCGGGCCGCCTCGAGGTCGCGCGCGTCCACGTGCAGAATCTCCTGTCCCGCAACAACCGCATCGCCCGCCGTGACCAGCACACGGTCTACATGACCGGCCTGGCGGGTGCTCATCTGGGCCCGACGCAGCGGCCGGACGATGCCCGCGACCGTGTAGGTCACCTCTTGATCGGCGGCTTGCGCGCGAATCACGCTGACCGCCCGTGGTGTCTGCGGCGCATCCGGTGCCCCGGACTGCTCACAGCCGAACATCAGCACTACCGCGAGGATCGCAATCGTGCCGGCCGCCAAGACTCCATGCGGCCGGCGATGCGGAGAGAGCGGTGTACGGCTCACGGTCGCCACCGTCCGGCCTCGACTGCATCAGTGGCGAGTCGATAGCGTTCGGCGGCCAGCACCGCGTTGTAGCGGGCGGCGATTTCCCGGGTCCAGGCGCCGAGCGCCTCGGCCTGGGCCTGCAGCAGCGTGGTCATGTCGTCCAGCCCCTCCGCATAGCGATTCTCGACGAGCGCCAGGGCCGCCTCTGCGTCGGCCGCGCCGCGTGACGCGCTTTGCCAGCCGATGTGCTGCGCCTGCCACTCGGCATAGTTGTCACGGATCTCAGCCTGCCCCTGCTGGCGCAGCGCGCGCAACTCGGCGCTCGCCTGCCGTCTTGCCGCCTGGGCCTCGTCCAGCCGTCCCGCCTGGCCGAAGCCGGAAACGACGCTCCAGCCGAGGCGAATGCCGATCACCCAGTCTGTCTCGTCCAGGTCCAGCGGACGCCCCAGGTCCGTTCTCTGGTATCGCCCCACCAGGCTGATCTCAGGCAGATAGTCGGCCCGCGCGCGTCGCACACCGGCCTCGGCGGCGCGCACGATTTCCTCGGCGGCCCGGACGTCACTGCGTTGCTCGACCGGCGCCGCGGTGGCAGGCGCCGGCAACGCGACGGGCGGGCGCGGAACGTCGTCGGTCAGCACCCAGGCCGGCGCCTCATCCAATCCAAGCACCAGCCTCAGTCCCGACTCCGCACGTGTCACGCGACTCTTCGCCACCGCCACGCGGGCGCGCATGTCGGCGACCCGCGTGCGGGCCTGGAGAACGTCCAGAGGCGACACCAGCCCCTCTTCCAGGGCGCCCCGGGCCTGGGCCAGGCCGCGCCTGGCGGCCTGCAGGCCCCGCCTTTCCGCCGTCACCTGGCGCTGGGCGCTGCGTATTCCGTAGTAGGCGGCAACCGTGGCCACCGTCACCTCATCCTCGGCTCGCTGCACGCTAAGGCGCGCGGCGTCTTCCTGGCGAGCGGCCTGACGCCGCGCCTCCCACGCGCCGAAATTAACCAGCGGCTGCACCACCTGCACGCCGACGGCGTTGCCTTCCACCGGATTGACGTCCCGCCAGGCGATTCCCGGCGGCACGCCGGCTTCGATGGTCGGCACGTTGTCGAGAAGTCCAAGATCGGCCCGGAGATAAGTCGCATCGAAGCTGATCGTGGGCAGAATTCCCTGGCGCGTGCTGAGCAAGCGGCCTTCGGCGCGAGCCTGGCGTGCGCGCAGCACAAGCAACTGTGGGTTCTGTGCCTGCGCCAACTCCAGGGCGCGGGCCAGTGACAATGGCTTCTCATCGCTCTGATCATCTGCGTGACCCATGGACGCGGACGCGGGTACCGCCGCACAGAGCGCAACAACAATCAGCGTCGAGGTGCAGAGCATCCTGCTCATGGAACGATCCTAGATCCCGAACGGATAAGTCTCTGGCGCGCCGGGCTTCGCGTGACGCGGGCCCAGCGGTGTGACGGCCGAAGTCCGATCGAACCAGACGTAGGCGTCGTATTGCCGGGGCAGGCGTGTATCGGAATAGTGGCTCATCAACTCGGTTTCCGGCCGATAAATGACTCCGATGAAGCGCTGCAGTCGCGGGTCCATCAGTGCATTCCGCGCTGCGGAACCCTGTCCCGCCCGCAGATCCAGCAGGAAGCGCGCGATGCCAGTGTCATGGCACAGCCGTTCATAACTCTCGGCGTGCGAAGGCCGCACCCGTTTTACTTCCATGTCGCCGTCCCAGTCGTCCGCGGCCGCCACCGTCCCCGAATGTGTGCCGAAGCCGATCAACGCCGCTTCGTCGCCGAACTTCTCACGGCACAGCTGGCCGATATTCAGCTGGTCGCGCGCGACACCCATGTCCGTGTAGCGGGCGTCGCCGATGTGCGAGTTGTGGGCCCAGACGATGGCTTTCGAATCCCGGCCGCCGGCGGACAGCAGGTTCTCCAGGGTCTCGAACATGTGGGTGTCGCGCAGGTTCCAGGAAGCCGCGCCGCCATAGTACATGATCCGGTAGTAGCGTTCGGCCGCGGCGACCAGGCGGGCGTTCTGCGCCGCGTCGAGAAACTCCTCGCCGTCCTGTGCGATGTACTCGAGACGTCGCTCCAGGAGGTCCCGGCATTGTTCGACCACGACCTGCTCGCATTTCTCGTAGCCGGCACTGAGCACGGCACGGCCATAGGTCACGGGATCCTTCTGCCAGGGCGTCAGGCAACCATAACGCTCCCGCGCCACGGCCGCCGCTTCCGGATCGACCTCGTCCAGGTAGGCGAGCACCGCCTGGATCGAGCCGTTCATGTTGTAGATGTCGAGGCCGTAAAAACCGGTTCTCTCGGACAATTCCCCGATGCCCGCGTTGTGCTCTCGCAGCCATTCGATGAGGTGTTCTACGTCCGTGTTGCGCCACATCCAGGTCGGAAAACGCTGGAACGGCGCCTCCGTGCCGGGCCGGAACGGACGGTGCCGCACGTGGCGGTCCACGGCGGCCGCATCGGGCCAGTCGGCTTCCACGGCGATGATGTTGAAGCCGTGCTCCGTGACGAGCCGTTTCGTGATCGCGGCGCGCGCCTGGTAGAACTCGGAGGTGCCGTGCGAGGCCTCTCCGAGCAGGACGACGCGGCTGCTCGCGAAGCGATCGAACAGGGCGCCGAAGGCTGGATCGTCGAAATCCGGCAGGGGATCCGCGGACTCCGCGATGAGTTCCGGCACGCTGCGCTTGCGGGAATGGCCGGGCGCGTGGTTGCTTGCCCCGCGCTCCCCGTTCTCGCTCCAGCCCTGCTCGCCGATCAGCGGCACGAAGCGGACAGATGCGAGTTTCTCTTCCTCGAACTCCGTCTCGCTGGTGCGCCGCACCCGCACGAGGACCTGGTGCATGCCCATTTCACCCACCGGGATCACCAGCCGTCCGCCCACTGCGAGCTGTTGCTTCAGATGCTCGGGCACGGTCGGTCCGCCTGCGGCCACCAGGATCGCGTCGAAGGGACCGGCATCCGCCCAGCCGAGCGTGCCGTCCGCGACGCGCACCGCCACGTTGTCGTAGCCGAGGCGTGTACAGCGATCGGCGGCTTTCTCGCCGAGCGCAGGGAGTCGCTCGATGGCGTGGACCTGCGCGGCGACGCGGCTCATCACCGCGGCGGCATAACCGGAGCCGGCGCCGACTTCGAGCACGGTGTCCTCCGGGCCGAGTTCGGCCGCCTCGATCATGAAGGCGACGATATAAGGTTGGGAGATCGTCTGGTGTTCGCCGATCGGCAGCGGCGAATCTTCGTAGGCAAACTCTTCGTAACCGGGTTCGACGAAGGCCTCGCGCGGCACGCTGCGCATCGCATCGAGCACTGCAGGGTCGCGAATGCCCCGGCGCGCGAGATGCACGTCGACCATGCGATCACGTGCGCGTTCCAGATCTGTCATCACTAAAGGCCAATGTAAGGAGGCGATGTAAAAGGTATAGGCAAGATCGCCCCCGCCTTCAACGTAAACCCGGCAATGCGTTCTCAGGAAGGATGCAACGAAAAAGGCCCCGGGGCATTGCCTCCGGGGCCTCCGGTTCCGTCAACCGTCGTGAATCAGCTGCTCTTCGCGAACTGCTCCTCTTCGGTCGATCCCGCGAGGGCGCTGAGCGACGACTGCCCCGCAGCCACCACCTGGGTCACGGCATCGAAATAGCCGGCACCCACCTCGCGCTGATGCTTGGTGGCCGTGTACCCGTCCTTCTCGCTCGCGAACTCCGCTTCCTGCAGTTCCACGTAGGCCTTCATCTGGCTCTCCTTGTAACCCTTGGCAAGCGTGAACATGCTGTAGTTCAGGGCATGGAAGCCGGCCAGCGTGATGAACTGGAACTTGTAGCCCATCGCCGCGAGTTCCTTCTGGAACTTGGCGATCGTGGCGTCGTCGAGGTGCCGCTTCCAGTTGAAGGAAGGCGAGCAATTGTAGGCCAGCATCTGGCCGGGGAACTCCTTGTGCATGGCCTCCGCGAATTTCTTCGCCATGGCGAGATCCGGCACGGAAGTCTCGCACCAGATCAGGTCGGCGAGCGGCGCGTAGGCGAGACCGCGGGCGATGGCCTGGTCGATCCCGGCGTTCACGCGGAAGAAGCCTTCGGAAGTGCGCTCCCCGGTGATGAAGGGTGCGTCACGCTCGTCGATGTCCGACGTCAGCAGGTTCGCCGCGTCGGCGTCGGTGCGCGCCACGAGCAGGGTCGGAACGCCACAGACGTCGGCGGCCAGTCGCGCCGCTGCAAGCTTGCTGACGGCCTCGCTGGTGGGCACCAGCACCTTGCCGCCCATGTGGCCGCACTTCTTGGCAGAAGACAGCTGGTCCTCGAAATGCACGCCAGCGGCGCCGGCATCGATCATGTCCTTCATCAGCTCGAAGGCGTTCAGCACGCCGCCAAAGCCGGCTTCGGCGTCGGCCACGATCGGCTGCATCCAGTCGATGCTGTCGTCGCCCTCCGCGTGGTGCAGCTGGTCGGCGCGCAGCAGCGTGCGATTGATCCTGCGCACCACGGCCGGTACCGAGTTTGCCGGATACAGCGACTGGTCGGGATACATTTCTCCGGCGAGGTTGGCGTCGCCCGCCACCTGCCAGCCGGAAAGATAAATGGCGTTCAGGCCGGCCTTCACCTGCTGCATCGCCTGGTTGCCGGTCAGCGCGCCGAGCGCATTGACGAAAGGCTTCTCGTGCAGGTAGCCCCACAGCTTCTCGGCACCCTGGCGCGCGAGTGAATACTCGATGTCCACGGTACCGCGGAGACGTGTCACGTCCTCGGGTGCATACGGACGGGTAACGCCCTTCCAACGGGGGTTCTCGTTCCAGTCCTTCTTCAGTTCGTCAGCCGAAAGGCGTGTCATCGCGCGTTCCTCTTTAGTTGTGTCCCGACACCTTCAGTCGATGGCCTCGTATGCCACCAGCGTCAGGAAGTCCATGCAATAGTCCTCACCCGTGATCTGGTCGAGAAGCCCGGCCGCCTCGCGGTAATGCCCACCCGGGAAAGCCTCCTCGCCCACTTCATCCTTGATCTTTTCCAGTTCCTCGTCGCGGACCTGCTCGTACAACGCGTAAGTAACGCGTCGTCCGTCGGTCAGCACCCCCTGCGGGTGACGGATCCATTGCCAGACCTGGGCCCGCGCGATCTCGGCCGTCGCCGCGTCCTCCATGAGGTTGTGCAGGGGAACGCAGCCGTTCCCGCCCAGCCACGCCGCCAGGTACTGGATGCCGATGGAGATGTTGCTGCGCAGTCCCGCTTCGGTGATCTCGCCTTCCGGCACCTTGAGCAGGTCGGCCGCACCCACTTCTACATCCTCGCGCAGCCGGTCCAGCTGGTTCGGGCCGGGCATGTGCTTGTCGAATATCTCCGTCGCCACCCCGACGAGTCCGGGATGCGCGACCCAGGTGCCGTCATGCCCGTCGCCCGCCTCGCGCTCCTTGTCGGCGCGGACCTTGGCGAGAGCCGCTTCATTGGCCTCGGGGTCGCCCTTGATCGGGATTTGTGCCGCCATCCCGCCGATCGCCAGCGCGCCGCGGCGATGGCAGGTGCGGATCACCAGCTGCGAGTAGGAGCGCAGGAAATGCGTGGTCATGGTGACCTGCTGGCGGTCGGGCAGCGTGAACTCCGGATAGTTCTGGAATTTCTTGATGAAGCTGAAGATGTAATCCCAGCGGCCGCAGTTCAGCCCGACGATGTGCTCGCGCAGCTCGTAGAGAATCTCGTCGATCTCGAAGGCCGCCAGGATCGTCTCGATCAGCACGGTGCACTTGATGGTGCCGCGCGACAGGCCGAGGGTGTCCTCTGCGAAACGGAACACCTCGGCCCAAAGCCGTGCCTCGAGGTGACTCTCCAGCTTCGGCAGGTAGAAATAAGGTCCCGAGCCGATCTTCGCGGTGCCGGCGGCGTTGTGGAAGAGATAGAGCCCGAAATCGAAAAGACCGCCGGGAATGCGTTGGCCGTCGACGGAAACGTGTTTCTCGAAGAGGTGCCAGCCGCGCGGCCGGACAAACAAGGTGGCCGGTTCGCTCTTGAGCTGGTAACGCTTGCCCTCGGGAGACGTGAAACTGATGGTCCGCGAGACGGCATCGCGTAATGCGATCTGTCCGAGCACCAGGTTGTCCCAGTCCGGCGTCATCGAGTCCTCGAAGTCCGCCATGAAAACCTTCGCCCCGGAATTCAGCGCGTTGATGATCATCTTGCGATCGACGGGACCCGTGATCTCGACGCGCCGGTCGCGCAAGTCGGCCGGAATCTCGCCGACCCGCCAGTCGCCGGCGCGCACGTCCGCGGTTTGGGGAAGGAAATCGGGCATCTGGCCGGCATCGATCTCGGCCTGACGCGTCTTGCGCCGCTCGAGCAGGGCCTGGACCTGCGGACCGAAGCGTCGCGCGAGGACGGCGACGAAGCCCATGGCTTCCGGCGTCAGGATGGCTTCGTAACCTTCCCGGATGGGACCGAGAATCTCGTATTCAGCGTCCGTGCGTTGATTCGTCATGGCATGCCTTCAAGTTCCAGGGCCGGAGTGGCGTTACCGCTGCCCGCTCGGCTCGCTTGCCAGCGAGCGGATCGCCGGCGAAAGCCCGCTAATAGCGGTTACTGCACCGCGTCATATTAAGCGGCGATCCCGGCCAATGCAAAAAATCGCCGCTCTCCCGGAAAGAATAGTGCCCCCGGCGCTCGGGTGCCTAGCTGCCCGCCTGCGCGCGTTCCTGGCGGACAAACTCGAGCTGACCGGCATATGTCACGTGCGCCGCATCACCCGGTTCGGTCAGCGCCAATGCCCGCAGAAAAGCCGCCTCGGCAGCCGCGAGTTCGCCCTGCCGGCGCAGGATCCGGCCATGGGCCGCGTGAAAACGGGCCGCCTGCTCCGGAAAATCCTTCACGGCCGCGCGCGCCCGCTGCTCCGCGTCTGCCAGCAACAGTTCAGTCGGGTCACGAAATGCCAGGTAGAGGTAACGGGCCGTGGCTTCGGGATCGTCATTGTCGGCATAGGCATCGCGGACGAAAGCCAGGGCCGCATCGCGTTCCCCCAGCGACAACAGGGACCAGGCCCGCGCGTAGACATAATCCGCGTCGTCCGTTCCGTCGGGATAGGCCGCGGCCCAGGCGTCGAGCTCGACGAGCGTCCGTCGATGGTCCTTCTCGACCCGCTGGGTTGGCTGCAAGACCGACTGGAGAGCGACGGCCCGGCGTTCCTCGTAAGACAGCTCCTCCCGCAGCAGCATGGACTGGAAAATTCGCCGTGCCGCGTCGGCCTGTCCGGCGGCAAGGTAGGCGCGGGCGAGTTCCTGCAGCGAGGCCGCGTCGTTACGCTCGCGCACCAGCGCCTGCGCCGCCGCGATGGCGTCATGGCCGCCGGCAGCGCGCGATAGCTGCTCAAGGTAGTCCTCCGGGAAGCCGACGATCGCGGCGAGCTGTCGCGCGTCGCCGAGCCGTTCATCACCGGGTCCCGGCTTGAGAAGCAGGGTGGTCGGCGTGCCGAGGAAACCGAGTCCCTGCGCGGCAAGCACCGAGGCATCGGGTTCGTCGTAACCGAGTATCTCGAGCACCACCCAGTCTTCGGTCAGTTCCGCCACTTCTCGCGCATCCGGGTTACGCAGCAGCGCACGATCCAGTTGGATGCAGCCCGGGCACCAGTCGGGCTGGGTGATGACCACCATCACATTGGCATCCCGTGCGGCGGCCGCTTCGATCACCGCGCCGACGGTCTGCGGCGACCATTCCGCGAACCGGACCGCACCCAGTGCAGGAACACTGCTCATCAGCAGAAGCCCGGTTCCGACGAAAGCGCACATCGCTCTGATCATGGTGTTTCCTGAAACATCGAAGCCTGTGGTTGCGACCGGCAAAACGGTCCCACGTTCTCCGCATGGGGGGGGAATACCCCCCTCAGTCGGTCGGCCGCTGCATGTCGCGTATAGCGCGAAATTCGTTGCCCGGCGTCCAGTTCGGCCACCCGGAAGACATCGCCAGCGCCCGCCCGATGTCGAAATACAACAGCAGGTCGAGTGCGCCGCCGCGCCAATCCTGCGTCGGCGAATACTCGTCGGCCGGCTTGTGGTAGCGCTCGTCGTAATACGCCTGGGACAGCGCCTTGCCGCGGTCCGTGCCGCCGTCGAGCAAGTCGAGGCCCATCTTGGGGTACAGCGCGGGCACGCCGCGCTTGGCCAGGTTGAAATGATCGGAGCGGTAGTAGGAACCCGCCTCCGGGCGCTGGTCGGGCAGCACCTTGCGGCCCTGGCTCGCGGCGGCCCGATCGACGAAGCCGTCCAGTTCCGATGCGCCGTAACCCACGACGGAGATATCCCGGGTCGGACCGATGTAGTTCAGCACGTCGATGTTGATCACGGCGACGGTGTTATCGAGCGGAAATGCCGGCTGTGCCGCATAATGCGCCGACCCCAGCAGGCCCTGTTCCTCCGCGGTCACGGCCACAAAGGCGATGCTCCGGGCGGGCGCCGGATCCATGCGGGCGTAAGCCTCCGCCAGGATCAGCAACGCCGCCGTTCCCGACGCATTGTCCACCGCGCCGTTGAAGATCTCGGCACCGTCGCGACCCAGATGGTCCCAGTGGGCCGTGAACAGCACGACCTCCTCCGGCCGCTCGCTGCCCGGTATCACGGCGACGACGTTGTAGGAGTCGGACTCGGTCAGGCGGCTTTGAACGCGCGCACTCGCGCGCAGCTCACCGAGCACGCGGCCTCGGAAGCCGGGGCGTTGCGCAGCCGCCTTGAGGATGTCGAAATCCTCGCCTGCCGCAGCGCAGAGACGACGGGCGGTCGCGGCGCTCAGCCAGCCTTCCACGGTCGCCAGGGTTTCGTCCCGGTTCCCCCCGCGCAAGCCGAGCCGCTCCGTGGCGCCCTGTGAAATGACTTCCCAGCCATAGCTGGCCGGTTCGTCCTCGTGAACCACGAGCACCGCCGCGGCACCCTGTCGCGCGGCCTCCTCGAACTTGTATGTCCATCGGCCGTAGTAGGTCATGGCCCGGCCGGTGAACAACGCAGGATCCTCTGTCGCGAAGCCCGGGTCGTTGACCAGGACGACCACTGTCTTGCCGCGGACGTCCAGGCCGGCGTAATCGTTCCAGCCGTACTCCGGCGCCACGATGCCGTAACCGGCGAACACGAGCGGACTGTCCTGCACCGCCACTTCTTCACGCAGCAGCCCGGTCGACGCCACCATGTCGATGCCGAACTCCAGATCCGCCTCGAAATCCGGGCCGGTCACCGACATCGTCGGCACCGGGTCGAGGGTCCAGGACACCAGCGGCACCGCCTGCCGGTAACTGTCACCGTAGGCCGGCTGCGCACCCGCAGCCGCGAAACCCTTCTCCAGGTAATCGAGCGTGAGGACCTCTCCGGGAGTCCCGGGAAATCGCCCGCCGAAGGCGTCCGAAGCGAGCACCGCGATGTGACGATGCAGCGCCGCATCCGTGAATGCCTGGTGCGGCTCGGGCGGAGCGGCTGTGACGATCATCGTGGCGGTCAGTCCAAGCAGGCATCCTGCGGCGCTCGAGACGAATCTGCGCCGGCGTGGGGTGGACTGCTTGCGGATGGTGTGCTGTGTCAATGCTGGCCTCGCTTTTCGTTCGATGGAGGGCCCAATGATGCCAGATAAGGCCGCGGTCGCTCAGCGATCCCGCAGTTCAGCGACCCCGCAGGTCCGCGATCCGCATCGCGAGTTCGAGCGCCTGCTCATAATTGAGCCGGGGATCGACCTGCGAAAGGTAGGCCCGCTCCAGGTCGGTCTCGGTGAGGCCCCGTGCGCCCCCGATGCACTCGGTGACGTCGTCGCCGGTCAGTTCGAAATGCACTCCGCCGAGGTAGCTGCCCATCTCCTCGTGGATGCGGAAGGCCTGTTCCACCTCGGAGAGAATCCGGTCAAAACTGCGCGTCTTGACGCCGGTCGAAGTATTTTCCGTGTTGCCATGCATCGGGTCGCAGACCCACAAGACCGTGGCTCCGGCGGCCTGTACGGCCTCGATCATCGGCGGCAGATGCGATGCGATATTGCCCGCGCCGAAACGATGGATCAGCGTCAGCCGGCCCGGCGTGTTGTCGGGATTGAGCGTCTCGATCAGCCCGCGCAGCCAGTCGATGCTCATGCCGGTACCGACCTTCACCGAGATCGGGTTCGCGATCCCGCGGAAGTATTCGACGTGCGCACCGTCGAGTTGCGCCGTGCGCATGCCGATCCACGGGTAGTGGGTGGACAGGTTGTACCACTGGCCGCTGCGCTCGATGAAACGCGTTTGCGCCTGTTCGTACAACAGGTGCAAACCCTCGTGCGAGGTGAAGAAATCGATCCGCCGGGTGCGATGCACCGGCTGCCCTGAGATGAACTCGAAAAAATCCATCGAGTCCGTGATGCTCTTGACGATCTGCTTGTAGGCGTGCTCGAAGGGCGTCGACTGGGCAAAGCCGATATTCCAGTATTCGGGGTGATGCAGGTCGGCGAAGCCACCTTCGGCGAGCGCGCGAACGAAGTTCAGCGTCAGCGCAGCGCGATGATAGCCCTCGAGCATCAGCTCCGGGTCGGGAACTCGGTCGGCCGATGTGAAGCCGTTCCTGTTGACGAGGTCGCCGCGGTAGCTGGGCAATGTCTCCCCGCCGCGCGTCTCGTTATCAGCGGACCGGGGCTTGGCGTACTGGCCAGCCATCCGACCCACACGGATAACGGGACGCTTGAGACTGTGCAGGAGCACCACGCTGACCTGTAACAGGATCTTGAGCTTGCGCGCGATCTGGTCCGAGTTGCAGTCGGCGAAATTCTCGGCGCAATCGCCACCCTGGAGCAGGAAAGCCTCGCCGCGCTGCGCGCGGGCGATCTTTTCCTGCAGGGCCTCGACTTCCCAGGACACGACCAGGGGCGGCAGGGTGCTGAGCCGCTCCACGACGGAAGCGACAGCGTCCGCATCGGGATACAACGGCTGCTGGCTGGCCAGCTTGTCCTGCCAGCTTGCCGGGTGCCAGTGCGGCTGCTCTGTCTTTGCGTCCATGCCGTCATCCTACCGCGCATTGTCGCAGTGCAAAAGCCGTCCTGCCGGCGCCTCGGCTGGCGCCGTGCGGCGAGAGTCGGGATAATTGCGGGATATCGTCAGGCTTCCCCCGGGACAAACGCGCCCCGCAGGCAAGGGACGGGCCGGACACGTCTCAAAAAAACAATCCTGGAGTCACCTTGATGCATCGAGTACTCGTTCTCGGGGCCGGCAAGATCGGAGCCCTGATTTCCGGCCTGTTGGGCGAATCGGGCGATTATCATATCGATCTTGCAGACCTCGACGGCGCCGCGGCGGAAAGCGTCGTAAAGGCCCACGGCCTGGCCAACGTGCGGGCTTTTGCTCTCGACGCCACCGCCCCGCAGGACCTGGCCGCCCACCTCGATGCGCATCCCGTGGATGCAGTGATCTCGGGGCTGCCCTATTTCTGCAACGTGCCGGTGGCGACGGCCGCCCGGCAGCGTGGCATGCACTATTTCGATCTCACCGAAGACGTCGCCGTCACGGAGGAAGTCCGTTCGCTCGCGGCCGGCGCATCCACGGCTTTCGCCCCGCAATGCGGCCTCGCCCCCGGCTTCGTCAGTATCGCGGCCAATGAACTCGCAACGCATTTCGACGAGATCCACACCGTCAAGCTGCGCGTAGGCGCCCTGCCCCAGCATCCGAACAACGTCCTGAAATACTCGCTGACCTGGTCGACGGACGGACTGATCAACGAATACGGCAACATGTGCCAGAGCGTCGAGGACGGCAGCATCATCAACGTTCTGCCACTCGAAGGGCTGGAGGAAATAGAGATCGACGGCAACGTCTACGAGGCCTTTAACACCTCGGGCGGCCTGGGTTCGCTCGCCGACAGCTGGCATAGCCACGTCAACGAGATGAACTACAAGACCATGCGCTACCCCGGCCACTGCAACCAGATGCGGTTGCTGATGAACGGCCTCAAGCTCAACCATGATCGCGACACCCTCAAGCGCGTCCTTGAGAATGCGGTGCCACGAACGCTGCAAGACGTGGTGATCGTCTATGTTTCGGTGGTCGGCCTGCAGGACGGCGAGTTGCGCGAGGAAAACTACGTCAACAAGGTCTATCCCCAGATCATCGCCGGGCGGCTCTGGTCCGCCATCCAGGTGACGACCGCGGCGGGGGTCTGCGCCGTCGCCGACCTGGTCATCTGTGACCCTGAGTCGCATCACGGTTTCGTCACGCAGGAAAGCTTTCGCCTGAAGGATGTGCTCGACAACCGCTTCGGCCGGTTCTATGCCCATGGCGGCACCAATGAAGTATCGGCGCGAATGATCGCGACCGGGGCCGTGGGCCATCAACGTGCAAAGGGAGCATGAAATGCTGGAGATACTGAAAAGCCTCGGCCTCGGCGAGGAGAATTCGGGCGCCTGGGCGGGTTCCCGCGAGTTGCCGGGGCAGGGCCCGGTCATCAGTTCGATCAACCCCGCCAGCGGTGAGGCGATCGCACGAGTGCGCACCGCCTCGCCCGGGGAGTACGAGGACATCGTCGCAGCCGCACGCGAAGCGTTCCATCTGTGGCGGGCGATTCCCGCGCCACAACGTGGCGAGGCGGTGCGACTGTGCGCGGAAGCCCTGCGGCGACACAAGGATGCCCTGGGTAGCCTGGTCAGCCTGGAGATGGGCAAAATCAAGGCCGAAGGCGACGGCGAGGTCCAGGAGATGATCGATGTCGCCGATCTTGCCGTCGGCCAGTCGCGCATGCTCTATGGCCGCACCATGCATTCCGAGCGGCCCGGTCATCGCATGTACGAGCAATGGCATCCCCTCGGCGTGGTCGGCATCATCAGCGCCTTCAATTTCCCCGTCGCCGTGTGGAGCTGGAACGCGCTGGTCGCGGCGGTGTGCGGTGACGTGTGCATCTGGAAGCCTTCCCCGAGCGCGCCGCTGTGTGCGATCGCCGTGCAGAAGATCTGCAACGAAGCGCTCGCTGGACAGGGCTTCCCGCCGATCTTCAACCTGTTCGTCGAATCGGATGTCGCCATGGCCGAGACTTTCGTCGACGACGAGCGCATCGACCTCGTGTCGTTCACCGGTTCCACTGCAGTAGGCCGGAAAGTCGCGCAGCGCGTTGCGGCGCGCCTTGGCAAGTCATTGCTCGAACTCGGCGGCAACAACGCCATCATCGTCGATGAGCGCGCCAACCTGGAGCTCGCAGTGCCGGCGATCGTTTTCGGCGCCGTCGGCACCGCCGGCCAGCGTTGCACGACGACGCGTCGCGTGTTCGTGCACGAAAAGCTTTTCGACGAACTGGCCCATCGGCTGGTGCACGCCTACGAACAGGTGCGCATCGGCGACCCGCTCGATCCACGCACGCTTATGGGGCCGTTGACCAGCGCGGCCGCCGTGTCTCGTTACGAGGCGGCGATCGAGAGAGTCATCGCCCAGGGCGGCCGGGTGCTGACCGGCGGTCACGTCCTCGATCGTCCCGGGCATTTCGTCCAGCCCACCATCGTCAAGGCCAGAAATGAATGGTCGATCGTGCAGGAGGAGACTTTCGGCCCGATCCTGTACCTCATTCCCTATCAGCACCTGGACGAGGCGATCGCGCTGAACAACGGGGTCCGGCAAGGCCTGTCGTCGGCCATTTTCACGGACGACCTGCCCACCGCCGAACGGTTCCTCGGCGCGATGGGGAGCGACTGCGGCATCGCCAACGTGAACATCGGCACTTCCGGCGCAGAGATTGGCGGCGCGTTCGGCGGCGAGAAGGACACGGGCGGTGGGCGCGAGGCCGGCTCCGACTCGTGGAAGGCCTACATGCGACGCCAGACCAACACCATCAACTTCAGCCATGAACTGCCGCTCGCGCAGGGAATCCGCTTCGACCTCGATGGCTGAGCCGCACCGGTGACGCCGCGGCCGACGCGGCCGCGGTCGGTTCAGGTCCGCAGCGTCTCGAAGCGGTTCAGCTCGCGGTTCTTGCGCACGTTGTCGTGCGCGAAGACCTGCCCGTTCATGGCGATCCAGACGCCTGGCGGGCAGGTCTGCACCGCGGCGACTGCCATGCCGATATTGAATACCGCGTCCGAACTCTGGAAACGGGCCGGCGTCAAGGCGCCCGTCAGCACGATGGTTTTTCCCGGCACGGCCGCCAGCGCGGACGCGGTTTCCACCATGGTGTCCGTGCCATGAGTCACGACTACCCGGGCTTCCGGCCGCGCGGCTATGGCTGCGCGCATCGCGACCCGGTCCTCTGCGTCGATTTCCAGGCTGTCTTTACGCATCAGGGGAACGACGTGGGGGGTGAAGCCGACGCCGGCCTCACGAAGAATCGTATCGATTACGGTGTCGCCGACTTCGAAGCGGCTCATGGCGTCGAAATAGATCTTGTCGATCGTCCCGCCGGTCGTCACAAAAACGATATCCATCTTGTCTTCGCTCGATCCTGTTGGCCTGTCGGCCCCCACGGGGCCGCATGGACACCCGCCCGACTGGCGCGGGTCCGGGCGGGAAGATAACATGATGCAATGAAGTCGCTGCGCGCTTTCTTACTGTGCCTCGCCTGCTTTGCCGCCCTGGCCGCCCTGGCTCAGAGTGACCCGGGGCGGGACACGCAAGGTGGCGGCCGTGCGTTGTTGCTGGAACTGAACGGTCCCATCGGACCGGCGCTGAGCAACTACCTCGTGGACGGGATCGACAGCGCCGGCGACGAGGGATTCGATCTCGTCATTATCGAGATGGACACGCCCGGGGGCCTCGACACCGCCATGCGGGACATCATCAAGTCGATCCTCGGCTCGTCCGTCCCGGTGGTCACCTGGGTCTCGCCGAGCGGCTCCAGGGCCGCCAGCGCGGGGACCTACATTCTTTACGCGAGCCATGTCGCCGCCATGGCACCGGCAACGAATCTCGGCGCCGCAACGCCCGTGCCCGTCGGCGGCGGCGGCAGCCGGCCCGCCCCGACGGACGATGCGTTCGATCCGGGCGGCGACTCCGCCCCCGCGGATGGCGAACCATCTGCCGACGGGGAATCCGCTGCCGCAGGGGAAGCGGTTGCGAACGGGCCCGGAACAGATGAAACGACTGGCGGCGACACCGCCGAACCCGTCCCGAACACCGGAGGGCCGGAGGCCAAGGCGATCAACGACGCCGTGGCTTACATCCGCTCGCTCGCCGAGCAACGGGGACGCAACGCCGACTGGGCTGAACGCGCAGTACGCGAGTCCGTCAGCCTCACGGCCGAGCGCGCTGTAGAAAAGAATGTGGCCGACCTCATCGCCGTCGATCTGACCGGGCTCCTGACGGCCATCGACGGACGGGTGGTAACCACCGCCACCGGCGAAGTCCAGATCCGCAGCGCCGGTGCCGCAGTGGAGCGGGTCGGGCCGGACTGGCGCACCCGGTTGCTCGCCGTGATCACGAGTCCCACCGTGGCTTACATGCTGCTGCTCGCCGGCATCTACGGACTGATCTTCGAAGGCTACAACCCCGGTGCCGTCATCCCCGGGGTCGTCGGGGCCGTTTGCCTCTTGCTCGCACTTTATGCACTGCAGGTGCTGCCCGTGAACTACGCCGGGCTCGGCCTGATCGTGCTGGGCCTGCTGCTGATGATCGGCGAGGTCTTCGTACCCAGCTTCGGTGCGCTCGGACTCGGGGGGATCGTAGCTTTTGTCGTCGGCTCGATCATTCTCATGGATACCGACGTGCCAGGTTACGGGATCCCGACCGGGCTGATCGGCTCGATCGCCGCCGTGGGCGGTAGCGCCGTGATGGCCGTCATCTGGATGGCGATGCGGGCTCGCCACCAGCCGATCGTCAGCGGTCGCGACGATTTGATCGGCGCCACCGCCGTGGCGGCGGAGGAATTCACAGATCGCGGCCATGTGCGGGTCCACGGCGAGCTATGGACCGCCGAGACTCGCGGCGCCGTCCGCAGCGGCCAGTCCCTGCGCGTCAACGGAATGCATGGGCTCGTACTCGAAGTCGAGCCCCTCGAAACGAAGGAGAACTGACATGACCGGTATGATGGGATATTTCAGCACCCTGTTGCTGGGCGCCGTCGTCCTCTTGCTGCTCAGCGCGATCAAGATCCTCAAGGAGTACGAGCGCGGGGTCATCTTCCAACTGGGGCGGTTCTACAAGGTGAAGGGCCCGGGCCTGATCATCGTCATCCCCATCATCCAGCAGATAGTCAAGACCGACCTGCGCATCGTGGTGATGGATGTGCCGTCGCAGGACGTCATTTCCCAGGACAACGTGTCGGTGAAAGTAAATGCGGTGGTCTATTTCCGCATCATCGACCCGGAGCGCGCCATCATCCAGGTCGAGAACGTCTACGAGGCCACCAGCCAGCTGGCGCAGACGACGCTGCGCTCCGTGCTCGGCAAGCATGAGCTCGACGAAATGCTCTCGGAGCGCGACAAGCTCAACACGGATATCCAGTCGATTCTCGACGAACATACGGATAACTGGGGTATCAAGGTCACCAATGTCGAGATCAAGCACGTCGACATCGACGAAAGCATGATCCGCGCTATTGCGCAGCAGGCCGAGGCCGAGCGCTCCAGACGCGCCAAGGTCATCCATGCGGAAGGCGAAATGCAGGCCTCGGCGCGGCTCGTCGAAGCCGCCCAGCAGCTCTCGACCCAGCCGCAAGCCATGCAGCTGCGCTATCTGCAGACCCTGAGCCACATCGCGAACGAGAAGACCAACACGATCGTCTTCCCGCTGCCGCTGGATCTTATCGGGCCGTTGATGAAAGCCGTGCCCGGCACGTTCAAGCCTTCGGGACCGCCGGCCAGCGAAGAACGTTAAGCTTTGCCGCCTGGCTCGGCCGCAGCGAGCCAAGCCACGGAAAGGGCTCCCGGCCCGAGACGCACCGCCATGGTCGCGCTCATCACCGAAAGGTGCAGCTCGGCGCCAACGCCGACGGCTCGTGCCTCCAGTGCCTGGAAGGCCGGCATTTCGCGAATCACGCGAGGATCGCCGCCGAAGCTCAGCGCGACGGCGCGCACGCCCGATTCACGGGCGATCCCGTCCTCCGCCCTTTTCAGGGCTGCCGCGCAGGCTGCGGCGAAACCACGCGGACGCGCCACCGTGCGGTAGCAGCCTCCCTTTATCTCGATGACCGGTTTGAGCTCCGAGACCACGGCCCGAATCCGGTCGAGGCGGCTGATCGCGCTGCGTTCGCCATCCAGGCCGCGTTGGCCGAGAAACCACGGATCCGCCGCGACTACGAGGCACACCGTCCGGGCTGCCGCCTCGCGCAAGGCCCTGCGGATGGCTTCGAAGCCCAATCGTCCTTCCCGCAACAGTTGCGTCGCGTGGCAGGCCAGCACTGCCTCCCCCGCGCAAACTGAGCAGCTGTCCAGCACGCGCAAGGCGAAGCCGCCGTCATGCCTTCCCGCTTCACGGCGCTCGCGATAGTGCTGCAGGATCGCATACGATGCCTCGGTCGCGCGCTCGAACAGGTCGTTGAACTGTGCACAGGCACTGATCACGAGGATACGCTCGTAGTCGGACACCAGCTCATGCAGAAAGATGTCGCTGATCTCGGCGGCGCCGCATGCGGTGGAGTAACCGGCCAGGGCCCGGTCCGCGATATGTCGTCGATACAGCGTCATGGTCCGATCCGGATCACGCTCATCCAGCCAGGTCTTTCCGTCGATCTGCAGCACGGCAGGCAGAACACGGATGCCGTTCGACTCCAGGTAGGCGTCGGGCAGATCGCAGGAAGCACCGACGACGACGCCGATTCTCATGTGGCCGGAACAGGTTCGTTCATCTTCCGATTGTGGTTGGCGTGATCAGCGTACGTCAATCGGCGGGCACGACGCCGGCCTGCAGGGACCGCACTGCAAGCCACTGCTTGTCCAGGCGCGCATGCGAGACTCGTCCTGCGACGCCCAGCTGCTGGGCGAAGAGCTGCACGCGGTACTCCTCGACCATCCAGCGATACTCACGAAAGGCGTCGGCTGCCGCTGTGCTGGACCAGTTCGTGGCGAACCCTTCTTCCAGTCGCTGCCTCGGCAACGCCAGCTCCAGGGCCTGGCGGGCCTCACCCTTGCCCATGGCAAGGCGCTCGATCCGCACCATGATCGCCTGCAGGTAGCGTGGCATGGAACGCAGGCGCTCCGGTGGAGTGACGCGGAAACATCCAGGAAACATCAGCCACTGCAGCTGCTTCTCGATATCCACCGCCGCTTCGCGTGCTCCGGGACCGGTGAGTCCGGCCGCCAGCGCGCGGCGGCAGGACGAATGCAGCGCGAGGATCTCCGCCGCGAGACCGAGGAAGCGCTCCCCCTCCGGCACGACTCTTGACCGGCCTTGTTCGAGGCGTTGTCGGAAGGCAGTCTCGTCCCGCGGTACCGCGGCTTCCCCCGGAAGGAACACGCCCGAGAACGCGGCGGCTACGAGGTCTTCAGGCAGGTCGGTGCCGGCGGCGAGCTCGCGTCCGAGCAATACCAGGCTGCGATCCCGCCGTGCCGTTTGCAACAACGCGCGGTGCTGCTGTGGCATCGCCAGCATGAAGAGGCGCAAGACGCCAAGGCGGTGGGCATCGACGGCAGCTCCCGGCGTGCTGAACAACCGGCAGGACACGCTGGACCCGTCGTCCTGGATCGCGGGAAAGAGTTGCTGCCGGGTGCGCCCGTGGCGCACGTCCAGTCGTTCGGGCACCGCGCCGAAGCGCCAGTCGCGAAACCCCTCGCCGGCCCAGGCCTCGGCCTGCAGTGTCCGCACCGGCCCGCTGCCGGGAGAATAGCGCTCCTTCAGCTCTTGCAGATCGCGCGAAGCCGCAATCGCGTCACCGCCCTCATCCAGCACCCGGACCCGGAAGCGCAACCAGGGCTCGAGCTCCATTTCCGCCCAGGTCTCCGGTTCGACTTCGACGCCCGCCGTTTGCCGCAGCGTCTCCGCCAGGGCTGCGCGAAGCCGTCCGACCCCGGGCTGCAGCCGGGCCAGGCATTGCCTCGCATGATCCGGCACAGGCACGATCCGGCGGCGCGCGGCCTTGGGCAGGGCGCGCAGCATCGCGATCACCTTCTCCTCCAGCCACCCCGGAACAAGCCACTCGAGGCGATCTTCGTCGAGTAACGGCAGCAGGTGGCGCGGCACGTCCACGGTCACGCCATCCTCCTCCGCCGCCGGGTCGAAGTGATAATGCAACGGCAGCCGGTTGCCGCCGAGCTCGAGACTGTCGGGATAGGCCTCCGCCGCCGGCAGGGGCGCTCCCGTCAGCAGGTCGTCGAGGGACATCTCGAGGAGGTTCGGCCGGCTCTTCTCGGCCTTGCGCCGCCAGCGCTCGAAGGCGGCCATCGAACAGATTTCCGCCGGCACCCGCGCAGCATAGAACGCCGCCAGTGCTTCGTCGCCGGCAAGCAGCTCCCGGCGTCGCAGCTTCGCCTCCAGCAGATGCACCTCGTCCACGAGCCGCTGGTTCGCGGCCAGGAAGTGTCCGCGGGTGCGCAGCCGGCCCGCCGCAAGCGCCTCGCGAAGAAACACTTCGCGCGCCCCGCCCGGATCCACGCGGGCGTAGTCGACGCGGCGATTGGCCGCGAGCACCAGCCCGAATATCGTCACCTGTTCGCGCGCGGCGACGAATCCCCGACCCTCCTGCCAGTGGGGATCGGACCAGCTGCGCCTGAGCAGATGCGCTCCCGTTGACTCGATCCATGCCGGTTGCACGGCGGCCGCCATCCGTCCCCAGACGCGTCCCGTCTCGACCAGCGCCGCCACCACCACCCATTTCGGCGGGCGGGCTGCGAGTGTCGAGTCGGGGAACAACCGGAAACGGAGGTTCCGCGGACCACGAAACTCCCCGTTTTCATCGAGCCGCCCGATGTGCGAGAGCATCCCGGCCAGCACGGCCCGGTGAACCGCAGCATAATCCGCCGCGATCTCGTTCTCCTTGAGGCCCATCTCGTGGACGATGCTCACCAGCTGGCGGTGCACGTCCTGCCACTCGCGCAAGCGGAGAAACGAGACGAAATTGTCCCGGCACCAGCGGCGCTGTGCGCTGCCGGAATCGTGCTTGCGTCGCTCCTGCCAGGTTTCCCAGAGTTTCACCAGGGAGAGGAAATCCGAGCGCGTGTCACGAAAGGCGGCATGGCGCTCGTCGGCGCTGGCGGCATGATCTGCGGGTCGCTCCCGCGGGTCGCGGATTGACAAGCCGGAGGCGATGACGAGCATTTCCCGCAGGCAGCCCTGTTCGCTAGCAGCAAGCAGCATCCGCGCAAGCCGCGGATCCACCGGCAAGCGCGCGAGGCGGCGCCCGAGTGATGTGATCTTACGCGCCTCGTCCACCGCGCCGAGCTCGCGCAACAGGCGGTAACCGTCATTGATGAAGCGGGCGTCGGGCGGATCGAGGAACGGAAACTCGGCGATATCTCCCAGGCGAAGCGTTTCCATCTGCAGGATGACGCTGGCGAGATTGGTGCGCCGGATCTCGGGATCCGTGTACTCGGGCCGCGCGTCATGATCTGCTTCATCGTAAAGCCGGATGCATGTGCCCGCGGCTTCCCGGCCGCAGCGCCCGCGACGTTGCCAGGCGCTCGCCCGGGAAATCGGCTCGACCTGCAGCCGCTGGATCTTGGAGCGATAGCTGTAGCGACTGATCCGCGCCAGCCCGGAATCCACCACGCAGCGGATGCCCGGCACTGTCAGAGACGTCTCCGCCACGTTGGTGGCCAGAACGATACGCCGTCTTCCCGCGGGGCTGAAGACACGGTCCTGCTCGCTGCTGGAGAGGCGGCCGTAGAGCGGCAACACCTCCACCCCCGGCGGATGATGCTTGCGCAACGCCTCGGCAGCTTCGCGAATTTCGCGTTCCCCTGGCAGGAAGACGAGGATGTCTCCCGCCGACGGCTGGTCCGGCGCAGTCAACTCATCCACCGCGGCGAGCACCCCGTCGGCGACGCGACCTTCTTCGGGGTCCGTCGCGGGCCGATAGCGAACCTCGACGGGATAAGCAGTCCCAGCCACCTCGATGACGGGCGCGCCGCCGAAATGCTCGGCGAAACGCGCCGGCTCGATGGTCGCCGAAGTGATGAGAACCTTGAGGTCGGGACGGCGCGGCAGGATCCGCTTCAGGTAACCGAGCAGAAAATCGATGTTGAGGCTGCGCTCGTGCGCTTCGTCGATGATCAGCGTGTCGTAGCGCGAGAGCAGCGGATCGCTGCGGATCTCCGCGAGCAGGATGCCGTCGGTCATCAGTTTCACGCGGCAGTCCGGACCCGTCCGGTCCGCGAAACGCACCTTCCAGCCGACGACCGACGTCCCGGCCGGACCGAGCTCGTCGGCAATCCGCGCCGCGACGGCACGCGCAGCGATCCGGCGGGGTTGGGTGTGACCGATCATGCCGCGCTGCCCGCGGCCCGACGCCAGGCAGATTTTCGGCAGCTGAGTCGTTTTGCCCGAACCGGTCGCACCGCAAACGACCACCACCTGGTGTGCCTCCAGCGCGGCGGTGATCTGCTCGCGAGCTGCTGAAACCGGCAGCTCGGACGGAAACTCGAGGCGCAGCGCCTGGCTGGGGCGTGCCTCAACGCTCAGCTTCGGACTCCTTGGCGGCGTTCCAGAGCCGCTCCAGGGCTTCGCCGTCCACCTCGTCCGCACTCCGGCCGGATACCGCAAGCGCGGCCTCCACGGCGCGGAAGCGGCGCTCGAACTTCAGGTTCGCGCGCCGCAGGGCCCCTTCGGCGTCCACCTCGAGATGCCGCGCAAAGTTGACGACGCTGAACAACAGGTCGCCCAGCTCCTCATCGATGTCCGCCGCTGAGGAACCAGCCACGGCCGTCTCCAGCTCCGCAGCTTCTTCGGCTATCTTGTCGAGCACGGCGCGGGCATCGGGCCAGTCGAAGCCAACCCGCGCCGCACGGCGGCCCAGCTTCTGGGCGCGCGCGAGGGCGGGCAAGGCCGCGGGAACACCATCGAGCAGGCCCTGATTCCGCGCAGCGCGTTCGTCGGCCTTGTGGGATTCCCATGCGACGGTCTGGGCTGCTGCGTCGGCCACCTGCGTGGTCCCGAAAACGTGCGGGTGGCGGCGCCGCATCTTTGCCACGAGGCCGGACGCGACTTCCGCGAAATCGAAGGCGCCCTGCTCCTCGGCGAGACGCGCGTGAAACACCACCTGGAACAACAGGTCGCCGAGCTCCTCGCGCAGCGATTCGAGATCGTCGCGCTCGATCGCATCGGCCACTTCGAAGGCTTCCTCGATCGTGTAGGGAGCGATGGTCGCGAAGCTCTGGGCCCGGTCCCAGGGACAGCCCTCGCGCGGGTCGCGCAGCCGGCGCATCACTTCCAGCAGGTCTTCCATCGCCCTCATGAAAACTCCTCACGCAGCATGTCCCGGAAATTCACCAGCATGGCCGCCGTCGCGCCCCAGATCCTGTGCCTTCCCCACGGCAGTTCGTAGTACGGCAGTCGCACCCCCATGAAGCGCTTGTGACACAGTTGCATGTTGCCGGGTTCCAGGAGCACCTCCAGCGGCACCTCGAAGGCTTCGCTGACTTCCTCCGCATCCACCACCGGCCGAAAAGCGGCGCCGACGAAGCCCACCACCGGGGTCACGGAGAACCCCGTAATGGTGAGGTAGTTCGGCAGATAGCCGGCGACCTCGACGAGCGACGCCGGCAGGCCGATCTCCTCCTGCGACTCGCGCAGCGCGGCTTCCAGCGGTCCAGGGTCCAGCGTATCCATGCGCCCACCCGGAAAGCTGACCTGCCCGGCATGGTGACGCAGGCCGGCGGCCCGCACCGTGAACAGGACGGTCAGTCCCGCCGGACGCTCCACGATGGGCAGCAGCACGGCGGCAGGAACCAGCGTGCGCGGCCGCAAACGCTCCAGTGCGCGCGGCAGGTCTCCGGGGATTCCGGGCACCCGGTAGACCTCCGGCGGAGCCGGCCGCGTGCCCGCGAAGCGCCGGGCGATGAGCGCCTTCACTTGCGGATGCCGCCCTCCGTCAGGGACGCGGCGTCCAGCAGCCGCGCGAGTTCCTGCTCGGACAACTCGGTCATTTCGAGCGCGACTTCCCGGATCGGCCGTCCCTGGGCGTAGGCTTTTTTCGCCGTGGCCGCACCCAGCTCGTAGCCGATCACGGGATTCAGCGCAGTCACCAGGATCGGGTTCCTGTCGAGGGCTGCCTTGATATGGTTCTCGTTGACCGTAAAGCCCGCGACGGCGCGATCTGCCAGCGCCCGCGCGGCTGCGGCAAGCAGGCCGATACTGTCCAGCAAACGGTCGGCAATCACTGGCAGCATCACGTTGAGCTGGAAGTTTCCCGATTGCCCGCCGATCGTGATCGTCGCGTCGTTGCCGATCACCTGGGCGGCGACCATCGCCGTGGCCTCCGGGATCACCGGATTCACCTTGCCCGGCATGATGCTCGAGCCGGGCTGCAGCGCCGGCAGCGCAATCTCGCCGATCCCCGCCAGCGGCCCGCTGTTCATCCAGCGCAGGTCGTTGGCGATCTTCATCAGGCTGACGGCCACGGTCTTCAATTGTCCCGACAGCTCCACCGCGGTGTCCTGGCAGCTGAGACTTTCGAAATAATCATCGCTGGCGGCGAACTCCGTGCCGGTGCGCTGGGCGAGCTGTGCGGCGAATCGCTCGCCGAAAGCCTCGTGCGCATTGATCCCGGTACCGACCGCCGTGCCGCCCTGCGCGAGGCGCCGGAGACGCGACTGCGTACCGCGAATCCGATCGAGGCCTGCGCGCACCTGGCTTGCCCAGCCGCCGAGCTCCTGGCTCATACGCACCGGCATAGCGTCCATGAGATGCGTCCGACCCGTCTTGACGACGTCGTGGCATTCCACCGCTTTCGCCTCGATGACTTCCGCCAGGTGTTCCAGCGCCGGCAGCAGCGCGGCCTCGAGTTCCAGCGCGGCGCTCACGTGGATCGCCGTCGGGATCACATCATTGCTGCTCTGGCCCATGTTCACGTGGTCGTTGGGATGCACGGCGCGGCCGGCCCGGCGCGTCGCGAGGGTCGCGATCACCTCGTTGGCGTTCATGTTGGTGCTGGTGCCCGAGCCGGTCTGGAATACATCGACCGGGAACTGCTCGTAGTGCGCGCCGTCCGCCACTTCGACGGCCGCCGCCCGGATCGCATCCGCGAGCGCATCCTCGAGCAGTCCCAGTTCCTGGTTCGCGCCGGCGGCGGCCCACTTCACCAGGCCGACGGCACGCACGAAGGCCCTGGGCAGGGGCCGGCCGCTGATCGGAAAGTTCTCGACCGCGCGTTGCGTCTGAGCGCCCCACAAAGCGTCTCCGGGCACCCGGAGCTCGCCCATGCTGTCTTTTTCGATGCGATAGTCCTGCGCCGACATGCGCTCTCTCCCTCTGGGAAAGAAATGGTATTAACTTCCATTTCTATGTTTCTGTTAAATATGTACTTAATAAAGCCCATACCGCTCGCGACAGCGGCCGCTTCAGGCTGCTGATCGCATTGCGGTATGATGCCGTAATCCTAACACTTTCGGCACCTTATCCATGGATACCTCACCGCTCACGGCCATTTCCCCGGTTGATGGCCGTTACGCCGGGCGCGCCTCCCGGCTCCGCCGCGTGTTCAGTGAATACGGACTGATCCGCTATCGTGTCGCCGTGGAAGCCCGCTGGTTGCTCGCGCTTGCCGACGAACCGGGCATCGTCGAACTCGACCCGGTGACCGGCAAGCCCCTCGAACTGCTCAAGTCGCTGGCCGCCGGTCTCACGCTCGAACAGGCGGTTCGCGTGAAGTCCATCGAAGGAAAGACCAACCACGACGTGAAGGCCGTCGAGTACTTTCTCAAGGAGCAGCTTGCGCCCCTGGATGCAGACGGTCGATTGCGCGAATTCTTCCACTTCGCCTGCACCTCTGAAGACATCAACAACCTGGGCTACGCTCTCATGCTGCGGGACGCCCGCAACGAGGTGCTCCTGCCTGAACAGAACGGCCTCACCACCCGGCTGGCCCACCTGGCAGAAGAATACGCCGAACTCCCAATGCTCTCTCGCACGCACGGGCAAGCTGCATCACCGACCACGCTGGGCAAGGAGTTCGCCAATTTCGCCTGGCGACTGCGGCGGCTGGGCGCGAGCTTCGCGCAGGTGGAGATCCTCGGCAAGCTGAACGGCGCCGTGGGGAACTACAACGCGCATCTCGCGGCGTATCCCGACGTGGACTGGCCCGGTGTCTCGCGACTGTTCGTAGAGTCGCTCGGCCTGGCGTGGAACCCCTACACGACGCAAATCGAGCCGCATGACTGGATCGCCGAATATTGCCACGCGCTCGAGCGTTTCAACACCGCCCTCCTGGACCTCTGCCGCGACCTCTGGGGCTACGTCTCGCTGGGCTATTTCAAGCAGAAGCTGGTGGCCGGCGAAGTCGGATCCTCGACCATGCCGCACAAGGTCAACCCGATCGATTTCGAGAATGCGGAAGGCAACCTCGGCATCGCCAATGCGCTGCTCGGGCATTTTGCCGCCAAGCTTCCGGTGTCCCGCTGGCAACGCGACCTGACCGATTCCACGGTGCTACGCAATATCGGCGTCGCCCTCGGCCACTCGCTGATCGCGTATTCATCGGTAATGAAGGGGCTGGAACGGCTCGAGGCCGACCCGGCACGGCTCGAGCAGGACCTGGATGCCAACTGGGAAGTACTCGGTGAAGCCATCCAGACCGCGATGCGTCGGCACGGCCTCGAGAACCCCTATGAGCAGCTCAAGGCATTGACCCGCGGACGCCGGGTGACCCCGGAGGAATTACGCGCATTCATCGGCGGCCTCGGCCTGCCCGGCGAGGTCCAGCATCGCCTGCTCGAACTCACGCCCAAGACTTACACCGGGCTCGCCGCCCGGCTCGCACGCGATCTCTGAGACGCCGCGGAGCTGCATGTCCATGGACTACAGCGATTTCAGCGTACGCCTTGCGGACTGGGGCACGGATGAAGAGACCTTGCGCCAGCTGCGCACCACGGTGTTCGTCGAGGAGCAGGCCGTCGCCGAGAATGAAGAATGGGACGGCCTCGATCCGGTTTGCGCGCATGCCATCGCAACGGTACCGGACGTCGGGGCCATCGGGACAGGGCGCCTGCATCCCTCGGGCAAGATCGGACGCATGGCGGTGCTGCCGGAATGGCGCGGCTACGGCGTCGGAGCGGCCATTCTGCGCCGTCTGCTCGAAGAGGCGGCACAGCAGGGCCTCGAGTCGGTCTATCTGCATGCCCAAGTCCAGGTGCTCGGCTTTTATGCGCGCTTCGGCTTTGTTGCCGAGGGCCCGGAATTCGACGAGGCAGGCATCATGCATCGCCTGATGCGCCTTTCTCTGCCGGGCGGCGGCACGGGGCTGACAGCCCCGGGGGAACTGACCGGCACCCGGCGGATGCTGAGCGGCAAGCTGGAGTTCGCCGACGCGGTCTCCGACGTGGCTGCGCTGGCGGCCCGGTCGCTCGCCATCTTCACGCCGGATCTCGAGCACGGCGTCTACGATTCGAAACGTTTCCTGGAGATCGTCAAACGACTGGTGCTGTCGCGCAGCCACGCCCGCATCCGGGTGCTGATCAGCGATCCCGGCCGCGTGCAACTGAGCGTGAACCGCTTCCTCTACGTCGGCAGACGGCTCTCGACATTCATCGAGTTCCGCCATCTGCCGGACGCTCACCAGGATCGCAACGACGCATTCCTCGTCGCGGACGCCACCGCGCTGGTCTATCGGCCGAAAAGCGACCGCTGGGAAGGCATCGCCGACACCCGCGAGCCACGCATGGCGCGCCGTTACCTCGGACAGTTCGACCAGCTCTGGCAGCTCAGCACTGCGGCGCGCGAACTCGACGAACTGGGACTCTGATGGCCGCGCAGCGCATCATTGTCGGCCTGTCGGGCGGCGTCGATTCCTCGGTTGCGGCACTGCGCCTCCTCGAGGCCGGCCATGATGTCGAGGGCCTGTTCATGAGCAACTGGTCCGAGGACGAGGAAGGCTACTGCCAGTCGGCCGAGGATTTCCAGGATGCACGCGCCGTATGCGAATTGCTGGGCATCCCCCTGCACCACGCGGATTTCTCGCGCGAATACCGCGACCGCGTGTTCGCGGCATTCCTTGCCGGCTACCGGGCCGGCGTCACGCCGAACCCGGACGTCCTGTGTAACCGGGAAATAAAGTTCGGCAGCTTCCTCGCCCATGCCCGGCGCCTGGGCGCCGCAAGCATCGCGACCGGCCACTACGCCCGGACCGACGTTGCCGGACGGCTGCTGCGGGCGGTCGACGCGGACAAGGACCAGACGTACTTCCTGCATGCGGTGCCGGCCGAGGCCCTGCGCCACACGGTTTTTCCGCTGGGAGAACTGCACAAGACCGAAGTGCGGGCGCTGGCGAAGCGAGCGGGATTGCCGAATCACGATCGCAAGGACAGCACCGGGATCTGTTTCATCGGCGAGCGGCCTTTCGCCGAGTTCCTGGCTCGTCACCTGGAGGACGACGCCGGCGAAATAGAGGATCTCGACGGGAGGACGCTCGGTCGACACCAAGGACTGACCCGCTATACCCTCGGCCAGCGCCAGGGCCTGCGACTCGGCGGCGTCAGCGGTGCTGACGACGCACCCTGGTTCGTGGCCGGCAAGGACGCTGCCCGCAACGTGCTGCTCGTAGTCCAGGGACACGATCATCCCGCCCTGTTCAGCCGTCGACTCACGGCCGTGGAGCCCCACTGGGTCGCAGGCGCCTCGCCGCCTGTTCCGCTGGAATGCATGGCGCGCTGCCGCCATCGCCAACCGTTGCAGCCGTGCCACCTCGAGATCATGGCCGATGGGCGGCTGGCCGTGAACTTCGCAACACCGCAGCGCGCCCTCACTCCCGGACAATTCGTCGTCTTCTATGACGGCGAAAATTGCCTGGGCGGCGCCACGATCGCGACCGTGGATATGCCGACGACCGCCGGCCTGCCGCGATCCCGTCCCGTCTCGGCCTGACCGGATTCCGTTATAATTACTGATTCGACAGGCCATGCGGACCATTACGGGGGCCGCCCTCAATCCATCCCGGAGGAATCATGAAGGACACGGTGGACGCGCGTTCCGCGCTGAAGGTCAACGGTAAGGACTACCACATCTGGTCGCTGGACTCGCTCGGCAAGGAGCGGATCGCCAGGTTGCCCTACTCGTTGCGGATCCTGCTGGAGAACCTCCTGCGCCACGAGGACGGCGTGAACGTCACCCGCCACGATATCGAGGCGCTGCTCGCCTGGGACCCCAAGGCGGAGCCCGAGACCGAGATCGCCTTCACCCCTGCGCGTGTCATCCTGCAGGACTTCACGGGCGTCCCGGCGGTGGTCGATCTCGCCGCGATGCGTGACGCGGTCGTCAAGCTCGGCGGCAATGCGGACGCCATCAACCCGCTGTCGCCCGCCGAGCTGGTCATCGATCACTCCGTGCAGGTCGATTCCTTCGGCTCGGCCGACTCGCTGCAAAAGAACAACGAAATCGAATTCGGCCGCAACGAGGAACGTTACAGCTTCCTGCGCTGGGGGCAGAATGCCTTCGACAACTTCAAGGTTGTGCCGCCCAACACCGGCATCGTCCACCAGGTGAATCTCGAGTTCCTCGCCCGGGTCGTTTTCGACGCCGAGAAGAACGGCGAGCTCCAGGCCTATCCCGACACCCTCGTCGGCACCGACTCGCACACCACGATGATCAACGGACTCGGCGTGCTCGGCTGGGGCGTCGGCGGCATCGAGGCCGAAGCGGCGATGCTGGGCCAGCCCGTGACGATGCTCATCCCGCAGGTGATCGGTTTCCGCCTCAAGGGCAGCCTCGCCGAAGGTGCCACCGCGACCGACCTGGTGCTCACCGTGACCGAGATGCTGCGCAAGAAGGGCGTCGTGGGCAAGTTCGTCGAGTTCTTCGGCGACGGCCTGTCCAACCTCCCGCTTGCCGACCGCGCGACGCTCGGCAACATGTCGCCGGAATTCGGCAGCACCTGCGCAATCTTTCCAATCGATGCCGAGACCGTCCGCTACCTCGAACTTTCGGGGCGCAGCCCCGAGCGCATCGCGCTGGTGGAGGCCTACGCCCGGGCCCAGGGCCTGTGGCGCGAGGACGGCCAGCCGGAAGCCGAGTACACCGACGTCCTGGAGCTCGACCTGGCCGACGTCAAGCCCAGCATCGCAGGCCCCAAGCGGCCGCAGGATCGCATCCTGCTCGCTGATGCGAAGATGGCCTTCCTGAAGCAGCTGCAGCCCATCGAGGCCGCCCGAGCCAACAGCAAGGATGTGGCCGAGTCGCGCTTCGAGGGTGAAGGCGGCGACGTCTCCGTGGGCAACCCCGCCACGGCCGCAGCGCCGGGGCTGGCGAAGGTGAGCCGTGACGGAGACGACTTCGTGGTGCGCGACGGCGCGGTGCTGATCGCCGCCATCACGAGCTGCACAAACACCTCGAACCCGGCCGTGATGCTGGCCGCCGGCCTGCTCGCGCGCAATGCGGCAGCGAAGGGACTGAAGGTCAAGCCGTGGGTGAAGACCAGCCTGGCCCCGGGTTCGCGGGTGGTCACGGAATACCTGAGAAAAGCCGAGCTGCTCGATGACCTGGAGAAGCTCGGTTTCAACGTCGTCGGCTACGGCTGCACCACCTGCATCGGCAACTCGGGCCCGCTGCCCGAGGAGATCGCCGAAGCGGTGTCCAGGCACGACATCGTCGGCACCTCGGTGCTGTCGGGTAACCGCAACTTCGAGGGGCGCATCCATCCGCTGGTGCGGATGAACTACCTGGCTTCCCCGCCGCTGGTGGTGGCCTACGCCCTCGCAGGCAACCTCGACGTGGATCTGCTGAACGAACCGCTCGGCGAAGGCAACGACGGACCGGTGTACCTGAAGGACGTGTGGCCGTCGGCCCACGAGGTGCAGGACACCATCATGTCGAGCCTCGACTCGACGATGTTCCAGGGCAGCTACGGCGAGGTCTTCGACGGCGATTCGAACTGGCAGGGCCTTACGGTGCCCGAAGGCGAGATCTACGACTGGCCGGCCGAGTCCACCTACGTGCGCAATCCGCCCTACTTCGAAGGCATGAACATGGCGCCGGCCGCACTCGAGCCCATCGGAGGCGCACGCGCGCTCGCGGTGCTGGGCGATTCCGTCACCACCGATCACATTTCACCGGCCGGCAGCATCGCGTCCAACAGCCCGGCGGCGAAGTACCTCGTCAGCAAAGGTGTTGCCCCGAACGACTTCAACTCCTACGGCTCACGCCGCGGCAACCACGAGGTCATGATGCGCGGTACCTTCGCCAATATCCGGCTGCGCAACCAGCTGGCCGGCGGCGTCGAGGGCGGCTGGACCCGTTACCTTCCGACCGGCGAAATCATGGCCATCTACGACGCCGCCATGCGCTACCAGGAAGACGGCACGCCGCTGGTGATTCTCGCCGGCAAGGAATACGGTTCCGGCTCCTCCCGTGACTGGGCCGCCAAGGGCACCAAGCTGCTCGGAGTCCGGGCCGTGATCGCCGAGAGCTACGAGCGCATCCACCGCTCCAATCTCATCGGCATGGGCGTCCTCCCGCTGCAGTTCAAGGACGGCGACAACGCCGCTTCGCTGGGCCTCGACGGTACAGAGGCCTTCACCATCGACGGCCTGGGCGACGGCAGCGCCCGCGAGGTGTCGGTCACCGCAACACGTGACGGCGCAAAAGACATCGTCTTCACGGCCCGCGTCCGCATCGACACGCCGAAGGAGCGCGAGTACTACCAGAACGGCGGCATCCTGCACTTCGTGCTGCGCCAGCTCGCTGCGGCCGACCAGGCGGCCTGAGCACAAGGCGCCCGTGGCGTCCGTCGATTTGCCGGCCGGCCTGCTGGATGCGCTCCGGCAGGCCGGCCGCGTCGTTTTCCTCACCGGCGCGGGCGTCTCTGCCGAGAGCGGCGTGCCCACCTTCCGCGACGCGATGACCGGGCTGTGGGCGAAGTTCCGCCCGGAAGAACTCGCCACCCCCCAGGCTTTCGCGCGCGATCCTCAGCGCGTCTGGGACTGGTACCGGGAGCGCCGGATGCGCGTCGCGGCGGTCGCGCCGAACCCCGGGCATCAGGCCATCACGCAGCTGCAAACCCGCCTGGCGGGACTGCAGCTGGTCACCCAGAACGTGGACGGCCTGCACCAGCGCGCCGGCAGCACCGATGTCATCGAGTTCCACGGCAACCTGTTCGCCAACCGCTGCCGCGGCTGCGGCCACGAAAGCCGGCACGACGATCCGGGTTTGCCGGCCCCACCCGCCTGCCCTGGCTGCGGGGGGCTGATGGGGCCCGGGGTCGTCTGGTTCGGGGAAGCCATCCCGGCCACCGCGCTGGCGCGCGCCTCGGAGGCGGCACAGCAGGCCGAGGTCTTCATCTCCGTTGGCACCTCGGGCATGGTGTACCCTGCCGCCGGCCTCGCCAGCGTCGCGCGCGAGGCCGGTGCCATGCTGGTGGAGATCAACCTGGAGCCGACGCCGCTCAGCCTGCTGGTCGACTACCACCTCGGCGGGGCCTCGGCCGTGATCCTGCCAAGGCTGGCATTCGAACTCTTATAAACTCAATTAATTAGCCGTAACACTTAACTTTCATTCGAGATCTGAACGCTTGGACCAAGGGCAGAAAGCGCGGCATGGCACCCTCCGCAAGGCTCTCGGCCCCGGCCTGCTCATGGCCGGCGCGGCAGTCGGGGTATCGCATCTCGTCCAGTCGACGCGGGCAGGCGCGGAGTACGGCCTGTTGCTGCTGCCGGTGGTGCTGCTGGCGTGCCTGTTCAAGTACCCCTTTCTCGAATTCGGGCCGCGCTACGCCGCGGCCACCGGCGAGAACCTGCTTGTCGGCTTCCGCCGCCTCGGTCGCTGGGCGCTGGCCCTGTTTGCCGTCCTGACCATCGGGACCATGTTCATCGTGCTGGCTGTGGTCACGCTCGTCACCGCGGGACTGGCCGGCCTGCTGCTCGGGATCGACGCCAGCCCGGCCAATCTCTCGGCCGGCGTGCTGGCTCTGTGCATCGCGCTGCTGGCCCTCGGCAATTACCGCGGCCTCGACCTGGCGATGAAGGCGCTGATGGTGGTCATGACGGTCTCGACGGCGGTCGCCCTGGCGCTGGCGCTGGGCCGGGCGCCGGACCTTGGCGCCCTCGGCGGATTGAACCAGCTGCCGCAGCTGGCCACGGCCGGCGGCATCGCTTTCCTTCTCGCGCTGGTCGGCTGGATGCCGATCCCGGTCGAGGTCGCGGCCTGGCATTCCCTGTGGACCCGCGAGCGGGCAGCCCAGACCGGCCATGCGCCGACGCTGGCGGAGGCCCTGTTCGACTTCCGCCTCGGTTTCCTTGGGGCCACGCTGCTGGCGGCGGCCTTCGTGCTGCTGGGCGCGGGCACGATGTACGCCAGCGGGCTCGGCTTTGCCGACTCGGCCGTCGGCTTTGCCGGCCAGCTGGTGGAACTCTATGCCCGCAATCTCGGGGAATGGAGCCGCCCGGTCATTGCGGCGGCGGCGCTGAGCACCATGTTCAGCACCACGCTCGCCGTGGCGGATGCCTACCCTCGGGTGCTGGCGGCGACGCTGGCAGCCGCCCGGCGGGGCGGCCAGGAGGCGGGCAATGCCGATCCACCGCGCCGCGCGCCCTACCTGGCCGCCGTGGCGGTGGTCAGCGGCGGGGCGCTGCTGGTGCTGAATTTCGCCGGCGTGCAGTTCACCCGCCTGATCGACTTCGCCACCACGCTGTCGTTCGTGGCGGCGCCGCTGATCGCCTGGATCACCCTGCGGACCGTCACCTCGCCCTGGGTGCCGGCCGAGGCCCGTCCCGGACCCGCGCTCCTCGCGCTGGCCTGGGTCGGCCTGGTTTCCGGAGCGTTGTTCTCGCTGGCCTGGATCGGGTGGCAACTGTACGGCTAGGCGGCCGCGGCACCGCACTCAGAACGGCCCAAGATCCCAGGCCAAAGCGAAGATTGCCAGCGACAGGGCTGCGAGACCCGTCAGGATGACCCCCGCGAGGGTGCCGCTGCGCACACCACCCGTCGCCGAGCGCGCGCGCCACAGGGCCACGATGGCCGCCGCCCCGAGGAGGCCGGCCAGCACGCTCAGCCAGGCCGCGCTGGTGGCGAGGGGCGCCAGTCCCGCCAACAGCGTGAACTCGGACACCTCGCTGGCCTGGTAGCCGGCAAGGCCCATCAGGCCGGCAAAGCCGAGTCCGCTTAGCGCGGCAGCCCAGGCCAGTCCGCGGCCGCCCGCCGCTTGCCCAGCCTGGACCATGCCGGCGCGCCGGTCGATGGCACGGGTCAGCCAACCGAGCGGAAAGGCCAAGAAGGCGACCAGGAGCACGAGCAGCGATACGCCGACCCAGCCCCCGGGAACGGCCAGCGTCTTCGGGTCGTCCGCCGCCATGATGCCCGCGCGGCGGAGCGCGCTGGTCTGGAACAGGTCGAGATATTCCGGCCGCGCCACGCCTTCCTCCAGGCAGGTCGCATCGAGCGCCGCCGGGTCCGGGTTGTCGAAGAACGCCGTAAGCACACCGCCCGCGCATTCGCTCATCGAGCGGGTCGGGCCGTGGCCGGCGTGCGGCACCTCGATATAGCGGCCGTTGGCAAAGCCGGGAACAACCGCCTGGGCCATCGCCGGCGGCGTCACCGGGTCCCAGCCGCCGTTCACGATCAGGGCGGGTACATTCGTCTCGAGCAGCGCGTAGACCTCGCGATCGCGCGGGCCCAGGCCCTCTTCCGCGCACACGCGCGCCTGGTAAGCGGCCCCTTCCGGCGTATAGACCAGGTCCTGGAAGCGCGGGTTCTCCTCGAGGTCGCTGACAGCCACCCTCGCCCTCGCCGCGAAATAGCCGTCATTGCAGCGGATCGCGTTCGCCATGCCGAGCGAGATCGGAATCCCGCCGGGCCCGCCGTCGTCCGACGCCAGCAGCTCGTATACCGTCATGTCGCGCGTCTCGACAGCGGTGATGAGCGTATCCATGACCGCGGGAATGCCTGGGTGCTCGTCCTGCTCGTACATCATGACGAAAGGCGCGAAAACCAAGATCTCGCCGCCAAAGCGGACCTTTCCTTCGGGAAACAGCTCGACCTGGTCTGTCTCCACGATGACCGGCTGGGCCTTGGCCTTGTCCAGTGCCACGTCGAAGCGCGCTTCCAGGTCGTCGCAGACCGACGCGTGGTCGCAGGTGGACACGATGTTCTCCAGCACCAGGCTGGCCCAGCGACCAATCCGCATGAGATCGCCGATATTGTTCGGCACGATGGCATCGAGGACGATGGCGCGCACCCCATCGGGATCCTCTCGAAGCAGCATCTGGCCCAGGTGCGAGCCGTAGGAAATGCCCCAGACGTTCCACTGTTCCAGGCCCAGTGCCTCGCGCAGCGCCCGCACGTCGCGCGCGTTTTCGATGGTGTTGTAGCCGGACAGGTCGATACCCGCCGCCGCCGCGGCCTGGAAGCAGGCCCGCATGCGCTCGCCCGCCTCGACCTCGGCCTCGTAAACGCTCTCGGTCCACAGCGCCGCGCGGTTCGTGTTGCTGAAATGGGGACAGAAATCCCCACTCGCGCCGATGCCACGCTGTTCGAGAATGTAGAGATCGCGGTGCTTGACCAGCTCGTGCTCGCGCAACCGGGCCACATAGGGCCCCACGCCGACCCCAGGGCCACCGGTGAGATAAATCACCGGGTCGTCGCGGATCTCCTTGTCCGGGCCCTCTCCCTCGGCCTTCCGGGGGTCCTCTTCGGCATCCTTGTCGCCGGTCGCGGCGATCCTGACGAAGTGAACGCGGATCAGGCGACTGTCCGGATCGGAGCGATTTTCCGGCACGGTGATGAAGCCGCATTCTATTTCACCGGGTTCGTAATCGATCTCGCCACGGAAGGGACAGACCAGATCGACCATAGCGGGCAAGTCGCGCCAGGCAAGCGCTTCGCTGGGGTTCTGCGCGAAAGCCGCGGAAGCGGCCAGGGCCATGACGACAGTGATCACTAAATCACGCAATGTCGGTCGGCTAGTTGATCCGCGCCATCATGGCGATGAAGCGGGAATCCTCGCGCAGTGAGTCGAGATCGGGGTCGGTCTCCAGCCAGGCCTTGTCGCCCCAGCCGTTCTGGACCGCACGCTCCAGGAGTTCCATGGCGCGGTCCGTATCCCCTTTCATGGCATAGAAACACGCCACGTTGTAGAGCACTACGGGCTCCTCCTGGTCACGCCCCAAGGCCCGTTCGGCGAGCTCTTGCGCCTTGGCGAATTCGCCGACATTGGCAAACTGGTTGGCGCCAACATAAAGCGCGCGGGTGTCGTGCGGGTTCATGTCCAGGTGTCGCTGGATCTGTTCCAGCGATGCCAGGCGAGCCTTCATCTCGTCGTGCTTGCGTCCCAAGGAGGCGTAGCACTGGGCAATGAAAATCGGCGCCTGGTAGTCCGCCGGGTTCACCTCCATCGCCTTCTTGTACATCTCGATGGCTTTCTCGAACTCGCCCTTGGACGACCAGGCAAGACCGAAATAATAGTACGGCTCCCACAGGTTGGGATTGAGCTCGATGGCCCGGCTGAACTCGCGTTCGGCCGCCCCGTAGTCGTCGCTGATGAACATGGCCAGGCCGTGCGAGGCCCGCGCCTCGGCCGAGTCCGGATCGAGCGCGACGGCTTTCTCGCTCGCCTCCACCGCCTTGCGCACATTCTCCTGCGTCGCCTCGGCATAGCGGTACAGGTGCGAATACGCATCGCCGATCCCCGCATACGCCAGCGCGTACTTGTCGTCGAGCAAGATCGCCTGTTCGAACATCTGCACCGCGCATTCGTAGTCACGGCGCGTCATGGTGTACATGTAGCTGCGCCCGCGCAGGTAGTAGTCGTAGGCCTTGGCATCCGAGGTCGAGACCACCTGGATGGCGCGCCGCTCTTTCGGCGTCAGCGTCATCTGCAGTGCATCGACGATGCTCTGGGCGATGTCGTCCTCGATCTGGAACACGTCCTTCAGTTCGCGATCGTAGGTCTCCGACCAGAGGTGCGAGTCGGTGTCGGCGTCGATGAGCTGGGCCGTGATACGCACTCGGTCGCCGGCTCGCCGAACGCTGCCTTCCAGCACCGTGCTGACGCCGAGCTTCTCGGCCACCTCGGGAATCCCCACGGACTTGCCCTTGAAAATGAACGATGAGGTGCGCGAGGCGACCCGCAACTGCGGCAGCTTCACCAGCAGGTTGAGGATTTCCTCGGCGATGCCGTCGCTGAAATACTCGTTCTCCGCGTTTCCGCTCATGTTCACGAAAGGCAGCACGGCGATTGATTTTCTCGCGTCCTCGCGCTTCGCAGCCAGAGCCGGCTCGGGCGGCGACGCGACGGCGGGCGCCGGCAGGGGCGGCTCGACGGGTTCCACAGCGTTCTTCGGCGGCGTGCGATGCACGCCGTCGGGACCCAGGTCGAACGCCCAGGCCAGCGAAACGGCGAGCAGGAAACCGAGCACCACCAGCGCGGTCACCAGCGTGACGGACCAGTCTGGCAGGTTGAGGTTGGGAAGAACGGTCGAGGCGACCTCGATGACGACCCAGCCGCCGATCGCGTACAGCACGATGACCCTGATGACGCGCCGTCGCTTCAGCTCCGCAAACAGCTCGCCCAACCCCGATCTTTCCGCCCTGTCGCCCATCGCTCACGCCTCCCGCGCGCAGCACACGGGGCATCATACATAGTTTACCGCCAAGGAGTTACAGCGGATCGTGGTTGACCCATGCCGGAACGATGCGCCAGGCATCACGCAGTTCGCGCTCCGCCGCCTCGAACTCCGGGGCCAGCCGCGCGACAAGCCGCCAGAACGCCGGGCGGTGATTCAGATGACGGGTATGCGCCAGTTCATGCACCAGGACGTGCCGGACCAGCGCCGGGGGGAGAAACAGCAGCGCGCAGTTGAGGCTGATGTCATGGCGTGCCGAGCAGCTGCCCCAGCGGGAGCGCTGCCTTCTCACGGTGAGGTTGCGGTAGCCGAGGCCCGTCTCCCGGCCCACGTCGGCCAACCACGGCGTCAGCACGGCGCGGCCACGCTGCTGCAACCAGCGACGCAACTGCTGGACGCGCCAGCGGGCATCCGCAGGTCCGCTGAGCCGAATGTGTCCGCCGGCGGATCCCATGATCGATTTCAGCCGTTTGCTGCCCACGCGGTAATCTACCTGCCAGACCTCCCCAACGGCGTCGAGCCGGATCTCGGCGGGCGGTTCTATGCTGATCGCCTGGAGAGACACGCCGAGCTCAGTGCGCGCGCGTTCGATCCAGGCGTGTTGCTCGCTGACGAAACGACGGATGGTGTGCTCGGCAATACGTTCGGGCGCCACCACTTCCACCAGCCCGTGCGGAAAAACACGCAGCGAAAGCCGCCGTGCTCTGGTGCTCCTGCGCACGACCACCGCGGCCTCCGCGCCGAACAAAGCCAGTTGGTCGGGGGCCGCCGCCGCGCTCAAAGTGCTGCCGCGAGCCGCGTCGCCTGGTCGATGGCGCGCTTCGCGTCGAGTTCGGCCGCTTCCAGCGCACCGCCGACCACGTCGGCGGGCACGCCGCGGGACTCGAGGTCCGCCGCGAGGACGCGCAGCGATTCCTGGCCTGCACAGACCACGACGTTGTCCACCTCGAGGAGGCGTTCCTCGTCCCCGATGCGCACGCGCAGGCCCGCCGGTTCCACGCCCAGATAGGTGACGCCCGGGATCATGTGCACCCCGCGCCGCTGCAAGCCGAGCCGGTGCGCCCACCCGGTCGTTTTACCGAGCCCGCGCCCCGGTTTGCCCTGCTTGCGTTGCAGCAGCCAGATCTCCCGTCCGGTTCCGTCGGGGCGGGGCTCGACACCTTCCACGCCGGCGCGCACGGCAGTGTCTATGCCCCACTCCGAGTTGTATTCCGCCACCGGTTCTTCGCCGTCATGAGGGTGCGACAGGAAGGTCGCGACGTCGAAGCCGATGCCCCCGGCCCCGATGATCGCGACGCGCCGTCCCACCTCGCGGCGGCCCAGCAGGACGTCGATGTACGACAATACCTGGGGGCCGTCGATCCCGGGAATCGGCGGCGTCCGCGGCACGACCCCGGTGGCCACGATCACGCGATCGAAGCCATGCTCGGCCAGCGCATCCGCCGTCACGGCCTCGCCGAGCCTCATCTCGACGCCGGTCACCTCGAGGCGCCGGCGGAAATACCTGAGGGTCTCGGAGAACTCCGCCTTGCCGGGGATGCGGCGCGCCATCTGGAACTGCCCGCCGATCTCTTCCGTTGCCTCGAACAGCGTCACGGCATGGCCGCGCTCGGCGGCCGTGGTCGCGGCCGCAAGGCCGGCCGGACCGGCGCCGACGACGGCGATCTTGAGCGGGCGCTCGGCGGGACGGATCACCAATTCGGTCTCGTGGCAGGCGCGGGGGTTGACCAGGCAACTGGAGCGCTTGCCGGCAAAGGTGTGATCGAGACAGGCCTGGTTGCAGGCGATGCAGGTATTGATCTCGTCAGCGCGGCCCTCCGCGGCCTTGCGCACGAACTCGGGATCCGCGAGGAAGGGGCGCGCCATGCTCACCATGTCGGCCTCGCCGCGCGCCAGGATCCCCTCCGCCACGTCCGGCGTGTTGATGCGGTTGGTGGCGATCACCGGCACGGACAGCGCCGCGCGCAACTTTGCCGTGACCCAGGAAAACGCCCCGCGCGGCACCAGGGTCGCGATCGTGGGGATGCGCGCTTCGTGCCAGCCGATCCCCGTGTTGACCAGTGTCGCACCCGCCGCGGCTACGGCCTGGCCGAGATTCACGACTTCATCCCAGTCGCTTCCGCCGTCCACGAGGTCGAGGGCGGAGAGCCGGTAGATGATGATGAAGTCGGGCCCGACGGCTTCGCGCACCCGGCGGACGATCTCGATGGGGAAGCGACAGCGGCGCTCGAAGTCTCCACCCCATGCGTCGTCGCGCCGGTTGGTGCGGGCCGCGATGAATTCGTTGATCAGGTAACCCTCGGAACCCATGATCTCGACACCGTCGTAACCGGCCTCGCGAGCCAGCGCCGCGCTGCGCGCGAACGCGCGAATCTGCGCCTCGACGCCGCGCGCGCTGAGGCCGCGGGGCTTGAACGGCGAAATCGGCGACTTCAGCGGGGACGGTGCGACGGCCAGCGGATGGTAGGCATAACGCCCCGCATGCAGGATCTGCATGCAGACGCGCCCGCCCGCGGCGTGCACGGCCTCCGTCACGAGTCGGTGGCGCGGCACCTCTCGACGCGCGGACAGCTTTCCGGCGAACGGCGCCACCCAGCCCGCGATGTTCGGCGCGATCCCGCCCGTGACGATCAGGCCGGCCCCGCCGGCGGCGCGCTCCGCCAGGTAGGCCGCCAGTTTCGGGTAGTTCGCGGCCCGGTCCTCCAGGCCCGTGTGCATCGATCCCATCAACACCCGGTTAGGCAAGGTGACGAAGCCGAGGTCGAGCGGCGCCAGGAGCTGCGGATAATGCGTCATGATCGATTCCATCAATGGGGCCGCGGGGACTATAACCGCCGCGCAGCCGCGGGCCAACGTGCAATGCTATCCAAGCCGGGTGACGCTTGTTGTACCATTTGGGCCAGCCTCGGAGCCCCCAGATGACTCGCATATCCATCACCGACTACGCTTTCCTGTTGACCGAGACGGCCGACAGCCCGCGCCACGTGGGTTCGCTGCAGATATTCCGTCCGCCCGAGGGCTACGCCGGGGACTTCGTCGGGGACCTGATCGAGACGCTGCGTCGGCACAAGGTCGGCAAGCCGTTCAACCAGCGGCTCAAGGTGTCGCTCACTGGCATGGCGCAGTGGGTCCCGGACCGGAACTTCGACCTCGACTACCATGTGCGGCGTTCCGCCCTCCCCGCGCCCGGAAGCCGCCGGCAGCTCGCCGACCTCGCTTCCCGGCTACATGCTTTCATGCTCGACCGCGAACATCCGCTGTGGGAACTCCATTTCGTGGAGGGTCTGGACGACGGCTGTTTCGCGATCTACACCAAGATCCACCATGCCTATTGCGACGGCGCGACGCTGGTACGACTCGCCAACGCTTCCCTCAGCGAGGACCCGAACGATCCGGAGGTGCGTGCTTTCTGGCAGATGACAGGCAGTGCCGGTGAGCATCCGGAGCGCGACATACGTGCTGCGCTCAGCGGCATCGGCGGCGGCGTCAAGGCAGCGCTGGTGATGAGCAAGGAATTGTCCGGCATCGCCGGCAAAATGGCGCTGGACCGGCTAGGCATGCGCAAATCGGCGCTCGAGGTGCCGTTCACGGCGCCGCGCACCGCCCTCAACGGCCACATCACCCGGGCGCGTCGCATCGCCGGCGGCAGCCTGGAGATCGAGCGACTGAAGTCGGCGGCCCGTCTCACCGGCACGACGCTGAACGACGTGATCGTCACCTTGTGCGACATCTCCTTACGACGCTACCTGGCGCGCTATGCCGAACTGCCGCGCAGCCCGCTGGTGGCGCAGCTTCCGGTCAACCTGCGCCGCCAGGGCGAGAATTCCTCTACCAACATTCTCGGCATCATCCCGGTGCGCCTCGCCGGCGTCAGCCGCAACCCGCTCAAGCGGCTGCGCGAGGTGCATCGCTCCACCAGCGAGATGAAAGACGCGCTGTTCGCGCTGTCGCGCGAAACGGTGATGGCCTACACGTTGCTCATCCAGGGTGCCGCCGTGGTCGGCGACATCCTGCACGTGTCGGGGCTGGTCCCGCCGGCCGGCAACATCCTGATCTCGAACCTGCCAGGCTCGCCGGTCAAGCTCTACCTGCGCGGTGCGCGGCTCGAGGAGATTTTCCCCATCTCCACGATTCCCCCGGACATGGTGATGAACATCACGGTGTTCAGCTACGCGGGCAAGATGTTCTTCGGCATGATCGCGGGCTACGAAGCCATGCCACACCTGCCCGAGATGCGCACCTATATGTACGAGGCGCTCGAGGCGCTCGAACACGAAATCGAGGCACTGCTTGAAGGTTCGCCCGAAGACGATGCAGCGGCCGCGGCGGGCCCGGCCGGCGCCATCGCCGGCAAGGACCAACCTGGCTCCAAGGCTGCTGCACCAAAGCCCCGCCGCAGCCCGACCCGCAGGAAGACGCGCAGCAAGACACCGGCACGCAAGCCACCGGCCGCGAAGAAACCGTCTGCGCGCACTGCAGCGCCCGCGCAGAAATCCCCGGCGCGGGCCAAGCCGGCGGCCAAGAAGCCTGCGAAACGCAAAGCCGCCGCCAAGAAAAAGCCTTCGCCTGCGCAATGACGCTGGTCGATATCGGGGTCAACCTCGCCCACGACAGCTTCGACAGCGACCGCGACGCGGTGATCGGCCGGGCGCGAGAGGCCGGCGTGGAGCGCATGATCATCACCGGCAGTTCGCCGGCGTCCAGCGCCGCCGCGCTGCGGCTGGCGAAGCAGGATCCGGGACTGTTCGCGACCATTGGCGTTCATCCGCATCATGCGACCGAGCTTGGCGAACACGAGGCACACGAACTCGAAGCGCTGCTCGCCGATGAAAAAGCGGTCGCCGTCGGCGAGTGCGGACTGGATTTTTTTCGCGATTTCTCGCCGCGCGACCGACAGGAATCGGCATTCCGGATGCAGCTCGAACTTGCCATGCGCACAGGACTCCCCGTGTTTCTCCACCAGCGCGATGCGCACGAAAGATTCGTCGCCCTGCTCGACGAGTGCGGGACGCGCCTGCCGGCCGGCGTCGCACACTGTTTCACCGGTGGTCCGGCCGAGCTGGAGGACTATCTGGAACGGGGCCTTTACATCGGCGTGACCGGCTGGATCTGCGACGAGCGACGCGGCGACGCCCTGCGCGCCGCGGTCCGCCATTTGCCGCTGGACCGGGTGATGATCGAGACCGATGCGCCCTATCTGCTGCCGCGCGATCTTCGGCCGCGTCCGCGCACGCGCCGCAACGAACCCGTGCACCTGCCTCACGTACTGCAGGTTCTCGCCGGACTGATGGACGTGTCGCCGCAGGAACTCGCCGCGACCAGCACGCGCAACGCGGAGACCCTGTTCGGTCTCTAGTACAATGCCTTCAAACGCCACGAACGGCCAAGGGAGCCCTTCCATGGACCATGCCAGGATCATCGCTTTGACGGACCAGATCTGGGACGAGACCATCGTGCCGACGCTTTGCGATTACGTCCGCATCCCCAACAAGTCGCCGAATTTCGACCCGGACTGGGAAAAGCACGGCCACATGGACGAAGCCGCCGAACTGCTGGCCGAGTGGTGCCGCCAACAACCGATCGAAGGTATGTCTGTGGAGATCGTGCGTCTCGAGGGTCGCACGCCTGTGCTCTTCATCGAGGTGGCGGGGCAGAACGAAGACACCGTCCTGTTGTACGGCCATCTCGACAAGCAGCCGGAATTCGACGGCTGGAGCGACGGCCTGTCGCCCTGGGAACCCGTGATCCGGGACGGCAAGCTCTATGGCCGCGGCGGCGCCGACGACGGCTATGCCGTGTTCGGCTCATTGACGGCTATTCGCGCGTTGCAGGACCAGGGCCTGCCGCATGCCCGGTGCGTCATCCTTATCGAGGGCTGCGAAGAGAGCGGGAGCTTCGACCTGCCGCATTACATAGAACATCTCGAAGAGCGGATCGGCACGCCAAGCCTGGTGGTGTGCCTCGACGCCGAATGCGGTAATTACGACCAGCTCTGGTGCACGACGTCCCTGCGAGGCAACCTTGTCGGCACGCTCAAGGCGTCGGTGCTCACCGAGGGCGTGCACTCGGGCGGCGCGAGCGGCATCGTGCCGTCGAGTTTCCGTGTCATCCGCCTGCTCCTGGACCGCATCGAGAATCCTGCCACGGGAAACAGCCCGCTGCCAGAACTGACCTGCGAGATTCCGTCCGCGCGGCACGAACAGGCCGTTGCCGCAGCCGACGTGCTGGGCGAAGGTGTCCATCGCCGCTTCCCGTGGGCCGGCAACACGCGTCCGGTCGCAACTGATCCGGTGGAATTGCTGTTGAATAACACATGGAGGCCGACACTGTCGGTCACGGGCGCGGACGGCCTGCCCGCCACCGGGTCCGCCGGCAACACGTTGCGGCCGGGGACGGCGCTCAAGCTATCGTTCCGTCTCCCGCCGACGGTGGATCCCGACGCGGCGGCCAGCGCAGTCAAGCTTACGCTGGAGACCGATCCGCCGCTCGGCGCAGAGGTCGAGTTCGAGGTGGACTCCGCCATGGGGGGCTGGAACGCGCCGCCCGTGGCGCCCTGGCTCGCCGATTCGATGCAGCGTGCGTCGCAGGCATTCTTCGGCAAGCCGGCGCTTTACATGGGCACCGGCGGCAGCATCCCCTTCATGGGCATGCTCGGCGAAAAATTCCCCGGCGTGCAGTTCCTCGTCACGGGCGTGCTCGGACCCAACTCGAATGCGCATGGCCCCAACGAATTCCTGCACATCGCCAAGGGCAAACGGGTCACGGCCTGTGTCGCCCAGGTACTCGCGGATCATTTCGAGCGCGAGAAAGTCGCGGTCGCCGCCTGAGGTTTTCTGCCCCTCGCAGCCGACAACAACGACGGGCCAAGCCTGCAGCGACGGGATCCCAGCCGCTCAGAGTGCGCGGACAGACGACTTGAGCGTGTCCCAGGCGCCCGCCAGGTTCTGCGGCGGCTGGCCGGTACAGGCCGGGAACTCCGCGAGCAGGTCATCCTGCAGCAACACACCGGGCGGGCGCGCGCCGGCGATTTCCACGGCGCCCACCAGCAGCACGCGCCCGGACACCGGGACCGTGGGCACGATGGCATGCACCGCGTGGCGCCTCGCTCGCAGCCCGGGCATGGGATTCTCGATCACTTTGCGGCGCACGCCGTCGAGGACGGTCCAGCGATCCAGCTGTTCGCCCCAGAACAGGGTGCCCGCGGCCCGTCGTATTTCCAGCACCACGATTCCTCGCTGCGTCAGCAAGGCGAGATCGACGTGGATCTCGCCGTCGACCTCGTCCGGCACGACCACGTCCCGCAGTTGTTGCCAGGCGATCTTGCGCAACAGGCGATCCAGGCGATAGCGGCGTCGCCGCAGGACCAATACGGTGACCACCAAGGCCAACAGCAGGCAGGCCGCGCCGAGGCCGAGCAGCCACGACGCAGAAGTCGGGTTCACGATCCTTCGCTCGCCGCAGCCAGGCGCCGCAATTTACGCCGCATCGCCACGCTGTCGATCGTAAACACCGTCAGTGCACTCCAGATCAATGCGAACGTGATGGCCCATGCGGGCGTGAAAGCCTCGCCATAGACCAGGGTCGCGAGCAGAAAGGTCAAAGTCGGGCCAAGGTACTGAAAAAAGCCGATCGTGATCAAGGGCAGGCGCCGCGCGGCTTCAGCGAACCACAGCAGGGGCAGCAGGGTCACCGGCCCGGCCAGCACGAGCAGCAGCGAGGTCCGCAGATCCAGGCCGAACGAGGATGTTCCCTGGATGACAAACCAGGCGAGTGCGAGCACCGCGAGCGGCGCGACGAGCAGCGTCTCGACAAACAGGCCGGCCATGGGATGCAGTCCGAGCCGTTTGCGGATCAGCCCGTAGAAGCCGAAGCTGAACGCCAGCGTGAGCGAGATCCACGGCAGGCCGCCGAGTTCGAAGGCCAGGCTCGCGGTGCCGAGGGTCGCGAGCGAAACCGCCAGGGCTCTTCCGCGCCCCAGACGCTCGCCGAGAAACAACATGCCGAGCAGGACGTTCACCAGCGGATTGATGTAATAACCCAGGCTGGTCGACATCACCTGGTCGTTGACCACCGCGTAGATGTAGACCAGCCAGTTGGTGCTGACCAGCGACGCGGTCAGCACCAGTTTGCGCAAGGTCGCCGGGCTCGCCACGGCCGACCTGACCGCAGGCCAGGCGCTTACCAGGCTCACGAACACGGCGCCGAACACGACGCTCCAGAGGACCCGATGCGCGAGCACTTCGACCGGCGGAACGTGCGGCAGCAGCTTGTAATAGATCGGGGTCAGGCCCCAGAACCCGAAGGCCGCGAACGCGTATAGCACGCCGGCCCGTCCTTCATCGGACACGGGCTCAGTCTCCGGAAATGAGATGCGCGCCGGGCGCGTCCGGGCTGGAGATCCACGTCTCGCTCGCGACGCCCCGCGCACGGAAACTCTGCTCGAAAGCCGTGGCGACCGCAGCGGCCTGCGCTGTCCGCGTCCACGCGAACACCGACGGTCCGCTACCCGAGAGTGAGCCACCGAGTGCGCCGGCGGCACGCGCCGCCGCGAGCGCCTGGGCCGCGCCGGGCACGAGTTCCGCCCGCTGCGGCCAGATGATCTCGTCCTGCAGGCAACGGACAACCTGCTCGAGGTCGTCGCGCAGGCAGCCGGCGACGAAGCCGGCCAGCCAGGCGGACTGGCGCACCCAGGCCGCCAGGGGCACCTCGGGCGCCAGGATGCGCCGGGCATCGCGGGTGCGCACCTCCAGTGCCGGATGACACAAGACACAGCTGATCCCCGCCGGCACGGGCAGACGGGTGCAGCGGGGCGGCATGCCGGGTTCGGTCATGACCAGACCGCCGAGCAACGAAGCGGCCGCATTGTCGGGGTGGGCCGAGCCGCTGGCCGCGTTCTCGCCCTCCATCGCGTATTGCAACAGGCGCGACGGGTCCAGACCCAGCTCCCAGATTGTATCGGCCGCTACCACGGCGGCCACGGCCGAGGCGGCAGAGCCGCCCATGCCGGAGCCCAGGGGAATGCCCTTGTGAAGTGTCACGTCGAGGCCGTCGGTCACGCCGTGATCCGCTGCCATCCGCAACAACGGCCGGGTGGCCGAATTGGCTTCCGCTGCGCGCGGCAGGTCCGTAACCAGTCCGCTCACACCGACCAGCCGGATACCGGGGGCGCTGCGTCGTTCCAGGCTGACCGAATCGCCGACGCCGGCGATGGCGTGCCCGAGGACGTCGAACCCGACGCCGACATTGCCGACCGAAGCGGGCGCAAATGCGGTGACGCTATCCATCGCGATTACCGGACCATGATGAGTGGGTCGACGCTTGGCGCGCGCTCCACGGGGCCTGAAAAAAAGAACCCGCCACGAAGGCGGGATCAAGTCGCGGCAACTTATTCTTTATTGGTCTACAGCCGCCTGCGATTTCCGGCCAGATTACCCCCCTTGACGGGGGAATGCAATCGGCCGGCGCGCCCCCTCAACTTTTGGCGCAGAGTCCGGCAAGATGGGGGCATAAGCGAGGAACGAATCCCATGTCCCAGACCGCAGAATCCACCCCCACCCCGGCCCCCGAGGCTTCGGGAACGATCGATCTTACCGCGCCCGAGTGGTACCTGAACCGGGAGCTCACGTGGCTGGCATTCAATCGGCGGGTGCTGAACGAGGCCGAGGACGAACGCACTCCGCTGCTCGAGCGCGTGAAGTTCCTCGCCATCGTGAGCTCCAACCTCGACGAGTTCTTCATGAAACGCGTCGGCGGTCTAAAACAACAGCTCGGCGCCGGAGTCCAGGAGCTGTCGGTGGACGGCCGGAATCCCGAGCAACAGCTCCGGGAATGCGAGGCGGAAGTCCGCGCCATCAAGGATCGGAAGGACGACCTGTTCCCGCAACTGCACTCTTTGCTCAGTGCGGCCGACATCCGTCTGAGCCGATACGCAGAGCTCGAAAAAACGGCGCAGGCGACCTTGCGAGACTGGTACCTGGAGAATATTTACCCCTTGCTGACTCCGATCGGCATGGACCCCGCCCATCCTTTTCCTTTCATCTCCAATCTTTCGCTCAACCTGCTGGTCACGGTCAATCAGCCGGCCGGCGCCCGCGGCCCCCGCCTGGTCCGTATCAAGGTTCCGGTCGGCGGCGGCATCCCGCGTTTCATCCGGGTCGGCGACAGCGCGCATTTCGTCCCGCTCGAGGACATCATCGCGCACAACCTGGACGCGCTGCTGCCGGAACTCGAGATCGCGCGCTGGGACCTCTTCCGGGTCACGCGCAACGCGATCGTTGAACGCTACGAGGAACAGGCCAACGACCTGCTGCAAGTCATCGAGGCGGAACTGCGCGACCGCAAGTTCGCGCCCACCGTCCGGCTGGAAGTGAGCGACGGCATGCCCCCCGTGCACCGCGGCATGCTGGCCGCCGAACTCGGCCTTGACGAGGCCACCGACGTGTTCGAGGTCGATGGCCTGATGCAGCGGCGCGATCTCATGGAGCTGCTCGCACTGGACCGCCCGGATCTCAAGGATCCTCCCCATCATCCCATCGAGCATCCCAAGCTCATGGACGCACCGAATATCTTCCACCTGATCCGCAACAGCGGGCCGA
>Ga0102938_10000077_pt1 | contig 55495 bp, 60 predicted proteins | sample SalPonR2_B_D2_MG_FD_84516 | JGI IMG/M metagenome (GOLD analysis project Ga0102938, IMG submission 84516) | Salt pond soil microbial communities from South San Francisco under conditions of wetland restoration - Salt Pond MetaG R2_B_D2_MG | ecosystem: Environmental > Aquatic > Marine >...
CAAACATCACCTTATGCATATCAATTTTGCGCTCAATTCTGAACATTGCATGTCTCACGAAGGCTAGGCCTCAAAAGCTGCCCTGTCACGCCGTTGGTATAGTTGTGTCAGTGGCCGTCAAATGGCACCCGTGTCGCACGACAGTCCCGGACCCGGTCCGCGACGGCTTGCCTGTTCTCCGAGCGATCGGACGCGACATGCAATTATTACAAAACCGTTGAGAACACTTCACACACCTGCGGATAAGCAGGTGATCACCAAGCCCACTCAGGCGTGCGTGCGTCGCGCATCGTTACTCTGCCTCGCACAGTATCGCGCGCGGCGTGAGTCACCTGCGAAGACGGCAAAACCAGACAAGCAATGGACCCTGACATGAATAATTTTGACGGTGCTTTCACGCTCCAGCTTTTCCATCTTTCCGATCAAGAGGCGAACACGACATCGATCGACCTCGCGCCAAATTTTTCGGCGGTTTTGAACGCATTGCGCGCTCAGGATATCGACGATGATGGCCAAGAGGGATTTGCGGACACGCTCTTGTTGTCCTCCGGGGACGCCTGGATACCCGGCTTGTTCTACGACGCGTCGACCTCGATCTACGGTGCGCCGGGGGCCGCCGACGTCCAGATCCAGAACGAGCTCGGGGTTCAGGCAATCTCATTCGGCAACCACGAATTCGACAACGGCACGTCGATCATCGCGCAACTCGTAAGCGGAAACATCGCGTTCGACGAAGACGCGGACACATCCGGCTTCTTGCCCTTTGACGGAGCGGCATTCCCCTACCTGGCAGGCAACCTCGATTATCCCACCGACCCCAACCTCGCACCGATCGCCACGGCTGATGGTCAGAACGTGCAGGACATCGCCGGAAAGGTGACGGGCTCAGCCGTGGTTCAAACCGAAGGGGGCGAACTTCTGGGTCTCGTCAGCTCGGTGGTTCCGACCATTGACGACGGGCTGACAAGCCCCGGCCCCGATCTTGGCGTCTTCCCGGAATCAAATGACCTTACCGAGCTCGCAGCGATCATCCAGCAAGATGTCGATGCGCTCCTCGCGGCCAATCCGGGTTTGGACAAGGTCATCCTGATGAGCCACCAACAGGTGTTGTCTCGTGAACAAGAGCTTGCCACGATGCTGGAAGGCGTCGATATCATCATGGCAGGTGGATCGAACTCTGTCCTGCTGGATGAAAACGATCCGGGTTTCGATGGCGAGGCCGCTGACGGGGTCTATCCCGCCTTCTTTACCGGCGCGGATGACAACCCGGTGGCCGTGGTCAACACCGATGCCGCCTACAATTACGTCGGTCGTCTCGTGATCGACTTCGACGAAAACGGCGTCATTCTGCCCGACAGCTATGACCCCGAGATTTCGGGGGCCTATGAAACCTCGGATGCGGGTGTCACGGCGCTTGGCGCCGAAGGGCTGGCCGACCCGGAGATCATCGCCATCACGGAAGCGGTCGAGCAAACCATCCTCGCTGGTGAGTCCACGTTCTTCGCAGTCGCGACCGAGTTCTTGAATGCCGAACGCGCCGGCGGTGGTGCAGATGGCGTGCGGACCCAGGAAACGAATCTCGGCAACCTGACGGCGGATGCCAACCTCGATTATGTTCAGCAGTTCGATGACAGCGTGGTGTTCTCGTTCAAAAACGGCGGCGGCATTCGCGCAAATATCGGCCGCATCGAACAGCCTGCGGGTGACGGGGGGCCGGTGCGCCTGCCGACAGAGGGCATCGAAGGCGGCAAGCCCGATGGCGGCATCAGCACGAACGACATCGCCAACACGCTCGCTTTCAACAATGGGCTGACGCTATTGAGCCTGACAACGCAGCAGATCGTGGATACGGTCGAAGCCACGCTGGCAAATTACACAAGCCTCGAAGAAAGCGCCGGCGGCTGGGGCCAGTTCTCGGGGCTTCGGTTCTCGTTCTCTGCCGACCTTGAACCGGGCAATCGCCTGGTGAATGCGGCGCTGGTGGACGAAGACACCGGCGATGTCATAGCAGAACTCGTGCGTGATGGGTCTGTGGTCGACAACGGTGATGCGACCTTCCGCACCGTGACGCTCAATTTCCTTGCCAATGGCGGGGCCGATGGTCTGCCTGTCACCGTCGACAGCGAAGAGGGCTTTGACGAGACAGTGGCCGCCGCCACCAATCGTGTCGATCTCGTAGATGACGAAAATCCGGGCTTCGATGGCGGCGCGGATTTTGCCGCAACCGGCAGTGAACAGGACGCGCTGGCCGAATATCTGCTGGCGGAGTTCGGGATCGAGACAAACGCACCGACCGTCGATCTTGTCGATACGACACCCCGGCTGGATGACCGTATCCAGAACCTCGATTTCCGCGCGGAGTCGATCTTTGGTGATCGCGACATCGACGCTTCGGCAAACGCGGTGCTCGGAGAAACCGACGTCGTTTCAGCACGCAACGTGACCGTCGCATCCAGCGCAGACGGTCTGAGCGTAAGCGGAACGGGCGGCGGCGTTGCACTGCTCGGCGAGGCGGGAGGTTCGTTGCTCTTCGGGGTCGAAACCATCTCTTTCGACGATGCCACCTGGACCGCATCCACCGACGAGGCGCAGATCGATCTTGGACAGATGTATTACACCGCGTTCGGACGCTATGCGGATGTGGCCGGGGCATCGTTCTGGACGGAAGTGGTTGAAGAAAACCTGATCCAAGAAGACGAGGTCGCGGATTTCTTCGTGGCGAGTGACGAATTCATGGCGAGCTTCGGTGACGATCTCAGCAATCAGGCCTTCGTGGACACATTGGTCTCGAACGCCAATGCAACGGACCTGTTCGACGCACGGCAAATCGATTCGTTCGTCGAAGCGCTTGAGACCGGGACCGACACGCGCGGAGACGTGCTCTATGATGTTGCAACGAGTGACGCCATGGAGACCGCCACGGCCGACCTGTTGGCGGTGGGTCTTATGCTGAACGCGGATCTGAACTATTTCTGATCCCCGTCCGCCTTGGCCAATCTGGCCACGGTCCGAGCTTGGTCAGCGGGTGCGCATCCGGCCCGCCCGCTGGTCCGGCAGACCAATCTTGCGCAGGCCCGCGTGCGTGCCGGCCGGCTCCAAGCGACACGGATGCGTGTCCACAAAGACCGCGAACGACAGCCCTGGCTGAGACACGGGTTTCAGCCCTCTCCGTCCATACCGACCGACACCGCGTTTACGGTCAATGCGCGCCGTCGTGCATCCATGTCGCGATGTCCACAGGCGACGCACCAAAACATTGTGTCGCCTGCAGATCGAATCGCCGTGTAACCGGTCGCCGCAGCGGTTTGGGGCGCGATTTGGTTTCGTCGGTGCTCCACACACAGACCACGCGGCCCAATTCATCGGTTTCGGCGATATAAAGAATGTTGTCCGTTGTCATATTGGCAGCCTTGTCATCACACGCATGTTACTTAAACAAAGCGCGGCTCCACCGGCAAAGGAAAAAGTTAACATGGGCTTGGTGCCGCAGTTCGCAGGCGCTTGTTTGCCTGTCATGTCACGGACCGCCAGCCGGGCATCATGAACCTGCGCGCTGCCGGCCACTGCCTGAGCGGAACATCGCTGTCGATCGCCGCTGCGGCGATGGCGAGTGGCGGCACACCCCTGTCCGTGTCCTGTCCCGATGGGGGAAACGGGATCGCGCACGCCACCATCATGCGGCCTGTGAGGCCCGCACCAGTATGAAAGCGGCCTGCCTTCTGGAACTTGTGCTTCAGTGCGCGTGTCCCGCATGGCTGTGCCGGGTCGCGTTGGCGGCCTCGACCTCGACGGTCAGCTCCACCTCGGCCTCGGCGAAGGACAGGGTCAGGTCAAAGCTGTCGCCCTCGGCCAGCTCGCGCGACAGTCCGTCCAGCCGCAGCGCCACACCCTGCGGGGCCAGCACCATCTCGGTGCCCGGGGCCACCGGCAGGGCCGGCAGTTCGGGATAGACGGGCGTGCCGTCCTCGAGCGTGAAGCCCACCAGCGCCGCGCTTTCGGCCAAATCCGCAGCGCCTCCGGTCAGGGTCACGGGCGTGTCGCCGGTGTTCTCGATCTCGACGAAGACGAGCGCGGTGTCGGCGCCGGTTGCCCTGGTCCAGCCGTGCAGCAGGCGCACGTCGCCCACGGTCGACAGGTGCGCGTCGTCGATGGCGGCCTCTTCCTCGCGGGCGTGGTCTTCTTCGTGGGCGTGCTCGTCGTCGTGGGCGTGATCTTCTTCGTGCGCGTGATCTTCGTCATGGCCGTGGTCGTCTTCATGCCCATGCTCCTGGTCATGAGCGTGTTCATCATCGTCGCCATGTTCGTCGTCGTGGCCATGTTCGTCGTCGTTGGCGTGGTCCGCGGCCGTTTCGGCGGCATGATCGTCATGGGCCTGTGCAGGCAGCCCGGCAAGGGCGGCCAGAAGCGCGAAGGGGATCAGGTACTTCGGTGTCATGGGTCTCTCCATCATGGGTCAGCCGCACAGGTCGCGCACGACCGGTCGGGTCATTGTCAGCCAGGCGGGGATCAGCGCCAGCAGGGCCGTGAGGCTCACGAAGGCGCCAACAAGGTGCAGTTCGGACCAGCCCAGCGAGGCGGTCACAAGAATGTCCGTCCGGTCCGTGATCACGCCCGAGATCGCCCGCGTCAGCAGGACCCCAAGCGCAAGCCCCAGCCCGGCGCCCAGCACGATGAGCGTGACGGCATAGGACCAGGTCAGGGCGAAATTGAACCGACGTGGCGCGCCCAGCGCCCGCAGCAAGGCAAGGCGGCGCGCCAAAAGGCGCGTCAGCATCATCAGTCCGGCCAGCACACCCACGGTCACAAGCACCTGGGTGACAATGGCCAGGATGGACATCACCTGCCGGATATCCCCCATCAGCGCGTGAAGCCGCGACAGGACCGTGCCCGGAAACAGGGCCATGGTCCGGTCGGTGTTGAACTGGGCCTGCATGACATAGGCACCACCCAGCGAATCGGCCTTGACCAGCGCGGCGGGGGTCCCGGGGAAATAATCCGGATCGAAGGGGCCACCGACGGTGCCGTCCCAGCCCGGCGCATGGCCATTGGCCAGCCCGTGCACCATCCAGACGGATTCGGCGGGCACGATATAGGCACGGTCCCAAGGCGAGCCGGTCAGTGGCATCCGCCCGACAACCTGGTATTCGAAACCGCCGTGCGCGCCCTCGGCCTCATTGCCCTGCCCATGCTGAGGCGTGAAGCTGTCGCCCACAGCGAGGGGTGTGCGCGCACCTGCAATGGCCTCGGTTTCTGTTGCAAAAACGCGACCTTCGGCCAGCCCCTCAGAGAGATAGTCGACAAAGGCAGGCGTAGACCCGACGACCGGCGCGTTCTCGTAGCTGTCGCCGAAGGCCAGCGGCGCCACGAGATCGGCATTGGGATGCGCCGCGACCTGTGCATAGGTCGGCCCGTCAATGAGCGGGATCGCCGAGGGTTGCAGGTAGACCGCTGCAAGCATGGCTGTGATCTCGCTGCCCGGGGCGGCAATGACCAATTCGAACTTGTCGGCGGCACGGGCAGTGCCTTGTCGCAGGCCACGTTCCTGGGCGATCAGGCCGACCCCCAGCCCGATCGACACTGCGATGAGCATGGTGAAAACCACACTTACCCAGACCTGGCGTCGCAGCAGCGCCGAAAGAAGCGGCCATATCGCGAAACCGCGCAGAACCAACGCCCCGATCACCAGCACCGGCAGCAACGCGCCCAGCAGTATAACGGTATTTTCCATCCACAGGGGCAGCCGGGCCAGCAGATCGGCGATCGGGTCAGGCATTCTGCGCCTCCGGGAGTTCAAGTTGGCCGTCGCGGACGTCTATCACGCGGTCTGCGCGGTCGTGCAGGCTCGGGTCATGGCTGACCGCGACCAGGGTGCGCCCGTCATCGCGGGCGAGCCGCATGAGGTCATCGGCCAGCGCGTCGGCATTGGCCCGGTCGAGGCTTGCGGTGGGCTCGTCGGCGAGGATCACAGGCGCATCCCCGGCCAGGGCCCTGACCACTGCAATGCGCTGGCGTTCTCCGCCGGAAAAAGTGTCGGAGCGACGGGCCGCGCTCTTGCCCAGACCAAAACGGGTCAGAAGGCCTTCGGCACTGTCGCGGATGCGGCGCCGGTCGCGGCGCGGAGCGTAAAGCGCCGTCACCCCTGCGTTGCCAAGCGCCGACAACTCTTCGAAAAGCAGGTGTTCCTGAAAGATGAAGCCGACTGTGCCGCGCCGGAAGGCCGCCCGCCCGCTGTCATCGAGGCCGGCGATGTCGGTGTCACCCCAGGTGATGCATCCGCGGGACGGGGCGATGATCCCGGCCAAAGCGTAAAGAAGCGTTGACTTGCCGGCACCCGATGGCCCGCGCACGGCGACGGCAGTGCCGGCGGGCACCTCCAGCCGAGGTACGGACAGGATGCGGCGGCCACCCTGCCCCGTCACCTCGAGGTCTGATATGGACAGACTGATCCCGGTCATCCGAAGCGCAGCCGCGCGTTCTCGAGGCGTACCATGCTCAGGAATCCGGTATCGGGGTCGCGGTAGCTGCCCAATGCAAGCGCGCCGGTGACAACGATCTTGCGGTTGAAGGGGACGGTGTCGAACTTGCGCCGGGTGTAGATAGCAACGATGTTGTCGGGCCATTCCGCTTCGGTTTCGCAGAACGGGCAAACCGACATTGGGATCTTGGTCAGCACGAAAAAACTGGAATCGGCCTGAAGCGGCGGGGCCATGTAGCCGTCCACGTCGATGGTGGTGCCTTCCAGGTCACGGGCGAGCGGGGAAAAATCCCGGCCCTCGTAAAGCTCGCGCAGCTTGAGGGTGTCGTCCTGCGCGCGCAGCACGACGGGCGCGGCAATCAGGGCGGGGGCAAGGGTAAGGAACTGTCTGCGGCGCATGGCGGTCTCCGATGTCAGTGTGGCGTTACGATATAACAATCATAAGAAACGCCGGGCGGATTTGCATTGATCCGGAACAAGGAAAGGGGGCTGCGGACAGCCCCCTCCCGGAGTTTCTATCCGATTACTCGGCCGTGGCAGCGTGATGCATCACGTGGAAAATCAGGTTCTGCTCGATGGTGCCGTTGAACAGGTGCGCCCAAGGGCCCTTGGCATAGACTGCCACGTCTTCACCCGAGTGGGTTTCCGACGATTTGGGGACCAGCGCCTGCTGCGGGTAGTCGATGTCGGTGGCTTCTTCTTCGGTCACGTTCGGACGGGTGCCGAAGTAGGAGCCATCGGGCTGCTCGATCAGGACCGAACCGGCGCCGTTGAGGTAGCCAGCGACGGTGAAGGGCTTGCCGTCCGAGGCCAGTTCGGCTTCGCCGGTATGCTCAACGCCATCGCCGTTGATGCCCATGCACAGGCCGAGGATGTTCGAGCCGCGGCCACAGTAGCCGTTGAAGGCAATGGCATGCTCGTGGTCGGCCGTGACGACGATCAGGGTTTCTTCGTCATCGGTCAGTTCGTCGGCCATGGCGACGGCATCGGCAAAGGCCTTCTGGTCCTGCACGACGCGGGCAAGGTTGCCGGCGTGGTTGGCGTGATCGACGCGGCCCGCTTCGATCTGCAGGAAAAAGCCGTTGTCGCCCGACTTGGCTTCCAGAGCGGTGATCGCGGCGGCAGTCATTTCGGCGAGGCTCGGCTCGTCGGTGCGGTCGGCCTCGTACATCATGTGGCTGTTTTCGAACAGGCCCAGGATCGGGGTGCCATCCAGCGGGGCCGCTTCGAACGACGCCTGGTCCATGGCGAAATGCGCGCCCAGTTCGGTCTGCGCGATTTCGATCAAGTTCACGCCATCTTCGCGGCGACCGCCGTCGTCGGCGTGGAAGTTGCGCATGCCGCCGCCAATGGCAAGGTCGATGACGCCCGAACGCATCGCTTCGATCAATTGGGTGGCGATGTCGGCCTGCTCGGTGCAGCCTTCGGGCACGGAGGCTTCGAAGTTGCGGTCGGCGGTCTTGGCATAGGCCGAGGCCGGGGTGGCGTGAGTGATGCGGGCGGTCGAGACGATGCCGGTTTCCTTGCCCATCTCGGTCATGATCTCGTTCAGCGAGGCCACGGTGTTTCCTGGCAGGGTCGAGCAGTCGCCACGGTTGACGTCTTCGGTCACGCCGATGATCCCGGCCTTGGTCTTGATGCCGGACATCATCGCGGTGCCGGTGCCGGCGCTGTCGGGGGTCTGGGCATTGACGTTGTAGGTCTTGACCAGTGCGAGGTTCGGGAACAGGTCGTGGGGCTGGTTGTAGTCGTCACCCAGCCCGCCTTCCTGCTGGCCGGCCCAAAGGCGCGAGGCGTAGTTGGTGCCGACTCCATTGCCGTCCGACACCAGGACGATCACGTTCTTGGCGGTGTTGGTGTTGGGCTGCGCGTCCAGTTGCGTTTGCAGGCGCTCCTGGGCGGCGGTGAACCAGTCACTGTCGGCCTGCGGTATATCCTGGGCCAGAGCGCTGGTCCCGAGCAGGGTGGCCGTCATCGCGAGCATTGAAGTTCTCATAAGACATCTCTCTTTGTGTTGTGTCTGCGATGGTCGCTAGGGTCGGCATGTGAAATTGGGACGTCAGTTTCGTAACAGTTTGGCGAAACTGACGTACGGACCGTAGAATTTGGTTTGCGCTCAGTATGTTATACTGTATCGCTTTCCTCTGGTTGGTCGACCGCCCCCAAATCACAGTCCATGCGGGCCGCAGCGCAGACCACACTCATCGGAGCGCAGCGGGTGCGCGTGACAGGTCATGTCAGGATTTCGGCGCCCCCTGCTCTTCGACCTTTTTGCCTACCGCTTCACAGTTGCGGTGCCTTTGCAAACCCAGCGGGATGCGCATGTTGCACTGTGGCGGAATCCGGTTAGGGTGCTTGGATCAGGAATAATCTGGAGTTTTGGCATGTCCTCGGATGGATCGGGTGCAACGACGCGTGGCGCAAGCGGCGTGGAAACCGCAGAGGAGCTTTCAACCATTGCGTTCAGCTTCATCGCGTCCAAGGCGCTGTTTGCCGGGCTGCACATCGATCTTTTCACCGAACTTTCCGATGGACCGAAAACCCCGGAGGCGCTGTCCACCGCCACGGGCGTGCCGGTGAACCGGATCGAGATGCTCACCACCGCGCTGACAAGCATCGGCCTTCTGACATGGGCGGATGACACGCGTCTGCAGAACGCACCTGCGGCGGAGGCGTTTCTCTCGAAGCAATCGAAATACGATTTCGGCGACTATCTGCGCTACCAGATCGACCAGCAGATGTACCCGTTCCTTCTGCAATTGAACGCGGTGATCAAGGATGATCTGCCGGACGCGGCCATCGCGTCGTACCGGCACTGGATGGCGGACGAATCGCAGGCCTCGGTCTATTCAGAGAGCCAGCACGCCGGCTCTCTCGGCCCCGGGAGGACGCTTGCGCGGCGGGTTGATCTCTCCGACGCAGCCAGCCTGCTGGACGTCGGAGGAGGCACCGGGGCGATGACGATTTCGCTGTGCAAGACATATACGGATTTGCACTCGACCATCATCGACTTTCCAAACGTGGCCGAGATCGGGTGGCGCTTCGTGACAGAGGCAGGGCTGGTGGATCGCGTGCGCTATATTCCGGGCAACGCGGTCGAGGTCGCCTGGCCGGGAGACCAGGACGCAATCCTGATGTCATATCTGCTCAGTGGCGTGCCCGAACCGGCCGTAGAGACCCTGATCCGCAATGCCTTCAGGGCACTGGCACCCGGCGGCAAGCTCATGATCCACGATTTCATGGTCGATGAGGACCGGTCGGGCCCGCCGCTGGCCGCGCTCTGGCAGCTGCAGCACATGGCGTTCACACCGGAGGCGCGATCGCTGTCGGTCGGCTGGCTTGCCGAGAAGGGCCGGGATATCGGGTTCAAGACCAGCGGCGGGCAAAGCCTCATCCCTGCGATGACCAAGCTTGTGGTGCTGGAAAAACCGCGGTAAGCGGTGCGCGTCCTCGCGCCTTCCGACAAGCCTCGTCCCCAAAATGCCAAGCCGGCCCGCCCTTTCGGGCGGCGGGCTCTAGCTCTTGTCGGCGTCATCCTCGTTCTTGATGTCCGGGTCGTTGTAATCGTTGGGATCGAAATCCTCGGGATTATAAGCGTCGTCCGCGTCAGAGATGCCGGTCAGGTGGGTCGTGCCGGTTTCCTCGTCATAGGACAACCCATAGGTCGCCCGGCCTTCGATCTTGTAGCGGCGGTACTCGTGAAAGCCAGCGTAGACGAAAACTGCGGTGATGGGCAGCATGATAAGGGCGGCAAGCAGTTGGGCGTTCAAGGAAAGGTTCCTTTGCGTTCGGTTTGGGCGCGGCGGCTCGGAGGCGGCGCGACTTGGCGCTCCCCTGCGCGCACGCCATGAATGATGCGCGACCTCGAGGGTGCCGGGACCGTCAGAGTCCCTGAGCGTTGTGTCAGGGTCGCTTGGACGGATGGAATGTTCAAGCAATTAACGGACACGCAGGGGGATTGGTTCCCTGCGATGCCTTCAAAGGGACGCCACCACGATCAGACGTTGAAACGTCCGGACCCTTTCGACCGCTGGGGTTTCACCCTTTTGCAGTGACGGGTTGGGCAGGCTTCGGTCCGATCCATAACTCTGCGAAAGGTCAGAATGAGCCTGTCTCTGCTTGGGTCAAGCCGGTCGCATCTCACGTGTCACGACAACCCGGGCAGCCTTATGGCTTGCGCCCGCGTTCAAGTCCTCGGCCGACCCAAGGCTCGACATCTCTGCAAGCGTCGCTCTGGCCGTCTTTCGTCTCAAGTCCAGGATGATCCGTCCGCCAGGTCTGACAGCGTCACGGAAAAAGGATTCGTAGGTTGTCCAGGGATAATGGAACCCGCAGGAGATCAAGCTCATCACAAGATCCTGATCCCGAATATCGTCAACGGGCTGTCGGTCCGGGTTGATGGTCGTGATCCGTCCTGGCGCGATCCCGTTCGATTTCAGAAAGGAGGCGGCGGTTTCGAGATCCGAGTAGGCGGACCCGGTCGGCTCGAATCCGAAGTGCCGTTCGTCGGTCTGTTCGAGGTCGATCAGGGTCAACGCGCAGTCGAAATCCTGCGCGAGAAACAGGTCGATGAGCGCGTATCCACAGCCGATATCCGTCACCGCGCGGGGCGGGGCCGTGGCAAGAATCGGTCGGAGTTCTTCGTATTCCAGCAGGATGAAGGCCGCGGCGCGCCGGATGAGTTCTTGTGCGCCAATCGTGGTGACAAGCTCTGTCAGCGGTGCCGTGTCACCGTGGATCCAGGACTTGATGTAGCGGTTGTGGTTTGCCTGATCGCGGATAATTTCGGAGCGTTGAAGAATGAGATTCAACACGTCCGATGAGGTGAACGCCGATGTATCGAGGTCCGCGATTCGCGGCAAACGGGCCGTTTTCTCGGCCTTTTCGAAGGTGATTTCAGAACTGCTCACGACTCTGTATCCTTTACCAATATCACCGGTTTCGCATGATTTACGACGATCCTAGTGAACTCTGGAAAAGGGCGCCAGCGAAGGGTCGCGCCGGCTGGCAGAGTTGGGCAAAAAGTAACATTTTCGCATCTGATCGGGGCGGTTGGCGGCACGGCGCGCGGCCACTTTGATCGGGCGTCCCACGGGTGGGACACCCCCTGCCCCAAAGGATTTCAAGGGGTTATGGCGACGTGTTTACCGTCCGTTAAGACTTGCGCGCTGTCTGGCGGTGTCGCCCGGAGGGTCGGCTAGTTGCGCACGACGTAGACGGAGCACTCGGCATGGGTCACGACGTGGCTGGCGGTCGTGCCCAGAAGGTAATCCGTGACCTTCGGGTTGGCCGCCTCCATCACGATCAGATCGACCTTGCGGTCGTGCGCCAGCTTGACGATCTGGCGGTGCACGGCGCCCTTGCAAACGACGGTTTCCAGCTCGATCCCCTCGGCGGGATGGGCGGCCACGAATTTTTTCAGTTGCTCGCCCCAATAGATGTTGGAGTCCCAGATGTTGAGATTGCGCTCCATCTCGGGGGCGATCGTCGCCACCAGCAGCTTGGCATCGCGCCGCTGCGCCATGGCGACAGCTTCGTCATAGGCGCGATAGTCAAACTCGGCATGGCGCAGGTTGACAGGGCAGAGGATCAGGGAGGTGTCTTGGGACATCGGAGGGGTTTCCTCGTTGGGACGTGAAAGATGCGGGCCGCGCCCGGAGACCCAGCCAGACGACACCCCGCTGCCATAGTCAGAAAAATACGCCCCGCGCAATGGGATTCGGCTGCCCAGACGTGATGGGCCGGGACAGCGCGTCTCCGCGGCCACCCACCGGTGTCGGGTCTGGCCGACCCGGCTTTGTTTTGGTGCGCAGCGGACGGGGACTGACCCGGCCTTCGCGAATGCGGCATCCAGTGCTACGGGCGGAGTCCGGTTATGTGCGACAGCCGCGCGGAGCTTGCGCCGGCGACAAACCCGCCGCTATCCCAATGGGCGCCTGGCCTCTTTTTGCGGCAATCCAGACCAGAAAGATGGACATTCGCCCTAAACGCCTGGGGGGGGGTGCCCCCCAGGCCTGGTCTTCAGGTCTTGAACACACGGTAGATGGCCGGGATCACCAACACTGTCAGCACGGTCGAGGTGAGCAAGCCGAAGAGCAGCGACAAAGCCAGACCCTGAAAGATCGGATCGGCAAGGATGACCGTGGCCCCGAACATCGCGGCCAGCGCCGTGAGCAGGATCGGCTTGAACCGGATCGCACCGGCCTCCAGCAGGATATCCACCGGGTTCTTGCCTGCAGGGTCGGTGTGGCGGATGAAATCCACCAGCAGGATCGAGTTGCGCACGATAATCCCCGCCAGTGCAATAAATCCAATCATCGAGGTGGCCGAAAACGGCGCGGCCCACAGCCAGTGGCCAAACATGATCCCCAGAAAGGTCAGCGGCACAGGTGTCAGCACCACCAGCGGCACCCGGAACGATCCGAACTGCGCCACGACCAGCACATAAATCCCCAGCAGTGCCACGCCGAAGGCCGCGCCCATGTCGCGGAAAGTCACCCATGTCACCTGCCATTCGCCTTCCCAAAGGATCTTGGGGCGGCTGTCGTCAATCGGTTGCCCGTTCAGCAGGATCGAGGGTTTCTCGCCCTCGGCCCAGTCCATGGCATCCAGTGCCTTGCCCACTTCGACGATGCCATAAAGGGGCGCCTCGAAACGGCCGGCCAATTCGGCCATCACCATTTCAGCCGGGCGACCGTTGCGGCGGAACACCGGATAGGACATCACCTCTTCTTCGATCTGCACCACATCGCCCAGCTCGACCACACCGCGCGCGCCCGGCAGGACGTTGGCGGGGATCGGCGTGGAGAGAAACCGCTCATCCATCACCCGGTCGGACAGGGCGCGTGCCACGGTGATCGGGATCGGGCGCCGGCCTTCCTCGCGGTGGGAATAGCCCACCACGGTTTCGCCGTTCAGGATGCCGATCGTGTCGAACACATCGCTTTCCTGCACCGCGAAGAACTCCAGATCATCGGGCGAGATCAGCGCCCGCAAGCGGCGCGGCGGGGTGCCGAAACTGTCATCCACATCGACGATGAAATCGACGCTCTCGAAGGCTTGCCGCAGCTTGCGGGCCGTGTCGCGGCGGGCCTCCGGCGAGGGGCCGTACACCTCGGCCAGCAGCGTGGCCATCACGGGCGGTCCGGGGGGCGGCTCTACGGTCTTCAGGCTGGCCCCTCGGGGCAGGTCCAGCGCCTGCAAACGGTCGCGCAGGTCCAGCGCGATGTCATGGCTGGCGCGGTCGCCCTCCTTGGAGAGGTTGATCTGCACATCGCCCATATGCGGGTCGGACCGCAGGAAATAATGGCGCACCAGCCCGTTGAAGTTGAAGGGGGCGGCGGTGCCCGCATAGGTCTGCACGCTCAGCACTTCGGGCATGTCCATGGCGATCTGCGCCACGGATTGCGCCACGCCGTCCGTGGTTTCCACCGCCGTGCCTTCGGGCATGTCAATGACCACGGCCAGTTCCTGCTTGTTGTCGAAGGGCAGCAGCTTGACCGTCACATGCTGCGTATAAAGCAGCCCGAGAGAGCCGAAAGACAGCAGGGCCGTGATCAGCAGGAAGCTAATGCTGCGCGCCTTGGTGGCCAGAATGGGCCTTGCCACACGGGTGAAGGTCCGGCCCAGAAAGCCGCCATCGCTTGCGTCATGACCATGCATCGGAGCATTGCCCGCGATCTTGACCATCAGCCATGGCGTGACCATGACCGCGATGAAGAACGAGATGATCATCGCCGCAGAGGCCACCGCCGGAATCGGGCTCATGTACGGCCCCATCAGGCCGGAGACGAACAGCATCGGCATGAGGGCTGCAACCACCGTGAGCGTTGCCACGATGGTGGGGTTGCCGACCTCCGCCACGGCATCAATGGCGCGGGTCACGCGGTCGCGCCCGTCTTTCATACCCCAATGGCGGGCGATATTCTCGATCACCACGATGGCATCATCGACAAGGATACCGATGGAGAAGATCAATGCGAAGAGCGACACGCGGTTGAGCGTGTACCCCATGATCCACGCGCCAAAGAGCGTGAGCAGGATGGTGACCGGGATGACCACGGCGACAACGATGCTTTCGCGCCAGCCAATCGCCACCAGCGTCAACAGGATGATCGACAGCGTGGCCAGAAACAGTTTTACCAGCAGCGTGTCGGCCTTTTTCTGCGCGGTTTCGCCGTAGTTGCGGGTGATCTCGACGGCAACGCTTTCGGGGATCAGCGTCTCTTGCAGCGCGGCGGCGCGATCGAGGATATCATCGGCCACAACAACGGCGTTCGAGCCTGCCCGCTTGGCAAAGGCCAGCGTCACGGCGGGGCTGCGGGTCACGCTGTCATCGGCGGCACGGTCGATATGCGCGACGATCCGGTCGGACATGTCCGGCACGAATTCGATTGTCGTCACATCGCCCACATAGACCGGGCGGTTGTCGCGGGTGGTCAGCAGCAGACCTGCGATTTCGGCAGGCGCTGTCAGGCTTTGGCCGGCCACGAGCCCGATCTGTTGGCCCCCGTCGCGCAGCCCGCCCGCAGCCATGGTGCGGTTGGCCGATTGCACCTTGCCCGCCAGTTGCTGAAGCGTGACGCCGTAAATGGCCATGCGTTCGGGGTCGGGCGCGATGCGGATCGCCTCGGAGGCTTCGCCAACGATATAGCTCAGGCCGACATCCGACACCTTGGACAGATCGGCGCGCATTTCATGCGCCAGTCGCGTCAGCGCATTGGCGCTGACCTCGGCGCCATCCTGCCCCGTCAGGGTCAAGGTGACGATGGCCACATCATCAATCCCCCGCCCGATAATCAGCGGTTCGGGAATGCCCACTGGAATGCGGTCCATGTTGGCGCGGATCTTTTCATGCACTCGGAGAATGGCGGCATCCGATGAGGTGCCGACCTTGAAGCGGGCGGTGATGACCGCGTTGTCATCCATTGTCTGCGAATAGACATGTTCGACATCGTCGATCGCCTGAAGGATGGTTTCCATCGGTTCGGAGACCAGCTTCACGGCATCCTCGGACTTCAGACCGGGCGCCTGCATCAGGATGTTCACCATCGGAACCGAAATTTGCGGCTCTTCTTCACGCGGGACGATCATCAGCGCGATCAGCCCCATCGCAAGCGCCGCCAGCATGATAAGCGGGGTGAGGGGCGAGCGGATGAACCCTTTGGTCAGGTTGCCGGCAATGCCCAGCGCGTGTTGCTGGCTGCTCATTTCAACACCACCGTGTCACCAGCGGACAGACCAGACAGGATCTCGCGCATCACCGTGCCGTCCATTTCGTGCCGTTGCCCCAACATCACGACCCGGTCGCCTTGTTGCGGGGCGTCCACGGTCACAAAGTCCAGCCCGGCGCGCGTGGTGATCGCGTCTTGCGGCACCAGAAGGGCGCTGCGGCTGCCCACGGCCAGCCGCACCAGAACACGGGCGGCAACGAACGCGTCGCTCAACCCTTCAACCGACACATCAGCACTGACACGGCCCTCGTCGATCTGCGGATAGATGCGGGCAATGCGGCCTGTCGCGCTGTCACCCGCGCCGTCAATCGCGATTTCGTCGCCTTCGGCCAGGGCGCTGGCATGGCGTTCGGGAATGGCAAGACGCAGGAAGAACCCGTCCCCTCCCAGCGTTGCGACGGCCTCGCCCGGCATCACCACGGCGCCGGCGGCGCCTGGGACGGTCAACACCAACCCTGAGATCGGGGCCAGCACCTCGCCCTCGCTGGCCTGTTGCTCGACGACCGAACGCTCGGCGCGGTTGGCCTCGATCCGCCCGCGAAGCACATCCACTTGCGTCCGAAGCGCGTCCAGACGCTGTACGGTGGTCACGCCCCGTTCCAGCAGCGCCTCGGCGCGGTCCAGTTCGCTTTGCGCATTGGTCAGTTGCGATTGCAGCGATTGCTCTTGTGCATCAATGGAGCGCAGGCGCAGGTCCAGCTTTTCATCGACCACACGGGCCAGAACCTGCCCTGCCTCGACCCTATCGCCTTCGGCCACATCAAGACTGACCAGGGTTCCCCCAAGCCGCGCGCGGGCCGGCAGACGGGTCTGCGGCTCGATCTGGCCGTAAACGGCTTTCCAGTCGGTCACAGGCTGCAATGAAAGGGTCACGGTATCGGCAAAAGCGACAGGAGCCGCGGCCAAAAACCCGATCAGGGCCAACAGTTGCATCTTCATGTGCGCCTCCATCCAAAAATCGCGGACCACTCCCGCTCGACGTCACATTCCAAATAAGGAATATTTGAGAGCAAAACAATGGACGCCGGTCACAAGACCCGATTTCGGTCAGTGTATCTGTTCTGAAGGCCGCATCAAACACCTGCGTCCTGCGGATCCCCGGCGCGGTCATGGCGGTCTCCGCTTGCGCCGACACCGCAACGCCCGACAGGGTCGGCCGCACAGCGATATTGCGGCGTCGACACGGCGCAATCCGGCCTCAAGCTCGGCGCGGCCTGTCGATGGAGAGATATCGACAACGAAATCAACCTTGGGATATCTTTCGACATTTTCAGAAATTACGTCGACGATCGCTGCAAGGACTCTGCCACAAATGACATCTACTGACGACACAAGACGCGCGGCGGCCATGTCCCGTAGACCGCGAGGCCGCATCTACCCGACTGAACAGCCGCAGTGACGGCCCGGTTCGATCAAGCCGCATCGCGCCCGGCGGTCCCGTGCGCTCGGCGCGGGATGGCGGCGTGTCCCTGCCCTCCGAATTTTCTTCTTGCACCCTGCCCCGACAGCGACTAAATCCGCGCTACCAGATTGGCAGCGCGGGCGTAGCTCAGGGGTAGAGCATAACCTTGCCAAGGTTAGGGTCGGGCGTTCGAATCGCCTCGCCCGCTCCAATCCGGTCACATCGATGGCAGCGCGGGCGTAGCTCAGGGGTAGAGCATAACCTTGCCAAGGTTAGGGTCGGGCGTTCGAATCGCCTCGCCCGCTCCATCGATCTTCTGCCCCGCATTGCCGGTCGTTGCCGCTTGGCGCGGCGTCTCCGCCCGCCTATAAGGCCGCGAGATTGCTGAAGGAGAGGCGAGATGCGCAGCGCCACGATCACCCGCGAGACAGCCGAGACAACGATCTCGGTGGAGGTCACCCTTGACGGGTCGGGGGTCTATGACAACCAGACCGGTGTCGGGTTCTTCGATCACATGCTAGACCAGCTGGCGCGGCATGCGCTGATCGACATGCGCGTGCGCTGCGACGGTGACCTGCATATCGATGACCATCACACCGTGGAGGATGTGGGCATTGCCCTGGGGCAGGCCCTGGCCCGGGCGATGGGCGACAAGCGTGGCATCGTGCGCTATGGCGCGTGTCTCTTGCCGATGGATGATGCGCTGGTGCGCGCGGCGCTGGATTTGTCGGCGCGGCCGTTCCTTGTGTGGAACGTGGAGATGCCGACGGCCAAGATCGGAACATTCGACACCGAGCTGGTGCGCGAATTCTTCCAGGCCTTTGCCACGCATGGGGGGATCACGCTGCATGTGGACCTGCTGCACGGGGTGAACAGCCATCACATCGCCGAGGCCGCGTTCAAGGCAGTGGCGCGCAGTTTGCGCGACGCGCTGGAGGTCGATCCCCGCAAGGGCGATGCGATTCCTTCAACCAAGGGTGCATTGTAAGTGCTGACGGCAATCATCGACTACGAGAGCGGCAACCTGCATTCCGCCGAGAAGGCGTTTCAGCGCATGGCAGCCGAAGTTGGGGCCGGGTCGGTCGTGGTGACGGCGAACCCCGAGGTGATCGCCGGGGCCGACCGGATCGTTCTGCCTGGCGACGGAGCGTTCCCGGCCTGCGCAGCAGCCCTGCGCGCCTCCGGCGCGTTCGCCGCGATGGTGGAGGCGGTCGAGGTCAAGGCCCGGCCCTTCCTGGGCATCTGCGTCGGCATGCAGCTGATGGCACGGGAGGGGTTGGAATACGCACCGACCGCCGGGCTTGGCTGGATCGACGGTGTGGTGGAGCGGATCACCCCCGAGGACGGGCAGAAAGTTCCGCATATGGGCTGGAACGATCTGGTGGTGGATCAGCCCCACCCGGTACTCGATGGGGTCGAGACAGGCGAACATGCGTATTTCGTGCATTCCTACCAGATGCGGGTCGATGATCCGGCGCAGCGCGTGGCGCATGTGGAGTATGGCGGCGACGCAACGGCGATCGTGGCGCGCGATACCATGGTCGGATTTCAGTTCCATCCCGAGAAAAGCGCGGGGGCCGGGCTGCGGATGATCGCGAATTTCCTGCGCTGGCGGCCCTGAGACGGTGTCGGGCGGGGCCCGGCCGCGAGCGAGCCTGACGCACGGTCGCGTTGCATGTGCCGGTCGGTCATGCCAAAGCGCGCAGGCATTTTGATCGGAGACCGCGCCATGATCCTCTACCCTGCCATCGACCTCAAGGACGGCCAGGCCGTGCGCCTTTTGCGCGGCGACATGGAGAAATCCACCGTGTTCAATGACGACCCCGCGGCGCAGGCGATGGAATTCGTCGCAGCGGGGTGCGAATGGCTGCATCTGGTGGATCTGAACGGGGCCTTTGCCGGCGCGCCGGTGAACGCGGCGGCGGTCGAGGCGATCCTGGAGCGGACCCGGGTGCCGGCGCAACTGGGCGGTGGCATCCGCGATATGGCGACCATCGAAGCCTGGCTCGACAAGGGGGTGCAGCGGGTGATCCTGGGCACTGTCGCGGTCGAAAGCCCCGATCTTGTCCGCGACGCGGCGAAGGCCTTTCCCGGCCATGTCGCCGTCGGCATCGACGCGCGCAACGGGCGTGTGGCGACCAAGGGCTGGGCCGAGGAGACCGATGTGATGGTGACCGATCTTGCCCGATCTTTCGAGGATGCGGGGGTGGCCGCGATCATCTACACCGACATCAGCCGCGATGGCGCGATGCAGGGTCCGAATGTGCAGGCGACCGCCGATCTGGCGCGCGCGGTGGAAATTCCGGTGATCGCCTCGGGCGGGGTGTCTTCGCTGGACGATCTCATTGCGCTGCGCGATTGCGGCGCGCCGCTCAACGGCGCGATCTCGGGCCGGGCGCTTTACGATGGCGCGCTCGACCTGACAGAGGCATTGGCGGTGCTGCGCGGCTAATTCGCGGTCGTGTCGGTGAACCGGACCAGCGCGCCGGACATCGTCCTGAGATAGGGCGCATCTTCGGACACACCGCCAAGCGCGCCGAGCATCGCCGCCGGGTCCTGGTAGACAATCCTGGTGTCCCCCATCGCGTTCTCGAAGACCAACACCTTGAGAGGCAGATAAAGACCCGCGACAGGATCGTCCTGGATCGCCGGAGTGCCAACCTTCGGGGTGCCGAAGATCAGAAGCTGTGACGCGCCGATGTCTTCACCGATGGACTGCGCCCCGGCACCGTGATCGACGCGGGCGAAGACAGTGATCCCCGCCGCCTGCATCGACGCAACCATGGCGTCGACGGTTTCGGTCACATCCATGGCGCTGTCCTTGCGCACCAGCCCGTTGTCCCCCGCAAAACCCGGGGCCGCCGCCAGTGCGAGGCTGGCGGCAAAAAGCACATGTTTCATGATATTCCCTCCGACTGTCACACGCGACGGTGGGACAGTCGGGCATCAATTGATATGCACGATGGCGTGAGCGCCGATTTGCGGGTCAGATCGATCCGGCTTCGACCATGTAATTGCTGGCCGTGCACATGGCGGCATCGTCGGACGCGAGGAACAGCACCATGCGGGCGACATAGACCGGGTCGATCAAATCCGGCAGGCATTGGGTGTCGCGCTGCGCCTCGAGCGCATCGGGGGTGGCCCAAAGCTCTTTCTGGCGTTCGGTCATGATCCAGCCGGGCACCACCGTGTTGACGCGGATGCGATGCCCGCCCAGATCGCGCGCCATGCTGCGGGTCAGGCCGTGCACCGCGGCCTTGGCGGTCGTGTAGGCGGGCATGTTGCCGGCCACTTCCCACCAGCTGTTCGATCCCATGTTGATGATCGACCCGCCGCCGGCGTCGATCATGTCGGGGGCCACCGCCTGGATGGCAAAGAACATGTGGCGCAGGTTGACGGCCTGGCGTTCGTCCCAGTAGTCGGCTGTAACGTCGCGCCAATCGTGCCGGTCGTCGCGGGCCGCGTTATTGACCAGCACCTGCGCCGGGCCAAGCTGCGCCTTGAGCCTGGCAAACGCGTCTTGCAGCGCGGGGATGTCGCGCAAATCGGCCTGTTCCCAGACCACGGTGCCCTGGGTCGCGTCGGCCAGCGTCTGTGCCGCTGTCGCATCCAGATCGACAAACCCGACCTTGGCCCCCTGCGCGGCAAAGGCGGCGACCATGTCAGCCCCGATGCCCGAGGCACCGCCGGTGAGGAACACGGTCTTGCCGGAAAGGCTGGGATACTGGGCGAATGTATCTGACATGGGGCCTCCTGTTTCTGTCGCACAGGGCATAATGCGCATCATGCAGGCTTCACAAGCAACGATCTTCGGAGTAGGCGAAGGGCCATGTTGAAAACCCGCATCATTCCCTGTCTTGACGTTGCCGATGGCCGTGTGGTCAAGGGCGTCAATTTCGTCGATTTGCGCGACGCCGGTGACCCGGTCGATGCTGCCCGTGCCTATGACGCCGCGGGCGCCGACGAGATCTGCTTTCTCGACATCCATGCAACGCATGAAAACCGCGGCACGATGTTCGACGTGGTCACCCGCACGGCCGAGCAATGCTTCATCCCGCTGACCGTGGGGGGCGGGGTCCGCAGCGTCGCCGATGTGCGCGCGCTGCTGCTGGCGGGTGCCGACAAGGTGTCGTTCAACTCGGCCGCCGTGGCGAACCCGGACGTGGTGGCCGAGGCCGCCGACCAGTTCGGCAGCCAGTGCATCGTGGTCGCCATCGACGCCAAGACGGTGGCCCCCGGCCGGTGGGAGATTTTCACCCATGGCGGCCGCAAGCCCACGGGGATCGACGCGGTCGCCTTCGCCGAAACCGTGGTGGCAAAGGGCGCGGGGGAAATCCTGCTCACCTCGATGGATCGCGACGGCACCAGGGCGGGGTTCAACCTGCCGCTGACCCGCGCGATTTCCGACGCGGTGGATGTCCCGGTGATCGCATCGGGCGGCGTTGGCACGCTGGACCACCTTGTGGACGGCGTGACCGAGGGCGGAGCCAGCGCGGTGCTGGCCGCGTCGATCTTCCATTTCGGGGAATTCACGATCGGTCAGGCCAAGGCGCATATGGCCGATGCAGGGATACCGGTGAGGCTGACATGACCCTCGAAGAACTGGAACAGATCGTGGCGGCGCGCGCCAAGGCCTCCACCGACGAAAGCTGGACCGCCAGGCTGCTGGCCAAGGGCCCGGAGAAATGCGCCGAGAAATTCGGCGAGGAAGCCGTCGAAGCGGTGATCGAGGCGGTCCGGGATGATCCCGACCGGCTGACCTCGGAAGCGGCGGATGTGCTGTTTCACCTGCTGGTCATGCTGAAGTCCCGGAATGTCGCGGTGTCTGCCGTGATGGCCGAACTTGACCGGCGGCAGGCGCAATCAGGCCTGAAAGAAAAGGCAGCGCGCGGATAAGCCGCTTCGAAGCGGCTTGTTTCAAGGGCTTGCGAAAGCCCTTGAAACGCGATTTAGAAATCGCGTGGCCAAGCCCGTTCGAACGGGCTTTCCCCGGCCTCAGAGCTTGGACGAGATGATCCCGGTGTTGAAGCCCCCCATGCGCAGCTCGCCGAAGAGGCGCTGGTATTCGATCTTTGGGCAGCGGTTCATCACCACGTCGATGCCGCGTGCTTCGGCCCTGGCGGCCGCCTCGGGGTGTTGGACGCCGATCTGCATCCAGATGGTCTGAAGATCGGGACATGCGCTCAGCGCCTCGTCCACGATGGCCGGGACCGCCTCGGACTTGCGGAAGATGTCGACCATGTCCACCGGGCTGTCGATATCGGTCAGGGATGCCTTGATTCGAGAGCCGAACAGCATCTTGCCCGCGTGGCCGGGATTGACCGGGATCACGGTAAACCCCTTGAGCGACAGGTAGCGCGCCACGTAATAGCTCGGGCGCACGGGGTTGGTCGACACGCCGACCACCGCCACTCGCTTGGTCCGTCGGAGAATCATGCGCAGATGCGCGTCGGAACAGGTCATGGCGCGAGCCTATAGACGCATCCTCCGAAAAGAAAAAGCGCCCAAGGAGACCTTGGGCGCCAGTGTTGGAACGAGGGACAGTGAAAGGGCAGCGGGTGTTCCACGCCCGCGCCTCTGATATCAAGGTAATCACGATGCCCCGGGTTTAAAGGGACCGCCGCCATGCGGTGTGGTCACATGTTCGTCAGGTTGCGCGGCAGGATTGGGCCGGAGTTTCGCCGCGCCGCGGCTGGTCCAGCGTTTCGTGCAGCCGTTCGGACGGGTCGGTGCAGGTCCTGCGCATCCTGCGATGCAGGAACAACATCCCCCAGCCCGACCAATTGCCGGAGGACGGGGCGGCCGGGTCTTGCGGGAAGCGCGCGGCCCATCCCTCCGGCAGCGGCAGGCCGACATGATGCGCCCGGTCGAGCATCCAGACCAGCGGAATATTCGACAGGCCCCGCGCCTCTTCATGGCCGCGCAATTGACCGCCGACATCGCCATGCACACCGCGGAACCAGACCTGTTCGACATGACCGTCCCAGCCGGGCGACGCAGACCACAGCACCGGGGCATAGGCCATGCGGCGTTCGTTGTAGGCCAACGCGTGAAAGCCGTGCTGGATCGACGGGCCCAGCCGCGCATTGTGGAACGCATGGGCGTCATTGGTGATCCGCCAGATCAGCGGCAGGCGCAGGCCCAGAGCCTTGACCGTATCCCAGACGCCCACCACCCGGATCGGCGCCTGTTCGTGGCAATGGAGCGCCGCAAAGCGCGTTGCAACATCTGACCCGGGGCGGTTGCAACGGTACAGGCGATAGGCCTGACGGACATTGCGTTCCGTTGCATGTTCGGCGCGGAGCAACCCGATGGTGTCGATCACGCCCGCCAGGGAGCGGACGGCATAGGCCCCGCGCGAATACCCGAAAAAGTAGATTTGGTCGCCCGGTTTGTAGCGCGACGCCAGAAATCCGTAGGCACGGCGGATTTGCGGGTTGATGCCGCGACCGACAACGATGTCGGACATGCTGCGCCAGTCGGACCATTGCAGGCCCGCTTCGTAGTACAGCGACAGGTCTCCGCCGACCTCTTGCAGCAGGTGATAAAGGCGCCCCGCATTGGTTTTTCTGCCCCGCTCAAGCGAGGACAGGGTGCCATCGAGTATGATGACATAAACACGGGCTCCGCGCCGCAGCGAGACGCTGGAATGGCCCTCCGTGAAGGCGCGGCGGAACCAACCGAATATGCGTTCACTCAGCGGCGACGCGCGCATCCTGCAACATGCCCCAGACCCTTTGCGGTGTGAACGGCATATCGGCCTTGCGTACGCCCTGCCCCCACATCGCGTCCTGCGCCGCGTTGGCCACCGCCGCCAGCGCGCCGACGGTGCCCGCCTCGCCGCAGCCTTTCATGCCCATCGGGTTGGTCACCGACGGGACAGCTTCGGTGCTGAAGCCGATCATCGGCACATCGTCGGCGCGCGGCATGGCGTAGTCCATGAAGGTGGCCGTGAGCAATTGGCCGTCTTCGTCATAGACAACGCGCTCTGTCAGCGCCTGGCCGATCCCCTGCACCACCCCGCCATGCACTTGACCTTCGGCCAGCATCGGGTTGATCAGGTTACCGAAATCATCGACCACCGTATAGCGATCAACGGTGACATGGCCGGTCTCGGGATCGACCTCGACCTCGGCCACATGCGCGCCGTTGGGGAAACTGCGCCCGTCCAGCGTGGCCGTCGCGTCAAACGTCAAAAGGTCTTCCCGGCCCGCGTCCCGCGCCATCTGCGCCACTTCGAGCATCGTCGGCGTGACGTTGGATGTCCCGACACGGAACTGTTCGTCGTCAAAGCTGATCTCGGCGGCATCCACGCCCTGCGTGTCGGCCAGAAAACCGGTAAACGCGGTGACGATCTGGTCCACCGCCGCCAGTGTCACGGTGTTCTGCACGGTGACAGAGCGCGACCCGCCGGTGCCGCCGCCCCGCGCGATCAGGTCGCTGTCGCCCTGGACAAAGCGGATCTTGTCAGCCGGGATGCCGGTTTGATCGGCCAGGAATTGCGTGAACACGGTCTCGTGTCCCTGGCCATTGGATTGCGTGCCGACATAGATCGACGCACCACCATCATCGTCGAAGGTGACCTTCACATCCTCGCTCGGCGCACCGAGGATGCTTTCGATATAATAACACAGGCCAATCCCGCGCAGCTTTCCCTGCGCTTCGGACGCGGCACGGCGGGCGGCAAAGCCATCGCGGTCGGCAAAGGTTTCGGCACGGGTCAGAACGCGGTCGAAATCGCCCACGTCGTAGGTTTCGCCCGTGGCGGTCGTATAGGGGAATTGCTGCGGCTTGATGAAATTGATGCGGCGCAATTCCCACGGGTCGACATCCAGCTCGCGCGCGGCCCGGTCCATGACCCGCTCCAGCAGATAGATCGCCTCGGGTCGCCCGGCCCCGCGATAGGCATCAACCGGCGTGGTATTGGTATAGACCCCTTCGACCTGCAGCCATGTGGTTTGCACGTCATAGGTGCCCATCAGCACCTTGGCGAAAAGGTTGGTCTGGATGGCCTGCGCAAAATGCGAATTATATGCGCCCATGTTGGCCACCGTTCGCACGCGGTAAGCCGTGATGCGGTTGGTTTCATCGAAAGCGAGTTCGGCGGTGTGCCTGAGATCGCGGCCCGCGTTGTCGGACAGCATCGCCTCGGTGCGGTCGGACATCCAGCGCACAGGGGTACCGAGCATCTTGCAGGCAATCGCGGTCAGGAAGTTTTCCGGATGCGGCATGCCCTTCATGCCGAACCCGCCGCCGGTGTCGGGGTTGGTGACGCGGATATCGTCCTCGGACATGCCAAGAATGCGCGCAAGCTGTCTCTTGTGCTCCCAGACGCCCTGCGCGTTGATGGCGACATGCAGGCGGTTGCCCTCGATCTCGGCATAGCAGCCGCGCGGCTCCATCGCGTTGACGATGACGCGGTTGTCCTCGACATCGAGCCTGACGGTGCGGTGGGCGTCGGCAAAGGCCTGCACGGTGGCGTCTTCATCCCCCAGCCCGAAATCGAAGGCCCGGTTTTCCGGTACATCGTCATGCAGTCGCGGCCCGCCGGACGAAAGGCCCAGATGAACCGGTTTGTCGGTATAGTCGAATTCGATCAGCTCTGCCGCGTCGCGCGCTGCATCGAGCGTGTCAGCCACGATGAAGGCCACCGCCTCACCGACATAGCGGACTGTGCCGGAGGCCAGCAAGGGGCGGAACGGCGCCGCGCCCGTGGAGCCGTCGCGGTTGGGGACAGTGGTGCCCCACAGACCCTCGGTGTAACCCGCCTCGGCCAGGTCGGCGGCTGTCAGGACGAGATGAACGCCGGGCGCATCTCGGGCCTCAGTGACGTCCAGCGTGTCGATATCGGCATGGGCCACCGACGATCGGAGGACATAGCCGCGCAGCGCGCCGGCTGGCGCGATGTCATCGACATAGCGGCCCGTTCCATTGAGAAATCGTATATCCTCGACCCGCTTTACGGGTTGCGACTTGCCAAACTTTTCCATCCGTTCCTCGCGTCTTGGGCCTGCTGTGTCCGGGGCGACACTAGACTTCGAGAGGCTGCTGTCCAGCCCGAACATGCTGGTTCGACAGGTCCAGAAGCCCGGCGGTGCCATATCCGTTGAACGCGGTCACCAGCGCAAGGCTGTAGGCCCCGGCCCCGGTGATCAGGATATGGTCGTCTTCGGCGATATCGCCCGGCAGGTTCCAGATGCCGGGAACCCGGTCGAGGCTGTCGCAGGTCGGCCCGAAGATGGTGAAGGGCCGGGCACCCGACAGGCGGGGCTGGCCAGTTCTGTCAACGAAGATCGACCGGCGGGGATAGGCGGACGCGGCGATGAAGCAGCCTTTCGCCTGCGTGGCGCCTAGTCGTCCTCGGCGGTACTGTATTTCTGGATCAGCCCGGCTTGCGCGATGAAAAAGACGAAGGTCGCGCCGGTGATGACAAAGGTTTCGAAATAGACCCAGATCTCGGTGCTTTGGGTGCGCCAGACGATTTCGTTCGACGCCGCCAGCAACAGGAAGAACGCGGTCATGCGTCTGGTGAGGATCATCCAGCCCTCCTGCTCCATCGGCAGCAACTCGCCCATCACCACGCGAAGATAGCTTTGACCGCGCAAGAGCCCGATCGCAAGCACTCCGCCCAGCAGCAGGTAGACCATTGTCGGCTTCATCTTGATGAAGCGGTCATCATTGAGCCACACGGTCAGACCGCCGAACACGACAACCAGCACCGCGGTGACGATCTGCATGCGGCTGATATGGCCGGTGAGCCACCAGAGCAGGCCCATGGAGGCCAGGATTACCGGGATGAAGCCTGCCGTGACGACGATGAACCCGTCATAGTCGATGCCGTTATAGGTAAAGACCCGGTCCTTGAGCCAGAGGTAGGCGACGAAAAAGCCGATCACCGGACCCAGTTCCAATGTCGATTTCAGCCATTGCGGGACGTGATGTTGTGTCAAGGCTCAGCCTCCGATTTCCACGATGACAGCCCCTAGCGCGATCAGGGCCATGAGCGCAATCCTGCGCGGGCCGACGGTGTCCTTCAGGAACACCCAACCGATGATGGCGGCAAAGACGGTCGAGGTTTCGCGCAGCACCGCCGCCTCGCCCACCTGATCCAGGCGCGTGGCGAGCATGATGGAGCCGAAGCTGAAAAAGGCCACCAGCCCGCCGATCATACCTCTGACAGCGAGCGGGCCCAATTCGGGTTTGTGGACCATGTTGCGGTACCGTAGCGCGGCGATGATCGGCATCGGGATGGCGTCGATCATGAAGAACCACGCGAGGAAGGTGAACGGGTCGGCAGTGGCGCGGATGCCGTAGGCGTCATAGGTGGTGTAGAGCGCCACGAACAGGCCGGTGGCGATGGCCAGCATCAGGGCAACCGGCAGCGTGTCGCGTTCGGCCACGAGAAAGAAAAGGTTGTAGATGGCCAGCCCGAATATCCCCGCCAGAAGGACCGACAGGCCGAGCCATTGCGTGACCGAGAAGGTTTCCCCGAATATCAGGTAGGCGCCGATCACCGCAAACAGCGGCCCGGTGCCGCGCACCACCGGGTAGACCACGGTATAGGCGCCCTTGGTATAGGCCTGCGCCTGCAAGAGCTTGTAGCCGAGGTGAATGACGAAGGCCCCGAGGAAGATCAGCCACATATGCGGCTCGGGCCAGGGCACGACGAACAGCGCGAAGGGCGCGGCCATCAGCCCGTAACTGGCATCGATCGCGCCGCGCGACATCCAGGGATCGTGCCGCCCCTTTTGCAAGGCGCCGAAAATCGCATGCAGCAGCGCCGCCAGAAGCGCCAGCCACAGGGCAAGCGTTTGCCCGGCAGCCGTGCCCTCGATCGAGATCAGCCAGGCGCTCATCTCCGGAACAACGCCTGCGACGCGGTCGTTGGGACCCCAGGCAACTCAGGGGCGCATCCATGGAAATCCTGCTTGACGATCTGACCACCAGTTTTCTGGAAGTCCCTGTCGGGGTCGCCTTCATGCGCATACTCGGCGCGGTCGTGCTGTCGGCGTTGATCGGGCTGGAGCGGGAAAGCCGCGAAAAACCCGCCGGCCTGCGCACGCATATCCTCGTGTCGGTCGCGGCATGCCTGTTCGTCATCCTGGGACAGGAACTTGCCGCGCTGGATTTCGGCGGCGACGCCAAACGGGTCGATCCCTTGCGCATGATCGAAGCAGTCACCGCCGGCGTCGCCTTTCTGGCCGCCGGGCTGATCTTCACCTCCAACGGCACGGTTCAGAACGTGACCACCGGCACATCGCTCTGGCTGGCCGGGGCCATCGGGCTTGGCTGCGGCGCCGGTCAGCTTGCTCTGGCGGGCATGGCCGCCTTGGTCGTCCTGGTGGTCTTGCTGCTGTTGCGCCAATTGGAAAAGCTGATGGGCACGCACTAGGCGGGCAGTCCCGTCAGGGCGGCGGCGAATTCCTCTGGATCGAAGGGTTGCAGGTCGTCGATCTGTTCGCCCACACCGATGGCGTGGATGGGCAGGCCAAAGCGATCGGCCAGCGCCACCAGCACACCGCCCTTGGCGGTACCATCGAGCTTCGTCATCACGAGGCCCGATACATCCGCGAGTTTCTGAAAGGTCTCGACCTGGTTCAGCGCGTTCTGGCCAGTGGTGGCATCAAGCACCAGCAGCGTGTTGTGGGGTGCGTCAGGATCCTTCTTGCGGATGACGCGGACGATCTTGGCCAGCTCCTCCATCAGGTCCTGGCGGTTTTGCAAGCGGCCGGCCGTGTCGATCATCAGAAGGTCCGCGCCATCGGCCTGCGCCCGTGTCATGGCGTCAAAGGCAAGGCTGGCGGGGTCGGACCCTTCGGGCGCGGTGAGCACCGGCACACCGGCGCGATCGCCCCAGACCTGAAGCTGTTCGACCGCCGCCGCACGGAAGGTGTCGCCTGCGGCGATGACAACCGATTTGCCGGCATTGCGGAACTGGCTGGCAAGTTTCCCGATGGTCGTGGTTTTGCCGGACCCGTTGACGCCGACCACCAGCACCACCTGCGGTGTCTTGGAATAGAGCGGCATCGGCCGCGCGACCGGATCCATGATGCGCGCCACCTCGCCCGCGAGAAGCCCTTTTATCTCGCGCACGCTCAGTTTCTTGCCAAAGCGGCCTTCGGCGATATTGGCGGTGACCCGCAGGGCGGTATCGACCCCCATATCAGCCTGGATCAGCAGGTCTTCAAGCTGCTCCAGCATGTCGTCGTCAAGCTCGCGGCGGACCTCGGAGGGGGCGGACTTGCGACCGAGCAGGCGACCCAGGAGACCGGGTTTGCTGACCTCTGCTTCGGCGGACGGGGCGACATCGGCAAGCCCCACCGATTGCACCGGGATTTCCCGGGGCGTGTCGGGTTGCGTTTCACGCGGGGGTGTCGCCATCGGGTCGCCGGGTTGCGGCGCGCCTTTGGGTGGGTCAGGCGGGCTGACCGGTGTCGAGGCGGGCGGCGGCATGTCCGGACCCGGAGACGGCGGCCTGTCCTGCCCCGGCAGATCGGGCTGCGGCACCTCTTGCGGGGGATCGGGTCGGGGCAGGTCGGGGTGCGGCACCTCTTCCGGGGCCTCGGGACCGGGTTGCTCGGGCGCGGGCAGGTCCGGCTCTGGCACCTCTTCTGGGGTTTCGGGCGCCGGCACATCCGGCGGGGGGCTGTCCGGTTCCGGCTCCAACGGGGGGGTGTCGGGGGGCGGGTCGTTGGGCGGCAGTGTTTCGGGATCTGGTGAGGGGGTTTCCTCGCCGCCGTCGGAGACGATGGCGTCCAGACCTTCGTCCAGCTTGGACGAGGACTTGAAGAGCTTTGATTTCAGCTTGCCGAAAAAGGACATTGCGGACCGTTGGTTGGAGTATCTCTCCCTCTCATCTAGTCCTTATCCGGCCAGGATGAAAGGCTCAGACCTCGTCCGGGAAATGCGCCATCGTCAGACGGATGGGGTTCGGCGCGGCCTGCCCCAGGCCGCAGATCGAGGCATCGGCCATCGCCTGACACACCTCTTCCAGAAGCGGCTTGTTCCAATGCTCGGCCTGCATCAGCTTGACGGCCTTTTCGCAGCCGACCCGGCAGGGTGTGCACTGGCCGCAGGATTCATCCTCGAAAAAGCGCAGCATGTTGAGCGCGGCGTCGCGGGCGCGGTCCTTGTCCGACAGAATGACCACCGCAGCGGAGCCGATGAACGAGCCATGCGGCTGGAGCGTGTCGAAATCGAGCGGCACATCGTCCAAGGAGGCGGGCAGGATGCCGGAGGACGGGCCACCCGGTTGATACGCCTTGAACACATGCCCATCGGCCATGCCGCCAGCCGCGTCGATGATGTCGGTGATCGTGCTGCCCGCGGGCAGCAGGTACACGCCCGGTTGGGCGACACGCCCCGACACGGAATAGGACCGCAACCCCTTGCGGCCGTTGCGTTCGGTGGTGTTCAGGACCTCCGGCCCCTCGCGGCAGATGCGGGTGATCCAGTGCAGGGTCTCGACATTGTGCACCAGCGTCGGCCGGCCGAAGACACCCACCTGCGCCACGTAGGGCGGGCGGTGGCGCGGGATGCCGCGCTTGCCTTCGATGGATTCGATCATCGCGGATTCTTCGCCGCAGATATAGGCCCCCGCCCCGCGCCGCAGATCGATGTAGCCTGGCGCGACCATGCCGGCGGCTTCGAGCGCCGCGATCTCGCGGCGCAGGATGTCCAGCACGGCGGGGTATTCGTCGCGCATGTAGATGAAGCAGGTGTCGGCCTCGACCGCCCAGGCGGCGATCAGCATGCCTTCAAGGAAAAGATGCGGCACGCGTTCCAGATAATAGCGGTCCTTGAAGGTGCCCGGCTCGCCTTCGTCGCCGTTGACGGCCAGATAGCGCGGGCCGGGATTGGCGCGCACGAAGCCCCATTTGCGGCCCGACGGGAACCCGGCCCCGCCAAGGCCGCGCAGGCCGGATGACAGGACTGTGTCCTGCACCTGCGCCCAGTCGCCATTTGCACGCAGGTCGAGAAGCGCCGAATAGCCGCCGGTTTTCAGATAGGCGTTCAGCTCCTGGTAGTCGGGTATATGCGCATGGGTGTCGCCCGCCGCGATGGCCGCCTGGACCTTTTCGGGCGTGGCGTGGTCGATGTGGTTGTGGCCCAGCTCAAGCACCGGCGCGGTATCGCAGCGGCCCATGCAGGGCGCCCGCAGCACGCGCACCTGCGACGGGTCGAGCCCGTCTTCCAGCGCCTGTTGCAGCCCCTGCGCGCCCGCCAGCTCGCAAGAGAGCGAATCGCACACCCGGATGGTCAGCGCGGGCGGCGGGGTTTCGTCTTCCTTGACCACGTCGAAATGGGCATAGAAAGTGGCGACTTCGTACACCTCGGCCATGCTCAGGCGCATCTCTTCGGCCAGTGCGCGCAGATGGTCGGCGCTCAGATGGCCGTATGCGTCCTGGACCAGGTGCAGGAATTCAATGAGGCAGTCGCGGCGGCGCGGCCGGTCGCCCAGCAGGCTGCGCACCTCTGCCAGCGCTTCGTCGATGTATTGACGGCCCTTCGGAGTCACACGACCCTTGCCGCGCCCGGATTTCCACACACCTTTGCGCTCATCCAATGCCATTTGGTATGTCCTCCGCCTGCATCTGGTCCGAGGGTGGCACAGCGGGTCCCCCTGTACGAGCCTGAAAACGACCTTACACGCCGCCGCTGCGCCGATGCCCTGTCGCCGATGGCGTCGAAATGACGATTTTCGGAAAACTCATGCCGATGTCATTTGTGCAAAGACCGGCGCTTCGGTAGGGTAAGCGCCATGAGACGTTACCTTGGATACGCCATTCTGGCCGCCTGTCTTGCGAGCCCGCTGCCGGGCGCCGAGCCAATGACCGGGGCGCAATTCGAATCCTACGTGACCGGCAAGACGTTGCATTTCGGTCAGAACGGAACGGCCTACGGCGTCGAGGAATACCTCGAGGATCGGCGCGTGCGGTGGTCCTTTCTGGACGGTCAATGCAAGGACGGTGTCTGGTACGAAGAGGACGGGATGATCTGTTTCGTCTACGAGGACACGCCGACACCGCAATGCTGGACCTTTTTCAAGGAATCCTCCGGGCTGCGGGCGATTTTCCAGAACGATCCGAACGCGACCACGCTTTACGAAGCGCAGCAGAAAGACGAACCGATGGTCTGCCACGGGCCGGATGTCGGGGTCTGACCGACACGGGACGCGAAAACGCGCGTTGCTGCAAACAAGGCACTGTCGCGCGGACGCGGGACCGATCGCCGCTTTTGCGCAGCGCAGGCTGGCTGTTACCCGGCCAAGGCGCGCGCCAGCGCGTTTTGCCGCTCGATCACTCTTGGCAAGTCAATGGTCACGATCTGCCCGTCGCGCACAACCTGCCGCCCCTCCACCAGCAAGGTCTGCACCCGCGTTGGCCCGGCAAGCAGGAGCGCGGCCGGATCCCAGCTTCCGGCGCTTTCGATCCCGGTCACATTCCAAAGCGCGATATCGGCCCGTTTGCCAATGGCGATCTGGCCGCAATCCGGGCGGCCCAGAACCTCGGCCCCACCCCGCGTCGCGATGAAAAGCGCTTCGCGCGCGCTCATCGCATCGGCCCCGCCCGCGACCCGCTGCAAGAGCATGGCCTGCCGCGCCTCGGCGCTCAGGGTTCCGCTGTCATTGCTGGCCGACCCGTCAACCCCGAGGCCAACCGGCACCTGCGCATCCCGCATCGCGCGTACCGGGGCGATGCCCGAGCCGAGCCGACAGTTCGAGCAGGGGCAATGCGACACGCCCGTGCGGGTCCTGGCGAAAAGATCAATCTCCTGCCGGTCAAGCTTTACGCAATGCGCGTGCCATACATCCGGACCGGTCCAGCCCAAGTCCTCGGCATATTGGCCCGGACGACACCCGAATTTTTCAAGGCTATAGGCGACATCCTGGTCATTCTCGGCCAGATGGGTGTGCAACATCACACCTTTGTCCCGCGCCAGTCGCGCCGCGTCGCGCATCAGATCGCGGCTGACCGAAAACGGCGAACAGGGCGCCACACCGACACGCACCATGGCGCCTTCGCGTGGATCGTGATGCGCGTCGATCACGCGGATGCAATCCTCAAGTATCGCTGCCTCGCGCTCGACCAGCGTATCGGGCGGCAAGCCGCCATCGCTCTCTCCGATGCTCATCGCGCCGCGTGTCGGGTGAAACCGCAGGCCAATCTCCTGCGCCGCGGCAATCGTGTCGTCCAGGCGCGCACCACCCGGATAAAGGTACAGGTGGTCCGAGCTTAGCGTGCACCCCGACAGCGCCAGTTCCGCCAGTCCGATCTGCGCCGAAACAAACATCTCTTCCGGGCCGAACCGCGCCCATATCGGGTAGAGCGTCTGCAACCAGCCAAAGAGCAGAGCATCCTGCCCGCCCGGAACGGCGCGGGTCAGGGTTTGGTACAGATGGTGATGCGTGTTCACCAAGCCCGGTGTCACCAGGCAGCCGCGCGCATCGATCACCTCATCTGCGCCAGACAGACCGCTGCCGATCCCGGTGATCACCCCGTCTTCGATCAGGATATCCGCTTCCTTCAGTTCGGACAGCCCGGCATCCATCGTGAGGACAAGTTTCGCATTTTGGACAAGGGTGGTCATGTCGATCCCTCCACACATATCGCGTCCTTTTCGGTGCAGGTCTCCTGCCGGGGCGACAGAAAAGGAGCGGAAGGACTCGCCCGGGCCGGCCTCTGGTAGCGCATATGCGCGCGCCTGTCAGCCGTTCAGCCGCGCCAATGCCGCCGCATGAAGCTCGGGCGTGGCGGCCGCCAGCGTTGTGCCGCCGTGATGCGCCGGGGTGCCGTCCCATTGGGTCACGACGCCGCCCGCCGCTTCGATCACCGCGATGGGCGCCTGCACGTCATAGGCGTTCAGCCCGGCTTCGATCACAAGGTCGATCTGCCCCGCCGCCAGAAGTGCATAGGCATAACAATCGCAGCCATATCGGGTCAGCCTGGCCTCTCTGGCCACACGCTGAAACGCGGCACACTGGCTGGCCGTGCCGATTTCGGGGAAGGTGGAAAACAACGTCGCCTCGCGCAGGACCCGCGTGTCCCTGCATTTCAATGCCGCCTCGCGCCCCGGCCCGGTCCAAGAGGCCCGTCCAAGACCGCCCATGAACCGCTCGCCGGTATAGGGCTGTGCGATCATGCCCATCACGGGACCAGACCTGTCGGACAGGGCGATCAGCACGCCCCATGTCGGCGTGCCGCTGATAAACGAGCGTGTCCCGTCAATCGGGTCGAGCACCCAGGTCAGGCCACTGGTGCCGTCCTTGGGTCCATACTCTTCGCCGAGGATCGAATCATCCGGGCGCAGATCAGCCAGCACCTCGCGCATCACGGTCTCGGCGGCGCGGTCGGCGATGGTCACCGGATCGAACCCGCCCTCGAGCTTGTTTTCCGCATCGAGCGTGACAGAGCGAAAATGCGGCAGGATCGCTGCACCGGCGGCATCCGCCATGCGATCGGCCACTGACCAAATGTCAGTGGCCTGAGACGAGGTAAAATCGGTCATGGAGCGCCTCCTGCAAGCAGCCCTGTCAGGGCTACCTCAGGCGGGCGAGCGGCTCAAGCCACGTCGGACAGGACGCGGGCCAGTTCGAAAAGGCGGCGACGCTGGTTTTCCGGGATCGCATAGTACGACCGGACAAGATCGAGCGCTTCCTTGTCACCCAACAGATCGGCGGGCACCGCATCGGCAGGGGTCTGTGTTGCATCAACCTTCTGGGAATCTTCTATTCCTTCGAAAAAGAAGGCCACCGGCACGTCCAGCGCGTCGGCAATATCCCAAAGCCGCGATGCGCTGACCCGGTTGGCGCCGGTTTCATATTTCTGGATTTGCTGAAACTTGATCCCGACTTTCTCGGCCAATTGCTGCTGGGTCATTCCCACCAGCCAGCGGCGATGCCGGACCCGCTTTCCAACATGTACGTCAACAGGATGTGCCATCATGCTCCTTTCGCCAGACGCAATTTCGTCTTTATGGTTACTGGATAGGCCCGTAGCCGCCTCGGCGAACCGACGCATAACGGGAACAACCTATCCGATTGTTGATGCAGGGAAGCTATAGCATGACAGGTATCAGGGCAAGAATTTTGGGGGCACTAAACAGAAATTGGTTAACAAAGTACAACCAGAGGTCAGGCACCGCGATCCGCTTCGGGATGTGAGACCGGCGGGTGCACGCGTTTCGCGTTCTGAACAAGGCGCTGTAAAGCTATGATAATTTGAAAAACGAGGTCAATATGAAGGCGTTTCAGGTCCACACCCATGATGTCGCACCGGCATTGGTTGATGTGAAGAAACCAGAACCTGCCGCAGGCGAAATTCGAATCAAAATTCACGCCTGCGGACTGAATTTTGCCGATTTGCTGATGGTGAAGGGCACGTATCAGGACGTGCCGGACCTGCCCTTTACCCTTGGAATGGAGGTTTCGGGAATCATCGACGCGCTGGGAGAGGACGTGTCGGAGCTTGCTGTCGGCGACAGGGTTGCGGTCTTTGGCGGGCATGGTGGACTGGCCGAGTTTGGCTGTTTCGAGGCCCGACGCGCCGTGCGCTTGCCCGAAGACATGTCGATGGTCGACGCAGCCGCGTTCCAGGTCGCCTACGGCACAAGCCACCTTGCCCTTGCCCACCGCGCACGGATGCAAGCGGGCGAAACGCTGCTTGTTCTCGGAGCGGCGGGCGGTGTCGGCCTGACGGCGGTGGAGATCGGCAAGCTCATGGGCGCCACGGTGATCGCCTGCGCGCGCGGCAAAGCCAAGCTCGACGCCGCCATCTCGGCCGGGGCCGATCACCTGATCGATGCCGAAACACAGGATATCCGGACCGAGATGAAGGCGCTGGGCGGGGCGGACGTTGTCTATGACCCGGTTGGCGGGGCGCAATTCGAAGCGGCATTCCGGTCCTGCAAGCCGGAGGCGCGCATTCTGCCCATCGGCTTTGCCAGCGGGGAGGTGCCGCAGATCAAGGCAAACCACCTTCTGGTCAAGAACCTGTCGGTGCTGGGTGTCTATTGGGGCGGTTATCTGAAGTTCCGTCCCGAGGTCGTGACGCAAAGCCTTGCCACGCTTCTGGGCTGGTACAGACGCGGATGGCTCAAACCGCATGTCAGCCACCGCTTCGACCTCGACACGGTGGCGGACGGGCTGGCGCTTTTGCGCAGCCGCAAATCCACCGGGAAGGTCGTGGTCGAGATCGCGTCCTGATCCGGGCATGGGGCGAAGAGCCCTGCCGGTTATTCCGCCGCTGCACGCATGTCCACGCCGGAGATTGCCGCGAATTCGCGGCGCAACAGGTCGCAGAGGGGTTCGATGATCTGCGACCGCGCTGTCCCGCGGTAGAGAGCGACCGATTGATGCCCCAGGTCGGGCAGATCGCTCGTCATCGGGATCGCCTCGAATTGCGCCGGCTCGTGCCCTTCGAGAACCGAGGTGATCGCCAGGTCCGCGCTGACGGCCACGTCGATCGCGCGGTCGCTGTCGGAGGCCAGGACAAGGTCCCAATCCGCGCCCACACGCTCCAGCGTGCCCAGCGCGACGGGCCGGAACGAACAATGATTGCAGAACGCCACCGGGATGGGGCGCGTCTTCCACGCCTGCCCCCCCGGCGCACCGTACCAGCGCAGCGGGACTTTCATCAGCACCTCCGCCGCGCCATCGGGGCGGGTTTCCGTGGTCAGGATGATGTCCAACTCACCGCGCGCGAACCGGTCTTTCAGATCACTTGAGTAGGAACTGTAAAGCTGCACCTTCACGCGGGGAAAATCGCGTTGCATCGCTTTCATCACGTTGGGAATCGCGGGGTATATGATGTCATGCGGCACGCCGAGGGTGATTTCACCTTCCCAGACCGTGTTGGTGAGCTTGCCATACACCTCGTCATTCATGTCCACCATCCGCCGGGCATAGGTCAAAAGCTGTTCACCCGCCGAGGTCAACACCACACCGCGTCCCTGGCGGTCCAGCAACGTCAGGCCAAGGCTGTCCTCGAGCCGTTTGATCTGCATCGACACCGCCGATTGCGTCAGGTTCAGGAAAGAGGCCGCCCGCGTGACGCCACCGGAGTCGGCCACGGCGATAAAGGATCGCAGGGTCGTGATGTCGAGATTGCGCATATATCAAATCCTGTGATGCGTCACTTCAATAACATTCGTTTCACAAATTACCGTAGCAGGCCCATATGCATCAGGCAACACGATGGGTTCCACCCGAACCATCACAAAGACACTAGGAGCAAGACAATGCAAAGCCTGATGGACACAGTCGTTGACCGGCCGCACCACATGCCCTCACGCGGCCGATTGATCGACCGGTTTCATGCCGCCATGGCACTCTACCGCAGCCGCGCGCGGCTGGCGGAACTGGAGCCGCACATGCTGCAGGATATCGGGATCGACCGCGGAACCGCTGACAAAGAGGCTGCGCGCCCGATCTGGGACGCTCCGGCAGGCGTGATGCGCTGAACAGGCGTGATGCGCTGAAATTGAGCAGTTTGAGGCCCCCGGCCTCCGAAAAATGTAAAAAGGATTCATTTTTTAACGGAACCTTTATACAAGCGCGCTTGAAATGTTCGTGCGAAGGCCCGATATTTCAACTACACATCCCCACGCTGGTGCGGGATGCCTGAGTTCATTTCGGAGGGATAAATGGCTGAGTACAACACAATCCGGTCGACCGGCGTTGCTGGCGCCCGGACCGCCCAGGTTGATGAAGGTCTGCGCGCGCACATGAACAAGGTCTACGGCACCATGTCCGTAGGTATGCTGATCACATTTGCTGCGGCCTGGGCCATATCCGGCCTGGCCGTGACAGCCGATCCGTCACAGGCCGTGGCGCAGATCGGAACCGACAAATACCTGACATCACTGGGTCAGGCACTTTACATGTCGCCGTTGAAATGGCTGGTCATGTTTGCCCCGCTGATCTTCGTCTTCGGCTTCTCGGCCGGGATCAACCGGATGTCCGCAGCCACGGCACAAACGGTCTTCTACGTCTTTGCCGCGGTCATGGGTGTCTCGATCAGCTCGATCTTCCTGGTGTTTACGGGCTACTCCATCATCCAGGTGTTCCTGATAACCTCGATCGCCTTCGCGGGTCTGTCGCTCTGGGGCTACACGACGAAGAAAGATATCTCTGGTTGGGGGTCTTTCCTGATCATGGGTGTCATCGGTCTCATCGTGGCGTCGATCGTGAACATCTTCTGGCCGATGCCGGCCCTCGCCTTTGCAATCTCGATCCTGGGTGTGCTGATCTTTGCTGGCCTGACCGCTTACGACACGCAATCGATCAAGACCGAGTATCTGCAGCATGCGCAGCATGGCGACTCGGAATGGATGGGCAAGTCGGCGATCATGGGAGCTTTGAGGCTCTACCTCGACTTCATCAACATGTTCATGTTCCTGCTGCAATTGCTTGGAAACCGCGAATAATCGCGCGCTGAACATCACGTAACAAAGGCCGGTCAAACGACCGGCCTTTTTCATATCCGACTATCGGTGACGCTATTTGCAGGCGCGTTGACTGGCCGCCGTCACACATGTCGGCTGCAAGATCCTCTCAAACCGGGCGCTGTGCGATCGTCCAGACGTGATGTCCTGGGTGGGCAGCTTAGGACAATCCGGGCCAGGCAGGCACGTTAGTCGGTGTCCGAAGCGTCATCCAGCACAGCCGCCCGGATGAAATCCCGGCTCGGGCACCACGCCCCCGGCGTGATGCCCGTCTCGAGGGTGCCGCCTTTTCCTAGCTCTGCTCCATGTCATGGCTGAGCAGCGTTTCGATCTCGTCGATCGGGTGGTTTGTCAAAACCTTTGGCACGTCGAGGATCACGCGGCTCGCCACTTCGGGATGCAATTCCTTGCGCAGCTCGCTCAGCGCCGGGCGGCTGGCGATGATGACCAGTTTGTCAAACCGGCCCTTGTGCGCATCCTGGTAAAGTTGGTCGGCCACATCCTTGGCAAACCGCTCTTTTTCAAGCTCATGCCAGTCAGTGTCCTGCACGGACGACCGCTGAACGGATGGCCCGTCGTTGAACCGTCCCGGACGGTTCGCCGCCCAGTCCTGCGCCTGAGGATTGTTCTGTTCCTCCTTGCCGCGCACGACCAGGTTCATGTCGATATCGTCGCCTTGGTTGACAAGGTACAAAACCTTCTCGCCATCCAGGATGACAACCCATGTGCCTTGTGGCAGCCCCGATTTACGCGTCATTGCCGCTCCCTTCGTCTTCTATGCTTTTGACAACGCGGGTTGCGCCTGCAGGGCGCTCTTTGCTCCGCTTTTCTTCGTCTTTCGTGCCGACGACCCGGGACAGACGTCCTCCGTCGCGGCCTTGCTGGCTGACCTGTGTCCGGTCACCCAACACTTCCTCGGTTTCCCGGCGACCATCATTTGATCTGTGACGTTTCGGCATTCTGTACCTCCTCGAGTTCAGCGTGGGACAGGTCGCGCCGCATTTCGGATTGCAGCAGCGCGAGGTTCTTGATGTGGGACTTGAAGGCGATGTCGAAGAGATCACCGACAAGCGGGATTGCCCCGATCACGAGGTCGATCCCCGCGTTCACACCCATTCGCGCGAGTGTGCGTTTGCGTGCACCCATCTGGTGGCCATGCCATATCATCCAGCCGGCGGGCACAGTTGTCACCGCGTCCCCGAGACCCGGCACAAGCCCCAAGAGCGAATCCCAGCCAATGGGGATGCCCAAAAGCGGGATGCGGAACCGCGTATCGAGCAGCCCGGCGACCCGTTCGATACGCGCCAGCCTTTGTGCAACATCGGCAGCGGGCAATGGTGTAGAGCGCATGGACGATCCCCGGACGATACCCCAACACCGCAAGCGGAATGTTGACCCAGACATGTTTCCTGTTTCCAACCTCCGGGATCACTCCCGCAGGGGGCACCAGGACGGCGATGGTGATGCGGACAATCTCCATGAGATCTTCATGGATACGGGCCTGCATTCAAATGGGTAACGTTGCGGTCAGCTTGTGGGTTCCGTCAATTCTTCTCCGCGGGCCGCGCCGATATTGTCGGCCTTGACCGCCCCCCGCTCGCCCATCGGCCGGTCCTGTCCGACCGTGCTGTCGATGCGCGTCTGCGCCTCGAGCTCGGCATCCAGCAGCGCACCCAGAAGCACGATGAAGGTCGACAGCCAAAGCCATGTCAGCAAGACGATCACACCGCCCAGCGCGCCGAAGGTTTCATTGTAGGACCCGAATGATTGGACGTAGAGGCTGAAGCCATAGCTGCCCGCGACCCAAAGGACGCAGGCGGTTGCAGCGCCCGGCGTAAGCCAGCGCCACTTGGCAGAGCGGCGGCACGGGCCGAGCCGGTACAGAATGGAAATGCCCAACACCCCCATGAGGAAAAGCACCGGCCAACGCAGGAACATGACAATGTCGTCCAGATAGCCGGTACTGGCAAAGAGGGACGCAACGACCGGAAGCGCGGCCACGATCACGATCGCGACGATCAGGCCGGTGATCAATACAAAGGTCAGGAAGATGGTCAGCGCTTTGACCTTGAAGAAATTGCGCGTTTCCTCTTCGTCGTAGATCATGTTCAACCCCGCGATGAAGTTGGCCACCGCCTTTGACGCGGAGTAAAGCGCGATGCCGACACCCAGCAGCGCGGCAAAGCTCAGGCGCGAGGAATCGGCCTCTGCAACATCGCGCAACTGCCCCATGACGATTTTTTCCGCCGCCTCCGGCAGCATCGCGGTAATCTTGGGGCTGTTCTCCACCAGCATTTCAGGTTGCAGGAACGTGCCGGCAAAAGCCATGGCGGCCGTGATGCCTGGAAACAGGGAAAGCAGGCCGTAAAAGGCGATCCCCGCAGCGATCAGGCCGAGGTTCTTGGAGGATTGCTGGTTCCACATCCGCGTCGCGACATCGAAACCGCCTTTCAGCGGGATTTGCATCGGTCTGTCGGCTAAGCGTCCACGATTCATAGAAATCTCCTGTGTCCGGACCGGCCGGGCGACCGCATACTGCGCGAGACCCGTCGGTTAGACAATATTTTCAGTGACGCCCGGCAAATCCTGTTCGATGTCGAGCCTGGTGCCAGGATCGTGGAGCCATGGATCGAACATCAGGTTCCCCCATGCCCGTAATTTTCGGACCCAACCCGACTGTCACCCGCGCAAGACGGCGTTTCCGGTCAAGAGCGAAGGGTCAGGCGACGTTCTTGTTGTCGGAAACGATGGTGGTCGTGACGACATCGGTGGCTTCCAGCACTTCGTCATCACTCATCTGCAACATCTCGACCAGTTGCTTGCGCGCGCGGTTCACCCGGCTTTTGATTGTCCCGATGGCCACGCCGCAGGTTTGCGCCGCCTCTTCGTAAGAGAACCCACCAGCCCCGACCAGGATCAGCGCTTCACGCTGCTCGTCCTTGAGCTGTTCGAACGCGTGATTGAAGTCGCGCATCTGCAAACGCCCGTCATGATCTGGCTTTTGCGACAGGGCTGCCGCCATTTCACCATCCACATCGGCCACTTCGCGCCGGGCCTTCCGGTGGTGGGAATAATAGGTATTGCGCAGGATCGTGAACAACCAGGCCCGCATGTTGGTGCCGGGCTGGTAGGAATCGATCTTGGACCACGCCTTGACAAGCGCATCCTGAACCATGTCGTCCGCAAGAGCGGAATTGCGCGTCAAGCTCATGGCAAAGGCGCGCATTGCGCTCAGATGCTCGACAACCTCGTCTCTTGGATCACTATGTTCAGCCATCGTTGTTTTCCGGTTCCGTTTTTTCGGTCTGTTCGGATTCGCGCAACTTGTTGAGCAGGTCCTTGAACCGATCCGGCACATCCTGATTGGCGACGTCCTCGTAGACCCGCTTCAGGTTTGCCTCGATTGCCTCCTCGAGGTTTGAATTTCTTCGATCCTGTGTCATGTAGCCCTTCAAACAATTCACCGTTTCATGCGGCTGATCTGGAACCTAACGTGATTTTATGCGTTTTGTTCCCATAATTGAAAAAAATGGGAGCGTTTCTCCATGTCAACCGAACAGCCCAAGGGTCTTACCTCGAAAATCGGCGAGGAGCTGCCCTATTTGCGCCGCTATGCAAGGGCGCTGACCGGATCGCAGAGCGAGGGGGACAAATACGCCGCAGCCACGCTTGAAGCCATTTTGAGCGATTCTTCGCTGTTTGATCATGACGCGTCGGACAAGGTGGCGCTTTTCAAGGTGTTCCATTCTATCTGGTCGTCGTCAGGTGCGACATTCAACACCGAGGAAACCGGCCCGGTGGCCAAGGCTCAGGAACATCTCGCGATGCTGACATCGAGCACGCGCGAGGCGCTTTTGCTTCACACGATTGAAGAATTGTCTTTCGACGATATCGCGACCACCCTCGACATCAGCCCGGAAGAAGCCGCCAAACTTGTCGATATCGCTTATGGCGAGATGGCAAAGTCTCTTGCCGGGCGGATCATGATCATCGAGGATGAGGCGATCATCGCGATGGATCTCGAAGCGATTGTCGCCGATATGGGTCACAAGGTGACAGGCATTGCCAGAACGGCCTACGCGGCGCGGCATCTTTTCGCGCAGGAAAAGCCGCATCTGATCATGTCGGACATTCAACTGGCCGATGGGTCCAGCGGCATCGACGCGGTCAACAGTATCGTTGCCGACAACCCCGAGGTGCCCGTGATTTTCATCACCGCCTTCCCCGAACGCCTTCTGACCGGCGAGGGGCCGGAGCCGGCCTTCCTGATCGCCAAGCCTTATACAGAAGACCAGGTCAGATCAGCCGTCAGCCAAGCCATGTTCTTTTCTTCCACGGAAACGCTCAAGGCGTAAAACCCCATCGGGGTCCAGACACAGGAAACCGGAGCCGACAGGCTCCGGTTGCTTGCACGCGCACATGTCACGGTCATCTGCCTTCACATGACCCCGCCCAACCTTTTGCCGACGCACCTTCGGGTAAGGTCCGGGAACTTTGCCGCCCTCGCGGCGTTTTCCTCGTAACAAAGGAGACACATCATGGCGCATTCAACCGGCAATACCGAAGCTGAACACATCCAGCATGACACCAACGAGACGTCACACACGGACAAGGTGCGCGACTCCATCTCGTCCGCCAAACACGAATTGCGCGACGTCGCCAACACCGCTCAGACAAAGGCCGAAGACGCCATCGAGCGGAGCAGCGAGCAAGTGCAGACCTTTCAAGGCGAGTTTGACAGCGCAGTCCGTCGCAATCCGACGCTCGCTGTTCTCGGGGCCTTGGGTGTCGGTGTCGCGATCGGAGTGGTGATGCAGAAACGGAATTAACGTGTCACACCCAACTGGGTCAGAGCGTTGGAAATCTCTTTTGTCGAAAACGGGCGCAACACGGCTGCCGACCGGTGCCTGGCAGCGACGTCCGCGCTTCCGTCGATCCAAAGAAGCGGCACTGACAGCGTGTCTATGGCTTGAATGAATGCCTCTGTCCCCGGAACCTGCTGGGACAAGCCAAAGATAATCATCTCGAGATGGCGGTTGTCCTCGTCCAAGGCGTGTTTGGCCTCGTCCAGATGCCTGACATGCAGAACCGGACCCATCCCCTGAAGGGTCAAGGTCTCAATCAGGTCCTCCGCCTCGACCATGTTTTCCGTTACAAGCAACGTTCTGGGCGCCAATCGGGTGCAACTGGACATGTGCTTCAACCTCTCTCGATCCCCCCTCGTATGACACCGCGATTCTCCCTCCGCATTAAACTGTGACAACGTGGAGCCTTATGACGATCAACTGTGAAAACTGCCCGCTCAGACCGCTTGAATTGTTCGATGACATCTCGAAAGAGGAAGAACAATTCATGTTGCGCTTCAAGACGGGCGAATTGAACGCGCAGCCCGGAACCCAGATTTTGACAGAGGGACGCGCGTCCGCGCACCTCTACACCGCGCTCAAGGGCATGGGCCTTCGCTACAAGACCCTGGAGGATGGACGACGCCAGGTCGTCGGTTTCATTCTTCCCGGCGATTTCATAGGCCTGCAAAGTGGCGTCATGGAGGAGATGCAGCATTCCGTTGAAGCCTCGACCTACATGACACTATGCGTGTTCAACCGCTCTTCGCTGTGGGACCTGTTCAAGACCCAGCCAAGACGCGCTTTCGATTTGACCCATGCATCCGCCATCGAAGAAAGCCTTTTGGGTGAAATGCTCTCTGCTGTCGGGCAATTGGACGGCATGGCCAAGGTATCCTGGGTGCTGAACCGTTTTTACAAACGGCTCACCGCTCTGGATTTGAACCACAATGACCGCGTCACCCTGCCGTACCGCCAGCAAGACCTTGCTGATGCCATGGGACTGTCGCTGGTTCACACCAACAAGACGCTGGCGAAGCTGCGTCAAGACAGCATCGCGTCTTGGGCCGATGGCGTTCTGGATGTGCACAATCCGGATCAGCTTGCCCAGCGGGCACATTCGGTCGGCGAGCGGCTGTTGAAACGGCCATTGATATAGGAGCGTAGACTTTGCTGGCCGGGAATCGGAATTGACCGGTGACGCGGGGAGGGAACCTGCCGGGCCACGACTAACCTTCCGGAAAACAGGCGCGCGACGGCGCCCTGTCCGACACGTCAGAGGCCACTTCGGCCCCGCGCCAGACAATCGGTGGCTCACCCCGGCTTTGAAAAGGAACTTCTGCTCTTTTGGCGCGTTCGAACCGCAACAGACACCGTGCCAAGAATATTGCGCACAAAAGAATGTCGGCCACAGCGATCGGCAAGGCCGAAGGGGCTGTCGGCGACAGGCCTGGACCGGACTGGACCGGGGCCGGGCGAAACCGTCGATGGCAGCGTCGTTACAGATGGAGACCACAATGACCAACGCGGACAGCACAATCGACACCGCCAGGAAACGCGCATCCGAGATGGCCGGGACCGCCAAGGATTATGCTGCGGCCAGTGCCGAGGAAACGGCGGAGGCCGCGCGTGACGACGCTGTCGATAGCGCGGATGACGTTGTCAATGCGACCCGGGCGGCGCGCGGTGAATTCGAGCCCGGTTCCTTCGAGGCAAAAGCACTGAGGCAGATCGAAACGCAGATCAGCAACGTCACGAACCGTCTCCGGGAAAAGCCGGTAGATGAAATGCTTGACGATGTTGGCGCCTTCGCGCGCCGCAATCCGCTTCTGTTTCTGGGGGGCGCGGCCTTGGCCGGGTTCGCGACGATGCGCTTTCTGAAATCCGATGACGCCGATCCCGAGGAGCATCACGCGCCTGATTACGATCCTTGGACCGGTTCCGCACAAGACAGGGGAGGCCGCCAGTGAAACACGAAACCGAAGACCCGTCCGGCTGGCGCACCTTGATCGGCGCCGTCCTCGACGAAGCACGCGCTCTGTTCCGCACCGAATTGCAGCTTGCCAGGCAGGAGATATCGGACAACGCCTCACGGGCCGGCGGTGGTCTTGTCCTGTTCGGTCTGGCGGCACTCATTGCCTTTGTCGGACTTGGCGCCTTGGCCGTTGCGGCCGTGTTAGGGGTCGCGGCACTGGGCCTGGCCTTGCCATGGGCCGCGCTAGTCGTGGCGATCGGGTTTCTGGCCGTGGCGCTGATCTTTGCGCTCATCGGGAAATCCCGCCTGTCTGCAGCGTCGCTGGCACCGAAAAGAACGCTGCACCAGTTCAAATCCGATATTCACGCCGTGAAGGAGGTGACCCGTGCCTAGCACGCAAGAACTCGAACAGACCGCGGAAACCCATCGCGCCCAGTTGACCAAGCGGTTGAACAGGCTTGCGTCCAATGCCCAGCCCGAGGCCAGCGCACAGCGCGCCGTTGGCAAATCCGCCGATTTGGGTCAGACCTTGATCCACACGCTCATGAAGGGCGCGAAACAAAATCCCTCAGGGCTTGCAATACTGGGCGTGGGGGCTGCCATGATCGCGCTCAGCTCGCAAAGACAGAGCACTCAACCGTCGCTGCCCTCCAATGAGACACGGGGCCAGGACGACAGGATCGCCAGCGCCGATGCCAGGAACAAGGCCCGCGACCAAGTCATGACCGGTCGGTTCGCCGGGCCGGCGTCTGCGTCTACCCTGCGCAAATCGCTGGACAAGGGGTTGGACAAGCTGTCACCCGAAGCGCGGGCCCGAGTGACCGAGGCCCGGCTCAAGGTTATCGATGCCCAAGAAGATATCGAACGCCGCGCCCGCCGCGCCTCCGAAAAGGCGCGCAAGACGCATTACAGCCAGCCGTTGCTGACTGGTGCGATGGTCGCGGGCGTCGGTGCTTTGGTGGGCGCGCTTCTGCCGACAACCCGGACAGAGGACGACATGATGGGTGCGACGCGGGACCAGCTGATGCGCGATGCCGAAGCCACGCTACAGGCCGAATTGTCCAAGCTCGAGGATCAGGGCAAGGCCGCCGTCGATAGCGGCATCGAAGCGGCGCGGTCCGAATTCACGGACGGCAAGAACACCGTTCGCTAAAGCCAAATTGTCACGGACCGAGCGTCACACCTGTGCCGTGGGCCTTTCGCGGATGGCTCTATGGCCTCACTTGGTGCAGTGGCGTCATGCCCATGTCGGCTGCCCCGACCCGGGTTCCCCGACGCGCGCGTATGCGGAACAAGCGATTTCCAATCGCAACGTTGCGGCGTCGCCGCTCTTGCACATCCTGCGGATTTCAACAAAGTCTTTCAGGCGACGGGGGGGCCGCGCATAGGGATAACATGACAGACACACCAAATTCTTTTCCGCCACTGCCACGCGAGAAAACAGCTGAGGGAAAAGAACGCCTGACAGGGGTCGAGGTCGAATTCGCCGGTGCAACCGAAGCCCAAACCGGTGAGCTGATCGCGCAGTTGTTCGGCGGCACCGCCACGGACGATGGTCAGCATTGCGTGACAATCAGCGACACTGCCTTCGGCGACATTCATGTGGAGCTCGATATCACGCTGCGCAAACGTAATGATCTGCCTTTCGTGAAAGAGGGACTTGATGCCTTTCGCGGCGTGATCCCGGTGGAGATCGTCACCCCGCCATTGTCCCGCGCGCAGATCGAGCAGTTCGACACGTTGTGCCCTGCCCTGTCCGGGGCCGGCGCGATGGGATCGCGCAGTGGCGTGTTGCTTGGCTTCGGCGTCCATCTGAACCCCGAGGTTGTCGCTCCCGACGACCGTTTCACGCTCGACACGATCATCGCGTATGCGATGCTCGAACCATGGCTGCGTATGAAAGAAGAAATCGACGCAACCCGACGCGTAATGCCCTTTGTCGAAACATGGCCCAAAGGGTTCGTCTCTGCCCTCGCCGGAGGCAGTTTCGACAGCTTGGCGGACGTGATGCATGTCGCGGCACAGCATGTTGCCAGCCGCAGTCAGAGCCTTGATCTGCTGCCGCTGTTCAAACACGCCGAACCCGATCTGTTCGACGAGATATTTGACATCGAAGACAAGACATCGCCCCGGCCCACCTTTCACTTCCGCCTGCCCGACAGCCGTATCGACGAGGCGGGTTGGTCGCTGCTTCAAGCCTGGCAATTGTGGCGTCAGGTCGAATGTGTCGCGGCCAACGCGGACCTTGTCGATGCGCTGCGCGCGGCATGGGCGACACATGATGCGGCGTGGTTTTCGCGCGGATCCGAATGGATCGACACCGTTGACCGATTGCTCGACGAGCACGCCGCGAAGGTTGACACATGAGCCGGCCGCTGATCGCCGTGACCACGTCATCGCGGTCGGGCTGGCGGGTATTTCCGCTGGTCAATCTCAACCTCTGGATCACCGGCGGCCGTGGGGTTCGTTGGGGTGTCGGACGCATCGCAGATCTGGCCGATGTGGACGGGCTGATCATCGGCGGGGGCGACGATATCGGTCCGGATCTCTACGGTGGCAAGCTGGGCATTTCCGCCCGGATCGACCCCGAACGAGATCAGCTCGAGCGATCGCTGGCCGAAGCAGCGCTGGACCAGAACATCCCCGTGCTTGGTATCTGTCGCGGCTCGCAGATGCTCAACGTCGCGCTTGGTGGCACACTGGATCAGGACGCCTGGGGAACCTATGGGCGCGAGCGCATGATCAAGACCATCCTGCCCAAACGCGACGTGCGGATCCGACCGGACACGCACCTGTCGCTGGTCAGCGGTCCGCAACCGATGAAGGTCAATGCCCTGCACACGCAAGCGGTGGACCGACTGGGCCGTGGTCTGCGCATCTGTGCGGATGACACGCATGGCATGGTCCAAGCGATCGAACGGGTAAAAGATCCGTTTGCGCTTGGCGTCCAATGGCACCCGGAACATCTGTTTTACGCCCACCGCCAGCGTGCGCTCTTTCGGGCGCTTGTTCGCGCCGCCGACGCCTATCGCCAGGATCGGGTTCAGACAGACGCGATGCACGAAAGCTCGGCCTGACGGGGCTACCCGTTCGCCTGGGGCAGGACTCTGGGAACCGGATGCCCGTTCAGATCATCCATCAAGCCGGTGGCGCGCGCGCAGAACAGCCCACCCGCGATGGCAAAGACATTTGCCGCGACGGCGGCGAACAGGATCCCCCAATATTCGAAGAGCCACATTCCGACCCAGGCCAGCGGCACGTAAACGGCAAAGATGCGCGCAAGGCTCAGCCCCAGGGAATAGGCCGCCTTTGACCGGGCGTTCATGGCCGCATTGGTGATAACAAGAATGCCGTAGCCCATGATGCTCCAGCTCACGACCCGCAGATATTGCGCGGTATAAGCCCGCGCTCCAGACCCTTCGGAAAAAAGCCCCGCGATCTGGTCGGCGAACAGCGTCACACCTGCCGCAAGCAGCAGCCCATAGAACACGCTGAACATCCACGCCTGTTTGAGCGCGAGGCCGGCGCGGTCGCGGCGCTCGGCGCCGAAATTCTGCCCGACCACCGGCCCGATCCCCGCGGACAGCGCGAACAGGGCCACCAATGCCACGGATTGAACGCGCGTCGCGGCTCCGAATCCGGCCACCGCCGCCTCGCCCAATGTCGCCACCGCCGCCGTGACAAGCGCCATGCCCGCCGGGTTGATCGCATTCGATCCCGCAGCCGGCACGCCAACTGCAACAATTTGCCGGGCCGATGACCAGAAATTCTTGAAAGGCTTGCCGCAAACCGTCAGGAAACCGCGGCGCCACGCGTAGCATGCGGCCGCAACCGCGCCGACGGCCCGTCCAATCGCCGTGGCCAGTGCAGCGCCCTCGGTGCCCAGCTGCGGGATCGGCCCCCAGCCAAAGATCAACACCGGATTGATCGCGATATTGACCGCGGCCGCCAGCACCATGAATGCCGCCGAGGTCAAGCCGTCGCCATGCGCCCGGAATACCGAATTGGTGACCATCATCACCACCAGGAAGATAAAGGACACCGACCACCACGGGACGTAGAGCCGCGTTTCCGCCAGAGCCGCGTCCTGCGCGCCCATCCAGCGGAAAAGGGTCGGTGCGCAGATGAAAAACGCGGCCGCGACGACAAAGGCCATCGCCAGGCCCATCGCAAGTGAATGCAGCGCCAGCCGGATCGGCGCATCCGCGTCAGCGCGATGACGTCAAATGGCCTGCGACACCACTGCATTCGCGCCGGCCGAAAGGCCAATCGACATCGAGGTCAGCGCCGTTGTCACGGGATAGATGAAGCCCACCGCCGCCAACGGGGCCTGTCCCAATTGTCCAAGGAAATAGGCATCCGCCAAACCGACGCTCAGCACCGCAACGATGCCGAGTGTCATCGGCGCGGACACCCAGGCGAGGGCTTTCCAGACAGGTCCCCGGGTCAGGTCGGCTTGCGCCATGTGGGCTCCTTGTCGCATCAATCTCTTTGGGGGCAGCGGCGACATGGCGTCACCTTGTGAGGCGCAACGCGCAACCGGTGGCCCGGTTCCAGACGACTGGAACTTTCGGACCAGAGCCGCGTTACCCCTCAAATGCGAATGCAAGAGAAGGAATGACATGTCCGCTCCCGAAACGAATGTTGAAAAACAGAAGAAACGCCATCGTCCGGTTCTGCTCGGTTTTGCCATCGCCGCCGTCTTCGTGGCGGTGCTGTACTTTGCCTACCTCGCCAACCTTGCCGTGCAAGGGAACGAACCCGGCACGGCCGAAGAGGACGGCGCAGCCAGCACAGTGGTGGATGAGTGATCATCACCGAAGATCACGGTCCCCCGGTCAATCCCCGGCCCTCAAGGGCGACAGGCTACCATCTTGCGACGACTGGACGAGTGATGATCCGTCTGATCGCGCGCCCGAGCCCGGAGTTGTCTGGCGTTGGGAACCGCCCAAGTCAGAGCGAGTCACAGCCCGTCGCAACGGGGGAGCCGGAAAAATCTGGGTTTGAACAGCGCCCATGCTGACCCAAGCACGCGAATAAGCGATATCGCCAAAAAATGCTGGCCGCATGAATCGGCGCAAGGAGGTCGCAATGAATATTGAAATCACCGGACTCGGAGGGCTGATCCTCCTCGTTCTGAATGTCTGGGCCCTCGTTTCGATCATCGGATCGACCAATTCAACCGGATCCAAGGTGATCTGGTGTCTGCTGGTCCTGCTTTTGCCGTTGCTCGGGTTCATTATCTGGCTACTTGCCGGCCCGCGCTCTACCAAAGCCAGCGTCTGACCGGACGTGGCCCCGCCCAAACGGGGCCTTACCCGCGGATCATCGCGCTGCCTGAATGCTCTCCAGATATTGCGACAGCGCCACCAGCTTGCGTGGCGTCGGCGTCAGAATGCCGTCGCCACTGTCATAGGGCACCAGGTCCCCCTCCAGAAGAGCACCGAATTCGGGCATATTCGGCCCGGTCATGTCGGACTTGGCATAGCCGTCGATCGACGACAGGACTTGGGCTTTCGGAAACGCGCCATTGTTGCGCACTGCGATAAGGGTCAGGTCCGGCGGGGGTGTCGACATCGCCCCTGCCATGGGTCCAGCCCCCTTCGCATCGCCGCCATGGCACACTGCGCAATTCTGCATGAACAGGGCTTGACCATCACTGGCCTGCGGCATTTCTTCATTTGCGCAAGCTGCCACCAAGAGGGCGGAAACACTTGCGAAAATCAGGCTCAACTGGGGTGCACGCATTGCGGTCTCCTAGCACGGTGATGCTCAGAGTGCCTGTCTTTCGCAGCCTGCGCAAGCAGACGGGTGTGCCACCGGGCGTCTGATAGCGATCCACGTGCTCTGGCTCTCCATAGTCCGCCGCATCCCGGCGCCGGGAACGCAATGTTCCACGGTCTGCTGGGGTGGCTGATCCCAGCCGCGCTGTCACTCCACGCTCAAGCCGCTGACCGATGCGCGAATACGGCTGTCGGTGTCGTCACTGTCGCCGGACAACGCCAACCCGACCAGCGCCGCGCCGCCGCCGCCAAACGCATTTTCATAATCACGCTCAAGGTTCACGGTTTCGCGCGCCTGCCCCGTGCCCGCGCTGCGCAGCACGATGGTCTGGCCGCGGTTTCCAAGGTACGGGCTGTTGAGGACAGCGCCCCGGTCATGCGCACCGCCCCAGACATAAACCAGCACGCGCGCTGCGTCATTTGTCAAAAGCTTGCGCACGCTCGACCCTTGCAACGCCTGTGCCTGTCCCTCGGGCAGGAACACGAAATAGAGCGCCAGATTGCGGTCATCGCCGCCCTTTTGGCGCAAATCGGTCGCCGGAACGCCCTCTTGCACTGCCCAGGACCAACTGGCCTGCGTCGCATCCCAATAGCTTTCGGGCAACTCCCTGTAGGCGAGCGACACAGACGCATCGGAGGCAACGCTCACCGAAGTGGCGTTGAACCCGTAGGTGTTCGAGGAAAAGAGCGAGAATCTCTGTGTTTCCCAACTTTCGTCGAAGGACACGGGTGCCGCCATGGCTGGCAGCGCGACGCAGGACAAAACGATGGCAACGAGTGTACGGTACATGGCGGTCTCCTTTGCCCGGTTGCCTAGCAGGCTTGCCCCGTTCACCGCATCAAACGTTCGCGTGAAGGCCGTGTCATCTGCGGGGCTTACACAGGCGTCAACTGGCCCTCGTCCATGCGCAATTGGCGGTCCATCCGCGCCGCCATTGCCATGTTGTGCGTGGCGATCAACGCCGACAGGCCGGTGTCCCGCACAAGGCTCATCAGGGCCGCGAAAACTGTTTCAGAGGTCGAAGGGTCAAGGTTGCCCGTCGGTTCATCCGCTAGGAGGATCGACGGCCGGTTCGCCAGCGCCCGGCAAAACGCCACCCGCTGCTGTTCGCCCCCGGACAAAGCTGCAGGGCGGTGATGGGCGCGTGAGGCGATATCGACGATCTCCAGCAATTCCATCGCGCGCGCTTCGGCAGCCCGCCTTGGCACACCGGCGGCGCGTTGCGGCAGGGCGATATTTTCTTTCGCGCTGAATTCGGGCAGAAGGTGGTGAAATTGGTAAACAAAACCGACCCTGTCACGCCGCACGCCGGTGCGTGTGCGATCCGATGCCCCTGTCAGGTCCTCGCCCGCGATCTCGATCTTGCCGCTGTCGGGCGTGTCCAGCAGCCCCGCGATATGGAGCAATGTCGATTTGCCCGCACCGGAGGGCGCGACGAGCGCCACAATCTCGCCCTCCGCAAGCGTCATCTCGACGCCGCGCAACACATGCACTGCAGCGCTGGTTCCCGTGTTGTAGGATTTGGTGATCCCGCTGAGCCGCAATGTCACATCATTCATAGCGCAGCGCCTCGACCGGGTTCATCCGTGCCGCGCGCCGGGCCGGAAAGATCGTCACGATAAAGCTCAGTCCAAGCGACAGCACAACCGCGCTCAGGACATCCGGCAGCCGAAGCTGCGCCGGGAGCTGGTAGATCCCCCGCACCGCCGGATCCCAGACCCCGCCCCCCGCGACATAATTCACGAAGGAAAAGATGGGGTCGATATAGAGCGCAAAGAGGCAGCCCAACAGCACACCGGCGACAGTTCCGATGATGCCGGTGAACGCCCCGCAGATAAAGAAAATCCGCAGGACCGCGCCTTCGGTCAGGCCCATCGTGCGCAGGATGCCGATATCGCGGCCCTTGTTCTTGACCAACATGATCAGCCCCGAGACGATATTCATCGCCGCGATCAGAACGAGGATCGACAGGATGATGAACATCACGTTGTCCTCGATCTCGAGCGCGCGCAGGAACCCGCCCGAGGCGTCCTGCCACGTCCAGATCAGCGCACGCTCTCCTGCGGCCTGAAGGATGGGCGGGGTGATGTCCCCGATCTTGTCCGGGTCCGCCACCATCACCTCGATCTCGTCGGCCACACCCTCACGGTTGAAATAGAGCTGCGCCTCGGCAAACGGCATGTAGACACGGGTTCGGTCGATGTCATAGCGCCCGGCGGTGAAGACATAGACCACCTCGTAGGATTTGACCCGCGGACTGGTGCCAAAAGCGGTGCGCACCCCGTCAGGCGAGATCAGCTTGACGGTGTCGCCCAGTGCGACTCCCAACTCGCGCGCGACACCCGATCCGATGGCGATCCCGTAGGAGAACCGGGCCAGATCGCCCCGCGCGGTGTCTGGATCGGCAATGCGCGGGATCGTCGCGAGGTCCTCCTCCGAGATCCCGAACACCTCGACCCCGGCATTGCGGCTGTTGGCACTTGCCATCACCTGGCCTTTGACCAATGGCGCCGCGCGGGTCACCCCGGGCACATCGGCCACGCGATCGGCCAGCGCGGCATAGTCCGCGATACTGCGGGAATTGCGCCCCGACGCATCTGTCTGCGCGGTGTAATAGACGGTCACATGGGCATTCGAGCCCAGGATCGTATCGACGAATTCCGCGCGGAAACCGGACCGCACGGCAAGCGTGGCGATCAGGGCGAAAACCGCCAGCGTGATGCCGATCAAGCTGATCCATGTCATCACGCTCACCCCGCCCTCGGCACGGCGCGCCCGCAGGTAACGCCACGCGATCATCCATTCGAACGGGGCAAAGGGGGGTGGGGTCTGGGCCATCAGGGTCTCTTGCTGCTCTGGGGGTGATAAGTGGCCGCTTGGCTCGCGCGGGTCAAGCCATCTGGACGAGGTCCGGGGTGCGCCGCGTGTTTGCCCAGGAACCAGGGGGCCAGACGGCCAGCCCCTGCAACAGTTCCATGGCGTTGGACGCAAGACCCCGGCGGTTCCAGATGTCTCGTATGAACGACGTCGGCGTGAAGAAATTTCGCAGGACATTTCTTCACTGCTTGTCCAATCCTTGCCCGCTTGGCATAGACGCGAAATGACTGGACCAAGATATCCCGACCTGATCGCCAACCTTCCCGCCACAGTCCCCTTCGTGGGACCCGAGGTGCAGGAACGCCAACGCGGAGCGCCGTTCAAGGCGCGGCTTGGCGCCAATGAAAGCGTCTTTGGCCCCTCCCCCTTCGCGGTCGCCGCCATGCAGGACGCGGCGGGCCAGTGCTGGAAATATGCCGATGCCAAGAATTTCGAGCTGCTCCGCGCGATCTCGACCCGTTTGGATATCCGCCCCGACAATATCATCATCGGCGAGGGAATCGACGGTCTTCTGGGCTACATTGTCCGCCTGATGGTTGCGCCCGGCGATCCGGTTGTGACCTCCGACGGGGCCTACCCGACCTTCAACTACCATGTGACCGGCTACGGCGGAATACTGCACAAAGTTCCGTTCAAGGACGATCACGAAGATATCGACGCGCTGATCGACACGGCGCGCGCGGTGCAGGCCAAACTGGTGTACCTGTCCAATCCCGACAATCCGATGGGCAGCTGGCACTCCGCCGAACGCATCGAAAAGGCGCTCGATGCATTGCCCGAAGGGACCCTGCTTTTGCTGGACGAGGCATATATCGAGTTTGCCCCCGACGGCACCGCGCCCCGGATCGCCGCAGACGACCCGCGTGTGTTCCGCACCCGAACCTTTTCCAAGGCCTTCGGCATGGCCGGTGCCCGCGTCGGTTATGGCATCGGTGCGCCCGAACTGATCAGCAGCTTCGACAAGGTGCGCAACCATTTCGGCATGTCGCGAATCTCGCAGGCCGGGGCGCTTGCCGCGTTTGAAGACGACGCATGGCTGGCCGAAGTCATCGACCTTGTCAAAGACGCACGCGACAGGATCGCCATGATCGCGCGGGCCAACGGGCTCACGCCGCTGCCCTCGGCGACAAATTTCGTCACGGTCGATTGCGGAGAGGATGCGGCTTTCGCCAAGGCCGTGTTGGCCGGGCTGATCGATGAAGGTGTCTTTGCCCGGATGCCGTTTGTCTCCCCCGGCGACCGCGCGATCCGTATCAGCGCCGGCCGGCCAAGCGATCTCGATGTGCTGGAAGAGGCTCTGCCAAAGGCGCTCGACGCGGCGCGGAAATAGGCGCCGACACCCTGTGCCACGAACATTTCCGACGAATCGCGCAATTTGCCCCTGACGATCCCGACTTCTGCGCTATCCTGCCACGCGACGCCGGGCAATCGACAGCGGAGGCACAGATGGAACAGCGCCAC
>Ga0102938_10000081_pt1 | contig 54770 bp, 39 predicted proteins | sample SalPonR2_B_D2_MG_FD_84516 | JGI IMG/M metagenome (GOLD analysis project Ga0102938, IMG submission 84516) | Salt pond soil microbial communities from South San Francisco under conditions of wetland restoration - Salt Pond MetaG R2_B_D2_MG | ecosystem: Environmental > Aquatic > Marine >...
GAGTTCGTTTATCGTGTTGAGATGGTTTTGTGCTATCGGCATGTTGAGCTTGTGGCGGTCGGCCGTTGGGTTGACGCTTTGCCATCCTTGGCTCCGTGGTGATCGGGTTGGTGTGCTAACCTCCATTCTCCACGCGAGCCTTTTTCGTGCCGACATCAATCCTGAGTCGAAAGCTTTTCCCCTAAAGTGCAGACACCCGAGCGATCCTGAAAAAATCCCGGGGGTTTGGGGGCTGGCTCCCAAGCGCGCTGGCATCATTCACTGACCGGTTCAGAAAGTTGTCTCAATGTCGTTGACACATTCCGATCGGGTCAGTCGACCGAGTTCTCGCTTTCGGCATCCGACGACTGGCAAGACGTCTCGGCCGCGATACCGGTGATTCGGGCTGCTCCGCCGCGTGACACTCGTCTGATGCATGCTCGAAAGCTTAGCTGTTGAGCACCCCATCGAACCAATTTTCCAGACCGTTTCCACTTCCAAGGAACGATACCCGCACGCCGAGTTCGTGTTTCGGGAGGCGAGACTGTTTGCGAGCAGCTAGAATCTATAGGCAGAGAACGCCGCCGATCACACGATGCTTGCAAAGGTTCCCCGTTGCTCCGACAAACCCGACTTTTTTTTCGCGTCTCTGTTCCCTCGGACTGTCATCGACGGCCGCCGTTGCGGCGGCTGATCGTGCGTGTCTTGTTCGCCACCGGGGCGGTCATCGGATGGCCCGTTCTGGTTTCTTTCGGGCAAGATCCCAACGACCGATCGCAGTCCGATGTCAGGCAACAGTATTTGGACGAAGCCGGCGAGCATGTCGGTGATGCCGAGCGTGGTCAAGCACTTTTTCGTGATTCAAAAAAGGCGACCTGCGGGAGTTGTCACTTGCTGACGGGAATGGAAAAGAGCGGTCCCAATCTGGATGGCGTTGCCGATAAGTATCCCGGTGAGGAACTGGCTCGGCAGATCCTGTATCCCGATGAGTTCATCACCCCGGGTTTCGAGCAGATCCAAATTTTAACGACCAGCGGGCAAGTCCACGCCGGGCGAATGGAACGATCCAACCAAATCGACGTCAGGTTGGTCGATGCCCAAGGCAAGATCAACAGAATCAAACGGGAAGAGATCGAGGAGCTTCGCCAAGTATCGACCTCACTCATGCCCGCCGATCTGCATCAACTGCTCACCCCGGCCGAGTTTGCGGATCTGCTGGCGTACATGCGGACACTCAAATCGGCTTTGCACGAAGGTTATGCCGACGGGGGACGAGAGGTGGCCATTGAACCGCTGGCCAAGCCGGTGAAGATCGAACCGGTCCATTCGCCTGAACTTAATTTCGAGAATCCGGTCTGGTGTGGAGCCCTGCCGGGAACAAACAATGACTTGCTGGTCGTCGAGCACATGACGCGGCGAATCTGGCGATTGATCCGTGACGAAGGACCGATCCGCAAAGAGTTGTTTTTGGAACTCGGCGACGAGGTCCACACCGGGGCCAACCACGGCATCATGGGCATGGCCTTTCATCCCGACTTCATCAGTAATCGACGCTACTTCTTGGAACACGAAGTCAGGGACGACGACGGCCGGATCAAAACGGCCGTGGTGGAGCGGACGGCCGCCCCGGACGGATTGAAGGACTCGGGAAAACCGTCTCGTCGCCTGATCGATACGTTTCAACCGGCCGGCAACCACAACGGGGGCTGCATCGATTTCGGCCCCGACGGAATGTTGTATGCCGCTTTCGGGGACGGCGGGCCACAGAAAGACCCCAACGGTTATTCGCAAAACCCGAAAATCTTGCTCGGGTCCATGGTGCGGATCGACGTCGACCGTCGCGACGACCGGCTACCCTACGCCATCCCATCGGATAATCCGTTTTGGGACGCGCATCGGAAAGATCCGGCGGTTCGAGCCGAAACGTGGGCGATCGGTTTTCGAGAGCCCTGGCGGTTCAGTTTCGATTCCGAAACGGGGGAGCTCTATGTGGGAGACGTGGGGCAGAACAAGTTCGAGGAAGTCGCACTCGTGAATCGAGGCGACAACCACGGATGGAACGTTCGCGAATCGTTCATCCCGTTTTCAGACCAGTACGCTCGCCCGAACGAAGACTATGTCGATCCCGTATTTGCGTATCCGCATGGTCTGGGGTTCTCCATCACCGGCGGTTACGTCTATCGCGGCGGACGAAACCCGTCTTACCAAGGGGTCTATATTTTTGGCGACTTCAATACGCGATTGATCTGGGGATTGCGGCAACAAGACGGCAAATTGCAAGACGTCTATCGAATCGGCATTGCCCCCAACGGCATCGCGTCCTTCGGAGTCGACCAGCACGGCGAGATTTATCTGGTCACCTACAAGGGAACGATCTACCACGTGAATTTGGCAGATTCCGTTTACCCGAAAACAAGGCCGCTGGTTTCCCCGAACGAAGAAAAATTAGATGGAAAACCGACGTCGGCGATTCGGTGAGGCGGCGATCCCCGGCAGTTTTTCGGTCCGTGTCCGTCGCTCCCACGCGAAAACGAACGATCACGGATCGCAACAGAACCGGCGAAGTCGGAATAGGCTAAGGCGAAGTTGGATTAAGTCAGCCACGGATGCTTGCGCATTTTGACCGCCGAATCCCAAATTCTTGTTGTTCTGCTTGAAATTGAAAGATACCTACGCGGGACAGGGTTCCGGCGTTCGATCCGCCGAAACGTCGTTCACTTGTTCGTTCAGGTCGAGAATGATGCCGAGCACCGAAAAAAAGACATCCAGTAACTCGGCATCGAATTGGCTTCCGCGTCCGTCTCTCAGGATTTGCAAGGCGTCCTCCAACGCCATTGCCGGGCGGTAGACTCGATCGTGCGTCAGGGCGTCAAAGACATCGGCGATGGCCACGATCTTCGCGCTTTGTGGAATCTCGTCGCCGACCAAACCCTCGGGGTAGCCCTTTCCGTCGGGCCGTTCATGATGACTTTGCGCGATCTCCCTGGCCATCTGAATGATCGGAGACGAACCGACCGAGAGCAATTTCGCACCGATGGTTGTGTGCGTTTTGATCAATTCGAATTCTGCATCGGTCAGTTTTCCCGGTTTCTGCAGCACCCCGTCGGGGACGCCGATCTTACCGACGTCGTGCATCGGCGCCGCCAATCGGATCGCACGAACATCCTCTTCACACCAACCGATGGCGCGGGCAACGATGGAGCTCGAAATGCCTACCCGCTGGATGTGTTCCCCGGTTTCTTCGTCGCGCCAAAGGGAGGCGCCGACCAATAATCGAACCGTCTCTTCGTTGGCATCATCAATCGCCGCGGTCTGGTTTCGGATTTGTGCCTCCAGTCGGCTTGTCCGATTGCGTTGATCGAGAATCTGTTCGCAGCGTTTCATCCCCAAATGCAACTGTTCGACCAACTGCTCGCTGTCAATGGGCTTGGTCAAGAAAGCACAGGCACCGTGCGTGAGCGTGTCGATGGCTGTATCCATTTCTCCGTTGGCCGTCAGCATCAACACGGATACGTCGGGAAAGTCCTGGTGCACGGTGTGTAAGAAATCTAAACCCGACTGTCCCGGCATGTTGACGTCAAGCGTCATCACCTGAATAGGATGCTCGGCCAATTTCTTCCGCGCGATCTCACCGTTCTCGGCCGCGATGCAGGTGTAACCGGCACGAGAAACGGAACGTACGAGGAAGTCGCGAACGATCGGCTCGTCGTCGACGACTAAAACGTATCCCGCAGGCACATTCAGCATTTCAGACATTGGTAAATTCCCTCAGATTCCTGATCATTCGTGATCTTGGTTGAGACGACATCTGCCTGTCGCGGATTCGGGTCCTCCGAATACAATGGCAGATACAGATAAAAGCAACTCCCCTGATCCAACTGACTCTCAACCATCACGGTCCCGTGATGCTCATGGGCAGCGCTGTAAACCAGCGACAACCCCATGCCTGTCCCTTCGCCGACCGGTTTGGTGGTGAAGAACGGCTCAAAAATATGCTCCTGCACCTCGGTACTCATGCCGTCGCCTGTATCGCTCACGGTGATCAAGCCGTATTCACCGGCTGTCAGGCCGTCAAGGCGTCGATCGAGGCTGTCGAGCAAATCGGCGCTGATTACACGTCGCTGCGCCGCAAGGTGCAAACGCCCTCCTTGAGGCATCGAATCCCTTGCGTTGATGCACAGATTCAGGATCGCTTGCGTAATGCCGTCCTCGTCGGCTAACAACTGCATCTCCGAAATTGCAGATGACACAACCCAGTCGATTTTCCCGTCGCACAACGGACGAAACATGCCGGAAACCGCATCGAGGATTCGGTTGACATCGCAGATCACCTTCTTCGCAGGTTGCCGCCGGCTGAAACTGAGCAATTGTCCGGTGACCCCAACGGCACGCTCGGTCGCGTCAAGGACGCCTTCCAGGTCACGATACGGTTGCGAATCCAGTTCCAAGTCTTCCATCGCGAACCGCGTGTTGCCACGTATAACCTGCAACATGTTGTTGAACTCATGCGCGACTCCTCCGGCGAGACAGCCGATGGCTTCGAGTTTGTGCTTTTGCCGCAACGAAGCTTCTCGACGTTGAAGCAGCGCGGACCGTTGCGCCACGCGACGTTCCAGCAACCCATTGACACGCGTCATGGATCTCATCAGTCGTTGCACTTGAAGTGACTTGAAAGTCGCGAAGGCGAGCAACAGGAACGACGACAAGAATAGCCCGAACTGGAAGCGACCGGAGCGTCGCTGCTGACGCTCCGCCCATCGTTGAATCTGAGCGTACTCCGTGGCCAAGGCTTGTTCGGGGGACAATTGCCATATCGTTTCGATCCCCCGGTCGAGCATGCCGGCGCGAGACAGAATGACCTCACCGTGACGTCTTAACAGCTCAACGGCTTGCTCCGAACCCTCGATCGTAGATGCCGATTCCAAGGCGCATTCGAGCGATTCGGCAAAGGCGATCGCGGCCGTGTCCGTCGGCCGAGAGATGAAGCTGAGACCATGCGACTCCATGTTGGCAATGTCATTGAGCAAGTCCAGCGAATCCGTTTTGATGCTCCGTCTTAAGATGGCCGACAGTCGCAGGAACATCGTGACGGAGTTCCGCATGACACAGTGGGCGGATTTGAAGTCCTCGACTTCTATTTCTTTCTGCTCGGCCATTTCCTCCAGCGAAATCGGCGATTCGATTTCCAAGTATTTCCGAACCGGAAGATCTTCACGCCACCATTGCAAGGCCTCCTGATATTCGAGCAGGACGCGATTCAAGCGGTCGAAATCGTTGGTCACACCGTGGTGCAACGAAAACACTTCGGTATCAATTTTCGCGTTCAGTTCTTTGACGCGGCCGAGTGCGGCGACAGAACCGGATTCCACCCGCCGAGCCGAATCGCGAGCCAACAAGAACGTGACGATCGTCGAGCCGGCAAGCATCGCAAAAATCAACCCGGTCGCTCGACTGTGACGGTCGTTGTGACGGCAAATCTTCATCGAAGATCCTCGCGAACGGATCCGGTCAACGAATGCAGGAATTCGATGAGATCTGTTGTCTGTTCTTGACTGAGCTGCAGGCCGAGTTGATATTCGGCCATCACCCGGATCGCCGCTGTCAGGTCTTCAGCTTGTCCGTCATGGAAATAGGGTGCTGTCAGAGCGATGTTACGCAAAGACGGAATCTTGAAATAGAACTTATCTCGCTCACGCCCCGTCACGTTGTACCGTCCCCAGTCCGCCTCGGTAATGTTTCCGCGATCCGCAAAGTAGTCGCCCAGCACTCCGAATTGTTGATAAGCGTTCGCCCCCAAGTTGTCTCCCTGATGACAGGAGATGCATCCCATCTCTTCGAAAAGCAAGTATCCGCGCAGGGCGCTCTTGCTCAACGCGTCCGCTTCCCCGCGGAGGTAACGGTCGAACGGACTGTCGACCGTGACTAAGGCTTTTTCGTACTCGGCAATCGCCTCGGAAATTCCCTCTGGATCGATCCGGCGTTTGAAAATTTCGCCAAAAAGTCGCACGACTTCGGCATCCTCGTTCAGTTTGCAAACCACTTCTTGCCAATCCGATGCCATCTCCTTGGGATGGTGAACCGGTCCGGCGACCTGCTCTTTTAGTGTGGCCGCACGACCATCCCAAAAATAGCGAAAGTGATAGACGCTGTTCAAAACCGTTGAAGAATTCATCGCACCGACTTGGCCATCGACGCCGGGGGACAGTGGGCGTCCGTCATCGCCTCCCTTTTGCACGTCGTGACAACTGGCACACGAGAGGCTGTTGTCGTGCGATAAGGAGCGATGACGAAAGAGCCGTTTGCCGAATTGCACCTTTGCTTCGTCGAGCCCTTCGGGCATTCGGAGTGGTCGTATCGGTTTTGCCAATTCCGCCAAACGGTCCAGAGGGTCAAGGGTTTCGGTGAAGGCCAAGGCTAGCGGTGGAGATGGGGGATCAGCACACCCCGCTAAAGAAGCAACAAGCGTGACGATCAACGCGATCGATCGGACCGACCTGCTTTTCCACCACAGAGCTGTGAAGAATTTCACCGCGATTTGCCCTTAGAAACAGTTATGTAGAGAGATTTCTTGCCCCAACCCGCATGGTGGCGTCATCAAGCGGTTTGCAACTGTACGCCACAAAAATAGGCTGATCGAGTACTTTCGGCTCAAATCAGACGTCGGCAATTCTCCGCCTTGGCGACTCGCATCGCGCTGGCGGCAAGTTCCTCGGCCCACCCGAACGGATCGCGGCGGCAGGATCGAAAGACCTCTGGTGCCTGGACGACGCATCGACGAGTTAAACTGAAAGATGATGTCGCAAGTTTCATTTCAGAAAGGCCCCCGATGAATCCTGCCAACTGTGCTTTCCGGGGGTAGTCGAAACCGGTCCGTTCGGGAAATTTTAGCCGATGCAAATGTTTACCACCAAATCGATCGTCGCTTGCTCGATGGTGTTGGTCTTAGGATCCGACCGAGGCGTTTCGCAGGGTGTGTCGTTCGACCGCGACGTGCGACCATTGCTTTCGAGCCGTTGTTTCGCGTGCCACGGTCCTGACGCCGAATCCAGGGAGGCCGGATTGCGGCTCGACCAACCCGATGGCGACGAGGGGGCGATCGATTTTGCGATCGTTCCAGGGTCCATCGAGGACAGCGAGATGTGGCGTCGAATCACGTCCGAGGACGAATTTGAGGTCATGCCGCCACCGGAGTCTCACCTGAAACCGTTCGCTGAAAACGAGCTCGAGTTGATCAAGCAATGGATCGAATCCGGAGCCGAGTACGAGGGTTTCTGGGCGTTCGAACCGGCCGTCCTGCCCGACCTGCCGACGGTTCAAGACCGAGCGTGGGGTCGGCAACCGATCGACACCTACGTGCTGCGAAAACTCGAATCGATGGACCGCTCGCCGGCACCAGAAGCCGATCCGCGGACGTTGATTCGCCGCGTCACGTTCGACTTGACGGGGCTTCCGCCGACGCGGGCCGAAATCGCCCGCTTTTTACGCCATTATCGCCAATCCTCTGACGCAGCATGGGAACAATTGATCGATCGCTTGCTGGCTCGCCCTCAGTACGGCGAACACGTCGGTCGGTATTGGCTCGATTTGGTCCGGTTTGCGGACTCCAACGGAATGCACAAGGATTTCTATCGAAATCATGTCGCGTATCGTGATTGGGTGATCCGAGCCTTCAACGACAATTTGAGCTACGACGACTTTTTGCGTTACCAGTTGGCCGGCGATTTGTACCCGGATCCGACGCAAGACCAATTGATCGCCTCCGGGTTCCATCGGTTGCACCTGATCATCGATGTCGGCACCGCACTGCCCGAGGAAAGTTTTTCCAAGAATGTGATCGACCGGGTCACCTCGGTCGGCACGGCGTTCTTGGGATTGACGGTGCATTGTGCCCAGTGCCACGACCATAAATTTGATCCGATAACGCAGGCGGACTTTTATTCACTTTCGGCGTTCTTCAACAATTTGGACGCGGCCCCGGAAACCGTTTCCAGACGCGGGCCGAAATTCGGACTCCAACCGCCGTTCATTTCGTTGGCAACACCGCAGCAGGAGGAACGCCTGAAAGAGTTTGATCAAGCCGTCACGCAGCTCAACGGCTTGAAGAAGCTTGCGGAGGACATTCAGGCTGACAAGGAGTTCGTCGCCTTGTCACAGCGTCTGGAGCAGGAACGAGACAAGTTCGACGGGACCATTGCCAAAGCGATGATCATGGCGGAACGCAAAGAAGTGCGTCCGTCGTTTATCCTCGAACGAGGCCAATACGACGCCCCCGGGCGAGAGGTTGCTCGCAACACGCCTGAATTTTTGCCACCGCTGAAAACTTCGGGCGAAGTGGCGTCACGGATGGATTTGGCCGAGTGGTTCGTCGATCCCGGCCATCCGTTGACTGCCCGAGTCGCCGTCAATCGTTTCTGGCAACAGTTCTTCGGCGTCGGTCTGGTGAAGACGTCCGAAGATTTCGGTAACCAAGGCGACTTGCCTTCGCATCCGGAACTGTTGGACCATTTGGCCGTTTCGTTCATCGAATCGGGGTGGGACGTCAAAGCCCTGATGAAACAGATTGCGATGTCAAAAACCTATCGACAGTCATCGACGGCCCGGCCGGAGCAATTCCGGGCCGATGCCGACAATCGTCTGCTCGCCCGTGGCCCCCGGTTTCGCCTGGATGCAGAAATGATCCGTGACCAAATTTTGGCAACCAGCGGTCAGCTTTCGAGACAATTGAACGGTCCCAGCGTCAAGCCGCCTCAACCCGATGGGCTTTGGGAAGCGGTTTCAATGATCAACGAGCGATATCAGGCGGACAGTGGTGAAGCGATCCGACGTCGCAGCGTCTATACGTTTTGGAAACGTTCAATGCCGCCGCCGCAGATGACGATTTTGAACGCTCCCATGCGAGACGCCTGCGTCGCGCGTCGCGAGCGAACCAATACGCCGACTCAAGCGCTTCTGCTTTTGAATGAACCGGAGTATTTGAAAGCCGCTCGCGAGTTGGCAAAACGGACACTCGGTCATCCTACCGGGCAACGATTGGATTTCATGTGGGAAACGGTGACGGCCAAACTGCCCGACGAAGACGAGAAGGCGACTTTGCAGGATCTGATCGACGACTTGAAAGAAACCTATTTGGCCAAGCCTGCTCTCGCGGCCGAGCTTTGCCAGGGCAGCGACTTATCCGGAAATCAATCGCCGGTCGGCGCATCGATGGACTCGGCCCGTGCCGAACTGGCGGCTTGGACCGTCCTCGGCAACGTACTTTACAACCTCGATATCACCAAAACCAAACACTGAATCATGACAGCCGTTGAAAAATTCGAGGTCATTCAGAACCGTCGGCGTTTTCTCGTCAACTCCGGCATGGGATTGGGCGTTTCGGCGCTCGGAAACGTCTTGTCGAGCCATGGCTTTGCGGCGTCTTCCGGTGAAAGTTCCGACGCGAGTTCGGGACAGCACTTTCCCGCCAAAGCCAAGCGGGTGATTTTCCTGTTCATGGCGGGCGCGCCCAGTCAGATTGATTTGTTCGATTACAAGCCCGAATTGAACCAACTGTTCAACACCCCGCTTCCTCCATCGGTCAGCATGGGCCAGCGGGTCACGGCGATGACCAAAGGCAAAGAGCAATTGGTCGCACCGTCCAAATTCAAGTTTTCGCAAAAAGGGGAAAACGGGATTTGGATGAGCGATTTGTTGCCTCACCTGGGTGATCAGGTGGATGACCTTTGTTTCATTCGATCGATGAACACCAACGCGATCAATCACGACCCCGGCAAGACGTCGTTTTGCACCGGGTCGGAAATTCCAGGCAAACCCAGCATGGGTGCGTGGTTGAGTTATGGTCTTGGCACGATGAATAAGGACTTACCGGACTTCGTGGTGTTGCCTTCCGCGACGTGGAGCGGCAAAGTCAATGTGCAGGCGCTCTACTCGCGGTTGTGGGGCAGCGGGTTCCTGCCCTCGAAACACCAAGGGACCAGCTTCCAAGCGGTCGGTGATCCGGTTCTGTTTTTGTCCAATCCCGCCGGCATCGATCCCGCTGTCCGTCGTCGGATGTTGGATTCTCTGGGCGATCTCAATCGAAAGCACTTTGCCGATTTCGGCGATCCCGAGATTGAAACGACGATCACTCAGCAAGAAATGGCTTTCCGCATGCAAACGTCGGTTCCCGATCTGACCGACGTTTCGGATGAATCAGCCGAAACGTTGGAGATGTATGGCCCTGATATCCACGAACCGGGAACCTACGCCCGCAATTGTTTGCTGGCACGCCGGATGGCCGAGCGGGATGTTCGGTTCATCCAGCTTTTCCATCGCGGCTGGGACCATCACACCAAGCTGCCCGAGAACTTGGCCGGTCAGTGTCGTGACGTCGATCGACCGACGGCGGCTTTGCTGAAAGATTTGAAGCAACGAAACTTGTTAGAGGATACGTTGGTCGTGTTCGCCGGCGAATTCGGGCGGACCGTCTACGGCCAAGGCACGTTGACGACAGATAATTATGGCCGAGACCATCACCCGCGTTGCTTCACCGCTTGGCTGGCCGGTGGCGGCGTGAAGGGCGGGTTCGAATTCGGGAAGACGGATGAATTCAGTTACAACGTGGTTGAAGATTCAGTGCCGGTTCGCGACCTTCACGCGACCATGCTGCACTTGCTGGGAATCGATCACTCGAAACTGACATTCTCGTTTCAAGGACTGGAGCAAAAGCTGACCGGTGTGGAACCCACCCGCGTGGTCAATGAAATCATCGCGTGAACGTTGAAGCGGCCGCGCCGCCCGGCGTCGGTCATCGACCGCACGGATTCAGCCGAGCCCGACAACCCGGATCCGGCGTCCTTGGGTGAGTTCGATTTGGCCGCGATCGGAAAGCCGGCGGAGGGTTCGGGAAAACGTTTCGCTGGTCAGATTCAGGTGGTTGGCGATGTCTTTCTTCGGGCCGGGCAACTCGACCAGTCCGTCGTCGTCGCGGGGCAGGGCGGCGAGGTAGATGGCGACGCGGTCCGACGCGTCTCGCAACACGATGTCGCCGAGCAACTCGGTGAAATGCCGCGTCCAGTGCGCCATCCCTTCCAGCATTTGACGGCAAAATTCGTGATCGGTGTCGATCAAGTGCTGCATGAAATCGGCAGGAATCCGAACGCACCGTGTGGGTTCGACGCAAGACGCAACCGCCGGCATCGTGAAGTTCGCAAACACGGCGACTTCGGCGAAAGACTGGCCGGGGCCGCACAAATGAAGCACGTGTCGTTGCCCGCTGGTGCCCTCGCAGCAAATTCGCACCAGCCCACGCTCGACGATGAAAACACCCGGACAGGCGTCACCCTGTTGAAAGATGGTTTCGCCCGATTCGAAATCCTCGACCCTCGCGGCCGATGCCAACGTGTCGATGCGTGAAGGGTGAAGCCCGGCGAACAGGGGGCAGGCCCGGATCACTTGCCAGGGCATGCCGGAGTCTCTGATGATGGTCACGAAGCACTTACGGCTTGATCTAAATCAAGTCGGTTGATTTGAGAGTTGAAAACACGTTTACTAAAAGATGATTCGAATTTGAAAACCCCGTAGAGCGAATCGAGTGAACAAGGATACGGCGGACGACAACGGACCGAAACCTGGCGAAGCGATGGGCGGCACGGACGCTCGCGTCGGAAATATGTCTGCTGAGCAGATTTCTCCGCGTCTCGGAAAAGGTTCCGTCGCGTTCGCTTTGACGCTCGGCGTGCTTGCCGGTGTGGGGACGTTCACGTTTGGTTACGGCAAGGGAGCTAGCTACCTGAGCAACGACCCGCAGACATGCGTCAACTGTCACGTGATGCAGGACCACATGGATTCGTGGCAACAAAGCAGCCACCATCATGTGGCGGTTTGCAACGATTGCCATTTGCCTCACGACGCGATCGGCAAATGGGTCACCAAGGCCGACAACGGATTCTTTCATTCGCTCGCGTTCACGCTGGGGGGCTACAAGGATCCGATCCGAATCAAACCCCGCAACCGCCGTGTCACCCAAAGCACGTGCGTCGATTGTCACGGCGATTTGGTCCACAACATGCTGCCTGTCACTACCGACGCCGACATGACCTCGTGCGTCCACTGCCACGCCGATGTCGGCCACGCCGGTCGTTGACGGTCTCCGTTCCTGATTCACTTTTTACCCTACCGATCTTCTAGACATGGCTTCAGATAAAAAAAGAAACTTCGGCTGGCTGGCCATGTTGACCGCCTTGACCGCGATCGTCACCGTCGGTGTGGTTGCCTTATTGGTCAATATCTTTGAGCGGAAACAGGAAGCTCGCGCGCCGTTCACGAAGGTCGTCGAAGTCACTGAAGTCAGCACCGACCCGGAACCTTGGGGACTGAATTTTCCGCAGCAATACGAAGACTATCTCAAAACGGTCGACGATCCGTACACCGACTTCGGCGGCAATCACGCCTTGCCGCCCAGCAAGCTCGAGGAGGATCCATGGCTCAAGCGTCTGTTCGCCGGATATGCCTTCAGCATCGAGTACCGAGAAGCCCGCGGTCACGCTCACATGCTCGCCGACCAAGAAGTCACCAGACGGGTCACCGAGGTTCAGCAATCGGGCGCCTGTTTGCACTGCCATGCTTCGATCATCCCGACGTATCGTCGTATCGGGCTGGAAACGCTCGGTGAAGAAGTCACGACGGAGCGGTTGGCCGGCGACTTTGAAATGGAAGCCGTCATGGCGGGGTTTGAAGCCGTGAGCCGAAAAGCCTACGAAGAGGTTCGGGCCGAAGTCGAAGCGACGCCCGACGGAATCGACGTCGCGAGCGGTGACCCGCACATGGGCGGCGCTCATCCCGTCTCTTGCGTCGATTGCCACGATCCCGAAACGATGGAAATCCGTGTGACGCGGCCCGGCTTCATTCTGGGCATCGATAAACTGGCGAGAAGCAACGCCCCGGTACCGCATTTGCCGAGCATCGGGCAGTGGCGAGCCAAGGGATCGAAGGGCTCGTACGACCCGAACACGATGGCGACACGACAAGAAATGCGGACTTTCGTGTGTGGCCAGTGTCACGTCGAATACTACTGCGCGAACAAGATGACGCTGACCTTCCCATGGAGCAACGGACTGAAGATGGAAGACCTGGAAGCCGAGTGGGATGCTACCGAGTTCCCCGACGGTGGCGAATTCTACGATTACGTTCACAAAGAAACTGGAACGAAGGTCTACAAAGCTCAGCACCCCGAATTCGAACTTTGGAGCCAAGGGATTCACGCCCGCAGCGGCGTCAGTTGCAGCGATTGCCACATGCCCTATGAAAGAAAAGGTGCGGCGAAGGTCAGCAGCCACTGGGTTCGCAGCCCGATGGAAAACATCAACAAGGCGTGCCAGACCTGCCACAACATTCCCGAACAGGAAATCAAAGACCGAGTCGATCTGATCCAAGATCGCACGCGAGCCATGATCGATCGAGCCGCGGCGGCGATGACCGAAATGCTCGACGCGATCATCGAAGTGCAGAAAGCCGGTGCGACCGAAGAACAACTCGAGCCGATTCGAAAATTGCAACGCAAAGCGATGTGGCGACTGGATTACGTCGTCAGCGAAAACAGCAAAGGATTCCACGCCCGGCAAGAAGCCGCTCGCATCTTGGGCGAATCGGTGGACTACAGCCGACAGGCGATCGCCGCGTGTTACAAGTTGGGCCAAGAATCCGAACCGCAAGAGGAAGCGGTCGCCCTGCTGCAATAAGATGGCTTCGGCCTCTCGTCCCGTGTCCCTTCTCGGAAACCGAATCATGCGGAGCGAAAAAAATCGTCATGAATGAAGCGTTCACCACCTACGCCAACCTTGCCGCCGAAGTGCAGATCCAAGACGGCGGCACGATTAGCAAAACCCTCTACCAAGATGACTTGCTGAAAGTCGTCTTGTTCGGTTTCGATGCCGGTCAAGAGCTTTCCGAGCACACGGCCGCCGTTCCCGCCGTGCTGCAATTCCTTGACGGCGATGCCAAAGTCACTCTCGGCGACAGAACGACCGAAGCGTCGGCGGGCACATTCATTCACATGGCCGCGAATCTGTCTCACAGCATCACGGCGAACCAGCCCACAAAAATGCTGTTACTGCTCCTGAAAGGCGTAAGCAGAAATGGTTAACCGCAGCCGAATCATAGGCTTTCACACCGATGATGAAGGACACTGGGTTGCCCAACTCGCCTGTGGACACAACCAACACGTTCGCCATGATCCGCCCTTGGTGCGACGCGTCTGGGTGCAAAGCAGCGACGGACGCTCGTCGATGCTCGGCATCAGCCTCGGGTGCAAGAAGTGCATCGAGGATGCTCCCGCCGATGAACGACCGCAGGCGAACGAGTGATTCACCGGTCCCTTCGATTACTCGTCGGTTGGCTTGCCTGAGCGACCTTGATCATCCGCCGATGGAGTGCATCGTCCGTGACGGCCGCAAGAAGGATAGGTCGTCGGTTCCGTGTCCACGCGGTTTCGCCGTCACCGCCGCTTTGATACACATCGCGATCAAATCATCGCTGCTACCGTTACGTAGTAACTGCCGGACGTCTCCGGAATCCTCGCCGAACAAGCAGCTACGCAGTTGCCCGTCCGCGGTCAATCGGAAACGATTGCAAGTACTACAAAACGGCTGCGTCACCGACGCAATGATTCCGATCGTTCCGACGCCGTCATCGAAAATGTAGTCCACCGCCGGTGACGGGTCGGACTGCCCCGTGGACACCAAAGGTCGCACCAGCTTGCCGAACAAATCCACAATCTGCTGCCCCGCCAGCACGCGGCTGTCGTCCCAGTTCCCGTCGGCATCGAGCGGCATGAATTCGATGAACCGAACCGGAATGCCTGTCGATCGAGCGAATCCGCCGAACGCTTTGATCTGATGCTCGGTAAAATCTCGCATCGCGATCGCATTGATCTTCACCTTGACGCCACGTGCCCGACAAGCCTCGATTCCCTTCAGCACTTTTTGCAGGCCCGGGCGTCGGGTCACCTGGGTAAAAGCCGTTTCGTCCAAGGCGTCGAGACTGACGTTGACGCTCCGCAATCCCGCCGCGTGCAATGCCGGCAACTGATGGGACAGCAAGATCCCGTTGGTAGTCAGCGAAATTTTTTCGACACCGTCAATGTCGTTGATCAGGGCGACCAGCTTGTGCAATTGCGATCGCACCAAAGGCTCCCCTCCGGTCAACCGCACGTCATCCACGCCCAACCCGACAGAGATTCGCACGAACCGAGCAATCTCCTCGAATGTCAGGATCGAATCTCGCCCGGCGTAGTCAGGCGTGTCGGCCGGCATGCAGTACGTGCACCGCAGGTTGCAACGATCGGTCACGCTGACGCGCAAGCTCGTGTGTTTTCGGCCGAAACGATCAAGAAGCACGATGATTCACGCCATGGGATGGTTCGTCGGATGAACGGGAGAGACCATTCTACCCGCCCTCTCCGCGTCTCCACAGACGGGAAACCACGGCGTCTGATTCAGCCGACACGACGAACCGTTCGTCTCGACCGCTCAATAGCGAGTTTGGAATTGGGCGTAAAAGAAGTCGGCGTCGTTGTCCCCGTCCGTCGGCCCGATCGTCGCCGAGTCGAAGTATGCTCCACCGCTGAAGTGTGAATAGCCCAACAAAATCTGATGCCGTGGATCCAAGTTGATGTTCAACAGGATGTCAATCTCGTGCCCCAGTTCACGGTCTTCAGCCGGGCCGGTGGCCCGGTTGTACGGAATCATCGCCAAGTTATAGGGCGCGGTGTCCTCGGCCAACAAGAAATAGTGGTACCACACCAGCATCGTGACTTTGTCATGAAGCGGCGTGATGACCTGCGCATTGATGTCGTGCAGGTTGCGGCGTCCGAACAAATCCATGAACCCGTTGTACTTGTGCGCCAGCGGGAACAAGTGGTGGTAGCCGCCGTCGCCGACCGAGACTTCGTCAAAGTCTTCTTCGCCTGAAGCGTAATCGTACCAGCCCCAAACGGTCGGTTGAAACATCGCAACATCGAGTTTGCGTCCGAGTCCCAGCGTGACGAATCCGGCCGAATGACTTTCCTCGGTGTTGTTGTCGCCGAACTGATACGCACCTTCGAAGTCGTACAGCATGCCACCGTCGGTTTCGCCGGAAGTTCGGCTTCCTAACGTATGGTAGATGAAGCTGCGATTCAGATCGGGGTTGCCCGAAGTGTTGTCACTGTTGTACCCGAGGTAATAAGCCTCAATCGTTCCCGCCGACGTGCCGTTCATCGTCGCGTAGGCGCCAAAAAAGTCTTCCTTTTCGTCTCCACGATCTTCCGCCTTCGGGATCACGTTGACCGGACGGGTCCAAAAGGCATCCAGCGAATAATCGCCTTGCCGGTACAAAGCGCGGACCCCTTCGAAGGTCCGCCGGGTGTTCGCCCAATCCAACGGCGAGACCGTTCGCTCCGCACCGTAAATCAGTTCTTGCCGACCGATGCGGGTGATCAAAGAACGCTTCCCGTCATCGAACAGCCTAAGATCAACGAACAGATTTTGGATGTCCAGATCGTTTTCTTCGATGATCAACGGCTGAAATACTTCCCCCGACGAATTCGCGTCGAGCAATTCGCCGTAGACACGGATGTCGTCGGTCATTCGCCAATCGGCGAACAACCGCTGACGAGACAACAAAAAGTCGTCATCGTCGCCCGTCAATCCGTTCGGACCGCGGAAATTTCGTTCGTCGTGGTAACGCCAGCGTGTCTCCCCGCCTACACTGATCGTCCCGAAGCGAGTTTTCATGTTTTTCAAAGCATCGCCCCAGAAATTCGGTCCGTCGAAACACCGATCGTCCAGATAATCAAAGTCATTCGCGTAGAACACGCCGGCGTAAGCCGACTTCATCGCCTTGACTGCGGCTTCTTGGTCCTCTTTCGTGCAGCGCGTCGTGTCGCAGCTTTGGCACACGGTGTCGTTCATGAGCTGATTCTCAACGGTTGCGGACGGCACAGCGACGTTGTTCCGTTTCGCTTCGTCGGCCCGAACAAAATCGGTATGGATCAGGGCGGCGATCACCCACTGCGCGACCACAACTCCGATGCAAACGCCACGAAAAATACTACGCATCAGCTCACTCCTTTGAACAACCAACCGTTCGACATTTCTGACGCGAATAGGGTGCAAGAAATTCACCATCGTCGCTGAAACAAGGTCTTTGAAGCTATCGGCGGATCCTGAGGAAGTGCCTGCCTCTTTCGCTTGCTTGCCCACAGGATAGGCACGTCCAGACCGGTAACTGCGATAACCGTCATGAACTCACCGGCCCGAGATTGTCTGGCTTGATCTGGATCAAGTCGACCCGCCGAGCATCGACTCGGTCGACCCGGCCGTTTTCCGATTTCTTCAACGGCAGGAACCGAGTTCGGCTTTGACAAGGAAACGAAGGTCACGGGGGTTACGAGTCGCCGTTGGACTTGACCGGGCAGTTTCAGGCCGGAATCGTCGCGATGCACCGATCGGCGAAGCGTTCGCGATCGAGGAAGGCATTTCGTCCGCCGGACGTTTCACAGACGAACGTTTGCTATTATCTTGGATGACGCTTTGCTATCGATCAATGCTTCAAATGCAGCGGAATACATCTGTCGCCTAAGCAGTGAGCGCGAAGTGAGTACCACGTCCCAGTTGTGTCAATCGCCCGAGGAACCGGTTCCCCGCATCGGGCACACGACATTTTTTCCCGACCGATCTTTCCGGGCTTAACGAAACACTTAAATCACAGGGCCTGATCGCTGATGATTCGAAAACCATTGTCCATCGTCGCGGTACTTGCGATCGCCTTGCAGGTGTCCGCGTCCGAACCCGCCAAACCGAACGTCTTGTTCATCATGGCGGATGATCTGAATACCGCGCTGAGCGGGTTCGGTCATGAACAATGCAAGACACCGAATCTGGATCGCCTTGCCGAGCGTGGTGTTCGATTCGAGAACATGCACTGCCAATACCCGGTGTGTGGTGCTTCCCGGGCCTCGATCATGTCAGGGCTTTATCCGTACACCAACATGACACTCGGGAACCAAGGCAGCTTGCGTGGCAGCATGCCGGACGTGGTGACGCTTTCTCAGGTCTTTCGTCGAGCGGGCTACCACGCGGCACGCGTGAGCAAAATCTATCACATGGGGATTCCGTTCGAGATCATCGCCGGAACGTCGGAGCGTGATGATCCTTATTCGTGGGACGAAGCGATCAACATCACGGCTCCCGAACAGAATGCTCCCGGCGAGTCGACGAATTGGTCCCCCAAAGACAAAGGCTCTCAAAGTTTTACCGGTGTCGTGGCCGCCGGGAATGACAGCGTTCACGCGGATGCGATGGCGGCGGATCGCGCGATCGAGATTCTTGACAAGGTCGGCAAAAAACCCTTCTTTTTGGCTGTCGGGTTTGTGCGGCCGCACGTCCCGTTGGTCGCCCCGAAAAAGTACTTTGACCAATACGATCGCGAGTCGATGAAAGCACCCGCGGTCCCGCCGAATGACCTCGACGACGTGCCCGCGATTATTCGCGATTACAAACGAAACAGCACCACGTACGGCGTCACGCCAGAGCTGCACAAGGGCTTGCTTCAGGCGTATTACGCAAGCATCTCCTACATGGACGCCCAAGTCGGACGTCTGCTTGATGCGTTGCAAGCGAAAGATTTGGCGGACAACACGATTGTGGTCTTCACCAGCGATCACGGTTATCTGTTGGGCCATCACAACAAGTTTCAAAAGCAGCATCTGTTCGAGGAGTCGACACGCGTGCCGTTCATCGTCAGTGTGCCGTGGATGAAAGGCGAACACGGAAGTGGGACCGACAAGCTCACCGAGCTGATCGATCTGTATCCGACGCTCACGGATTTGGCGAAGCTTTCCGCGTCAGATACGCTACACGGAACGAGCCTGAAACCGCTTCTCGTCGATCACGATTCGCCGGCTTGGGACAAAGAGGAGGTGTTCACGATCAGCCGCAGTGGTGGAGAATCGCTCCGCACCAAGGATTGGCGATACACCCAGTGGGGTTTTGGCGAGCAAGGAAACGAGCTCTATGACTTGAAAAACGATCCCGGCGAGTTCACCAACCAAGCCGACAACCCCGAATACTCCGGCGTGCTGGAAATGATGCGGGAACGATTGACCGCCAAACGCGACCGAGCGGGTTTTACACGGAATCGAGAAGAAATTGTCGGCACGAACAAGAAGCCGACCCGCGGGAATCGCTGATCTACTCTCGGACGAATGCGAGTGACGGACCGGTTTGCAAAGGCAAGTGGAAACCGGGAGGCTTCCCGTCAAGCGAAGTGAAAGAGGCCGGGGTGGCCTCTTTCACATCCGACTCGATTAACGAATCGTCGGAGCTTCCACTCCACGCGACTTTAAAATGGCCAAGTACTTCTGCGGTTCAGCGGCGATCCTCTTCGCGCATCCGGGACAGCAGATGTAGATCGCTTGGCCGGCGGCGTTCACCTTGAAAGGTCCGCCCATCGCATCGAGTGGCTCGTCCATTACCGGGCAATTCTTTTGAGCCGCGATGAAAGACGCGTCAGCCGCGGAAACTTTGAACACGCCTTCTCGGATCTGTTCCGTCCCGATAGCGACACTCCCGGACTCTCTGACTTCTCCACTTCCGCCCTCATCTCCGTCAACCATGGCCAGGTACTTCGCCGGTTCGGCTTGCACCTTCTTGATGCAGCCTTTGCAGCAAAGATAGATCGGATTATCGCCGATCATCATTTTGATCGGCGTTCCCATGCCACCGAGTGGTTCGTCCATCACCGGGCAGACCTTCTGCGCCGCGATCGCGGAAGCGTCGGCCTGTGTCGCGATCGTCACGGTGATTTCGGGTCGACCGGAGGCATACTTGGCGGGGTTCGATTCGACGGCGTTCACGCATCCCGCGCAGCAGACATAAACCTTTGGTCCACCGACGTCGACGGCGATCGGTTCTCCCATGCTGCCGAGCGGTTTGCCGCTGACAGGACAAGTTTTCTGACGAGCGATCGCCGCCGCGGCCAACTGCTGTTCGCTGACCGGCACCGTGGCAACTTCGGAGAAGCGAATCGTTCCCGCGTTCGCGATTCCGACCAGTTGCACGTCCACGTCAATTTGGCGTCCGGCAAGTGGCGAAAGGTTGACGGGAGCCGTCAACGCTTTTTTACCATTCGGCAACAAATCATAACGGTACCGTTTCGGGTTTCCTTCGATTCGGACCGACACGGCACCGCGTCCCCGGTCCACCGAGACAGGGTTTCCAGCCCCATCGTAAACGAACATTTGCAGACCGGCTTGGGAAACGACCGTTTCGATCTGCAATTCGCCTGCCTGCTTGATGCTGCCACCCTGAGGGCCGGCAACGGTCGTCGGCTGAGCTTTCGTTTTGCCCGGAACGGTATGTTGATGACCTGCCTGATCTTGCGTCGGCTCGGTGGTTTGCGCAGAGACCATCGACGCGTCGAGAGCGAGGACGATCATGGACAGTGCAATGGTAAACTTCATGGTAAGAACTCCGTTGTTCAAGTCAGGGCCGATTCGGTCGGGCCCCTCGGATCGGGTTTGGTAACTGAATGCTCGAATCAATGACTCGTTCACGAGCACGAAACTTTTCAAGCTGCTTGCATAAGCTCCTCCTCGGCTGTTTCTTCCGTGCCTTCCCAAAGGTCATCCTGGAATCCGAAACGCATCTTCAGTTCCAGATACCCGCAGTACAGCGTCGGCACGATGAACGACGTGAATGGCTCCACCAGCATGCCACCGAACACGGGGATCGCCATCGCTCGGGCGACATCCGCACCGCGGCCGGTCGCGATCAAGATCGGGATCAGCGCGGCCAACGTCGTGACGGTGGTCATCATGCAAGGACGAATGCGTTTTAGGCCGGCCGCATAGACCGTGTTGCGAATGTCTTGGACACCGTTGATTTTGCGTTTCTTGAGCAATTGATGGATGTACGTGGCCATCACCACGCCGTCGTCCACCGCCAATCCGAACAACGCGATGAATCCGACCCAGACCGCGGCGTTCAATTCGACTTCCATTGTCGCAACGGCGATCATGCCTCCGGCGAAAGCGACAGGGATACCGGAGAACACGGCCAATGAAATCGGAAAGTTTCGAAACTCCATGTAGATCAGCGAGAGATTGATGCCGATGACCAGCGGGATGATCCACATCAGTCGACGGTTGGCTTCGATCTGATTACGGAAACTACCAACGGCTTCCAAGGAGTAGCCGGCAGGCAGGTCAAGAGAGGGAGTCCGGGCGTCATTGCGATCGGACGCTCCAGCAATTTTTCCGCGTGCCAATTCTTCCGGACGCCTCACTTGGGCTTGCCTCAAGTGTCGTTCGATCGCGGCAACGGATTCAAGATCTCCCCGGCTGCCGTTGGTCATGAAGGCGACGTGAGCGACCAGCCGACCGTTTTCGCTGTTGATCGCGCCCGGTCCCCAAGTCGTTTCAAGCTTCGCGAGTTCCTCGAGCGGCACGACCGCACCCGAGCGTGTAACAACCGGCAGGCGTTTCAACCCGTCGATCTGTTCGCGAAGATCACGGCTGTAACGCAGGCGAACCGGGTACCGCTCGCGACCTTCGACGGTATTGATCAGGTTCATGCCACCGAGGGCGGTCTCGATGACTTGATTGACCAGCGTCGTGTTCATTCCGTAACGCGAAGCGGCTTCGCGATCGGCGGTGAACTCGACGTAGGGTTTTCCCATGACGATGTCCGGGTTGACCGTTCCGGGATTGATCAGGGGCGACTTCCTCAGCTCCGCAGCGACATCCAGCGCGGCTTCGGCGAGTTCGTCCAGTTCATTGCCGTGCACCCGAATGGCCATCGACGCCTTGATACCTGACTGAAGCATGACGACGCGACCTTCGATCGGTTGCAATGCCGAAGCCGGCGTGACTCCCGGCAGAGTGGCGACTCGATTGATTTCGTCCCAGACATCGCGCGCCGTCACGCCCTGGCGCCATTCGCTCTCGGGCTTCAACATCACGTAGGTTTCGATCATCGCGGCGGGCGCGGGATCGAGCGCCGAATCGACGCGTCCGATTTTGCCGAGCACGTCTTTGACTTCGGGAATTTGACCGATCAAAACGTCCTGCGTTTGCAACACCTGCATCGCCTGTGAGAAACTGGCTGCGGGGTAGAGCGTCGGCATATAAAACCAACTGCCTTCGTCCAGCGCGATCCAATCATCACTTTGCAGACCGGTAAACGTGTGCTTGGCGTCAACGTAACCTGGAAACTCGTTCAGCTCCGCTCCGAATAAATTGGCAACTTTTTCGATCGGCCGTAAAACGGTCGGCAACCCGACCCAAGCGCCAAGACCGATGACAAGCAAGACCGCCGGGAATGATAACGCCACCGCTTTGTGATTCAGTGCATAGCGCAGACGAGCCGCGTAAATCCAGCGGACGAAACGGCTGGAGGGGATCTCTTCGATCGGCCGAATCCGTTCTCGCATCAGCTGCCAACCGGTGATGAAGCCGACCGGCACCGCAATCGCGGTTACGATCCAGGCCGGCACGTCGAAGCGTTCCGCAATCCTGGAACCCCAAAGGAAATACGACGCGGCACCGACCAACGCGGCAAAGGATACGGCGGCAACGAACGCGGTCGACTGGCGACGCAAGTTGCTGCGCAGCAACAATCGACAGAGCGCCGGCACGATGGTCACGGCTGTGATCATTGCCGCCGCGATCGCAAAGGTCTTGGTATAGGCCAGCGGTGAAAACAGCTTGTAGTCTCGGCCGGTCAAAAAGAAGACCGGCAGAAAGCTAACGATCGTCGTCGCGACGGCGGTGACGACAGCGGGTGCGACCTCGACGGTGGCTTCGTAGATGACCGCCTCGCGAGACGGGGAGCCCGGGAAAGACTCCTTTTGCTCATCTTCTCTTCTCTCCCAATCCGCCAAGTGTTGATAGATGTTCTCCGAAACGATGATTCCCATGTCGACGATCGTTCCGATCGCGATCGCGATTCCGGCGAGTGACATGATGTTGGCACCGACGCCCACCGTCCTCATCGCGATGAATGCCATCAAGACCGCGGTCGGCAAGCAGATCGCGACCACCAGGCTGCTGCGGAGGTGCAGTAAAAACAACAGGATCACGATCGCGGTGATGATCACCTCATCTCTCAATGCATGCGTCAGTGTTGCCATCGTTTCGTCGATCAAACCGCTACGATCGTAGACACCGTGAATCGTGACACCCTGCAAAGCCGGGGTGATCGCGGCGATCTTTTCTTTGACCCGGTCGATGACCACTCGCGGATTCTCGCCGTATCGCATGACGACCACACCTCCGACCGCTTCGGATCCGTTGTAATCGAGTGCTCCTCGTCGAAAATCGGGACCGAGTTGCACGCCGGCCACGTCGCGAACGCGAACAGGGACACCATCACGCTCGAGGATGACGGTGTCCTCGATGTCCTCGATGGTTTTGTTCTTGTCGCCGCCGGAGCCGAGAAAGCCTTTGCCTCGGACGATGAACTCCATTCCGGTGGTTTCAACCGTTTTGGCACCGACGTCCAAATTCGATTCGTCGATCGCCATCGCCAACTTGTCCAGCGACACGTTGTGAAAGCGAAGCTTGTCCGGGTCGACTTCGATTTGATACTGGCGAACGTAGCCACCGATCGAAGCTACTTCGCTGACACCTTCGACCGCTTGCAATTCGTACTTGACGACGAAGTCTTGCAGGCTACGCAATTCCGCCAGTCCCATGCCTTCGTCGGGCGGTCGCAAGATGTAGTAATAGATTTGACCAAGTCCGGTCGCGTCCGGTCCCAGTTGTGGAGTGACACCATCGGGCAACTGAGATGTCGCCGATCCGAGTTGTTCGGACACGCGGCTTCGGGCCCAATAGAAATCAATGTTGTCTTGAAACGTTACCTGCACGAAGCTGTAACCGAACATGCTTTTGCCGCGAACCGATTCGGCACCGGGGACGGCCAGCAAGGAAACGCTCAGCGGGTAGGTCACTTGATCCTCGATGTCCTTCGGCGATCGTCCCGGCCAAGGCGTCAGCACGATGACCTGGTTTTCGCCAATGTCCGGAATCGCGTCGATCGGAATCGACTTGAAACTGATCCAACCTGCGATGCTCACACCGATCGTCAGCAAGACAATCAGCCAAGGTTCCTTGACGCAAAAACGGATGAGAAGGTTAAGCATCGCTTTGCCCCTCTTTTTCCACTGATGAATTTAGAAGCGAGGCGATGGGAGAAGACGGCGGATCAGAAAACGGAGCGGGACGCCGAAGGCATGATCGGGAAACCCGTGTCGCGTGCCCTGTGGACCAAGCGTCCGAAGGACCGGAACCCGGCAAAACTTGCGCGACATTTATTCCCCGGCCGATCCAAAGTGGATCAACGTCGACAAAATCGAAACGGTTATGAATCGCGTCGTTCATCATGAACCCTCTCCACGAATTCCAGGCTCCACCAAACCCAACCTCTCGCTGCCCTCATCTCCTTGACTCCCCATCTCCCTGACGAGCTCCCCGCAGGTCAGCATCTCGCTGCCCCAATAGGGGTTCGCCAAATCTCCACCGGGTTGCATCCAATCGCCACCACCGCCAGGAACCATCGGGCAGTAATAGTGCGTCAGTTTTTCAGCCGTCTTCGGACCGCGAACGATCGAGGCGACTCGCAACATCGCGTGGCTCACGGCGCGATACGCTTCGCGAGCCGCTTCCAGGGCTCCGTCCATGCGAGAAGCGGCGCGGCGTGCGATCGCGAGTTGTCGCTGAGCTTCATCCGGAACACCCGCTGATATTTCGAGCTCACGCAGCCCCTCGATCATCGTGTTCAGCGCGACCGGCGGCGGCGTCTGGTCGGCCGCCATCGCACGTTGAATCGCGAAGTACGCGTCATACGTTCGGTCGAACTGCCGCGCGGCTTCCGCGGCCAATAGGAGCGGGGTGGAATCGGGCAGCACGAGCGGACCGGGCGAAAAGCCGGGTGCTTTCGACGGGTCCATCAATGAGGGATTCCCGGCGAGTTGCATTTGCGAGTCGATCAAGAAGTTGCCGTCGGTCGCGACGGTTTCGCCCGCAGCCAGGCCTTCCACGATCACCGCTTCGGTACGATTCATCGGACCGACCGTGACTCGCCGAATCTCGAAACGCCCGGGTTCGGTTTCGACATAAATGACGCTGTGTTCGCCTGCCAACAAGACGGCGTCACGCGGCACGGTGACGACCTGCTGCGTCGGCAGCGGCTCTCCCGTGAAACCGAACCGCGAGGTGGGGACCAACGGCATGCCGCACAGTGGACAGTCGCCCGGTTCGTCCCGGATGACTTGCGGATGCATCGGACTGATGAACTTGTTCGCCAGTGCCGGATCGTAAACTTCGTCCAGCGGGATCGCCGGAACTCGCAAACGTGCAGTCGCGTAATCACCCGGCCGCAGCTTGCCGTCGAAGTTCAAGATCTCCACGCGGACCCGAACCGTTCGCGTTTTCGCGTTGACGGTTGGGTCAATGAACGCGACGCGACCGGTAAGAATCTCGCCGGGCATCGACTGAACTTCCGCTTCGACTTGTTGACCGAAGCGCACCGCCGCTGCGTCGTCGGGAAACAGATCGAGCATCAGCCAAACGCTGGTCAGGTCGGCGACCTGGTAAAGCTTCTGGCCCGTTTTCACGTAGTCGCCTTCGACCGCCGACTTTTCGATCACGGTTCCGCTTTGCGGCGACTTGATGCGAATGCGTGACATCGGTTCGCCGGATTCGGCGAGCTGATCAATCTGTTGCTCGGTCATGCCGAATTCGGCCAAGTTCTCACGAGCCATCTTGTTCAGATTACCGCCGTCGATTTGAAATCGTCCGATACTTGCGTCACTGTTGATGCCGGTGATGAATTCGGTCTGGGCGCTGTACAGCTGCGGACTATAGATCAACGCAAGATCTTCCCCTTCGCGGACTGTGACGCCGGCGTAATTGGCGTACATTTTTTCCAAGCGACCGTCGATGTAGGCACTGATCGTCGACAGACGACTTTCGTCAAAGTCGATGGATGCGATCGTGCGGATGGTTCGATCGACTTCGCCCATTTTGGCGACCGCCGTTCGAATGCCGACCAATCGACGAGCGGACGACTCGATCGTGACCGAAACGCCGTCGCCGCCTCCGCCGCCGGTTGCCGGCACCAGCTCCATCGCACAAACCGGACAACGCCCCGGTTCCGTCGACGGCGGTGTACACTTCATGGGACAGATGTACCGTTGGTTTTCGTTGCCGCCCGCCTCCGAGACCGCGTCCTTGGTGTCTGGCAAGAAGCCGTCCGCCGTCAACCACTCGGTTCGCTGCGCCACGCCAAGCATCAAGAAGACCAGCCCCACGACGACGACGACCGTGGCCGCTTGAAAGCCGGTGCGCACGAGCCATGGGATACCGGTGGCGGGGTCGAAGAGTCGGGAGTTGGGAGTCTGATCGGTCTCAGCATCTTCAGGTGGCTGGTCCTTTCTCTCCTGTTCCTCCGCCTCCTTCACTCCTTCAGCGACTTCTTTCTTCTCTGAACTCATGGTCTTCCAAACAGTCGTGCCGGGCACAAGGAATTGAGCGACAAGTCAAGTGGGGTGACGCGAATCACATTTCGCGGCGACCACCACGGGCAGGGCTTTCGGCGGGATGAGCGCGCAGCATCATTCGCTTGAAAGCCGAGTTGAAGCTGAAGAACTGCAAACGCGCAGCTCTCCTAAGAAGACCGGCCTAAATCCGCCAGACGCAAAGAAACCGCTGGGAGAAATGCGGCGCGAGACTGGTGATCGGCAAAAGCGATGCGACGCAGTACGGACGGATCGATCGCCCCCTCCCTATCGCCCCGTCATCCAAGCAGTCGATCAAGACCAGGTCACGTGATTGCGGAGCCGGAACGCGATGCGGGGTCGGTGCGATCGGTTCGGAACGTATTCCGCATAAACAAAACGTTACAGCGGAGGATCCGTCGGCCCGCTGTTCGCCATCCGTTTCGTCGGAATCTGATGATTCAGACGCCACGCCCGTAATCTTGCGGAACGAATCACTCTCTTCGGGTTCGGCTGTCCGTGTTCCACAGACATCGTCGGCGTCGTCCGGAGCGCCGCCGCAACAACCGCATCGTTCGGCGTCCGATTCGACCTCGCAGCACTGGCAGCCGCCGCACAGCGTCGCGGTCTGGTCGCACTGACCTTGAGAGCAAATCCCCTGGGCAAACGCAATCGCCACCGGCTGAATCACCATCGCAGTGATCAGACAAAGATTGACGGCGGTGCGAATTAGGGGGGAGTTGCTCACTGTGACCTTCCGAAAAAGATACCTCTGCACTGTCTATCGACTGTATCGAAAGCCGGACCGGGATTCAATGCGAATCAGGATTCTATCGCCATGAAACGGCGAAAACGGACGCCCGGGAATGAACCCGCCAAACGACTGCTGATGGCGGCATGGATCGCCGCATCGGTGTCCGGATGCGCGACCCGGAGAACGGTTCCTGTCGCGGCCGACACCGCGAATTCGGCCCCCCCGGTGCCGGCAGCGGTCGCGCCGGTCGCCGTGCGAGAACAGCAGGGGCAACCCACCCGCGACAACGCCGAAGCGGTTCGACCGGCCGGCTACACCGACGACGTCTTCGCGGAAATGCTGATTGATGTCGATGAACAAGACCCCGCTGACCCGACGGAACTCGATCCGCCCGACACGGGGGAGACGCGGGAAACGGGGAACGGAACAGCCGCAGACCCGAGCGACGACGAGGCGACGGGCGACCGGAAGTCACAAGGCAAAGAGAGTGACGAAGTTGCCGCGGCCGATCCTTCGGGCTCTCCAGACGCAGCCTCCCCTAGTGCCGATTCCCCGTCCGCGTCCGTCGATGATTTCATCAACGCTGCCCTGGCAAGTCACCCGAAACTCCTCGCCGCTCGACAACGTGTCGCGGCGGCGACCAACGTGATCCCCCAGGCCCAAGCGCTTCCCGATCCGAGGTTCGACAATACGTTTTGGCCCTTGTCTGAAAACGCCCTGCAAACCGCCGGCGGACGGGTCGGAAATCAAATGTCCGTCAGTCAGGCGATCCCTTTCCCGGACAAGCTGAAGACGAAGGCGGTCATTGCCAGCCGGGAAGTTCAGATCGCCCAAGCGGAAGTCGATGCGATCGCACGGGAGATCACCGAATCCGTTCGGCTCGCCTATTACGAAGTCTGGTTCGCCACCCGGGCGATCACCATCATCGAACAAACCAAAGATCTGGTTGCTGACCTGACCCGAGTCGCCGAGGCCCGCTATCGCAGTGGCGGGTCCCAACAAGACGTCTTGCGCGCCCGCCTGGAAAACGATCGACTCGACGAACAATTGATCACGCTTCGCAAGCAAAAGCAGATGTCCCAAGCCGATCTCGCGACGCTGCTACAACATCCCGTGGGTTTGTTGCCCGAAGCGTCCGACGAGCTCGGGATCGCCGACACGCCGCAGCAGCTGGAATCACTGATCGCACTCGCCGAACGATGCAATCCGAAACTACGCGGCTTGGCGTGGGAGATCCGACGCGACCGCGATAAGCAACGCTTAGCCTGTTTGCAACAGTATCCCGACCTGAGCGTGGGACTCCATTGGGGTCTGATCAGCGACGGCCGCGACGTCATCAGTCCCGTCGCCGACGGAAATGACAATCTCAGCTTCAGCGTAGGCACGACGCTGCCGATCTGGCGAGAGAAGATCAACGCGGGCATTCGCGAAGCGTCGCATCGGACCAGCAGCACGACGCGTCGGCTGGAAGCCGAGCGCGACGAGCTTTACGGAAAAATTCGTCGGCTGATTATGCAAGCCGATGCCCTCCACGAACAACGTGATCTCTACGAAGACCGCATCATCCCGCGCACCGAAGACACGCTTCGATTGGCCGTCGCCGACTACCGTGGCGATCGCACAGACTTCTTCACGCTGATCGAAACCTACCGAGAGCTTCTGATGTTCGAGACCCAACTCGCCCGTATCGATGCCACACTGGCTGGCACGATCGCACAGTTGGATCGAAATGTCGGTTGTCCTCATTGAGTCGTCCGTTTTGAGCAGCGTCGGCGACGTACAGTGCTGTCCCGTTCGGTGAAATACAAACGTCGAATGGGCGACGGATGCCGGCGGGCCAATCAGTCGGCGTCGGTTCGTCGGTTTCGGCAAGGACGATGACCTCGCTCGTCTTGATTGTTCGTGTGGTCCCCCTTGCTCGGCAGACCGGTAACCAGGTCTTTCGGTGACGAATGGGCATGGGCTCTCCATCGGTTCTGGATGCAAGGAAGGAGGTACGTTCGTCGGCCGCGCCGATAGGCAAAAGGTGCAAACGACATACCCGTCCAGGGCTCCTGTTGGCACATCGCTTGCAAGCTTCGGTCCGATCTCGGTTAAGAATCGCCCACCTCGCCAAACTCCATTTCACTTCACCCGAATCGGAACTCGCATGCGATGCACCGTTCGGGTCATCAACAAGGTCATCCGATGTCTTATCAACGCTTCGCCGGCATGATTGCCACCTCCACCGTCGTCATGTACGGGCTGATGTACTTGAACACCTACGCCTGGGATCACGTTTGGTGGAGCGAGACACGCTTCTACATGGCATTGCTGATGGGAGCAACCATGGCGGTGATCATGCTGACTTTCATGCTGGGCATGTACAAAAACAAAAAAACCAATGTCGGCATTTTCTTCACCAGCCTCTTGGTCTTTGCCGGAGCACTGTACCTCGTCCGCAGCCAACAAACCGTTCAAGATGTGTCATGGATGAAAGCGATGATCCCACACCATTCGATCGCGATCTTGACCAGCGAACGGGCCGAGATCAGCGACCCTCGGGTGCGTGAGCTGGCCGACGAGATCATCGAGACACAACGCAAGGAGATTGCCGAAATGGAAAGCCTGATCGCGGACCTCTAAAGCGGTCGCGAAGCCTCGCCCGGTCGCCACGAATCAGGGTGCACTTCCCGGGCGATTTCGGGCTTCCATTCCGCGTCGACCGATCCGGCTCCGATTCGAACCAGCGACGCTTTGGTGATGCAGGCGTCTGTGCGGGAGATCTCGATCGGTCGAGATCGCTTTGAAACAAGGAGATGGGACTAGTCTGCCCACTTTCAAAAGCGTTTCCGCTGCGGGTCGTTCATGAGTTTTGACCGTTCGCAGTCGATGACGAACGAAGGAAGCTGATCAATCGTCAGAAAACCCCGTCGGCGGATCGCGGACGGGGTTTCAGAGCGGCAAAAAACATCTGAACGGACTCAGCCGTTGATCTGTTCGACCTTGATTCGGGTGTGAATCTGGCGGTGACCGGTTCGGCGCCGACTGTTTTTTCGACGGCGGAATTTTTGGATGTAAATCTTCTTGTCCTGCTTCGCACCGAGCACCGACGCGGTCACGGTCGCACCGTCGACCGTCGGAGCTCCCAGCTTCAAGCCGTCGTCCCCGCCGATGGCGATGACTTTTTCAAAGGTGAGCGTTTCGCCCTGGGCGATCTCGCGGAAGTCGACGTCCAGTTCCATGCCTGGTTCGACGCGATACTGTCGCCCGCCGTCGGTAAAGATGGCGTACATGTTAGGTTTCTCCACAAATCTGCTGAATTTCGAGTCGCGTAAGATAGCGGCTGGGTGTCGCCGGCGATAGGGCTTTGTCGCCTAAATCAAGGCGCATTTCGCGGCGTCAAATAGCGACGCAAAAATTCGTCGGTCGTGCGGGCCAAGTGCCAAGCTTGGGCGGGGTCGGTCACGCCGTGAGCGGCCCCCGGATATATCATCAGGTCGAACGGTTTGCCCGCTTTTTGCAACGCTTCGGCCATCCGCAGCGTGTTCGATGGGTGGACGTTGTCGTCGCTTTCGCCGTGGATCAGCAACACCCGACCGGTCAGTCGTCCGGCGAGACTCGGCAAAGAATGATCGGCGTAGCCCTGCGGGTTTTCCTCCGGCAGTCCCATGTATCGTTCGGTATAAAAGGAATCGTACTCCCGCCAATCGGTGACCGAACCGCCGGCGATTCCGGCGACGAAAGCATCGCTGTGGACCATGCCGTAAAGCGTCAAAAAGCCGCCGAAACTCCAGCCGCGAATCGCAATCCGGTCGGCGTCGACCCAGTCCTGCTGTTTCAACCAGTCGACGCCGGAGAGCAAATCGGCCAGCTCGGTCGCTCCGAATTTGCCGCGGACGGCCCACGTGTCGGCGATCCCACGGCCCCCGCTGGAGCGGTTGTCGACCGTCAAGACCGAGATCCCCTGGCGTGCCAAACGTTCGTGATCCATCGCTTTGACGCCGCCCCAACGGTCGCGAACGATCGGGACGCCGGGACCGCCGTAGACTTCGATGAGGACCGGTCCCGGATCGATCGGCGACGCGGACGGCGATTTTTTCAAGATCGCCGGCAACCGGATCCCGTCGGGTGTCTCGATTTTGAAGACCTCGTTCTCGATCCAGCCGCCGGGCGCGGATTTCCGGGTCGTGCCGATCAGCCGTTCGCCTGTCAGTTCGTGGCCATCGGTCCCAGACGCTTTCGGCCTCGGCCGCACCGTCAGACGTGGCGGCGTGTTGCTGTCGCTGTGCCGGATCAACAAAAACCGGCCGTCGGGGCTGGGCATCGCCGTGTTCCAGCCACCCCGGCCGCCGGTCAGCTTTTTCAACACCGGCGGAGATCCGCCGGCTGCCGACAAGTCCGCCAAGTAAACGTGTTGATGCGACGTGTCACCGTTGTCACCGCCGCTGAGGATCGCGAACGAGCCGTCGCTACTGACAAAGAACTCCCGCACGTCGAAATCGTCCGGCGTGATCGGCGTCACCGTCTTGCCACCGCTCCGCAGCCGAAACAGTCGGCTTCGTCCGATCGGCAAGTTGCTCTGCCAGATGATTCCGCCGTCGTTCAAGAACGTCGGGTCGGAGGGCGGTTCGACCCAAGCCGGGCTGTCTTCGCGAAGCCAGCGTTTTTGATGACTCGTCCGGCCGCTGAAGTAGTCTTCGTCGACGTAGCGGACTTCCCGCCAAGTCTGTCTTCTGTTGCTGATGCTGTAGACGAACTTTGCCGAAAACGGGTGCCACCACATGCCCGTGATGATTTGCGGCGCCTCGGGCGTGGACTGTGCCAGCAACTTGGGCGTCGGCCAATGACCTTGGTCGATGCGACGGAGATCCCACAACAGCAAGGCCGCGTGGGGGATCTCGTCGCCAGCTTTGCTGTAACGTCGCACGACGCCGGCCCCACGATCGGACAGGGAATCCCCCAGCGTGTAAGGTTGCATCCGCGACGTGTCGATTCGCAGCATCGCCACCCACATCCCGTCGGGGCTGAAGCGAAAGCCTTTGTAGTTGCCGCGTCCGAAGATCTCCTCCTGATACATCCAGTCCAGACGCCCGTCCAGCAGCGTCGGCGATGCGTCATCGGTCAAGCGGTGGGATCGTCCCGATTCCACGTCGACGACGAACAAGTCGCCCTCGTTGGTATACGCGACGCGGCTTTGCGTCGGATCCAACGTCACGTCGTTCCAGGTCGACGCGTCGCGGGTCAACCACTTGGCGGGTCGGTCCGTTCGGACGACGGCCAGCGACTTGCCGACCCGAATCAGCACCGCTTGGTCGACCGATTCCATCGAGCGGATCGCACGATCCACGGCCGACGTGACCTGCTTTTCGGTCACCGAATCCAAAGCCGAAATCTTGTCGGCCAGTTGTTGCGGGAGGTCCCATGGTGACTGCTGACCGGTCGACGGGTCGAAGGTCATCCAGGTCAAGTCGCGGCGAACGATCAACCTCGCACGCCGGGACCCGTCGTCGTTTTCGGTGATCCATTTGGCTTCGGGAAGCTCGCCGTCGTAGTCATGCTTCTGCTCGGGATGATACAGCGTCTCCAGCGTCAGCGGCGGTGCCCCATCGCCCTGGGTATCGGTAGCCGTTGAGATGCCTGTCGCACCCGAGATGCCCAGCACGACCAACACCAATACGCGCAGCTTCGCGGCGGCGCGTTTACAATGGGCCACGCATTCCCCCTTCTTTCCCGCCTCGGATACTCGATTCCATGTCGTTCGCATCTCGTCTCTTTTTGTTCGGTTTCGCAGCTTGCTGGTTGGTTCCCACGACCGACGCGACGGCCGACGATCGCCCCAACATCCTCTGGATTATGTCCGAGGACAACTCGAAACACTACTTGCGGCATTTCGACGAGGACGGCGCGGCGGCGCCGAATATCGAAGCCATGGCCGGCCACGGCATCACCTTTGAGCGCGCGTTCTCCAACTCGCCGGTTTGCAGCGTCGCCCGCACCACGCTGATCACGTCGTGCTACGGCCCACGGATCGGAACGCAATTTCATCGCAGAAGCAAGCTCGCCGAAATGCCGCCGGGCTTGAAAATGTTTCCCGCCTATCTGCGCCAAGCGGGTTACCACACCAGCAACAATGCAAAAGAAGACTACAATGCCACGTCCGAGTCGCAGCCGTGGGACGAATCCGGCAGGAACGCCAGTTGGAAAAATCGGCCGACCGAGCAGACGCCTTTCTTCCATGTTCGAACGTTTACCGACTCGCACGAAAGCCGCTTGCATTTCTCCAGCGACGACATGCAGACGCCCAATCAGACGGCTTCGTCGGACGTGAACTTGCAGCCTTACTTTCCCGATACGCCGCTGTTTCGCTACACGCGGGCTCGTTATCACGATCGCATGAAAATCATCGACGATTTGGTCGGTGGTGTTTTGGCCGATTTGAAAGCGGCCGGTCAGTTGGAACGCACTTTTGTGTTCTACTTCGGGGACCACGGCGGGGTGCTGCCGCGCAGCAAAGGTTATCCCTACGAGTCTGGCCTGCACGTCCCGCTGGTGATTCGTGTGCCGGATCAATTCAAAGATTTGGCCAAACGAGAGCTGGGCAGTCGCACGACCGGGTTTGTCGAGTTTGTCGACTTCGGCCCCACCGTTTTGGCCCTGGCCGGCACCGAACGACCCGAAGGCATCGACGGCAAGGCTTTCTTGGGAGCCCGAATCGATCCCGCCGAGGTCGATCAGCGAAACGAGGCTTTCGGCTACGCGGATCGCTTCGACGAAAAATCCGAGATGATTCGAACCTTGCGACTCGGCGATTGGAAATACATGCGTAACTTCGAAGGCTATCTGCCCGACGGCTTACAAAACAATTACCGCTATAAAATGTTGGCTTTCCGGCAGTGGCGCGAGCTTCACGGCGACGGAAAACTGAATGCCGTGCAGGGTCAGTTCTTCCGGCCCAAGCCGGCCGAAATGTTGTTCGATCTTTCGAGTGATCCGCACGAAGTCAAAAATTTGGCCGATGATCCGACGCATCATCAGACGCTCCTTGAAATGCGAACGCGATTGATGGAACGTCTCAAAGCGATGCCGGACTTGAGTCTGTATCCGGAAGCCGTGTTGTACGAACGAGCGATGGAGAATCCGGTCGCCTTCGGGCAATCGCGCCGAAAACAGATCGGTAATCTGTTGGCCACGGCCAACCTCGCGTTGAAGCCGTTCGTCGAAGTCCAGTCGCAGTTGCGAAAAAAGTTGTCGAACAAAAATCCTTGGCAACGGTATTGGGCATTGACCGCCGCGAGCCAATTCGGACCCAAAGCCGCGGAGTTGGCTGATGCCGCACGACCGTTGGTCGAATCACGACAACCTTTGGTGGCCGCCCGCGCGGCAGAGTTTTTAGCGATCGTCGATGATTCCTTTGACCCTTGGCCGACTTTGCGTCAGGCATTAACCAAAGCCGACAACGATCCGGAAGCCACCAGTATCTTGGGCACCGCCGTGCATCTGCTGGATTTCCTGGGCCGCGAGGATTCCGACCCGTCCGACCTGCGAATCGGATTCAAGGTCGGCAAGAACGATCAAGCCCAGCGTCGCCTGGAATACCTTGCACGCTGAATCGAAATCCCAAGGTCAGTCCGACGTCTCCTCGCGCCCGATTCACACCGAGTCGCCAAGCAGTGGCACGTTTCGAATCAAGATCGCCCCGATCCGGTGTCGTCGGCGTGGGCCAGCGGTCGCGGGGAGGACCGGTAACGATAGGATCAATTTTGGCAAGCCCCGGGGCTGGCCCCCACGGTTGCCCTGCGGGTCGCCTGAACCGTTCGTCGAAAACAATTTTTTTGACCGGAGTTGTCCAAATCCGGCGTCGCCAGACATGAATTCATATGGACAGGCCAACTCACGACCTTTCGAGCCCCCCCAAACGCGACGACGGAGAGGAATTCGTGCGTTTGTTGGTCCAACACGAACCGCAAGTCCGCGTTTTTCTCCGTGGCTTGTTGCCAAGTTGGAATGACGTCGATGACGTGATCCAGGAGGCAAGCTTGGTGGCATGGCGAAAGTTCGATGAGTTCCAGGAAGGCACCGCGTTCGGCGGGTGGTTCTTGACGATCGCCCGATTTCAGGCGCTCAATCATCGACGGCGGATTCAAAAGTCTCCGCAAGTTTTTAACGACGAACTGTGGGAATTGATCGCGGCCGAGAGCGATGACACCTCATCGCTCGCTCACGCGGTCGATTATCGCCAAGTGGTCGAAAAGTGCATCCAAAAACTTCGCCCTGAACAGCAAGACATGCTTTTAAAGGTGCACTCGCCGGGCGTGGTAATGCGTGAAGTCGCGGCGCAGTCCGGTAGAAGCGAATCCGCGTTTTACAAGCTGATCCAACGACTCCGAGCCGGGATTGCGGAATGTGTCACCAAAGCCATCGCGGCGGAGGGTGTTTGAATGTCCGTCCCGAATTCAAACGATCCATCGCTCGATCGATGGATCGGCATGTGGCTAGAAAACCGGATCGGGCCATCGGATTCGGACGCGTTGCAGGCGAAACTGAAAGCGTCACCGGAGGCGCGTCAGCGTTTCCAAGAGCTCGTGCGACTCGACGCCACTTTGCGAGAAATCGCGGAGACGAACGCGACCGTCCAGCGGAACGATCGGGAACAGACGAAACCGTCTTCGCCGGCAGCAATGCGTTGGATTCGTTACGCTGCGGCCGCGTCGCTATTGCTGGCATGTGGTTGGGGCGCCTACGAAGTCGGGCGACGACAAATCAACCCTGCCATTGTCGACCAGCTCGCAACGATCGATCAGCTTGAGGAAGAAACAGAATTGGCCGGCTGTGCAACGCTCCGCCGGATTGTGGGAATTCGTTGGCCAGAACCGGGAATGCGATTGCTCGAAGGAGACTTGCTGGCGACCGGTTCGGTGGAGTTCCTTGCCGGCGTGATGGAGATCGATTTCTTTTGCGGGGCTTCGGTCGTGGTGGAAGGGCCCGCCAAGATCGAGCTGGAATCGGATTGGTCGACGCGATTGCATTCGGGCCGCTTGCGGGCGAACGTTCCCCCGGTGGCTCGAGGCTTCGTCGTCAAAGTGGCGGATTCGGAGATCATTGACCTGGGGACCGAATTTGCTGTCGAATTCGGCGCCGAGGCGGCGCGAGTCGAGGTCCTCGACGGCGAAGTCGAATTGAGCGGGGGCATGCATCACGGAAAACGTTTGTTGACCGGTGATCGCCAATCGCTCGTCGGTGAGTTTTCAAGCAACGTTTCCCTTTCGGAAGTCAGCACAATCGCCGACGTGCGCCGCCGAAACGAGGCGGAACAACAAGAGCGTCTCGCGGTCTGGACCAAAGCGTCTCAGCAATATCGAAACGATCCGAGGCTGATCGCCTACTATCCGATTGTTGAAGTGCCACCCGGTCGACGAGTCCCCAACCTCGCCGGGGCGCTACACGATCGCGACGGAGTCCTTGTCGGTGGCGTGGAATGGACCGAAGGTCGATTCGGTCGACGTTCGACAGGTATAAAGTTTGACCAACCGGGATCGCGTGTCCGCGTGCGAATCGACGGCGAATTCGAGGCCTTCACGATGATGTGCTGGGCGCGGATCGATGACTTAGAGCACCGTTACAACGCTTTATTCATGGGTGACGGATATGAGAACGGTGAACCACACTGGCAAATTCGCAACGACGGCAGGATGATGTTTTCGGTGATGGTCGATGACACGCAAGACGTTCTTGTTCGTAGTCAATACGACAATCAAATCGTGAAAGACGCCGGCAAACATCGTGTCTATTACACGCCACCGATTTGGGAACCCTCGCAATCCGGTCACTGGTTTTTCCTGGTCGCCGTTTACGATCCCGTCAAACGAATCGTTCGACAATACGTCAACGGCAAGGAAGTCGCTTCCGAAGTCATCACGGACGAGTTCTACGTCGATCGAGTTCGAATCGGTCGTTCCGAAATCGGCAATTGGGGTCAACCCTTTCGCCCCTCGCCCTGGTTCGCGGTTCGTAATTGGAACGGCGTGATCGATGAACTTGCGGTTTACAACACCGCGCTTGAGCCTGACGAAATTCAAACCATCTACAAAACGGGAAAGCCTGATGGCTATTAGACTCCTCGGTTCTTTCTCAATCTTTGTGTTGGCGACGGTCGGTCTGTCAGCCGACTCGATTGATTTCCAACGTGACATCGCGCCGATTTTTGAAGAGCATTGTTCGTATTGCCACGGCGAGGACGAACAGGAATCCGGCCTGCGGCTCGACCGACGAGTCAGCCTTTTGCGTGGCGGCGACTACGGGCAACCCGCGGTCGTCCCGAAAAGAGTGGACAAGAGTTATCTCATCGATGTGGTCACTCATTCGGATGCTGGGATGGAAATGCCACCCGATGAAGAGAGATTGCCGGATGAAAAAATCTCACTCTTAAAACGATGGATCGAGCAGGGTGCCGCGTGGCCCGGGCAAATGGATCAGGTCGTTGAAGAGGAACTGGAGCATTGGTCATTTCAACCGCTGCGAGACCATTTTGCCCACGATAGTGTGGATGGTTTTCTGCGAGAACGGTTGACCGCTGCGGGCTTGTCATCGAGCGAACCGGCCGATCCGCGTTCGTTGATCCGGCGGGTCTCGATCGTCTTGACCGGCTTGGCTCCCACGCCCGAACGAACCGCCGCCTTCATGGAAGACCACGAGCGCGAGCCCGAACGAGCGTACACGGAACTGGTCGAAGAACTGCTCGGCTCACCTCATTTCGGGGAACGTTGGGCACAGCATTGGCTCGACGTGATCCGATGGGCGGAAACCAACGGGAGTGAAAGTAATCTGTATCGCAAGAACGCGTGGATGTACCGTGACTACGTCGTTGAAGCCTTCAACGAAGACAAACCCTATGACCAGTTCGTACGGGAACAACTCGCCGGTGATTTGTCGGCAAGTGGTGAGGCGACCGGATTTTTGGTAGCCGGACCTCACGTTCCTTCGGCAACGGTGGGCGCCGAACCCTCGGCACGCCGCCAAGCCCGGGCCGACCGCATGGACGAGATTCTGCAAACCGTCGGCGCGTCGGTGATGGGAATGACCGTGGGGTGCGCTCGCTGCCACAACCACAAGTTCGATCCGATCTCGATCCAAGACTACTACGCGATGTCAGCCGTCTTCCAGGACGTCGAGTTCGGAAGTCGTTTTCCGGAGCTTCCACCGAGCGATCCTCGAGTGATTCGTCAACGCGAACTCAAATCGCAGTTGGATCACCAACGTCAGCAATTGCGTCGTGACGGCGGGGCATGGATCGAAGATTGGACAGGCTACCAGGAAATTCATTTTCCGAGCCGCCGCGTGGAGCGATTGCGAATCGCGTTTGCGGGTCGAACGGTGCTAGCCGATGAGCTCGAAATCATCGAGACCCCTGGTAACGACAACGCGTCGCCGCAAAACGTCGCACTCGCGTCGTTTGGAACCACGATCGTCGAGAATCCCGCGACGATCAACCAAGGCATGTCGGCAAAAAATTTGGTCAACAACGCTTTCGGTGCCAAGGAATTCAAGGCGACCGCGCCCGCGGATTCTCCCGAACGACCTTGGGTGGAATTCCATTTTCCAAAACCCGTCTCGATCGATCGGATCCGCATCAGCTCCAATCGTGAAGACTATCTGGAAACCGATTTCGTCCAAGGACTCCACCGGATCCAGTACGGAGAGTTTCGCCTTGAAACGCAAGATGAGTCGGGCAAATGGAAACCGTTCTGCAGCACGTCAGCGATGAAACAGCGTGCCCAAGAGGACCAAGAGCGTCGAGTCGCGATGGAGACAATCGATACCATCATCGCGGCGATGCAGACCGGGGGGCCGCAGCCCGCTTTTGTGGCTCGGTTCATCGATCCCGTTGATACGTTTGTCCTATCGCGTGGCAGTCCGGAAAATCCGCGGGACCAAGTTTTCGCCGCGGCACCGTCACGCTTCGATGGCGAGTTGGCGATTCCTCCCGATGCACCGGGGCCGGTGCGCCGCAAGGCGTTTGCCGATTGGCTGGTTCACCCCGACAACCCGTTGACCGCACGTGTCATCACCAATCGGGTTTGGCACCACGTGTTCGGCAGTGGCATCGTCGCGACACCGAGCGATTTCGGCGAAGCGGGCGCCGAGCCGACGCATCCGAAGTTACTCGATTGGCTGGCCGTCGGCATGATCGAATCGGGTTGGTCGATCAAACAACTCATTCGCCGACTCGTCCTGTCGCAGGCGTTCCGGCAATCGAGTCTGCCCCGTGAAATCGGACTCGCCAAGGATGCCTCGACTCAATTGCTTTGGCGTTTTCCCCCACGACGCGTCGAAGCGGAGGTCATCCGAGATTCGATCCTGCAAGCGTCCGGCACGCTCGACGTTTCGATCGGTGGTCCGAGTTATCGAATTCACAACGTCAAGAAACGTTATGCCCAGTGGGAAGTCGTTGACAATCACGGTCGCGAAACTTGGCGTCGGATGCTGTATCAAGAACGCATGCGACGCGTCGACGACCAAATCTTTACCGCCTTTGACTTTCCCGATTGCGGTCAAATCAAAGCCAAACGTCCCGTGTCGACTACACCGCTGCAGGCATTGAACTTGATGAACAGCGACTTCGTTGTCACGCAATCTGAAATCTTGGCGCAACGGGCAGCCGCCGAAGTGGGACAGAATTTGGTCGATCAAGTCGGTCGTTGTTTTGAACTGTTGCTATGCCGGGATCCGACCGAGGCGGAGCGGAAGTTCGCGACCGAGTTCGCTCAAGAACAAGGACTCGAACTGCTTTGCCGAACCCTAATCAATACCAATGAATTGGCATTCGTGCCGTAGGAAAGTCCCCATGAATTCTGAAAACATTTCTTCCATCGGCCGATCATTGTTGGACCGTCGATCGTTCCTCGGTCAGTCCGGCATGTCATTGGGTGCGATCTCGCTATCTCAGTTGCTATCGCAAGATCAATTGTTGGCGTCGGATACCACCGCAGACGTCGGGCCGATCCGTCCGATGATCGACGAGCAGAAACCGTATGCCGCGCGGAAACCCCATTTCGAAATGCCTGCCAAGCAAGTTTTGGTGATCTATTGCCCCGGCGCGGTCAGTCATCTCGATACGTTCGACTACAAACCGGAACTGGCGAAACTCCACGGCCAGAAACCACCCGGAATTCCGGAGGTGACGTTCGAAGGACCGACGGGCAACATCGCCAAGCCGTTTTGGGATTTCAAACCACGCGGCCAATCCGGCAAGATGGTTTCGGATCTCTTGCCACATCTGGCCGAGTTGGTCGACGACTTCAGCTTCGTTCATTCGTTGAGTACGCAAACAAGCGCGCACCCACAGGGCGAGAACTTTTTCAACACCGGTTTCACGATGGAAGGTTTTCCCTCGTTCGGAGCGTGGGTGACGTACGCGCTCGGATGCGAGACCGATGAACTCCCCGCTTTCGTGGCGATCAACGATCCGCGGGGGCTCGCGCGGAGTGGCAAGAACAACTTCGGCTCGGGCTTTCTGCCCGCCGCGTTTCAAGGCACCGACTTCACCGCCGCCAATCCACCGGCCAACTTGAGCCGGCCCGCTGGTTACGATTTGTCCTCGGATCGAGCGAGTGTTTCCTTGTTGCAACGGCTCAACGCCGAACACATGCGGCAATATCCAGGCGACGCCGACTTAGCCGCCCGAATCGCCAGTTACGAACTCGCCGGTCGGATGCAAACTTCAGTGCCCTCGGTGATGGATATCGCCAACGAGCCGCAGCACGTTCACGACGCCTACGGAACCCAGTCCGGTTCGGAGCTCAAAAAAGCTTACGCGAACAACTGCATCCTCGCGCGGCGATTACTCGAAAAGGGAGTCCGAATTGTTCAACTGTTCAACGGCAGCGACCCGGCCGGCGGCAACGGCATCACAAACTGGGACTCGCACAGCGACATCAAGCGAACGCATGCGATGCAGGCGGAGATCATGGATCAACCGACCGCCGCCTTGATCGCCGATTTGAAGCAACGCGGCATGTTGGAACACACGCTCGTCGTGTGGTGTACCGAGTTCGGTCGAATGCCGTTCTTGCAAGCCAACGGAACCGGCCGCGATCATAACCCCGATGCGTTCACGTGCTTCCTCGCCGGCGCGGGGGTCAAGAAAGGTTTCAGCTACGGCGAGAGCGATGAGTTTGGTTTCAAGGCCGCCGTGAATGAATCCAGTGTTTACGATTTCAACGCGACGTTATTGCACCTGATGGGACTCGATCACGAACGACTCACCTACTACCACAATGGTCTGGAACGCCGGTTAACGAACGTGCATGGTCACGTGATCAAGGATGTCCTCGCTGACCGGCGTGTTGAATGAACGGTAACCCGAACAGCGTCAGCGAGGACCAAGTTGCCATCAATTTACATCAACAGGGTCCTGATTCACGCTTCGGGTTGCCTGAACGACTAGATCAACACGTCGTTGCGAGTCGGGCTTGTATGTTTGTGGTGTAGCCGCACTACCTGACAACAACGACGATTTTCATTCCTTGTTTCCCTACGACCTTATGAAGATGACGCTTTCGCTTTCATTTTGCTTCTGCCTGGCAATGAATGCCTGCACGAGCTTCACCGCGGAACCACCGAACATTTTGTTCATCGCCGTGGACGATCTGCGGCCGGAGCTAGGGTGCTACGATTCACCCGTCGCTGCCACCCCGAATTTGGACGCACTCGCTGCGGACGGATTGCTGTTCAATCGAGCCTACTGCCAACAGGCGATCTGTCGCCCTTCTCGCGCCAGTTTGATGACCGGACAACGGCCCGAAAGTACCGGGTTGTTTCACAACTATGTGGGATTGCGTGAGTTGCAACCGAATATCTTGACCCTTCCCGAGCACCTGATTGCCAACGGCTACGCGGCGGCGTATTGCGGCAAAATCTTCCATTCAGGTGACACGGATGAGGGACGCTCATGGAGTCGTGATCCGGTCGCAAAGATTGCCGGCTTGAAAAGACCCTCCGGAGGCTACGCGTTACCGGAAAACATCCGGCTGCGGAACCAAAACTTCAAAGACATGACCGCAAAGTATGGGGAAGCGGCCAAACGCGGGCTAGCCAACGGTCCGGCTTATGAATCCGCTGACGTCCCCGACACGGCCTACGCCGACGGCTACAACACGCAGGTTGCTATCGAGACGATGAAAGAGATGGCTCGAACGGACAAGCCTTTCTTCATGGCGATGGGATTCAAATTGCCCCATCTCAATTGGTGTGCGCCGAAAAAATACTGGGATCTCTACGACCGTGATCAGATCCCGATGGCGGCACACACCGAACCTCCCGTCGATGGCGCCACGATGGGATTGCACGCCTCATTCGAGTTACGCACGCGAGCGGGCATCCCAAAATCGGGGCCGATCGGCGATGAGCTTTCGCGAACTCTTAAGCACGCCTACTTGGCATCGACCAGTTACGTCGACGCCCAAGTCGGCAAGTTGGTCTCGGCACTCGACGACGCCAAGCTGCGAGACAATACGATCATCATCTTGTGGGGTGATCACGGCTGGCATCTTGGCGACATGGGAGTTTGGGGAAAGGCTACCAACTATGAAATTGCCACACGCGTCCCGCTGATGATATGGACGCCCGACATGAGGACGCGCGGAGTGAAAACCGATGCCCTGGTAGAGCTCGTTGACATCTTTCCGACGTTATGTGAGCTGGCGGGTGTGAATGTGCCATTACACGTAGAGGGACGCAGCTTCAAGCCGCTGTTGGATAACCCCCACCAGCCATGGAAGCAGGCCGTGTTTAGCCAGTACCCTAATCCTGCGATGCGAGAATGGGCGGCGAACCCGTTGTCGCAAGAGATGCGGGAAACCTGGTTCGGACCACTGATCCAAGAAGTCGAGTCTCGGATCATCGATCAACAGGGCGATCAATGGGACCGTGAGCTATTCGAGAAACATTTGATGGGTTACACGATGCGTACCGACCGCTATCGTCTGGTCGTGTGGCGTGACCGCCGCCGGTCCGACTCGCCTCCAGCCTTCGTTGAGTTATTTGATCACGAAACCGATCCGCATGAGACAGCCAATATCGCCGGCGACCATCCCGAACTGACTCGGTCGCTGATGAAACAAATGGAAGCGGCCGGTTAGTCAACCGCCTTCGGGACAGCGATCGCAGGATTTGATTATCTCGGTATAGCCGATACATTCTTAGCCGGAAAGCGTCGACTGCGGATGTTGTCCGTCTCGCAGCCTGTTGATTTATGCCCAATTGGCTACCATCGTTCGAGCCCGTCGGTGCTCGAAGGATTGCCCGGCCAGCGGATCTTCGCCGCAGCGCCAAGCCCCGCAGACACATCGCTTCATCACATGGCAGACCTGAGCCTCGTTGGCATCGGTCGTTTCATAGCTTGGCCCACGTGCCAGGATGCCTTTCCAGGGATCGCGGGACTCGGTCAGATTGCAGGGACTTCCGTCGAGCGAGTCTCTCGAGACGAAAGGTCGGGTCGCGCTCGTCGGAACGGATTCGCGATCTTGGTCAGGGACTGTTGATGCAGAGTCGATATCATAGACGGGGACGCACGACGTGGCGATAACGCCTCAACATCCATCCTCGTGGAGAAAAGGTCTCATGAATCGCTTGCTCGCTGGCTGCTTGGCCGCCTCGGTTTGCCTGGGCATCGCGGCAACCGCTAACGCCCACTACCTTTGGATTTCGATGGGTCGCGAGCCGGAGGCCCGACGGGGAACGAACATCTATTTCGAAGAGAAAGAATGAGCATGCAAACGATCCCGCTTCACCCCCCGTCGACCACCATCGGCCCGTCGCCCATTATCGGCCCGTCGCCCACCATCGGTGAATGCCTTCGCCGGTTCTTGGCGAACGTCGTCGTCTGTGGCGTCGGCATTCAAGCTTCCCTCGCCGTCGCGCAGCAGGGCCCTGATCTTCCCCGGAAATTGACGGCGTCGCATCTGCCGAATCCGGTGCAGTTGCATGCTACCGTGATTTCAGGAGGGCTTCCCGAGGGTGACGCAGCGTTCAAAGAGTTGGCCGAAATGGGCGTCAAGACGGTCATCAGCGTGGACGGAATGAAGCCGGATGTGGAGACGGCCAGCAAGCACGGACTCCGCTACGTTCATCTGCCGCACGGCTATGACGGTGTCCCCGAATCACGCGTGAAGGAGCTAGCCAAAGCGGTTCAAACACTCGACGGACCTGTCTACATCCATTGTCATCATGGAAAGCACCGAAGCCCGGCGGCGGCCGGCGTCGCGTGCGTTGCGGCGGGGCTTGTGAAGCCGGAAAACGCGATCGAGATTCTGGAACTCGCCGGCACGAACAAGAACTACGTCGGTCTGTTCCGGTCCGCCCGCCGGGCGAGTCCGATTCCCGCGGATGAACTCGACGCCTTCGAGCCGGACTTTCCCGAGATCGCCGAGGTTCCCCCGATGGCCGAAGCGATGGTTCAGTTGGCACATACCCATGAGCACCTTCAACAGATCGCAGCGTCCGACTGGCGGACGCCCGAAAATCATCCGGATCTCGATCCGGCCCATGAGGCGTTGCTCCTTCGCGAACATTTCACCGAGATGTTGCGGACGCCGGAAGTGAAAGCCGAGCCGGAAGATTTCAAGAGGATGTTGCGCGAATCGGAATCGGCAGCCGGCAAATTGGAAACCCTGTTGGCCGATTGGCATTCCCGTGGCAGTAAGGAACCCGTGCCAGACGACGTTCCCGCGCGAGCCGAACGCATCGCCGACAATTGCAAAGCGTGCCACGTGCGTTTCCGAGACGCGCCCCCCGGCGGCCGCTGAGTGATCGAGACGAGTTACCGTGAATTTCAGAACTCGGCTTGAAACTGGCTTCGGAACAAGACCCCGTCGTCGCCGACAAGAATGTCGCTTGTTTGGTTCTGGAGCGGACTGGCGTCCAGGTGAGTCACGTCGAACGAACATTTGATCGTGGGTGTGGCCAAGGGGTACCAATTGAAACCCACGGCGAGCTCGCCTGCGGATCCAAAGTCGCCATCGACTAGCGAATAGCGGGCGTTCAAATCGAGCGTTTTGGGAACGACGAATCGTCCACCTTCGACGTAGAAGCCGTGTTGAAAAATGTCCGTCGTCGGCAGCGGCCCGTCGGCGGAGATCTCATCGATCCGACGCAAGAAGACCTCCGAGATCGCGCTCCAACCACGGTACTTCCAAGCCAAATCGACCCCGTAGAACCAAAGGTCGAATTCGGACACCGTTGTCCCCGGCGCGAGCGATCCCGTCTGAGTCAAGCGGGTTCCGTCGGAAAGCCGTAAGAAGTCGGTTTCGTTGAGGTCGATCCCGGATTCGTTCCCGACTTGTGGCGAGTAGACGAACGAGTGTCCGAGTCGCCACCGGAGTGAGGATGAGCTTTCGAAATCGGTGATTTCTGGGCCGAAGTCGCCGTTCCCATCGAGGTAGCTGGTCGCGGCAAAGGTAAAGCGACTGTCCGTCACGGAGTTCGGCAAGTTCGCCGTTCGGTAACCATTGCCAACCATGACCTCGTAGTGGCCGTGATCGGCAAACTGCCCGACGCCGAAGATTCCGACGGTTCGATCCGGACGGAAAAAGTCGTTGGCCATGGGACGATCGATAAAACGTGTCTGCCGCGCGCCCAACAACCATTGCCGGCTTGTCGAAACCTTGCGTTTGCCCATCTGGATCTGAAAGCGATCGGTCAGTTGCCACGCCCACCAGTAGTCGAAGAAATCGACAGCGTGTCCATCGTCCGTATCGCCGTCCATCTGCAAAAAGAAGCTTAGACGCGGGTCGAACGCATGACCGCTCAGCGTCAGGCGGGCCCGTTCGATGTCGAACGCGTTTCGATTCCGAATCGGTCTCGTCACTCCCGCGTTGTCGGTCCAGGAATCGGCCCGCCGTGTAAAGGCGTGGTGACGAAACTGAATCCAGCCGTTCGCCCGCAAGTCGAAAGGATGCTTCTTGCGATCGAATGGTTCGATTCGCCAGCCTTGATCGTAGTCGACGAAGTAATCCAGCTTGCCGGACGTCGGGTCGGATGTCCCCGAGTCGCAGCTTTCCTGGACCGGCAGCTCGGCGACCAGTGAAACTCGCTCCTTCATCTCCGGGGTGCACGAACCGTCCGACGAATCGGAGACCAGGCCGAGCCTCGCGTCGGCTTCGTCCAACCGCTCTCGGAGTTCACCGAGCGTCACCGTTTGCTCGTCGATTTGCTGTTGCAGTCGGTCGATGGTGGCGGCCGACACATCGATCGACTGAGCCGACGTGGCCGACGAGAACACCGTCAGCGATAGAATCAGTCCGATCCGTAAAGCGAACGGAACGCACCAGGCTTGACGAATTCGGTTTGACATCGTGAAGCCGTTCACGTCGGATCGTCGAGTCTGGGTTTACCATCGATCGGCACGTCCAGGCGGGCCGTCCGGGGGCATGACAAACGTACGCCCGGGGGTGGTGGTCAGACGGGAAACCGACAGCATCGTTAACATTCTGCCATCTTTGCCGAATCGAATCACCGGCCCGCTCCTCCCATTCGGACTTTTCGTCCGCCTGGGGGCCTTCTTGCCAGTCGTTTCCAAGCCTTGGTCTTCATGCGGAAGCGGGCATTCGGAAGAATCCCTACGACCGTCAAGGTCGGAGCATCCGCCGTAGCGTGACGACTTTGCGTGTCCCCGTTTCTTCGTGAGTTTCATGGGCAGGCATGTCGCGATGTTGGTGTCTTTCAGATCGACCGACTTGGATCAAATCGCCTGGATGTTTGTCAGTGCTTTCTTGAGTCCGCGTTCTCAGTTCGGAGGATCGCGATCATGGCGGCCGAGTCGTCGTGTCGCTTGTCTTCTTCGGCAATGGTTAACATCGCGTTGTCCCTGGGAAGACGTTCCGAATCATGGTGCAACGAAGTGTTGTCTCTGGAACGACCGTCAAGGCTTTCAGCTCGAGTGCCCGAATTTCACTCGCAAAATCGCTAAAACCGCATGCAAGTCGTCATTGACACCTCGACAACTTCCGATATATTGACAAGACGAAGTTGACCCGAGAGGTGGGCATGGTGGCAAAGACCGAAACGAGACCTGCGAAAACCAGAGCGGCGAACGCGTCGGGCGGCGGGGAAAATTTCGCCGCAGCGACGAGGAGTTCCGGGATTCTGCCGCCGCCCTCGCGGTGGCGAGTGGCGCAGAGTTTGCTTTCTCAGAGGCCGGTCCTCCGCGACCCCCGGCGGGAGCGCGGACGGGTCGCGGTGCCTGATTCCGAGAAAGCCGGGACTTGCACGAAAGACGGAAAATGCCGTGTTTTTTTGCACTCCAATCTCGGAATTTTTCGACCTGTTGTGAAAGGGAGTGTGTGTTCCCTCTAGCCATCTTTTTCGGTTGCGTCGTCGGATTCGCGCTCGGCTTGACCGGCGGTGGGGGCGGCATTTTTGCGGTCCCGTTGCTGGTTTACGGTTTGGCGGTGGCGCCGCGCGAAGCCGTCGGGATTTCGCTCGCGTCGGTGGGTGGGACGGCGATGTTCGGCGTCGGTCCACGACTGGCCAGAGGGGAAGTGGAATTGCGAACGGGATTATTGTTCGCGATTGCCGGGATGCTGGGCGCGCCGATCGGCAGCTATTTGTCGACGCTGTTGCCCGAAAACGTGCTGTTGGTGCTGTTCGCGTTGCTGATGTTCCTCGTCGCACAGCGAATGTGGGCAAAAGCTCGCCAGCCCGAGACGCCCAGTGGTGTGTGTGCGACCGAAAGTGAACCGGGGCCGGATCGAAGTGCGTGCCAGCGGGACGAGGACGGCAAGCTGCGATTGAACTCGCGTTGCGCACGTTTGTTGGCGTTCATCGGAATGCTCACCGGCGTGCTTTCCGGTCTGTTCGGAGTCGGCGGGGGGTTCGTGATCGTGCCGGCTCTGGTGCTGTTCAGCGGAATGGCCATTCACGCGGCGGTCGCGACGTCTTTATTCGTGATCGTCTTGATCAGCATTAGCGGAGTGACCTCGCACCTGATCCAAGGCAACGAGTGGTCTCTGACGACCACGTTGCAGTTCATGTTCGGCGGGTTTGCCGGCATGTGGCTCGGCGGAATCGTCGCCAAACGAATGAAAGGTCCGGCGCTGCAAAAAACTTTTTCGATCGCGGTCGTGTTGGTCGCGTGCTTTGTGATCTTCAAGTCCGTGGCTTTGTAAACGAACGAATCTCACAGATTATTAGGGAACGACTGATGTTGCTGAAATACTTTTACGACGAAAAGCTGGCCCATGCTTCTTACTTGGTCGGCTGCCAGCGAACGAAAGAGGCGGTCGTGATCGATCCCGGTCGCGACGTCGATGCGTACCTGGCGGTGGCGGAGAACCAAGGCGTCCGGATCGTCGCGGTGGCCGAAACGCACATTCACGCCGACTACGTTTCTGGGGCACGGGAGATGGCCGAGCGGGTCGGAGCGAAACTGTACGTGTCCGACGAAGGGCCTGAGGAGTGGAAGTATTTGTATCTGGACGGGTACGAGCATCGGTTGCTGCACGACGGCGATCAGTTCCTGATCGGCAACATTCGCTTTGACGTTTTGCACACGCCGGGTCACACGCCGGAGAGCGTGTCGTTCATGCTGACCGATCAGGGTGGCGGCGCCGATCAACCGATGGGCATTTTCACCGGTGACTTTGTGTTCGTCGGATCGATCGGACGTCCGGACTTGCTGGAGGAAGCGGCCGGATTGAAGGATACCGCCGAGCCTGGAGCACGTGACCTGTTCAAGTCGGCCGAGCGTTTCAAGGGGTTGCCAGACTACCTGCAAATCTGGCCCGCTCACGGTGCCGGCAGCGCGTGTGGCAAAGGGCTCGGCGCGATTCCCTCGTCGACCGTCGGCTACGAAAAGCGATTCAATCCCTCGCTACAGTTTGACGACGAGGAACGGTTCGTCCGTTACATCCTTGCCGATCAACCCGAAGCACCGAAATACTTCGCGGTGATGAAACGAGTGAATAAGGAAGGCCCGCGGGTTCTGGGCGCAGGCCATCACCACCCCATGCTTGACGTGGCTCAATTGGGGCACGCCGTCGACGAAGGCACGGTTGTCGATCTGACTCCGTCGGCCGAGTACGCCAAGGGTCATGTCCCTGGCACGATCAACATCCCGCCGGACATGCTCGCCGCTTGGGCGGGTTGGTTGGTCGACTACGACAAACCGACATACTTGATTTGCGAGCCGAACCGACTGGAAGAGGCTGCACTCGTTCTTCACAAAATCGGTGTCGAAGAAATTGTCGGCGGATTCGACGTCGGTGAGGTCAGATCCGCGGGCTTGGCAAGCGAAGTCTACGCGAGTCGCACTCCCGGCGAAGTCGCGTCAAGTCTCCAAGCGGGCCGATCGAAGTTGATCGACGTGCGTTCGCAAGAGGAGTGGAGCGAGGGACACATCGAACAGGCCGAACATCGTTTCCTGGGCCGATTGCCGGACCGAGTCGAGGAGATTTCTCGCGATGATGAGGTTGTGGTGCATTGCCGCAGCGGCGCGAGGTCCGCGATCGCCGCCAGCGTCTTGCAAGCCTCGGGGGTCAAGAACGTGATCAACCTGACCGGCGGCTACCTGGCGTGGAAAAGCGACGGGTTACCGAGCGTGAAGCCACAGCCCGCGATGGCCGGCTGACGGATCGACGCGACGAACTTCGGCTCTTGATGCTATAAACTTGCGGCCGATCGGCCTCGGACCGACTCGGCATGCTCTGCGGTCGTGCACGACTGCGACAACCTTGATTCGTCACGGCGACACCGCCGTGACCGACAGAACCAGGCGGGTCACCCTTACAAACCTTTTGCCTTCGAGTGAAACATGAACAAAACCAAAACGATCGAAAATCTTCAGCGTGCGTTGTCGATGGAACTGACCGCGACGCACCAGTATCAGTTGCACGCTTGTGTGCTGGACGACTGGGGGATGGAGTTGCTGGCGAAAAAGATGCGGGAGGAACTGCAAGAGGAACTCGGCCACTCGGAAGAGTTTCTGGTGCGTCTGTTGTTTCTCAAAGGCGACCCGCAACTCGCGTTGCAAAAGACGCCGGTCCGCGCGACGACGCTCAAGCACATGTTTGAGACGGACCTTGCCGACGAAAAGGAAGCGATCGAGTTTTACACGACGGCTTCCATCCAAGCCGGCGAAGACCGCGACATCGGTACCCGCCAATTGTTCGAGCGAATCGCGATCGACGAAGAGGGGCACGCCAGTTGGTTGGAATTGCAACTGGACCTGCTCGAACGCATGGGCGAACCCGCCTACATCGCCAAGCACATGCCGGCGAACTCCGAAGAATAATCCGCGTCGCGAGACGTCCGCTTCGAAATCTCTTGCCGACCCCAACCACAAGGAATTTTCATGAACCTCTTCAAAAGCCTTTCCGTGGCCGCATTGCTGGTCCTCTGCTTGCCCGTCGAGTCCTTTTCTCAACAAGTTCCCGGCCCGGGTCAGGGTTTTCGTGGTGGACGCGGCCCGGGGGCGGGTCAAGGCATGGGACGTGGCCGCGCTGGCGGGCGGGGAATGGGGCAAGGCATGGGGCAGGGAGCCCGGCAACACGGTCACGACGATCGCCACGATGCCGACCACCAGGTGTTTCAATTCCTGTTGCAAAATCACGCAAAGATCAATAGGACCGTCACAGAAATTCCCAACGGTGTCGATACGCTGACCGAATCCGACGACGACGAGGTCGCCGATCAGATCAAGGATCACGTCGAGTGGATGGAGTATCGGATCGAAAACACGAATCCGATTCGCATGCGTGATCCGTTGTTTGCCGAACTGTTCAAACACACCGACAAGATCAAGATGACGCACGAGGACACCGAAAAGGGCGTTCGTGTCGTCGAGACATCAGACGATCCCTACGTGGTGAAGCTGATCCAAGCTCATGCCAAGGTGGTCTCCGGTTTTGTCGAGCGAGGTTTTGCCGAAGCGATGAAAAACCATTCGGTACCCGGCAAGGAACCGGCAAAATTTGATGATCCGGAAACGCCGATCATCCAAGGCATCGGTGAAGTGGTGCGGCTTGACGATGCCGCGCAGCAACCGCGACCGGGAACCAAAATCGTGGTCGACCTGACGCGTGGTGGCGAGGCGGACCGAGTGAATGCGGGCCTTGAAAAAGTCGCCAAGTATTTGAACATCTACGCCGGCGCGGGCGCCGAACCGGCGGACGTGGAATTGTCCGTCGTTTTTCATGGTGATGCGACCTTGGCGGTCTTGAATTCCGATGCCTACGCCGAAAAGTTCCAAACCCGTGACAATCCGAATCTGCCGTTGTTGCGTCGACTGCATGAAGCCGACGTCGATCTTTACGTTTGCGGACAATCGCTGATTTCCAAGGGTGGCCGACCGGCGGACGTCGCGGTCTTCATCGAGACCGCGGTATCGGCGGTGACTTCGGTCGCCAACTTGCAAAGCGACGGCTATGCCTATCTGCCACTGGGGAATTGAAATGATGTTTTTGAAGACTCGATTCGGCTTGTCGATTGCCTTCGCGTCGGCGTGCTACGTTTCGACCGGGTGTCAAGAATCGTCGACGCCGGTCACGAGCCGGACCACCGCTTCCGGTGATCCGGGCCTATCGATCGTGGAGGACGAAGTGCCCACCGACCAGCAGCGGCGAGCGATGCTGGCCGCGAAAGACGCCCTGTTCGAGAAGCTTTCTGGTCGTTTGATGGAAGTCATGGGCGGTCAAGGCCCGGCGGCCGCCATCGCCGTTTGCAAGACCGAAGCCGATCAGATTGCCGACCGGGTCGGTGAAAGCCGTGGACTGAAAATCGGTCGCACCGGGGTTCGTTTGCGCAACCCGAATAACGAGCCGCCCGCTTGGGCCCGACCGTTGACGGATCAAAAAATCGATACGCCGCGATTCGTGACTTTGACCAACGGTGACGCCGCGGCGTTGTTGCCGATCAAGCTGCAGGGCCAATGCCTGATGTGCCACGGGCCGAAAGAGCAAATCGCTCCCGTTGTGGATGAACAACTCGCCAAGCTTTATCCTGGCGACGAAGCAACGGGCTTCGAGGAAGGCGAGTTGCGAGGCTGGTTTTGGATCGAACTTGCTGCCCGCTGATCCGTTCGCCCGGTCTCGATCCGTCCTCCGCGGCGTGTTTTCCGATTTCAAGTGAAAAAAAGACTTCATGATCATGTTTGCAAAATCCTCTGTCCTGTCCGGGGTGATCACTGTCATCGCCTTGATTCCCTCGGCTCCGGCCCTGGCCCAGTTCGGCGGCTTCTTCGGAGGTGGTCCGGAGATCGAGATCGTCGACACCGCCACGCTTTCGAAAATGCTCACCGAGCAGCGAAAATCCGAAGCGAAAGCGACCCAAACGGGCGGTGCGAAGCCCACGCCGAACTTTGTCGTCGTGGACGTCCGCAGTGATGCGGAAGTGGGCGTATCGATCATTCCCGGCGCGATCACCAAAAACGAATTCGAGAAAAATCGGCAGGCGTATGCCGGCCGCCTCGTCATTCCTTACTGCACCGTCGGCGGGCGCAGCGGGACGTACGCGAAACAGCTGGCCAAAGAAGGCGTCGAAGTGAAAAACTACAAAGGCAGCATCTTGAAATGGGTGGATGCCGGTTTGCCGCTGGTGACGCTCGAGGGCAAATCCACCAATCGTGTGCACACGTATAGCGACCGTTATCGCATCCCTTCCAAATACGAACAAGTCACGCGGTGACCGCTGACGCTCGTCGACTCGTCTTGCTCGGCATCGGACACACCAATGCTCACATCGTGAAGCAATGGGAGTCCGATCCGATCGCGGATTGCGAGTTGGTGTGCATCAGCAAATTTCCCACGTCGACTTATTCGGGCATGTTGCCCGGCACGCTTGGCGAGCAGTTCGGCGACGACGAATGGCGGGTCGATCTGTCCGCGCTGTGTCGACGCGTTGGCGCGGAGTTGATCCTTGCGGACGCCAGCGGGCTCGATTTACGAACCGGCAGGTTGCACTTCGAGGATCATGAAAGCCTCCGGTTCGATGCCTTGTCGATCGGTGTGGGGTCGATGCCCGCGAGCTGGGCCGAACACGCCGCGGCGGCGCCGATGGTTCCCATCAAACCGATGCAGACCTTTCTGCAACGGCTCGACGCGCGGATGTCGGAGGTTGCCCGTGATCGTCGCGGGCCGTTGAAAGTGGCGATCGTCGGTGGCGGCGTGGCCGGCGTCGAAATTGCGTTTTGTCTACAGCAAAAATGCAACCGGCGGAGCTTGTCGTGCGAATTCTCGATCGAGATTTACACCAGCGATCGGCGTGTCGCCGGCGGAATGACGCCCAAGAGTGTCCGTCGAATCGAGCGGTTGTTGTCGAAACGCGGAATTTCGGTCACAGCGGGCCATCGCGTCACCCGGGTCAGCGACACCGAGATCGAAACCGAAGACGGTCGTCGCTCTCCGGCCGACATCGTGATCTGGGCCACGGGCGCGGCGCCGCCACCGGTACTCGGCAAACTCGGGTTGCGAACCGATGAACGTGGTTTCGTCGCGACCCGTGACACTTTGCAATCACTTTCGGATCCGCGAGTTTTTGCGGTCGGGGATTCGGGAACGATCCTTGAATCTCCGTCGCCCAAAGCCGGCGTGTACGCGGTCCGGCAATGCCCGGTTTTGTCGCACAACTTGCGGGCGTTTTTCGCGGCGGAGGCCCTGAAACCCTTTCGGCCGCAGTCGGATTTTCTCAAGTTGCTGAACACCGGCGATGGCAAGGCGTTGCTCGAATACGGACGCCTGACCGCCCACGCCCGCTGGTGTTGGCACTTGAAAACGTGGATCGACAAACGATTCATTTCCGAATTTCAGGTCTGAGACCTCGTCGATCTTGCCAACCATCCTTCGCCGGCTGAGGGTCCTCTGCGAGGATCCGGGAAGATCGAAACGGCGGTTTTTTCGTGCCGGGAAAGCTGCGGCGATGGCCTCGGGCACGGTTCGCCTTCCCAAGACCAGCCACTATCGGCAGAATACCGGATCACTCGCACACTTCTTCCGGGCCAGTCATTGTGGAACGCCGTCTTTTTACTTTCGTGCTCGCTTCGTCGGCGTTCTTCATGGTGTACATGGGGCTGCGGATCGCCTTCGACGTCCGTCCGCCCCAGCCGGCCCCCGGGGAAGCCCCAGGGGTCCGGCCGCTTGCCGAGGCCCCCGCGGACATCGATCCCGCCGCCAACCTGCCCGTCGAGGCCGACCCCGACGCGTCGGCGGTTGCCGCGTCGCCGGGCGATCCGGGGTCCGGGTCCTCCGAGGATCAGCCGGCGGTATCGGCTGCCGAGTCGGGCGAGTACGACCGCCAAGTCTGGACGACGATGGGATCGATGCTTCCCGATTCGCCCCATCTGATGATGGTCACGACGACCAATCGGGGCGGCGGATTGGAACGCATCGAACTGACCGAGCGGGACAGCAACGGTCGACTGAAATACCGCCGCGTCGACGTGCGGACGGGATATCTGGGCTACTTCGCCGCCCGCCCGTCGGCCTTGGTCGACGGAGTGGTCGTCAACGTCGTCGGTCGGGGCACGCCGGCGGACTTGGCCGTTTCGCCGGGTGGC
>Ga0102938_10000083_pt1 | contig 54712 bp, 47 predicted proteins | sample SalPonR2_B_D2_MG_FD_84516 | JGI IMG/M metagenome (GOLD analysis project Ga0102938, IMG submission 84516) | Salt pond soil microbial communities from South San Francisco under conditions of wetland restoration - Salt Pond MetaG R2_B_D2_MG | ecosystem: Environmental > Aquatic > Marine >...
ACATCGCCGGATGCAAAGAGCTGATCGAGCTGTTGCGGTACACGGCCCCCGGCTTTGTCTTCAGCGTCGGCTTGCCACCCTCGAATGCCGCCGCCGCGGTGCGCTCGATTGAACTACTGAAAGAACAGCCCGAACGGGTACGTCGTCTGCGCGACAACAGCGCCTTGTTCTTATCACTCCTCAAGCAAGCCGCCATCGACACGGGCCCCAGCGGCGGCACCGCCGTGATTCCCGTCATCACGGGGAACTCGTTGGTGGCGTTGCGTCTGTCACGACGCATGTACCTAGACGGAATCAATGTCCAGCCCATTCTGTATCCCGCCGTCGAAGAGTCGGCTGCTAGGCTGCGGTTCTTTATCACCAGCGTTCACACCGATCAACAGATCCGAGAGACAGCCTCTGCGGTGATCAAACATGCCGAGTCACTTGGCGTGCGTCGATTGTCCGAAGCGGTCGCGAGGTAAGCCTTGTGCACAGTCAAACAATTTGGCGAACCAACGTAGTGGAGTAGGCGATCTCAGTGGAGGGCACAGCAGCAGAATTAGCACAGTGGCTGCGATCCGCCGCCCGCGAAGCAGGCTTTCACCTCTTTGGGATCGCGCCGGCGGTCACTCCTGCCGGCTATCCACAGTTAGTGGACTGGATCGAAGCGGGCTACCATGCCGACATGGAGTACATTCCGCGGCGACTGGCTGCCTACGAACATCCTGACAGGGTCATGGGCGGCGTTCGCTCCCTCGTGGTGCTCGGTTTTCCATACCGCACGGCGCCCCACGCGAAATCGCAAGCTTTACACGGCCGCGTGGCGCGATACGCCTGGGGCACGGCCGATTATCACGACTTGATTCACCTGCGGCTGAAGCATATCCAACGGAGCCTGCGGGAGGCGCATCCGGAAATTTCCGTGCGAGGCGTGGTCGATTCGGCTCCCCTGATGGAACGGGAGTTTGCCAGACTGGCGGGCCTCGGTTGGAGTGGCAAAAATTCACTGACCATCAACAAACACGAAGGCAGTTATTTCTTTCTCGCCTGCCTGCTGCTCAGCGTGGAACTACCATCCAGTCAACCGCACGCGACAGACCATTGCGGCACTTGCACTCGCTGCCTGACGGCCTGTCCAACGGATGCGTTCGTGGCCCCCGGAGTGCTCGATAGCCGCCGCTGCATCAGCTACCTCACGATCGAGCACCGCGACCCGATCCCGCTCGAACTGCGCGGTCAGATGCAAGACTGGCTGTTTGGCTGCGATGTCTGCCAAGACGTCTGTCCCTGGAACACGCGAGGCGACCAGCAACGCTCCAGCGCCAGCGAGCCTGCCCTCCAACCGTCGGCGAACGCGCATCCGGTCGATCTGCTGGAACTGTTTCAGCTAGACGATGATGCGTTTCGTCATCGGTTCCGGAAAACCCCACTCTGGAGAACCCGACGTCGCGGCATTCTTCGCAATGCCGCCATCGTCCTCGGTAACCAACGTGATCGGCGCGCCGTCGCGGCCTTGGAACGCGGACTGCACGATTGCGAACCGATCGTGCGCGGAGCGTCAGCCTGGGCGCTGGGACAAATCGCAACCCCGGCCACCAAGGCACTGCTGGCCGCCGCTCGAACGCTGGAAGCCGATGCCGAGGTCCTGCAAGAAGTGGAATGGGCGCTGGGCGTTTAACACGCGGCGACAAAACGCCCAAGCGTCGTTAGCGTTTGCCCTCCCCACCAAAGAAATTCTCTCTTGCTGCTTCGGAGATCGCCAAAACCGCGGGATGCTTCAACCTGCGTTCCACCGATATCGCGTAAAACTTTTCCGAGATTTCAGGGATGTGCCCAATCACCTCCACCATGTACTGGCGACAGACGTCCTCGGTGATGGCCGTTGGCGAAACAAACAGGCCTTCGCCGGCCTGACCAAAGACCTTCAGTACGGCGCTGTCCTGGAACTCATGCATCGTTTCGGGGCAGATGCCCTGGTCATCAAACCATTGCTCGAGTGCGCGACGGAGCGTCGTATTTTGCGTCGGCATCAACATCGGTGCGCCGTGCAAGTTATGCGGAAAATCTCCACCATAGCGTTTCGCAAGTGCGGGCGTCCCCAATACCGACACACCACTCTCTCCAAGCAGATGGTTAAAAGCTCGGACATGCACGTCGGGCGTCAAAGGGGAATTGGCCAACACAATATCCAGGCGATGCAACGCCAGTTCGCTCAGCAAATCGTTCAGCTTGCCCTCATAACAGATCAACTTGACCTTCTCCGGCATCGCCAAGGCAGGCTTCAACAAGTGATAGACGACCAATTTGGGCAATACGTCGGGGACGCCGACAAGCAATCGCATGGTGTCCGAACCAGGGCGGCCTTTCAATGCATCGGTTAGCTCCTGACCGAGCGAAAAAATCTCGTCCGCATAGCGAAACACCATCTGCCCCGTATCGGTCAATACCAACGAACGCCCTTTGCGATCGAATAACTTGATGCCAAGAGACTTTTCCAGCTTTTGAATCTGACTGCTCAGAGTCGGCTGTGCCAGATGCAACTGCTCTGCCGCCCGGGTAATGCCCCCCTCTTTGGCGACCATCCAGAAGTAGAGCAAATGGTGGTAGTTCAGCCAGTCGTTCACGCAAACCTCGGTTTTGTTTTTTAAATGAATCGACGCCCAAATTCTATTTGTCTAAATGAATGGGTTGGTCGTAAAGTCTATCAGCCTAAGACTCTAGCTGACCTCTCTTTTTTTAAACGGGAAGCGCTGATGACTGTTTCGATTACCGACCGCGACCAGCTACTGACCAACGAAATGCGGCAGTTCGCCGAGCGTCGATTATTTTTTGCTCTGTCCCGATTTGAGTCAAAAATAGAGACCGTGTCGTTGCTAATTACCGACGAAAACGGTCCCCGAGGGGGCATCGACAAGCTGTGCAAGCTTGTGATCCGACTGCGGCATCTGAATGAAATTGTGATCTCCGATAAGGACGCAAACGTGTCGGCTTGCGTGGCCCGACTGGCTCAAAGAGCCGGGCGTGCAGTGTCGCGGTCGGTCGATCGTTCGCAGCGTTTTCAGCGTCACGCTCCCCAATCGGCAGAGCCCTCGGGGCTGATCTGATTCCCGCTTCCTCGTGAGTCCCCCTTTGGCTATCCACGCGATTGCCGATTTCCATGGAGGTCAGGGCATGCCCTCGACGACTACTAAGCCACCTGTGAAACGACGCTCCGAGATTTCGTACTCCGAGGCTGCTTTGCTGGACGGAACGCTGGAGTTCTTTGAAGAACTTGAATTCTCCGATCCCGACGCTCGCCGACAATTGCTGCGTGTGCAAGTCAAGCCTCACAAAGGCCGACGTAGCAAACCACCGGCGGGGATACCGGTTCACCTCGCTCACCTCTGGTCCGTGCCGCTGCTCGGGCCCGAGGAGGAGGTGGTCTTGTTTCGCAAGTTCAATTTCCTCAAATACTTGGTCGCTCGTGGACGGCAAGAACTGCGAGCCTGCCGCGGGAGCGTGCGAGCGTTGAAACAACTGAGGAAAGATTTTATCGCCTCGCGACGCACCCGGGATCGACTGGTGGAGGCCAATTTGAGACTGGTCGTCTCGCTGGCAAAGCGTCATGTGCATGTCCCATCAAACGACTTTGACGAGTTCATCAGTGTCGGTAACGAAACGTTGATGCGTGCGGTGGAACGTTTTGATTATCGCCGTGGCTTTCGCTTCAGTACCTACGCCTACCAAGCCATTCAGCGAGCTATTTTCGGCCAAATGGCTCAAAACCGCCGCCATCAGTTCGCGCCCCTCTACGAGGACCAAGACCAACTCGACGAATCGGTCGCTGAATCGCCCATTCATCCACTCGAGGTGCTTGATAATCAGGAGCAACGGGAATGGCTGCGAAGGGTGCTCAAGACACTCGAACCGCGAGAACGCCGCATCGTGATCGCTCGATTTGGCATGGCACGCGGCACCGAACCGTGCTCTTTTCAGAAGATTGGCGAGCAACTAGGGCTCAGCAAGCAACGCATTCGGCAGCTCTTTGATAGCTCTCTACAAAAACTTCAATCAGCGGGGGCCGAGACCAGCTTCGCCCGTGGTGTTTTGGCAGAAGGCTAACGAGGCTAACGCAATTTTCCAGCGAGCAGTCAAACGGGTTCGGAAACAAACCGGTTCGGAAATAGCGACAAATCTTTTGAAATCAGGCAACGTAGAGGAACGGCGCCGCAACCTGACGCGGCGACGCCCAAGCTTCTCCTGGGAAAACCAACCTCTGCATTCTTTCCCGCCGCCGTCGGGCTAGCCTTGCTTTTAAGGTCCCCGTAGTGACTGAGCCAGTCGAAACATTGTTTTGAGGGAGCTTTCTGGTTACGATAAATATGGGTTTTGAGCAAGCTCTGCTCCGCTTGCGAACCCCTCCCACCGATTCGCTTCCCGCCTTCCATTCCCACCTCGCGTCCCGATCGCTGGTTTTCCCTCCAGCGATCGCGATCACGGTGCCTATCTGCATGACAATCCTCCGGCATTCTCGTTTTCCTGTTTTGCTGTCTCCACTTTTGATGGGGTGTGCGCTGGTCTTCGGAGAACCCCCCCAGGGTGTGCCCGCCCCAACTGTCACGACCGATTCGAATGCGTCATCGGAGACCGACGCCGTACCGAGCCTTCCCGATGCCACGGCTGAGGTGACCGAACTCAACGCAACGGTGGCGGTGCCTCAAGAAGCAGCCTCCAACACGGAAACAGGCGATCCACCTTCGAACGATCCACCTTCGAACGATCCACCTTCGAACGATCCACCTTCGAACGATCCACCTTCGAACGACCCACCTTCGGACGAGACCACTGAGCAGACGTCCGAGAACGACCAACTGATGTTCTCCTTCAACGCCGTTCCTTGGCGTGACGTGATCACTTGGTTGGCGGACGAAGCCGATTTGGCACTCCACTTCAGTGAACTCCCCACGGGCAGCTTTACCTATTCGGATCCCAACGCCTTCGCGCCCCAAGAGGCGATTGAACGAGTCAACTTGTTCCTGCTTTCGGAGGGCTACACGCTGGTACGGAGCGGAAAGCTGTTGTCGGTGATCAACTTGGCAGATCCCCGGGGGCTGCAAAAGCTGGATGTACTGGCGCGGTTGGTCAGCGTGAATCAACTTGCCGAAGAGAGCAACCACGACGTGGTGAAGTGCGTCTTCCCACTAGGCCAGATCCAGGCCGAAGACGCAGTGCAAGAACTAAGTGCGTTGAATTTAATGTCGACGCCAGCGGTGCTGTCCAAGACGAACCAATTGATGATCACCGATACGGTGGCGAAACTGCAAAGCGTTCGCGCGGTCTTGGCAGCGTTTGAGACTCCCGAAATGTCCAACGGAACGGTCGTCCAAAATTTCGCTTTGGACCACGTCAGTGCCGAGGACGTCTTGGTCGTCGCGCGTCCTCACCTCGGTCTGGCAACGGATGAGATGATCGGCATCGACATCAGCCTCTCCGCTGACCTGCAAGGAAAGAATCTGTTTGTCACGGGCGTTGAAGACAAAGTCAAGCTGATCGAGGGTTTGGTTAAAGCGATCGATGTGCCGCAGCCACAGATGAACACTCAGAATGGCGAGATGGTGTTGCGATCGTATGTCGTGGGAGGCGGCAACGTGGAGACCATCTACAACGTTCTGCAAACGTTACTCGCTCGTCAGTCGGTGCGACTCTCGATGGATGAAACTGCCGGCAGCATCGTTGCGCTTGCCGCGCCCTCGGTCCATCAAGAAATCGCGGCCACGGTTTCGCAACTCGAAGCCGATGTTGCCGATTTCGAAGTCATTCCACTGAAAACGGTTGACCCCTATTTTGTCATCAGCCTGCTCGAGGAGATGCTCGATATTCCAGGCCCTCTCGATAAGCCCGTCAAAGGTGCCGAAGCAGCTCCGAAAATTGACGCCGATCCTGGCAACATGCGGCTGTTTGTCCGCGGCAAGAAACAACAAATCGACCAGATCAAGAAAATCGTGGCCGGCCTAGAAACGGGCAACGTTCCCGGAGATAGCGAAGGCCCGGCATTACGTATTGTGCCGCTGGCTGGTCGACTGGGCGAGCAAGCATTGGAAACGGCGGCTCGGTTCTGGCGAGGCCCCAATCCGATCCTTTATTACCCGACTGCTAAATCGCCCGCCGATCAATCTTCGGAGCGCGTGCCTAACGATCCCGCCGTGGAACCTGCCTCGCCGCTCGACCAATCCGCAGAGTCCTCGGTTAGCCCACGGTTGCTTTCGTCAACCGGCAACAGTCAGGCCCCCATGATTCGCTGTCAGCTCTCGCCACGAGGCTTGTTGCTGCAATCGGATGACATCGCGGCACTCGACAAGTTTGAATCCCAGCTGCGGGCTTTGGTGGGACCGATGGATTCAGAACCTGTGCCGCCTGTGGTTTTTTACCTGAAACACTCCAAGCCGGCCGACGCGCTGCGAATGCTCCGCGAGCTGATCGATGGCGGTGAGATGACCCGCGGCAGCGAAGCCAATTCTTTGGTCAAAGGCTATGTCTCTTCCAGCTCAGAAGGGGCATCGATGTTTGGCTCGATGATGACTTCCGATGAAGGCACCACGACGATGATGGCTGGCTCGATAACAGTGGTTGCCGATTCACGGCTTAACCGTTTGATTGCTCAAGGCACCGCGGCGGACATCGAGTTAATCGAAGACTACTTAAAAATCATCGACAAAGACCGAAGCATCACGTCGATCGAAACCTACGGCACTCCGCATGTGATCGAACTGACCTACACTCGGGCCGATGAAGTCGCCGAAGCGATCCGCGAAGCTTTTGCCGGTCGCATCCTGACCGACAATCAAAACGGACAGGGCAGGGGAGGCGCCGCAAACGCACAGGCCGCTCAGCAAGCTCAACGCGAAGCCGAAGCGAGACAGAGGGCGGAGGAGAAGAAAGGCATCAAGCCGACGCAGAACCCTGCAACCCGGGACCTCGAACCCAAGTTGACCGTCGCCGTCCACGAGCCAAGCAATTCGTTGATCGTCACCGCTCCACCGCAATTGTTTGCCGAAGTGGAGCAATTGGCGTTGGCGATCGATGCCAGAGGGGAGCAGTCGATTACCGTGGTCGCTCCAAGCAGCAGCGCCGCCTTCGGTGCCGTGCTTGAAGAGCTGTTGCAAGGCGAAGGAAGTTCGTCGGATCAACGGCCCACATCACGGACCTCTTCCTCACAACGCTCTCGCGTCAGCCGTTAAGGCACAAGGACCCCACGCCATGCCTCGCTGCCATTCGCTACGCGCTCTGATCGGGTTGTGCTTGCCGCTGTTTTCGATCGCCTGTCCTCTCGGCTCGCTCGCCTATGGACAAGCCGGCCTGCGAAAATCGTTGGAGCGGCTCGATCGAAACGAAAATGGCGAAATCGATCCCGAAGAAGTCACTCCTTTGGCACGGCCCTACCTCGAAAGGATCAGCAAAGCCAAACGGATGTCGCTCGGCCGATCCAATTCCATCGAAGAGTGGCAAGAGGCGGCACGTGTCTACCACGCCCTCCAAAATGGCGTTTCAGGTAGAAATGTAACGCCCAAACGAGCGGGTGGTGTCATGTCTTTCGGGCCGGAAGAGGACCAACCGCTTGTACCCGAGTTTGGCTTGTCGGAAGTGAAATACCCGTACATCCAAGATGACTTGGATCAAGCCGACCGGACGTTGCGTCGCAGCGACCGCAATAAAGACGGCTACATCGATCGGGCAGAAGCTCGTCGTGCCGACTGGACGCACCGCGATCCATTCGAAGAGGACTACAACAACGACGATCGGCTCAGCCGCCTGGAACTGGCGCAGCGGTACGCGCGACGACGTCTGTTGTCTGGGACTGCCGGCGAACTGATCAAAAAAGCGGTCCGCACAGGAAATGGGATTCGATCATCAGACCGTCGTGACGATTCACGTCAAGACGATTGGCGAAGCAGACGACGCGGAGGCATGGAGACCTACTTGGCGAGGACACTCCTCAGTCGCTTCGACTCCAATCGCAACGGGCGCTTAAGCGAAGTGGAGGCGGGCAGCATGGGGATCCCGTTCGGACGCATGGATGTTAATCGTGACGGCGAACTGGATCGTGACGAATTACAGGCCTTCATGAGTGAGTTGCAAGACGAAGCGGGAGATATTTCCGAGGGTTTGCCTAGTTGGTTTTACGAGCGTGACAAAAACCGAGACAACCAAGTTGCGATGGCGGAGTTCGCCGAGGAATGGACCGAAGAAAGCTTGCGTGAATTCAACGAACTGGACACAAACCAGGATGGCTTGCTGACCATCAATGAAGCCATTCAAGCGAAATCGCTGGTGGGTGGAAACTACACAAATCGAAACGCCGAAATCCTTGCCCCTCGCAAAACGGTGATCTCGGAAATTGTCGTCGATGATGAGTTCATCATCAGCGATTTAAATTTGCAATTGTCTATCACACACACGTATACCTCACAGCTCGATGGCTTCTTGATCGGCCCCGATGGACAACGCATTGAATTGTTCACCAACGTCGGTGGCAGCGACGATCATTTCACTCGCACGATTTTCGACGATCAATCGGGAACGCCGATTACAAAAGCTCGCCCCCCCTTCGAGGGAAGCTTTTCTCCCGAAGCATTGCAAAAACGCCAGCCAAGCCTGAGCCACTTTAACGGCCAGAGCATGAAAGGCGTTTGGCAATTGGTGATTAGCGGTTCGCGTAGCGAACGGTTCGGCATGCTGCACAGTTGGGGTTTGACCGTGAAGCCGGAGTAGTTTGCCTACTTGGTCGTCACCCAGATGTTTCGAAATACCACGGGGTTGCCGTGGTTCTGCAAGAACAACGCATCGGGTCCAACCCCTTCCGCATTGCGGCCAGGCGTCCCATGAGGCAGCACGCGGTCTTCATGAATGACCACTCCGTTATGGGAAATCGTGACCTGCGCGTTCTTGACTTTGTTGCCTGAATCATCATATCGGGCAGCAGTGAAATCAATGTCGTACGTCTGCCAAGCCAGCGGTGGCAAGCACATGTTGACAATCGGCTCGGAGACCGAATAGATCCCTCCGCATTCATTGTCCTTGCCGTCTAGCCCGAACGAATCGAGCACCTGCAACTCGTAGCGGCTTTGGATATAGACCCCGCTGTTACCGCGTGCCTGCCCGCGAGCTTGAGGCATGAAGGGCGTGCGGAATTCAATGTGCAGATGGTGATCACCAAACTTTTCTTTACTGGCACAGTTGCTTGCGGCAAGCCATTTCCCGTCGACCATTTGACCATTTACAAAGGCATCCGCGGAGGAGCCGTCAAACAACACCACCGCATCCGCAGGTGGCTTGGCACCGAGCGTTGGACTGCTGCGTTTCGTCTTTTGCAGCGTTCCAATCAACTTGCCTTCCGACTTCACTTTCGCTTTGCCATCGGCTATTTCGACGATTGCACCTTCGGTCTCCACCGTCAGTTTGCCATCGACTGCCGTACCTTCCACTCTGGTGACTTTATCCCCTCTTTTCCAACCCGCACCTGGCAGACCGCCATAAAAGCCTACTGCTTGAAATCGATGATCCCCCAAAGCAATGACTTGAGCGCCAAAACGTTTTTCGCCATCGGCGGTTTGAACCACCCCTTCGTACTCGCCCTGCAGCGCGTAATCGGGACCTGCGTTGGCCGCGTCGGTGTATACCGGTCCTTTCGAATCAGCACCTTGCGAGGTGCTATGCGAGAGCACCATGGAAACGACGGCAGAGAGACATAACAATCGATTGGTTCGTAATACATTCATCGGGGAAATCACTTTGGGGAAACGGGGGGGGAGAGACAGGAAGCACACTTCGTCGCAACAACATTCAGTGACTGTCGCCGGGATGCCGTTCCTGCAGCAGGAGCGAAAACAACCAACCTTCTCGGTGAGATGGGTTGCCTCGTCAGGGACGATTATAGCATCCTTCCGCTTGCCGATTTGGCTTGGCAGCGTTTCCTATCGCGGCAACAAGGGGCGAACGCCACCCTCCATTGTTTGCGGCAACACGCGTCGAGGAACCAAACCCGCAGCGACGAACAGACGGCTGACACAGCTCATCAGGCGATGCCATTCCTCGAGCAACTCGGGGACTTCAAACGTTCCGCCATCGGCCCGTCCAAGACCACGTTGGCTAACCACAACGGTCGTTCCGAGATGCAATAATGCCTCCAACACCAAATGATCGCGACGGTCCTGCTCGCTCAAGTCGGGATCGTCGTAGATCCAAATATGAGCGGACATGACTTCGTCCATCATCCGCATTGCGGCCTGCCGAGCCGACGAAGCGGTAATGACAAGCGACTGTGAACCGCAGACAATGTAAAACTTAGTCATCGAAAAACCTTCCGTGATCGAGCGATAGTGAAAACCGAGCCGAAATCTCTTTTTTTAGCCCGCCGCGGAGAACGTTTCCCCTCGACAGAACGTATCTTCGGCGTACCGTTTGACACCTTCGGTCAATCCCGTTTTGGCTAAGTATTTGCTTGACCAAAGATCGTGCGACAAAAAAGTGTCGGGTACCTTTTGCGAGGAACTCGCCCTTCAGGTGCTTCGCACAAAAGGTACCCGACACTTATTTATCGCTCATTGCCAAAGCAATTGGCCAGACTCTTAAGAAAGACAAATCAGTGCGGATTTGGATCGACGCGGATGCCGCCCCCACGGAAGTCAAACAGATCGTCTACCGAGCGGCGAAGCGACTTGAAATCGAAACACTGCTGGTCGCCAACCGCTTACTCGATACGCCGCCTGGTTTAACGATGGTTCGATCGATTCAGGTCCGAGAAGGTGCTGACGAAGCCGATCGCTTCATCCACCAGCACGGTACTGCCGGGGATCTTGCCATTACCGCCGACGTGCCTCTCGCAGGCGACCTAGTGGCGAAGGGGCTGTATGTGATCGACCCGCGGGGCGACGAGTACTCCCCCAACACCATCGCGTCGCGACTCTCAATGCGCAACTTCATGGATACCCTGCGAGGAGAAGGGATGGTCGGCGGAGGCTCCGCACCGTACGGCGACGCCGATAAAAAAGCCTTCGCAGCCACCTTCGACCGCTTGCTTACCAAAGCGATCCGCCAAGCCCAACAGGCTCCCCCTGAAGCTTGAGCGCCCGCTAAGGCAGGGCGGCAGACTGAATCGCGTCACGGATTAGCAATGGCCGATCGGTGGTAATGGATTGCACCCCGAGTGCTTGCAATGTCTTGGCAGCATCGATGCTGTTGACAGTCCAGGCGTGCAATTCAAATCCAGCCTTCGCGACGGCGCCCGCAAACGCGTCATCGACCACGTCTAAATTCGCGTTGGTTCCCAAGCCTGTCGCTTTCGAACGTTGCAAGACGGCCAAGACCTTCTGTTGATCCGGTGCCCAACTTCGGCCAAGCCCGGTTTGCTTATAGGAGGTCAACCAGTTGGCTTTGTACTGCGGCATCTGCTGTCGTGCCTGAGTGATCACCGCTTCACTAAAGCAAATAACCAAGACCTGCTGATCATCTAATCCAGACTCCGCCAATTCCGTCTGCAGGACCGGCAAGATTTCGGGGCCACATTTAATTTCCACCAGAATCTGTTTACCCGGTGGAACGGTGGCCAGAACCTCCCGCAGCGTCGGCATCCTCTCGTCTGCAAACGCCTGGCCTTTCCAGCTTCCCACATCCAACTGCTGAAGTTCGGCCAAGGTCGATTGGGCCACCACCAATTCCTTCTGCTTCGGGGCCACCCGCTTGGTCGTCTTATCGTGCAGGCAGACGATCTGTCGATCCCGCGTCAAATAAAAATCGCCTTCAATCGCATCGGCACCTTGATCCCAGGCGAGCCTAAAAGCTGCCAAAGTATTCTCCGGCGCGTCAAACGAAGCACCCCGATGGGCGACGATCTGCTGAGCCTGCAAGGTCGGCAGACAGGCAATCCCAAACAATCCGCAAAGAACCACTGTTAAAGCACGCATCAAAAATTTCTAGGCAAGAGAACCGACGGGATTGGCAAGCTTTGGAGCAACAGACGCCTCAGGACATCTGCATCAGTTGACTTCTCCAAACCCTCACCGTGAACAATGGGAAACGAACGCATCTGGATTGCCGAGCTAGTCCAGCGACGGTCAGGGCTTACGTTGGTCCGGTCGTCGAACCATCTCCCAGCAGATCAAAATTGTACTCGGTGCGTTCCGCGGAAACCGAAACCTTTAGCTTCGAATTCTTGTTGTAGGCCACCGGCACGCGATCCTGCTTTGCATCGATTTTTACCGCTCCGCCGCTCTCGTCATCTAACTCTTCCTCCATTTCCTCTTCTCCAATACTCGCGGTGGTACTGATCCGCACCACCTTCTCGCCTGGAGGAGTGCCATCGACTTCACTGTTGTACTGCAGTGCATACAGGCCGTTGGAATCGGTTGTCGCGTAGGCGTACGTGCCGTCATCCGCTTCGAAAAACACAACCGCGCCGACGAGCGGCTCGCCATCCAACGTGACTTTGCCCTTCACGGGGACCAAACCGATGCCCGAGTAATCGGCCTGCAAGCCACCACTGCAACCCACCAACAGGGTGGCCATCAGCAGCAGGCCGCTCCCTTGGGCCAGCAACAATCGCGATTTACAGATATTCATCATGAAAGAACCTCTTGTGGGAAAAAACGGGGAACGCAATCGTGACGGAGCATTTAATAGTCTCCCACCACTTCACCATCATCACGAGACCCCAGGGGCGAGTAGACCTGCATGTCGATCGAATCGCTGATAAACCGCACAGCGCCGTCGGTCAACGTATACTGAGCGCCCCCAATGTGGTAACTACCAAACGACAGCTCCATCAAGCGACCGTGCAAGGTTGGATCGCGACGACGAGCATTCGGCGGCACAAGCGTTCCACCGACCACCTCGGAAAATTCGGTCCCTCCGGTACCACTGTCGCACCGACACGGATCGATTTGAGGCGAACCGATATACCAGTGATCCATCGCCTGACCATCTTTGACAAATTGAGGGTCCGTATACGACTCGCCCACTAGGATCGTGTGGCTTGTTCCATCGATGACATCACGAAAGCGAATGTCACTGCAGGCGAAAAAGATGCCATTTTGGTCGGTATTCTCCAACCCCTTCGTCCCCGGGATCACAATCGTGCTGGTGTCGTCAGAGCTCGATTCATTCCCCGAATTGCCTCGGTAACTCGCCGGTACACGCCCTGGGATTCCGTTGTTGTTGACGTGCTCGGGCAGAGCCATACTGGGACATCGGTAGGCGGAAACGACCGTCCCCGCAGCGGCCTCATTGGGCGAACCATCCGCCCCCCAGTTGCCCAGTCCCGATTCCTGCCACAGCAGCGTATCGTACAAATTCTTTTGTTCCATTTGCGGCAAGATATCGGCATTCCAAACGCCTCCGCGATTTTCCCACCCGGCGGGAAAAACAAGGAAAGTGTCGTGGTAATTGTGCAGTGCCAAACCGTGTTGCTTCAGATTGTTGCTGCATGACATGCGTCGGGCAGCTTCGCGGGCCGCCTGCACTGCCGGCAACAACAGCCCTACCAACACACCGATGATGGCAATCACGACTAACAACTCCACAAGGGTAAAGCCACCACGACGGGGCAACCGGGGCGTGCCGGTCAAGGACAACGTACGCATTTTTGAGATTTCCATTGGAAAAAGGTCGATCAGCTATAATCACGTGCCGGTCTGCAAGTCGGTGCGAGCGATCTCGCCGAGTGTCGCCACTCACGCCGCAACCCAAACTCTGACGGCGACGGAAGTCTAGGCACTGACCATGAGGATCATGCGAACAAACAATGAAGAAGTGAAGAAGCGGTTCAGGACTGTGGACGACGCGATGGAGGACGCTTCTGCCCCCCCTTTCACCGAAGGGAGAATTGACTCACCTAAGCGATCCATAAGGGCAAGAGACAGCAACAACGCGTGCTGCAAAGATCAATCGACCTCCAAAGTTGGAGGGGCTTTTTTTTGAGCATTTCCGATCCTGGCGACAGGTGACCTCAAGCCCCCCGCAGTTACTTGAAATCGCTCTTGAGCTGATCTCCTCAGACTTCCTAGGGTGAGGCCTGAATGACGAGTAGTTGGGACGGCGAGTCCCGACCCGACCAACGCCTGAGCGAAACCCCTCTATGCATTCCACTCAAACCGATCACGCGACGACCGAACGACCGTCGGCCGTCGAACCCTCCTCGGAGGAGCGGACTCTCGGGCAGTACATCCCGCTGCTTTACCACTACAACATGCTTCAAGACGAGGATCGGGTCGGTGCTTTCCGCGAAGCCATTGAATTAGTCGTCCAACCTGGGATGCACGTCTTGGAACTTGGCGGGGGCACCGGAATCCTCTCCTCCTTCGCCGCCCGACGGGGAGCCAAGGTGACCTGCATTGAACGCAACCCTGAACTGGTTCGACACGCGAAACGCTTTGTCTCCAGCAACCGCCTGGCGTCCAACATCGAGGTCGTCGCTGCCGACGCAGCGACCTACATCCCCACACGCCCGGTCGACGTTGTGGTTTGCGAAATGCTGCATGTTGCGTTGTTGCGTGAAAAACAAGCGCAGGTGATCGCGGCATTCAAACGCAACTACACAACATCCGTTGGTGGACCGCTACCAATGTTCTTGCCCGAAGCCTCCATCCTGATGGCTCAGCCGGTCCAGCACGATTTCAACTTTGCCGGGTACCTGGCTCCGGTGCCGCTCTTCCAAGCTCCATTACTGGAACAGCCGCGCACGCTCGAGCTGGCCGACCTCTGGCCTTACGCCAACGTTTCCTATGACCAAACGATTCCGCTGGTCTTTCAGGCACGGCAACCGCTCACGACCCAACGTGCGGGAACCTGCAACGCCATCCGGTTTGTTACCCAGAACGTGATCACCGTTGACCTGCAAGCACAGCGGGCCATCACTTGGCCCAACCAATGCATGGTCTTGCCACTTGAAACTCCGTTTGAGGCTGCCGCTGGGATGCCGATCGAGTTAGCATTCGATTACCAGGCCGGTGCAGCGGTTGAATCGCTCGCCGCATCGTTGACAGCCCAGCCGACGTCAAACTAAGCGCCGTTGTACTTCATAACCCTTCGCGAGGGGCGCAGTTGGGGGTGTTCACGCGGGAGAGAAATTGCGTTGGCGATTCCGCATAACCACGAACGCCAGCTCAGTCGCGTTCCGACGAATCACATTCTCACGAATAGCGGCTGCTGGCTTCACGACAGCCAATGGATTGTCTACGACGTGCGGAGTGATCCTGCGGGAACCGTCTTCGACAGTCCGCGTATCGAGCGGATACACGTCCCAACGGGGCGAGTGGAAATCTTGCATCAGGCTCAGCGAGACGCACAGGTTGGAGTCGTTACCGCCAGTCCTGTCGACAACCGTGTGGTCTTCATTCAGGGGCCCGAGCAGCCGACACGCGATTGGTCCTACTCTGCTACGCATCGCCGCGGCGTGGTCCTTGACCTCCACCAGAAGCCGCTCCGGTGCAAGCCCTTGGATGCCCGTCAATTGGTCGCGCCCTTCACACCGGGAGCGCTTCGTGGAGGGACGCACCTGCACACCTTTAGTGGCGACGGGCAGTGGATCAGCTGCACCTACCACGATGCTCTATTGGCGCAGTTCGACGCCGCACCTGGCTCGCCACCGCACGACCCCGATCAACGCAACATTGCCGTCAGCCTGCCAGAACCGGGGCCTGTCCTCGTTCCTCGCACGCATCCTCGCAATCACAGCGGGACGCACTGGAGCGTATTGGTCACGCGTACGGTTGCCGACCCAACACCTGGCTCGGATGAAATCAGTCGTGCTTACAGTGATGCGTGGATCGGTATCGATGGTTACCATCGTCAAGATGGCACGCACCAACGCCGGGCGATCGCTTACCAAGGAGACGTGCGAACGGCCGACGGCCAAACGATTGCGGAAGCCTTTATGGTCGACTTACCCAGCGACCCTCGCGCCATGACGCGGGGCGGGATCGAACTGCTCGCCGGGACGCTCACCACACGCCCGGCCGTCCCGCCAGCGATCACCTCGCGGCGTCTGACGTTTACTTCGCAACATCGATACCCTGGAATCGCAGGCCCTCGGCACTGGCTCCGCAGTTCCCCCGATGGCCGCTTGATCGCTCTGCTCAAGCGAGACCTCCAGGGCGTCGTGCAGTTATGGACAGTCTCCCCGGCGGGTGGCGAACTCCGGCAACTAACCTGCAATCCGACGCCCATCGCTTCCGCTTTTTCCTGGTCACCGGATGGCCGTTGGTTGGCCCACGTGATGGATGGCAGCGTTTGCATAACCGATGCCGCGACGGGCCAAACGCATCGCCTGACCACGCCTCAACCGGCCTGTTTTGCACCTTCACCGCTGGCCTGTGTGTTTGCACCAAATGGGCAACAGATCGCCTACCTTCGTCCCCAACAGCAAGCCAACGGCCGAGTCAGTAACCAAATCTTTGTCATCTCCACTAGCCGAAAAGCTGTTGCGCGGGTCTAATAAGTAGCCTTCAAAGGCAATTGTGAACGAGAAAAGGTAGAGATTATGTCGATGGCTGAGCCAGCTTCGGAACCGCAGAAAATTTCCATTCCCAGCGAAGAAGTCGATTCAGATGGCTTCATCAGCATCTGGAATATCGCTTCGGCTTCGCGTAGCGGGGATGCGGCGGAAACCCGCGCTTTGGCTTCGAAATTGCTACTTTTTCTGTGCAAAAAGCAATGCGACTTTGTCGTCACCAGCACAGCCAATGCGGAGTATCTTGACAATTGGTTTGAACGCGAAAACCGAGTCCTGTACGACTGGAAGCCGGAAAGTGAATTCGTGGACGTTGTCGCTCAGCATGCCGAAGTGCCTGCTAGCGCATTTCTGTCATTCTTGAAAAACGAGAAATTCGACCCCGCCACGAACCACAACGCGACGCGCGCTGTGCGCGTGAAGTGGTTTCAGGAACAATGGAGCGTCGGCTAAGGATCGTGCGACAGAAAAGTGACGGGTACCTTTTGCGAGGAACTCGTCCTTCGGGTGCTTCGCACAAAAGGCACCCGACACTTAGTTATCGCTTATTGCTAAATAGCCGGTTCTAGCCTAAGCATTTGACACCAGGATGAAGCGTGTAATGGTGCAAAACTAGGTGGTTGAGGCGAGGGCACCATGCCCCTGTGCCAACTCGCCCAACCCCCCGGTGATTTGTCCCCTTAGAGACGAACTTGCCGTCTTGCACGCGGTGCCGATCAGCTCTGCTATGTTCCACTGTCCCGCTTGCCGTCATGACCTCCTGGTGGCACGCTGCACACCGGTTCTCGCTGCCACAGAGACCAGGACTAGTATCAAGTAGTATCGATCCGCCGCTTTTATTAAGCTATGAGCCGATCGCCTCATTTCTGTTCGAAACTTCCATGACAATCGATGGAGCTTCGACCACATCGAGGTCTTTTCCCTGGCTCTTTCCACCGAACCAGCTCCGCCGAAAATCCGGTGGGAGCAGGCCGGTCTTGCGGCGACTTACTATGCAACGTGATTCCGAAATCCGCTTCGAATCCTCAACCGATCCATCGCCCAGCCCCGATTCGCCGCATTTCCGCGTTCCAGTTGGCGATCCCAAAGCATTGTGGACCGCTCTGTCACGGACGCCAGGCGTTGGGGTGAGCATCACCGATGCGGAAGGCCGTTTGCTGTTCGTCAATGACACGTCGCAAATCCTCTTCTCCAAAGCAACCGCCATTGCCTACCAGGGCAAACGGATCAGTGACTTCCATCCGACCGAATTCGTCAAAGAACGACTCGCTTTGATCGGTAGGGTGCTAAAAGAGAGCAGGCCGCTGGCAATTCGCCACGTCTACCACGGCCGGCGGATCGAATCGACTCTTTGGCCGATTTGCGATCCCGCGCCCCCATACAATCGCGTCATCGTTGTCAGCATCGCTGGGACACCAAGCCTCTCCTCCGATGTCCCAGCGGAAATCATTGAGCAGGCCCACACGCAATACATTGACCTTGGCCCACTGAATGTCTTAACACGTCGGGAACTGGAAGTCCTTGTCCTGCTAGGTAATGGCTTGAGTGTTCCCAAAGCCGCCAGCGTGCTGTTTCGCAGCCCCAAGACGATTCAGCGACACAAGGCAGCAATCAGCCAAAAACTGCAAGTCCACGGACAAGCCGAACTAGTAGAACTGGTCGCAAGCGTCGGACTGCAATTGAGTGATGCGCACCTGAAAAGACTACCACGCTGAGATTCTTCGAGGCGCGTCGCAAGCCGGGAAGGCTTGCCAGCTACATGCCTCGCTGAGCATTGTGAGCAGATCGTCCAAACGCTGTGGCTGCGAGAAAAAATAGCCCTGCCCGAAGTCGCACTTCAAATCGTGCAATTGAATCCGCTGCGGGTCGGTTTCAATTCCCTCCGCGATCACCTTACGCTCCAAGTTATGAGCCAGTGAAGTGATCGCCTGAATCACCTGACCATATGCCGGATCGGATTCCATCAAGGAAACATAGGATCGATGGATCTTCAACACGTCGACAGGAAAACGATGGAAACAGCTCAGAGAACAATAGCCGGTACCAAAATTGTCCAGATGCAATCCGACACCTAAGGCACGAATCTCCTCGAGTCGCCGAACCATTTCATCGCAGTTGTCGATAATGAGGGCTTCGGTAAATTCCAGATTCAGCAGATTGCCAGGGAGATTTTGCTCCCCAAGCACTTGTTGCAACATAGACACAAAGGCTTCATCGACAAGCTGACGCTTGGAAACATTAATGCTTACGGAGATCGCAGCCTCGGGTGCTCGCGTCCGATTCAGGACATTCAACGCGCTACATGCTTCTTCCAAAACCCATCTGCCAATCGCATTCATCTGCCCTGTTTCTTCAGCAACGGAGATAAAGTCCGCTGGCGAGATCAGACCGCGTTGGGGGTGATGCCAGCGCGCCAACGACTCCATGCTCACAATTTGCCCCGACTGCATGTCAATAATCGGCTGATACTCTAGACGGAGTTCGTCGTTCTTAACGATGACCCGCAGTGCGTTTTCCATCTCAAGCCGTTTCAGTACGCTTTGCCGCATTTCCTGATCGAATACCGCCACGCGACGCTTGCCATCCAACTTGGCGCGGTACATGGCGAGATCGGCATTGCCCATGAGTTCCTCATGGGTCGCAGTCGCCGGACTCTTGAACGCAACGCCCAAACTGCATCCGAGGTGCAACTCCTGACCGCAGATACTGTAAGGCACACCCAGATCATCACAAACCGCTTCGGCGAAGTCTACCGCCAATGCTTCCTCGCACAGATCGCTCAAGAAAACGACAAACTCATCGCCGCCCATCCGTGCCACAAAGTGTTGCGGACCCTCCAAGTCGCTCACCGTAGAGCCGTTCGCTTCCGCCCTGAAGGTTTGCAAACGCGCATGCAACCGCTGACCAACCGCCACCAACAATTGATCTCCAACAACATGGCCCAAGCTATCGTTAATGTGTTTGAAATCGTCGATATCAAGAAAGATCAATGCATCACACTGCCGGCGTCCCAACGCTTCGTCAACAAACCGTGCTTCCAATATCTCTTTCAGGTAATGGCGATTTGGCAAGCCTGTGAGGGGGTCATGCGTGGCAGCATGGTGCAATCGATTCTCTGATGTCCTGCGATGATCGATCTCATTGGCCAACCCGCGGTTTGCATAAAGCAACTGCTCGTAATGCACCTGACTTGCGATGGTGGCACGCCGTTTCTGTGTCAGCGAGACCGCCATCTGAAAAGCCTCTTCCGCAGCAAAAGGCTTTTTCAACAGCAGCAAATTATCTTTGTAACCAAACCGCTGTACGAGCTGGCTACTGGCGTAGTCGGTGAAAGCGGTACAAATCACGACCTGCAGCAGCGCATCGATTTGCCATAAACGCTCTATGGTGTCAAAGCCATCGATGCCCGGTGGCATTCGCATGTCGACAAACGCCACATCAAAAGGCTGGTCGACAGCTTGCGCAGCTCGGCATAGTTCGATGGCCTCCTCGCCCTGCTTGGCATGCGTCAAGGCAAACCCAAAACGCTCTGGACGGAGAACTGCGGAGTGCTTATCTGGTCCGCAACGGCCTAAAGATTCGGCCCACAAGGGTTCATGTTCGCCATCCGTTTCCGGATGTGCAAAGACCATTCGGTACGCCTGGTGGACTTGCTCTTGGTCATCAATGAGCAATAGCCTTGACCGATTATCGGGGCTTTCACTCGGGTTCATTTCGCTCCGAGCTCCGGTGCAAACTCCGCTGCGAACTTTCGTTGCATGGCCGGAAAGAAGCAGGCCAGGTGGTCGAACCCTGCCGTCGGTGTCCGAACTGTCTTTAGCTCTAGAAGTGCGGAAACCGCAGACCATCGCGAGACAAGGAGCGTTGGAATCCGCCGCAACGTAGTGGCCAGCCAACCTGGGAGCGTCAATGCCGCCTTGGGCTCACTCTCTAACGAACCGCTACCAATCCAAACGCTGACAGACGAATGCGTAGCAGCATCGGCATTGATGGCCAAGGAAAAGACGCCGATCACGGTGAGCAGTAATTTTAGTCGTCGATGCATAGCGTTCGATGCGGCGCTAACCTGAAGCAGAATGAAGCGGTCAGAGCACCTTTGAACCACAGGTTGACCACCCCAAAATGTAGGTCCTGCAAACTCGCTTCCCTGCGGGGCTTCTCTAGAAACAACACTTTCCCAATGCTCCGATCTGACGCCAATGACTACGACCGTCACAATCGCGCCATGCCTCACCGCCGCGAGGCATCCCACGAGACCGGTTGGCACCCCCACCGCGAGACAAAGCACATTTATCCATGATGGCTGGATCGGGCGGGCGAAAGCCGGAACCGCTGTGGCGAACGTAGCGAATCAATCAGAGACTCGACCTTGTATTCCTGTTATGATATTCCGTGGGACCGGAGTCTCCCCAAGACTCATCCCCACCGGTCCCACCTCGCTCCCTCCCGCCCTTGCCTCGACGAAAGAAATGAACGTGGACCGCAATCCATTTCGCCTCTCTGCTGCATGGCTGGCAATCCCTTTCTGCCTCTTTAGCTGGTTGGCCCCCGCAGCGTGTAGTTACGCAGAATCCCCTGCGACGAAGGCTCAACTGGAGTTCTTCGAGACACGAGTGCGTCCTTTGTTGGCTGAACATTGTTTCGCTTGTCACAGTGTCGATGCCGAGAAACTAGAGGCGGGCCTGCTGATGGACAGCCGAACCGGTTTGCTGCGGGGAGGCGACTCCGGCCCAGCTCTGGAACCGGGAGACGCAGACGCGAGTTTGCTGATCGAAGCGGTGCGATATGAGTCCTACGAGATGCCGCCCAAAGGCAAACTTGCCGATGACGAAATAGCAGTGCTCGAGAAGTGGGTGAAAGAAGGCGCGGCGTGGCCTGACGAACCCGAACCGACCGCGAAGGAGGCTCAACCGATCTTTGATCTTGAGCGTCGCAAGTCGGAGCATTGGGCTTGGCAACCAATCACTCCTCCAGCGATCCCCATCGTCCAAGACACTTCGTGGCCTCGCAACGACATCGATTCGTTCATTCTCGCCTCGCTAGAAAAAGCCGAGCTATCTCCCGCACCGACGGCGGATCGCCGGGCATTGATTCGTCGCTTGGCATTTGACATCGTGGGCCTGCCTCCCACCGAGCAACAAATCGCCGAGACGCTGAACGATCCGGCGCCTCAAGCCATCGAGCGTTTCGTCGATCGATTGCTTGACTCGCCACAGTTTGGCGAACGCTGGGGCAGGCACTGGCTGGACCTCGTCCGGTATGCGGAATCGCGAGGGCATGAGTTCGACAATGACGCTCAGAACGCTTTTCAATATCGCGATTATGTGATCCGGGCTCTGAATGCCGATGTGCCTTACGACCAATTTGTCCAGGAGCACATCGCAGGCGACCTGCTGGAGTCTCCTCGTTTAAATCCGGAAGCAGGGTTTAATGAATCGATATTGGCCACCGGATTTTGGTTTTTGGGCGAGTGGGTGCATTCACCGGTCGACATCCGCAAGGATGAAACCGATCGCTTCGACAATATGATCGACGTGATGTCCAAGACGTTTCTCGGAGTGACGGTCGCGTGTGCTCGCTGCCACGACCATAAATTCGATGCAATTTCCACGGCCGACTACTATTCTCTGTCAGGTTTTTTGCAGAGCAGCGATTACCGCCAAGTTCGCTTTGAAGCCCTCGAGCACAACCGCCAGATCGCCGCACGCTTAGCCGACCTGGACCAGAATTACCGTGCGCAGATCGATTCGCTGATGGCCGAACAGACCGAGTCGGCTGGAGATTCTTCGAAACCAAGCCAGACGCAAGCCAAAGAAGCGACTAGCGATCTCGGCAGCACGATGCTGGTCGACGTTTCCAGGCTATCGTCGGATCAATGGATTCAGGACGGTTTTTTGTTTGGGTCCCGTCCGCGGCGCGCCGGCGAGGCTTGGTTGGAGATGGCATCGGGACAATCGACGTTGCAGTTCGTGCCGCGTTCCGCCGCCGTGTCGGATCGCTCCTGGGACGGCTTGGAATCGATCAGTGAAAAAGGGGTTCATGGGCGAGGCAGACTGTCATCCATCCAGCGCAGCGGCAGAACGCTACGCACTCCCACGGTGACCCTGGAGGACGGCCAAGTCCTCTGCCGAGTCCATGGCAGCGGCCACGTCGTGGCTTGCGTCGACTCACATCGATTGATTGCCGGTCCGCTGCATGGTGAAACGGTTGCCGAAATCCGACCTGACCAACCATGGCTGAGATTGAACCTGACGCGTTACGTTGGGCACCGCGTTCACTTTGAATTCACTCCCAAGCCTAACGAGTCCATCGAAGTCGTCTGTGTCCTTCAGGGGGCGACCCCCGACCAGATGAAATCGATTGAGTCACGTGAGGCGACCGAGGCGGAATACGCCGCTCAGCGCCGGCAACAATTCGATGCCTCCAAACAAGCCGACCCTTCATGGCGGCAACGCGTTGAAGAACGGATTAAGCGTTGGGAAGTCGAACGAACGGAATTGCTAAACTCGCGGCGGACGCGTTCCGCGACGGCCATGGCGATGCTCGACGGCAGCAGCGAAGACGACCGGATCTTGATTCGCGGCAATTCCAGCAACCCGGGCCGCGTGGAACCTCGACATTTCCTCACCGCTATTTCCGGCAATGAACCGCTGGATCACACGACCCGGAGCGGCCGCCTGGAACTGGCGGCGGAAATCAACCATCCCGATAACCCGCTGACATCCCGCGTGGTCGTGAATCGAGTCTGGCACCATCTAATGGGGCGTGGGATCGTGCCGACGACTGACGATTTCGGCGTCCTAGGCCAGCGCCCGACGCACCCTGAACTGCTCGACCACTTGGCGACTTTCTTTGTCGCTGACGGCCAATCGATAAAGCGTCTGATCCGCTACATCGTGCTGTCGCGCACCTATCAAATGTCCAGCCAATCGACGCCGCAAGCAGAGACGCTCGACCCAGAGAATCGACTCTGGAGTTATCGCTCTCCCAAACGACTCGAGGGCGAAGCCATTCGCGATGCGTTGTTGTCGATATCCGGACGGCTGGACACGAAGATGTATGGGGAACCTGTCCCGATTTACTTGTCCAACTTTATGGATGGTCGCGGACGCCCCGGCGGTAGCGGCCCTCAGGACGGAGCCGGCCGGCGATCAATCTATATCGCCGTTCGCCGGAACTTTATTTCACCATTCATGCTGGCGTTCGATACTCCCGTCCCTTTCAGCACCATGGGGCGGCGGAATGTTTCCAACGTCCCCGCCCAAGCTTTAATCTTGATGAACGATCCGTTTGTGAGTGAGCAAGCCACCGGGTGGGCCAAACGAGCGTTGCAGACTGTCCCAGGGGAAACCGCGGCGGACGCTGCGCGGCGAGTAGACTGGCTGTACACCTCCGCATTTGCCCGCCCGCCAACGCCTCGCGAATCCGAATCAGCTTTAGCCTTTGTCCACCAACAAGCCGAAGCCCTGCAGGTCCCTCTCCACACTCCAGATTTGTGGTCCGATCTGTCGCACGCATTGATCAATACCAAGGAGTTTATCTTCCTACGATGAGACACCGAACAAGCTTTCCTTGCGAACAGTATCGTCCCGTCTCCGTTTCGCGTCGCGAGATGCTGATGCGTGGCGCCTCGGGATTTGGGGGAGTCGCGTTAGCGGCACTGCTGGGCGACCGAGCGTTTGCGAACAACGCGGGCGTCCCGGCTGACAACGGCGTCGCTGGTCACGGCCCCCATTTTCCGGCAAGGGCCGAACATGTCATCTTTTTGTATATGGATGGCGGACCTTCCCAAGTCGATACGTTTGACCCCAAACCAATGCTCGACAAATACAACGGCAAGAATCCAGGCGAGTTCTTCACCGTGGAACCGACACAGTTCAATAACAACGGAAAGGTCTTGGCCAGTCCTTGGAAATTTCAGCAGTACGGCGAGTCCGGTTTGCCGGTCAGCGATCTGTTTCCGCATGTAGCCACTTGCGCTGACGAGCTGGCGGTGATTCGGTCCATGGTTTCTGAATTTCCCGAACACACCTTTGCTAACTACTTCCTGCACACCGGCAGCGGTCTGCAAGGCCGTCCCAGTATGGGCGCATGGGTCAACTATGGCCTGGGCAGCGAATGCCAAAACCTACCTGGATTTGTGGCGATTAACGGAGGCCTGATTCCGCCCGGCGGCCTCGATTGCTTTGGTAGCGGTTTCTTGCCGGCCAGCTTTCAAGGATCGGTCTTCAAGCCTTCCGGAACGGCGGTCGCCAATGTTCGCCGTAACGAACCGACCGCCAAACGCCAGGAGAACAAGCTCGATTTGGTGCGACAACTCGATGGCATGGCCACGGAACAATTTGGCAGCCATGACAGCCTGGAGTCCGCGATCAAGAACTACGAACTGGCCTACGCCATGCAAATGGCCGTGCCCGAATTGATGTCTGTTGACGACGAGCCACAAAGTATACAGTCGATGTATGGTCTGGACTCCAAATACAAGCCGACTCAAATCTACGGCGCCGAATGCTTACTCGCGCGACGCTTGGTCGAACGTGGCGTCCGGTTTGTCGAGTTGACTTGTCCCCAGGTCGGCGGTGACCGCTGGGACCAACACAACAACCTGAAGCAAGGCCACGAAAACAACGCTCTTGCAGTCGACCAACCGATCGCGGCGCTGCTCAAGGACCTGCGTCAGCGAGGCTTACTCGACAAGACGCTGGTGGTCTGGGCCGGCGAGTTCGGACGCACTCCGTTCGCGCAAGGCGCTAACGGCAGAGACCACAATCCGTTTGGCTTTACCATCTGGATGGCCGGCGGCGGAGTCAAAGCGGGCACGGTCTACGGTGCAACCGATGAGTGGGGATACAAGGCGGTGGAAAATCGTGCGGAGATCCACGATCTGCACGCGACCATGCTGCACCTGTTGGGTGTCGATCACACGCGATCGACGTTTCGATTTGGCGGAAGGGACATGCGTTTGACGGATGTCAAAGGACACTTGATCGAAGCGGTCATCGCTTGATGTCCAACACCTTGAGGGTGATTGGCGGAGTGGTGATGCCACCTTGCACGTTGGACTTTAAGAAGAAGCTTCGTTCGCCGGGGGCAGTGATCGGCGCGGCGGTCAGAAAAAATTCTCGCTGATCGGCGTCGGCGGTAATCAACAGACCGCTCAGTCCGATGTTGTCGACAAAGACACCGTGCGCGGTGTTTCGTCCAGCCGTTTCTTTGCCCAACGCGATCTCCCCTTGATGGCCCTTGCGTGTTGCCTTCACCCGTGCTCGTACGGTTTCGCCTGGACGCAACGTCAGCGTCCAGTTTTCCGCTAGCTCGACATCGCGGTCGATCGGTAAAATCTGCAGCGTCAGCGGAGGAGCTTCGCCCACGGTAAAGCGTGTCTTGACAGGCACCTCCAGTTCCACCCTGCGTCCGACGATGTCCGCACTCGCAATCACGATCAATGAGGCGGGTTCTGGAACGTCGGCCGCGGTCAAGCGCGCCTCCGCCCAGATCGTCGCAAAGGCTTCGTTCTGCCCCGCTTCGATTGTCACCGGTGAAGTGACATGCAGTCCCTCCGGTAACCCTCCCAGCTCAAATTGAACGGACCCTGCAAAGCCATCGATACGATCAATTTTAAGGGACAATTCACGCCCCGCGCCCGGCGGGATCGGTTTATCGCCGACCTGGATGCGAGGAACAAAATGGGGTGCCGCGGGACGAGCCGTCAGCTTGTAGCGATAGGCTTGGCCACCCTCTCCGCGCGCATCACGCACCGCGACGACAAAGCTTCCATCACGAGGCGCGGTAAAAATCACCTGGCTATCGGTGCCCCGACGGCGACGAGGATCATCGTCGTTTGCAACAGGGACCTCAAAGACCGGCAAGCCGTTGGCAGAGGGAGGGACGCCGTTCGGCAAAGGGCGAACGATGTAAGCCGGCTCGCCCAAGGCATGCGAGACGCCCGAGGTACCAAAATAGGTCCAACGCTGGCCAGCACCTGGATAAACATTAAAACCACTGTCCGGCCCCCGCGGGTACATCCACAGCTTGGTGACTTCGCCCGCCGCATAGAGATAATCATTCAGCTCCATTTCCTCCCATGCAAATAACCGAAAGTCGCCCGACTGGGTGCTATCTTTGCCTCGGAACGTGAAGTAGCTATCTCGTACGGCTTGCAACCGCGCCGCGATTAACGGAGCTTCACTGCGGCCATCGAAGACCTCGACAATGGTGTCGAGTGGTGACTGGATCGCCGCCGCCTCGGTCTCGACGACCCAGACTTCGCCTTGCCGGGCGTGAAAGCGATAGCGATCGGTCTCCCCAATCCCCGCCTCGTCAGGCTGAATGACGCCCGCCACCCGAAAGCCCCGCGGCCCATGGTAAGTCGCAGCCCTGGCTTTCTGCTCCGCCCAATCGGCCGCAAACCGCGTTTCAGTCACTTCGGTCGCCGCAGCCAACTGCACATAGACAGGCGTGACGGTGCTTGCCTGTGATGCAGCAGCGGCAGATTCCACAAACGCGGGTAAATCCACCCGCCGGACTTCGCCGTTCATCAAGGAAACGATGGCCTCGCTTCCGTCGGCAGTGAGCTGCAGATCACTGGCCGTATCACCAAGCGAAACGGTTTCCGATAGATTGGTCCAATCGTCGGTTCGAAAGGTTTTTAGGTTGCCACCTTCGCTGACGACGACCAATCTTTTGCCATCCAAGGAAATCGCCGCATGCGTCAGCGGTGCCTCGTCTGCAAAACGAGTCACCAACAAAGGATTGATTTGCGGAGCTCGTCGCGACAAAACCTGCCAAGCCCGAAAGCGATTATCCGCACTCGCCGCGATCAACCGTTCATCATCGGGCGTGAACGTCACGGCAAAGACTTCGCCTTGGGGCTGCGGCAAGGTATCGAGACGCTGCCCCGTTTGCGCATTCCAGATTTTGACGGTCTCGTCGGCGCTTGCAGTGGCTAACAAACTTCCGTCGGCGGAATAAGCCAATTGATAAATCGCGCCGTTGTGACCTTCGATCGTGTGCAAAACCGATTCGGAAGCGATGTCCCACAGCATGATCTTGCGATCGTAACCGGCCGTTGCCAAAGTATCGCCTGCCGGGCTGAAACGCGCATCGAATAATGCATCACGGTGCCCGTTAAAGACCGCGACACGCTGCCCCGTGGAAAGCTGGCGTATTTCCGCATGGCCTTCCAGCCCCGAAATTCCTCCGGCAATCAGCAACCGTTCGCCGCTCGCGTCGAACTGCAGAGCGTTGATCTTGCCGGCAGGAATCGTGATCGTTTGCAATACGTTTTTTAATTGGCGATCACGGATCTCGACTTCGCCAAAACGCGCCATGGCAACTTGGGTGCCGGCGGGTGAAATCGCAAGTGCGGTGACGGGACGCAACGTGCTGTTGGCGGGGATTTCCGGAGTCCGCAGCATCGTCGGTGCCGTGTTGCCAGAGGGACCACCGGCGCCCTGTTCGATCCAAGCCGTCAAGATGTCAAGCTGCTGCACCGTCAGCGGCTCGTCTCCTTCGGGCGGCATGACCGGTTGCTGTTTGCCGGCCGCCATCCGCAGCAGCCGACTGCTCGCAGGAACCCCCGGCGTGAACGCGGGACCATGCTCACCGCCAACGGCGAAAGCTTGAAAATCTTGCATATTCAAGCCTCCTTCAGGATCGTCACTGGTATGGCAGCCGACACAGTGGGCTCGGAAAATCGGCCAGACATCGCGGTTGTAATCAAGCGGCGGCGAGTCGGCAGCGGCCCCCGAAACGGGTGCGAAAGCGTCCAGCAAGACAAGCAGCAGCCAGGCGAAAAAGCCGGTTGTCCATTTCATCGGTGATCAGCAGGTGAGAGCGTGAAGCGGGAGAGAGACGTCATTTTAACCCAAAGCGAAAGGCCAAGACGACCTTTCGACAGAGAAGCCTGCCGACGCCCCCAACCGCATCCCAACGGTCTACCGAATCGCAAAGCAGATCCAGCCAACGCAGCCGAACGGTAAATCGACAGCGGCGAGGCTTTCCAGCTTAGAGCGGTGCCGGCAGATCGCGACGCCGGAAAATCTGAACCGCGATGATGTAGGCGACCAGCCCCAGCAGCAGCAGAATTAAGGGGAACATCATCGGCCCCAGCACCTCTTCTTCTTGCGGCATTAATCGCCATACGCCACCACCGGTTTCCTCCATCGCAGCGAGCGTTAACTGTTGCGGACGATAACAGGTGAGGAAAGTGAGGTGCTCCAACCAAGCGAGCTGTTCGGCCGCTTTCCCCAGCCCGTACATCACCGTTTGAAAAATGTAGAAGGCAATCACCGCCCCAATGGTTCGCCAACGGTAACGATCACAACTGCTCACCATCGTGCTTAACCCGAGCAGAAAGAATCCGAAGGCAAACAAGTTGACCACACTACCGGCAAACAGCCCCGCGTCCACTCGCTCAGACATCGACACCGTTACCTTCTCGGGAGCATCGCTCGACAACGGAATTTCAAACCCGAAAAAGGGGACCCGCACCGAAGGCGGAGCCACCGTTTCCTCAAACTCCGTAACCTGAATCCCGATCCACATCCCAGCCCAGACCAACAGCACCAGCCCCAGCAAGCCGAGTGTCGAAACAAACGCATGAGAGAGCAACAGCCGCGTGCGGCTGATGGGCTGGGCGAGTAGCATCTCCAAAGTGCCGCGTCCAAGTTCACCGCTAATCACATCGGAACCGCGAGCCACACACCAAACCGCGATACACAGCACAATAATCGGTTCATCAAATGTGGCCCCCACCCGTCCAACGTAGGTGATCAACTGATCAAACTTGATCGGGGAGAATTTTTCAAAGTCGCGAAATTGCTCCAGGACGGTACTGAACTGCTGCATGTCCAGCAGGCTGACCACCCAGACACGCACCCAGGCAAACGAGAACAACGCCGCCGCACAGGAAGCCCACAGCAGGGAAGACTGCCCCACGTACTTTTTACATAGCACGCGATCGATCATGCGGACGCTCCTAACGCAGCGGCGTGCTTGTCGTCCGCGGTTTTCAAATGGTGAACCTCATCGTAAATCGCCCGCAAGCCCAGCGGCTCGACCCGCATGCGGCGGAGTCGCAGGGAATCCAACCAACCAAGCAGCGGCGACAGATCGCCCGCGGTATCCATTCGAACCCACAACGTTCGAGGCTCGGCCGGGGGCGTGAACGTGCTGACTTCGACTAGCGCCCGCAGCGACACAGGAATTTCGAAAGGCAGCTCACCCGACGCCGCGTGGGCCTGCTTGACCGCTCCCGGCGATTCGCTGCCCAGCGGCTGAGACGACGATGCACTCGAGGGCTCTGGTGCCGGCGGTGCGACATCAAGCTGGGCGACAATCCGATGCCGCTGCTTCAGCGCATCCATCCTTTGGTGGCGAGCCACAATCCCTTGCCGCAGAAAGATGACCCGATTACAGACCTCCTCGATCTCCGCCAATACGTGCGATGAAAAAATAATGGTGCGGCCTTCGGACTGCGCTTCGGCCACCATCCGCAAAATGGTCGTCCGCACCGACGGGTCCAGATTCGCCGTCGGTTCGTCCAAAATCAGCAGTGGCGTACGAGCTCCCATCACCACCGCTAACGCGAGCTTTTGCCGCATGCCGGTCGACATGAAAGCGACCCGACGGCGCAAATCCAGCTCTAGCTGATCGGCGATCGCTAGCGAACGCGAGAGGTCGCCCTCGGGCTGCATCTCCGCAAAAAATTCCAATACACTGCGACCACGCATGTGTCGTGGCAGCCTTGCATCGCCCGGAAGGTACGACACCAACCGCCGGACCGCGACACTCTCGTGCGTCACATCCAGACCGTCGATGGTCGCTTTGCCCGACGTGGGAAACAGGTACCCCAACAAGAGCCTCAACAACGTCGTTTTCCCAGCGCCATTGGGACCCAGCAAGCCAAAGACGACCCCCTTCCGAACCGACAAAGTGCATTCCCGCAGGGCACAGAAGTCTCCGTAACGTTTTGTCAAACCGGAAACCTGGACAAAGGCCTCTTGGTCAACACTCTCATCGCATTCAGGACTCATATTGTTCGGCAATTCGTTCGGCAAAAGTTGAAAAGGAAATTCCTGAAGCATGAATCGGCCCTTGCTGAGCGCTCTGATCAGGCGTTTGATCAAGCCCTGCTCAGATACTAGCAAGTCGACCAGCAACCGGGACACCACTGGAGAGCCACGAAAGCAATCTTTTAATCCACAGCCATAATCCTTATCCTACAACCCCACAGCCATGGCGTTTTTGGCCTCGGGCGAAGCTTCCCTCCTCCGACTAAACTGTATCAGAAAGCAATGAGCAGTCTCATCCGCAGCATGGTCCTTGCCGTGTCCCTGGTCATTTGCTGGGCACCTTGCACGCTCTCCGGTCAAGAGTGGGCAAGAAAGATGTTCAAATCGACGAGTCACGATTTCCGTGCCGTTGCTCGCGGAGCCAAAGTCGAACACCACTTTGAGTTTGAAAATCTCTACCAGGAAGATGTCCATGTGTCGGCCGTGCGTAGCAGTTGTGGATGCACCACGCCATCGGTCACCCAAACAACGCTGAAATCGCGAGAAAAGTCGGCCATCGTCGCAACTTTTAACACATCTTCTTTCACGGGACAAAAAGCGGCCACCATTACGGTGGTTTTTGATCGTCCGTTTTTCGCAGAAGTCCAGTTGACCGTCGCTGGGTTCATCCGCACCGATGTGATCTTCGATCCACCAGAAGCCGACTTTGGCGAGATTAGGGAAGGCGAAGCAAAAGAAATCCAACTCTCGGTAACGCGACTGAATCGCACCGACTGGAGAATCACCGACGTCCGCAGTCACTGTGCCGACCTTCAGGTCAAGCTGTCCGAACCGGTACGGATGACCAATGCGATTAAATATAACCTGACGCTAAAGCTGAAAGATACAATGCCCGCGGGGGAACTTCGCGAGCAGTTGACGTTGGTCACCAACGACCAGCAATCCCCAACGGTCGAAATGTGCGTCGGAGGAACCATCCGCCCCTCACTAAGCGTCAGCCCTGCCTCCGTCAGTATGGGGGCGGTTAGAGCGGGAGAGTCCTATGAGCGGCGTTTGATTGTGCGAGCCGAAACCCCGTTCGCCATCGCGAAAGTCGTCTGTGCCGATCCCCGTTTCAGTTTCGAAAAACCGGCAGGCAAGAAGAAAATTCACTTCTTACCGCTTCGCTTTGAGGCCGACGATAAGGCAACTCCGGTGGCTCAGAAAGTCCGCATCGTGTCCGATCTACCCAACGATCACTTCACGGAACTGCTAGTCACGGGCAGTGTGACACCGGCCACCGCAGCAAGCATCCCTCGTTAGCTCTCAGGCAACGCCAGCTAGCCATCCGGCGACGCCAGCCTCTAGAGTGTGTCCCGCTCGGTTCCGCACCAGCGTCAGGACTTCGACATCTGCTCATTGAGGGCTTCGGTCGGAATCGGAATGCCTCGCAGCACCCCTTCGGCAACGAGGCTACCGTCGACCACCCCCTGGAAAGGGGCAACAATCATGCGGCCTCGTCGGACACGATCGAGTCGCACCATCACGATTAACTTTGAACCGGGCGTTACAACACCGCGAAAGCGAACATTATCCAGGCCGCCGAAGCCAACCATGGCGGCTCCCAGCAGATCGTTCTTCTGGGTGAAATAGCTCGCTAATTGCGCGGCCGCTTCCAGGATCATGACTCCTGGCATCAATGGCATCCCCGGCATGTGGCCACGAACCCAAAATTCGTCATCGGTCAACTGCTTGTAGGCCGCACACGCCTGCGTCTCTTTGCACTCACACAAGATCGACGTCAATTGCTCCATTTCGAAGCGCTGCGGATTGAATTTACGAATCTCTTCGATTCCCGCAATCGGCGCATCAAAATCGAGCCGAGCGAGATCGATGATGAAGTCGGATGTTCCCACCAGCGGCACTCCGGCGTTAGACACAAAGTGAATCGGTAAAGTGACTTGCCAGCCCTGACAAGAGAGCATGGCGACAACGTTTATCAAAGGACAAGCTGGGATCGTTGACCAGCACACACCGAGGATGAGCCAACAGCCACCCACCCAAAACCAGCCTAGCGGTCATTCAGATCGAACCAAAGCAGGGCAAATTGGTTCTTCACTCGCTGGCCCTCGATCGTCCCACCGAGCAAAATACGGAGCTTAAGTCTTCAGCTTCTTACGTCGAGCCTTCCGAGCCTTCGCGTTAGCGGGGCGTTTACCGTGATTGGCTTTTTTCAACTTACGGTGCGGTTTTGCCATGATTTTGATGAATAAGAGGAAACTGGGTAGTGGGTTTGAGTCCAGCAGATTAGCAGCTTGCCCAGGTTTCGAAAAGCCGAAGCGAAAAGCTTAGCTGGGCGACTCGAACCGAGTCCAAAAGAGCGCAGCGGGGTGGGCCGGTGCAGTCGAGAACCAGCGGCCGGCCACTAAAACAGTGGCCGACCTACCTTTGGTAGCCGGAAACAATCAGCGGTGGGAAGACCGTTAGGCTCGAACCTTGGTCCGTGATTCACGCAGCCCGCGACTGAGAATATCACGCAGCATCGGGGAATAATCCTCGAACTTCGTCTGATCGGGAGCACCGCTAGCGAACTGATAAATCGCATCCCGGGGCTTAATCCCCAGGGCGATCAACGTGCTGCTGACGGTGCCATGCTCCTTACCGCGGAGAACCATGCTCGGCCGACCCGGTCCGGTGGGGGCTCGAGCGAAAACTTTGCTCGCAACGGCCAAAAATTTCACCGGTGAATCAAGCATTTGCAAAGTCAACAAACGGCGCGCCATCTGCACTCGTTCATCCGTCGGGTCGTTCACGTCCCGAGCCCCAATGATATTCAGACCTTCCTGCAACTGAACCACATCGGTCTGCTCATCAACATGCACCACCCAGCCATCTTTGGCGTCGGCGATACAGATATTCACACCCTCGTAACGGGTGTTTTCCAATTCCGCCATCGCTTTGTCGAGCGCTTTTTTGGCGGATCCACAACGGAGCAAATCCAGTCCCAGCAAACCACGAGAACGCTGCCCAAACATCGGCAGCGCCGTAGCGCGATTGCAGAGACCAACAAATAAACCATTCTGGTTCACACCCAACCAAGTCCCACCGCCTCGTTGATCAATTCCGCTCAAAACACGAGGTTTTCCAGATTGAATCGACGGAGGCAAACTCGGACGGTCGTAATATTCCTCTCGGTTGGCGGCAACCAGAATCGGACTTTCCGGAACCAGCCGGTACTGCACAGCGAGTAAGCACATCGCTTTTACTTTCTTTTCAAAGAACGGTGTCGTCTTTTCCTTGGGCTGCATCGCTGGCACTGAACTTGGTCTGAACCTCAGCCCTGAACTTCGGCACTGAACTTCGGCACTGAACTTCGGCACTGAACTTCGGCACTGAACTTCCGTCCCGCTACCAATGATGCAACGCAAACAATCTAGCCACAATGCACGCCACATGTCACCCGCCGCCGGGGGGTTTGCCTTGCAATTTTTCAGCGGTTTACACACCCAAGTGTCAAATCCGCGCGTCATCTCCTAATTTGCCAGCAAATCTTTGTTTGCTGACATCGGCTCAGAGCCCTCACGCGAACGGCAGATTGTGCCGATAACCCCTGGACGGGCCTTTTTTGTCCCATCTAATCCACCTCGGCGGTTTTTTCCCATGAGTCCCCCGGTTACCGAGTCTTCTCACCGCGAACGCGTGCTGGCGATCAAAGCCCCCGTGGCGGTCACGCTTGCCCAGCGACGCATCGCGTTGCAAACCATCCTCGACTTGGTCCCCGGAGCAATGTTGACGTTCGACAAAACATGCGACGAGCCGCTTGAATTGGAAGTCGGCGGACACATCTTTGCGTGCGGCGAGGCGGTAAAAGTGGGCGACAAATTTGGCATCCGGATTCGCTCGCTAGGGCTTCCCCCGAAGCCATGACTCGGCACTCTGCGAGTGCCTTAAACGCGACGTTTGGAACAGACCAGTCTACCGCATCCGCTGACGCCCTCTTTCCTCGGCTGGGTTCCCGGAAATCCGCGTTGACACCACTATTTCATTGTTGGTAATTCCCCTCTTCATGAGTCCAACGCCTGCTTGGTGACGCGTCTCATCGATCAAAACCAACCTTTGGAAAAGCTTCACTGTTGGCGAGCGGCTTGCGGGAATCGTTCGTCTGCCTCCCTCCTCGGGCCGAAGCATTCAGCCTATCGCGACGGTTACTGGGTCAATCGTCTCGGTAGGTGCTTCGCAGTGAAGTTTTTGCCTGTGCATCGGGGCGGCCCTTGGGGTCGCCCCGATGCCAGGATACAACGGGGGCTTCTCCGATCTCGGAAATCCTCTCCTCGATGTCGTGCCTGATGCCCGAACTCTTGCAAACGCTGCTATGCCCGGCATGTAAACGACAGCGACTAGTCGGCTGCTCGGAGAAACTGACGCTACTCCGTGACGCTGGCAAACTGCGACGAGCCAAAAATCCTGATCCAGATCTGATAAGGGAACTGTTTACCAGCCTGCTCCCGAGCCTCGCCTGCGATCGCTGCGATCGAGCGGGCCTCCAACTGCAGGCGGCCGTTGATGAAGACGACCCCGAACTGTGGGGCGAGTCACGTCGGTGTGAGGTCTGCCAGCAACCCATCATGCCAGAGCGGCTTGATGTGTTCCCCGACGCGCAGCGCTGTGCGGCCTGTCAAGACAAACCGAACCCGGAAACGGCAGACGATTTCTGCCCTCGCTGCGGAGATCGCCTGCGCGTCGCGACTTCGACACGCGGCATCACTCGCTATCGCACCGTGTGCCCAACCTGCGGCTAGCCCCGCCCTCCGCGGTTCTGTTTTCTCGGTGCATGGGTGCGTCACCCGTTGCCACACCTATCCAAGGGTGCGGTCCAAACGCCCCGACGCGAAGCCCGTTTTTTGCTAACCCGCAATAATTCGTGAGCTATCTTTCCGAGGATCCGTGCCTCATCCAGCGTTTGACACACAGCCACCATCGCGGTGCTCTCGCTGCGACAACCAGCCTACCTGCGGCACAATCCTTTCAACTGAAACATTCCGAACCTAACGGCTTGCTTGCCCTCCGGCAGACCGATAGCCGCGTCCATCCCAACCAGGACAACACGTCATGCGCACTCCCACCCAACCTCTTCGCGGCGCGGAACCAAGCCGCCAAGAACAGTTTGAAGAAATCAAGAGTCGCATTCACGGAAAGCTGGTCGACAAACTGGACCTGTCGCGCGTCGGCGACATGAAAGGCGATACGCTGAAACGCGAAATTCGCATGGTCGTGGAACACCTGTGCGACGCCGAAGATACGTTGCTGAACCGCCAAGAGCGTGACCGCATCGTCGAGGAAGTGCTGGACGAAACATTTGGCTTGGGCCCGCTCGAGTTACTTCTCAAAGATCCGAAAGTCAGCGACATCTTGATCAACGGTCCGAAGAACATCTACGTCGAAAAAGGCGGCCAGATGCAGAAGACCGACGTCGAGTTCCGCGACAACAAACACTTGATGCAGATCATCGACCGCATCGTCAGCAAGGTCGGCCGCCGCGTCGACGAAACCTGCCCGATGGTGGATGCTCGACTGGACGACGGCAGTCGTGTGAATGCGATTATTCCGCCACTGGCACTCGACGGCGCGGCGATGAGTATTCGTCGCTTCGGCAGCAATCCGCTGAAACTGGAAGACCTGCTGAATTACCGCGCCTTCACTCCTGAGATGGTGATGCTACTGGAAGGTTGTATCAAAGCACGGTTGAACATGATCATCGCCGGCGGTACCGGTTCCGGTAAAACCACTTTGCTGAACACCCTCTCGTCGTTCATCAGTCACAGCGACCGGATCGTCACGATCGAAGATGCTGCAGAGTTGCAGCTACAACAAGACCACGTTGTTCGCCTGGAAACGCGTCCGGCGAATATTGAAGGCAACGGCCGCGTCACCGCCACCGACTTGGTCAGCAACGCCCTTCGTATGCGTCCAGAACGGATCATCATCGGGGAATGCCGCGGTGGCGAAACGCTGGACATGCTGCAGGCTATGAATACCGGCCACGATGGTTCGCTAACCACCGTCCACGCCAACACGCCGCGGGATGCGATCTCGCGGCTTGAAACGCTGGTGATGATGGCCGGCTTTGACATGCCGGGTAAAGCCATCCGTCAACAGATTTCGGGCGCCGTCGACGTGCTGATTCAAGCCAACCGCCTCCAAGGTGGACCGCGCCGCGTGACGGCGATCACCGAAGTCGTTGGCATGGAACAGGACACGATCGTGCTCCAAGACATCTACCGCTACAAGCAAGAAGGGGTGGATGAGAGCGGCAAGGCCTTCGGACATTTCGAATGCACAGGCGTCCGTCCGACCTTCATGCACAAACTTGAAGCTTCCGGGGTCCGTTTACCAGCGAGCGCCTTCCGTGAACGCATCATCATGCAAGCCTAGGGTTTCGCTGGAGGCTCCCACTACGGGACCTATCAACTTCCTTTTATTTTTCGTCCACAGACCACGAAACGAACGATGACCCCCATCCTTGTAATCGTCGCCATCGGTGTTGGCTTTGCCGCGTTGGTCGCGTTTGCCGTCTCGACTTTCATGCCAGGCAGCGACAGCACGGCAACCGAAGATCGCCTGCAGATGCTCGCCACACGACGGCCAACGGGAAAGGCCAATCCCGACGAACCATCGCTGCTGATGGCAAACGGCCTGGACGACACCAAGGGGATGCTGCACAGCGTCATCGGCTCGATGCCAGCGTTGAGCACTTACCTGGATCAAGCCAACGTGCGTCTGAGCCCTGGACAGTTTTTGGGAATCTGTGCCGGCACCTCGGTCACCGGCTTGGCGCTGGTCATGCTAACTCCCGGCTTGCCAATCCTGCTGGCGCCGATTTCGGCGATAGTGCTGGGCGCACTGCCGCTGTTTTGGCTGCGAATGAAACGTGCCAAGCGACTGGCGACCTTTGGCAAGCAGTTACCCGAAGCGCTCGAACTGCTTGGTCGATCGCTACGTGCCGGTCACTCACTCGCTGCCGGTTTTGGGTTGATTGCGTCCGAAATGAACGAACCGATCAATGTCGAATTTGGGCGCGTCTTCCAGGAGCAAAACTTTGGCATTCCACTAGATGAAGCGCTCGACGACATGGCTAATCGAGTCCCCAACATGGACGTGCGATTCTTTGCAACGGCCGTTATCCTGCAACGCCAGACGGGCGGTGACCTAGCAGAAATCTTGGACAAAATCAGCCACTTGGTCCGTGAACGAATTCAGATTCTGGGACAGGTCCAAGCGTTAACCGGAGAAGGCCGACTGAGCGGCATTGTGCTGCTGGCGATGCCGCCTCTGTTGTTCTGCGTCATGCTGTGGATGAACCCCGACTACATCCTCAAACTGTTCACCGATTCGATCGGCCAAAAACTGTTGATCGTCGCGATCATCACTCAGGTAATCGGGGCGTTGGTGATTCGCAAAATCGTGACCATCAAAGTCTAAATCTTCCCGCGGCCCATCACTTGCGCGACCTGTCGCGGAACTTCCGCAACACCATTCGACCACGAACTGTTATCACGAAAGCCGATTGCCATGTACCTTGCCGCCGAAACCTCGATGATCATTTTTGTGGTCCCGGTCGCACTGTTTTTTGCAGTGTCGGCCGTTGCATGGTTATTTATCGGACGCGTTAGCGGTGGCGACCAACCACGGGCCGAAGCACGCCTCGATGAATTGCGTAAACCACGGCGGAAAAACTCGCTGGAAATGGCGTCGGAATCAGAAGATCGCGAGAAGAAAAAAGCGGAGGCATTAACCGCCGTCTTGGAACGGGCTACGTCGCCATTGGGTAACTCGGTCAAACCCAAGAATGAGAAAGAGCTTAGCAAGCTCCGCGAGCGGCTGCTGCATGCAGGCTTTCGACGTGATGCAGCTCCGGTTGTCTTCAAAGGCAGTCAACTGATCTTCGCTTGCGTGGGACTGCTCTTTGGCGGCGTTTTTGGCTTGCTGACCAGCGGCCTGACACTGGGCTTGTTGACGAAAACGGTGATTGGAGGCGGCATTGCTTACTTCATTCCCGAATTCATCCTCTCTTTCCTGATCGGGCGGCGGAAGAACGCCATTTTCCTGGGATTGCCCGACGCGCTCGACTTGATGGTCGTCTGTGTTGAAGCAGGTCTAGGACTTGATCAAGCGATGCGAAAAGTCTCTGAAGAACTGGTCAAATCCTATCCCCAAATTGCCGAAGAGTTCGTGATCGCCAACGCGCAGTTGCAATATGGCCGAAGCCGATCGGAGGTGCTTCAGGGGCTGGGCTACCGGAGCGGTGTGGATGACCTCAAAGCGTTAGCGTCGATCCTCATCCAGGCCGACAAATTCGGCAGCAGTATCGGTCAAGCATTGCGGGTACAAAGCGATTCGATGCGTACCAAACGACGCCAGATGGCCGAGGAAAAAGCCGCAAAGACGGCGGTGAAGCTAATTTTCCCGCTGGTCCTGTTCATCTTCCCCGGCATTTTCGTTGTCTTGATCGGGCCCGCGGGCATCGACATGTACCGCAACCTGCTGTCGAAGTAACGCTGGTCGCGACCGGCGGGCTTGCCAAACCGAGGTCAAGAACGAACCGAGCAGCGCCAGGCCGGTTCCGGGGATGATCCATCGCGTCAGGAACCAAGTTAGCGAACTTGCTAACTCCGCATTGATTTCCAGCAGCACCAACAATCCGGTGTAGGCCAAATAGTAGCCGAAAAAGAGCGCACCCTCCCAACGCGCGATGATGCCGCCGGTGAAAAAAATCGGCAGGCAAATCATCGCTACGGCAATCATGACCGGCATGTCAAACGCGATCGCCGACGCACTGAAGGGCATTCCATCGGGTGCCACGAGACTGGAAATCCCCAACACGCAGCCCAGATTAAAAATGTTGCTGCCCACGACGTTGCCCACCGCTATGTCGCGTTCACCTCGCAAACTGGCTACCACCGAGGTGACCACTTCGGGTAACGAAGTACCGGTCGCGATGATCGTCAATCCAATGACTAACTCACTCACACCCCATGCCGAGGCCAACGTGACGGCACCGCCGACCAACCACTTGGCGCCCAAGCCCAGTCCGACCAAGCCGCCTACCATCCACAGGACCTGAATGCCTAGATAGGTCCAGGTCGCAGCCTCTCCCGTCGGTTCGCCGTCGTACTCGTTGGCAAATTCCGCTTGCACCATGGCGGGCTCTTTTTTCGCATTGCGAAAACACAAACCGAGGTAGCCCAGCAGAACCACAACCAACACCGCTCCGTCGATCTTGCCCAAGGTGCCATCACGTGCCAACAAATAGGTCAGTAACGTCGCACCAATCATCAAAGGAACGTCGTAGCGAACCAACTGGCTGGAGACAATCAACGGCGCTACCAAGGCGGACAGTCCGAGGACAAACAACACGTTAAAGATGTTGCTGCCGATCACGTTGCCAACGGCCACCTCGGCCGAACCTGAAAACGTCGCTTGGAGACTGACTCCCAATTCGGGAGCACTGGTGCCGAAGGCAACCACCGTTAAACCGACGATCAAGGGTGGCACCCGCATCGCCGCAGCCAGTGCGGATGCGCCGCGAACCAAGAACTCGCCGCCACCGACCAGCACGACCAAACCGGCCACGATCATCAATACGGGAATGACATATTCGGACAAAAAACTATCTCGCTGGCAGAAAGCAATCGATCGGGGGCGGCTAACACGTTTTAGACAACAGGCAACTGCCTCGAACCATCGAGTTTCTCGGGCATCGTCGTGGCACCGCGCAACACTGCCAACTGTAGGGTGTAGGCCTAACGATCCGCAATCGGGCGATCCTGGCCAGTCGCATCCCGCGGGCGCGGCGGCTGGCGAGATGCTCCCGAACCGCCATCGATTAGCAGCACAAGAAATGCCAATGTAAGGCTTCACTGCCCCTCAGCAAGCACACGCTGGCGTTCCCGAGCCCTCTGGAGACGGGCCGCGAAGTCTATCGCACCCCGAACCGGCATCCCGAACCGTGGCCTAAGCAGTGGCCTATCTGGTCCAATGATCGCGGTGCGATCAGGCCTTACGGATCTTCTCTCGCCCTTCCGTCACGTCAACGGTGGCGTTGCGGGTGTCGATAATCAGCGGGGCATACTGAACGATCTGCTGATAGTCAAATGCCGAGTGATCAGTAGCGATCAAAACACAATCTTGCTGCGTCAAAAATTCCGGGGTCAGTTCCTGGCTGTGCATTTCCGGCAGGTCATGGTGCCGCATCTTGGGGAGCATCGCCACATGCGGATCGCTGTAGGTGAGATCCGCCCCACGTGCGAGCAGATACTCCATCAACACAAACGAAGGGCTCTCTCGGGGATCGTCCACATTTTTTTTGTAGGCGACTCCTAGCAGGCAAATCTTACTGTTCTTGATCGGTTTACCTGCCGCATTGAGAAACTCCGCAAGACGTTCGATCACGTAGCGTGGCATCGAGGTGTTGACTTCACCTGCCAGTTCAATGAACCGAGTCGGCTGGCCGTGCTTTCGCGCCAACCACGACAAGTAAAACGGGTCGATAGGAATACAGTGCCCGCCCAATCCTGGACCGGGATAAAAAGCTTGGAACCCGAAAGGCTTTGTTTTCGCGGCGTTGATCACTTCCCAAACGTCGATACCGATCGCATCGAACAGCACTTTCAATTCGTTGACCAATGCGATGTTGACGGCACGATAAATATTTTCCAGCACCTTGGCCGCTTCGGCGACCTCGCAACTGCTCACCCCGATCGTGCCTGCGACAGCCGCACCATACAGCGACTCCGCCAGGGCCAAACTCGTCGGATCGATGCCACCAACCACTTTTGGAATCTGGGCGGCCGAGAAATTAGGGTTGCCGGGATCTTCGCGTTCAGGACTGTACGCGACAAAGAAATCCTCTGCCGATTTTAAACCGCTCGATTCCAGAATCGGCAGCATGACGTCACGCGTGGTGGTCGGATAGGTCGTACTTTCCAGCACCACTAACTGGCCTGGACGCATCGCCTGTGCGATCGCTTGGCAGGTTCCCACGACATACTTCAAGTCAGGATCACGTGCCTCGGTCAGAGGGGTTGGCACACAGATCAACAACACGTCGGGCTCGGACAATCGAGACATCTCGACGGTGGCGTCAAAGCGATTCGCATCGATCCAACCTGCAATGGTCTTGTCATCGATATGCTTGATGTAGCTCTTGCCGGCCAGCAAGGCATCGATCTTGGCCGAGTCGACATCGAACCCCAGGCAGGAAAAACCGGCTTGGGTAAACGCATCGATCAAGGGCAAACCGACATACCCCAAGCCAATCACGCCGACCAAAGCGGTCTTGTCAGCGATTCGCTTTTGCAGCGATTGAGCGTGATCCGAAGTAGCGGCAGCAGCAGAAGTTGTCGACACGATTCAATCTCGTAGAGGAATGTCCAAAAGTGACGCGGAATCGATGCTAGGGATTGCGTCGGTGAACTAATTTTTTAAATGCATCCATCAGCAGCAGCGTCACTTTACCGGGAACGCCGTTGCCGATGACTCGATCATCCAGTTTGACAACCGGGATGACTTCTGCCGCACTACCGGTCAAGAAACACTCATCCGCCACGAAGACGTCATGTCTTGTAAAGGGTGTCTCGGCAACGGCAAGATCATTTTGCCGCGCCAGTTCGAGCACCACGTTGCGAGTGATCCCTTCTAAAATCCCGGCGTCGATCGGGGGCGTCAACAAGACGCCTTTGCGAACGATAAAGATATTGTCGCCGGTGCATTCGGCGACTTCTCCTTTGTGATTCAGCATCAAAGCTTCCACACAGCCGCCGCGCAAGCCTTCGATTTTTGCCAAGATGTTATTGAGGTAGTTGAGGCTTTTAATTCGCGGGCTGAGTGCGGCCGGGTGATTGCGAATGGTCGAGGCGGTCACCAGTTCCAGCCCCTGCTCGTAGCTTTCCAGAGGGTACAGCGTAATCTTGTCGGTGATAATGATCACCTGCGGATTGCTGCAGCGGTTGGGATCCAAGCCCAGCGTGCCGCTTCCCCGCGTGACAATCAGCCGGACGTACCCATCGGTCAATCGATTCACCGCCAGCGTCTCGTCAACCGTCGCGGCCAATTCGGCTTTGGTTCCGGGGATCTCTAAATGGATGGCACGTGCCGATTCCCACAACCGATCGAGATGTTGCTGCATTTGAAAAACAACGCCGCCGTAGCTTCGCATGCCTTCAAACACGCCATCTCCGTACAACAAACCGTGATCGTAGACGCTGATTTTGGCGTCTTCTTTGTCAAACAACTGGCCGTTGATATTAACCTTCAGGGACATATAGTTCGCAGGGAGCAAAAATGTACAGCGAGAGGGAAAGGGCAGCGTACCGACCAGCGGTTATCCACCACAACGATCGTGCCCGGAGGACTCAGTATAAGCAAGAATCCCGCTCATGCTACGCGACATCCGCCAACGGACGCTTAGCCAACTGGCCGTTCTGCAACCTGACCGTGTGGTCGGCATCGGCGGCAATGGCATCGTCATGCGTGACCATTACAATCGTCAGGTCGTCGTGCTGATTCAGCCCCTTCAGCAAAGCCAAAATTTCGTGCCCCGTTTCGCTGTCCAGGTTGCCCGTCGGTTCATCAGCCAACAAGACCGAAGGTTCCGACATCAGGGCCCGAGCAATCGCAGCCCGCTGCATTTCCCCACCACTCATCTCGCTCGGTTTGTGGTTCTGGCGGTGGCCCAGGCCAACGCGTTCGAGTAACTGCACCGCCCGCGCACGCGTCGCTTTTCGATCCCGCCAATAAGACCAAGCGCTGCGGCCGATCATCGTCGACGCCAGGACATTTTCCAGCGCCGACAGTTCCGGCAGCAGGTGATAGAACTGAAAGATGATCCCGATCTCTGAATTTCGGTAGCGATCACGGTAGCGGCGATTGGCATTGTCGATCCGCTCTCCTCGATACAGCACTTGGCCGGCATCGGGTTGATCGAGAGTTGCCAGTAGATGCATCAGGGTGCTCTTCCCGCTGCCACTGCGACCGACCATGGCGGTGATCTTTCCGGTCGGTACATCCAAATCGATTCCCCGCAATACGGGCAATTCGATGTTGTTCTTGCGGTAGCTTTTGACCAGACCGCGGGCTTGCAACAGAGGTGGTGAAGGCATGACGTGTCGAATTCCTTTGAGCACACGATCCGCGGTGCCCAAGCGTGACGTTTAAAGGGGAAAGGCAACCGTGGAAGGACAACAGCTGGAACGATTTCAAAACAAGGCAAGCTAAGGCGAACATCGCTTCGAATCACTATTCATATCGCAGCGCCCTGACGGGATGCATCCGGGCGGCTCGCAGTGCCGGCAGCACACTGGCCATCACGGCGATCATGACCGCACCGATCATCACCCAGACCACGGTCCACGGTTCGACGATGGTGGGGATTTCATTGAAGTAATAAATCGTCGGATCAAAAACTTCCTGTCCGGTCACGGTTTCAATCAAAGCGGCAATCGGATTGATATTCGCGACGAATAACAGACCACCCACCAATCCGACCCCCGCACCAACAATGCCCAGCGTCAGACCATAGGTTAGGAAGATGCTCATCACGCCACTGCTCGAAGCCCCCAGCGCCTTGAGCGTTCCGATGTCACGTGTCTTTTCGACGACAATCATGAAGAAGGTTGCCAAGATGCCGAAACCGGCCACGGCAATTATCAGGAACAACAAGATGTTCAGGATTGTCGTTTCCATTTTGACCGCAGCCAACAGCGGACCCTGCATGTCCCGCCAAGTCTGCACGTTGTAGGCGAATTGCTCAGGAGGAAAACGAGCTCGAATCACATCCCGAATCGCATTCAGGTCCGCTCCCTCGACCAAGCTTAACTGGATGGTCGTGACGCTCCGCGACTGGGAAATCGGATCGATCATCCCGCGTAAGTTCTGCAAGGTGCGAATGTCGCAAAATGCAAACGTGCCGTCGTACTCGCTCATCCCCGACTCGAACATATCGACAACGGTGAACTTCTGATTGATCGCCTTGACCGCTTGCGGTTTGTCAGCCGCATTGGCGAACATCAAACGCACGTCGTCACCGGGACGGCAGTAGAAGTAATCGAGCACTTCCCCTTCGGCGTCACGCGTTCGAAAACTGCAGGTTGCCACACCAAGCACCAGGCCGGGAAATTCGGTCGTCTCTCGCAAGGCGTTGCCGTCGGCGTCGGTCGGGGCGCTGATCGATGCCTGGGCCTGAATGTCGGTAGGGAACGCCATGCCCATTGACGGACCTGCCTGAGCCGCCTCATTCTCGGCCGTCTGGCCCTCGGATTTCAATCGTTCCGACTCCAAGCGAGCACGCTCATCGGCACGCGCTTTCTCGATCGCGAGTCGCCACTGACGATACTCCAGACCCCACTGGAACTGACGATCACGATCGGGATAGCCATCCTCGCGTAAACGAAAGGAGACTTTCTTTTGATTTTCTGGATGAAGCAAGTATTTCCCAAAATCCGTCACCGACGCATAGGTTTCCGAATCAAGCCCCGTCAGATTGACTTGATGAGTCACCACTTGTCCGTTGTGCTCCACAGCCAACATCGCCGGAGTATGCACGCTGAAGCTGGCGCCGGCGATCTGGTCACCGACCAGCCGCTTGATCTCGGCTAAATGCGCCTCGGGATTCGGCAAACCATCGCTGGCATGCGACTCAATCACAATGTCCGAAGCCAAAGAATGCATTTTCTCATGCATTTCGGCAGAAAAGCCCGACATCACACTGTTGACCACGATCAGCGTCCCGACTCCGAGGGTGACACTGATCACCGAAGCGAGCGCGATGTAGCGCGTGCGAAGATAGCGAAAACAAAGCAACCAACGATACATGACGTCCACCGTTCCATCGGCTTACGACAAGCGATCCACCGAAGTCCGTCCCGGAGCCACCGCCGTCTGTGTGCGGCAGTCTAACGGCGGTCCACCCACCACGTAAAGCTCAACGTATGGGCAATTGAGCGATCGAGAGATTCATCTTGTCGATCAAGCGGCACAATGATCGATCAAGCGGCTGCTCGGCACGCCGACGATGTGCCAGCCAAGCAGGTTTGCAGGAATCATTCCGCAGAACGGTGCTCAGCCATTTGAGCGCTAGCCTGGGCTGCATTCAGGAACCGCGGCTATCGCCAGGGAGGCTCATTTACCGGCTGACTCCAGTCTGACTGCTTAGCATCGCCACGTTCGACTCGTCGGCAACCTTCGCGTCCCCGGCCGAAGCGACAGCCGCTGGCAGTTTGCGACCGATGATCCGCAGTTCGCCAATCGGCAACGGAATCGGTCGCGAGCGTAGCGCCGCAGGTACGACCCGAGAAACCGCTTTTAGAACCCGGTAGATCAACGGATTGTATTCCGCAAACTGTGTCAACGCATAATCAAAGGTCATCGGCTTGTGCGTCGCACCGACCTCGACCACCGCAAAGCCGTGCTGCTCGAGCAAAGCCGACAAATTGCGGCGATGGAAATAATGCAGGTGTTCTTCAGGAATGTAGAAATACCATCGCCTACCCATCAGACGCCGCACGATCCCGCCCGCATTGGGAACCGTCAAGATCACGTGGCCACCGTCATGCAAACGCTGCCGAATCGCCGCGAGAAACGGATTGGGTGCTCGCACATGCTCGAGGACATCGAAGGCGGTAATAGCGTCAAAGCGTTCGCTTGACGGAATGTCTTCGATCGTTCCCAATTGCAGAGGCAAACCTTGCTCCCGCCCACTCTCGACGGCATGCAGTGACAACTCAACGCCTTCGGCCGCAATCTGCTTATCGGCCAAGGCGGCGACGAAAACTCCGTTGGCACAGCCCACATCGAGCCAACGCCCGGTCATCGCAACGGAACGCTGGACTTCCTTGATTCGTTGCCCCGCGGTCATTCGCTTCATCGCGTGCGCGGCGGTGAATTCCTGGTACATACCGTCTGAAAACGACTGGTCGTAGTACGCTTGCAACGCCTTCAAACTCGGCAGCGGCCACTGCAGTTCAATCTGGCAATGAGGACAGCAAAAGAACTCGCGGCCTTTCTTGACGAACAACTGCCGACCTTTTACCACCCCACAGAGCGGACATTCAAGCTGGGTTTGCTGGCGTTTCAAAACGGTAGCGGCTTTTCAGAAAGACTCCAACGGCTCACCCGCCAACACCAGCGGAGGATCAGTTCGACGATGGTAATCCCTAACACCCCACAAACAACCCCTTCCAACCATCTGTCCTATCGAGCTAGCCGTTTCGCTACGAAACGTTTCTCATGGACCAACTGACCGGCAGCAATTCAACGCGGAACGACGGAACATCCGCAGGGGACTCTTTCGCCGAGAGAACCACATGCGGCGGCCCCTCCCCGAGGCTACCGCGTGGGCAGCTTGTTCATCCCGCTTGGTCCAGCAAGCTGCCCCCCTGATGGGCACGAGCATGCGGGCTGTAGGTGTCAGCCACCTCGGCATTTGGCAAGAGCAAGCGGAGGAAGTGACTGGTGGTGTCAGCCAAGTGGAACTGGCAAACGAACAGTGCCAAGGCGTCTTCACGAATCTGATCGATTTGACGGCTGAGGGCTTGGCAACGCTCGAGCATCGACCGGGCCACGGCTTCGTCAGCGGTCTGCCGCATCAGCAAGGTCAGCGCGTCACGCAACGAATAGGCGGGCCCCGGCGCGTCGGCGCGGTCGAGCAGCGTGCGGCGCTGCTCGAGCAGACGCTCCATGACCGACAAACCTTCCTGCAGCCCTACGGTGGCTTCGTGTAACGATCCGAACGCACCATCACGGGTAAGACTGCGATTGGTCTGTACCGCTGCGTTCAATTCCGCGGCGGTTTCTTCTAACTGATCGAGGTAACTGGCAAGATCGGTCAGCCATTGCGTTGTCATCGGCATTATCCGCTACGTCGAAGGTTAAAGAGTTCGTACATCGGGTCGGCGATCTGGTCCGCAGAAGCTTCGGTGATTTCCTCTACCAAAACTCGATCGAGCTGCTGCTGAAATACTTCTTCGGTTTTGCCGCCGTGAAAGTAAGCCGGTTTCTCCACCGTTTTCCGCATCGACGAAAGCATCTGCCCAAACAATGTCTGTCCCACAAACTGCTTGAACGATTCCTGCAGTTCCTCGCTGCCTTGATTTTGCGACTCAGGCGTTGGCGCGGGTGCCGTGGGCAAGGGCATCGACGAAGCAGCCGCACCAGGGATTGGCGGTGTACGAAAAGATTCGTTGGCGGAGAAGCTGGAGCGGATGTCCATGAGGGGAACAACTCAGTTGACGAAGGCGGGACGGAGATGAAGATGTCAGCGGATCAAAGGGGGCAACCGAACGGCTGGCTTATTGAAAAATAACCTCGCCATACAGATCCCCCTTCAGTTTTAGCGTCTTGATGATGGCGATCAGGTCGGTTGTCGGAACGTCGAGCGCATTGAGCGCATCGGCCAAGTTCTTCAGCTTGGCATTCTCTCGCGGGGGAGCTTGCAGGTCATTGGGCTGCGAGGCATCGATGGGGACAAAACCGCCCCGTCCGACCGCTTCGATCCTCAGCCCACGATGAGAGATCAGCACCGGTGCAATTTCCACATCCTCGCCAATCACCACCACACCATCCCGCTCGTTAATGACGACTCGTGACGAGTTCTTCGGCAGTTGGACCGGAATATTTAAGATCAATGAAATAAACTTGATGGGGTTACTTTCATAGATGGCTGGAATCGGCACCTCGACATGCGATTGTCCGAGAGCTCGAGCCCGCAAGGCGCGCTGCGAGGGATTCGCGGCCGCGCCGGCCGTCCCGATGGTGATCTCGCCCAAGTTGTTGATCTCATCTTCGATCCGCTGCGTCGTATCGAAGTCGGCAAAGTCTTTGTGGATGATTAGCGTGATCTTGCCATCGGAGAAAAAGGAGGTGTTGACGGTGGCTTCCATTTTAGCCCCTCCTTCAATCGTCGCCGTTGTCAACACTTCGTCGGCAGACAACTGCAGCGGTCCTTCAGCCAAGGCGTAGACTTTGTTGTTATCCGACCGCGGTCCGAGCAACGGCGTGATCATCAGATAGCCTCCCTCGAGACTCTTGGCGCTGATCGCGTTGACTCGCAGGTTCAAGCGATCTCCCTGCTGGGCTCCCGTTGGTGGAACCTGAGCCGAGACAAACACGAGGGCAACATTTTTGGCATCTTCCACGTCGGACAAATCCAATTGACCCGCCGCATCCCGGGCCATCTGCCCCCCCATCAACTGCATCGTGCGCGCCACCGCGCGGGCCGTCGGTCCGGCCGAGGGATCGCCGGTACCCTTCAACCCCACAACCAATCCCAAGCCTTGCAATGTGTTTCCTTCCTGCCCCTTCAAACGGCAGATATCTCCCAACAACATCCCGCCGGCTGTCGCGGGGCGGACTGCAAGGCCACTCCACATGCCGATCGCGGTCACAAGGATCAACGGAATACCGAAACAAGAACGGAACATATCGGTCAGACAATCGTGGGTTGGATGGGGGCAGTCACGCCGCAGCGGCAGCGTGACCGAAGGCAAAGCAAAGGCTAGAACGGCTGAAACTCTTCAAACCAGCGTTGGAACCAGCCGCGACGATAGCCGTCACGCAACCGGCCTCGCTCGTCCTTGCGGATTTCGGCATCCAACAAATCTCGACTCAAGATCGTGTTGTCGGGGCCGATATCTTCGGCCCGACACATCCCGATCAGCGATGTTTCGAAGACGTTCTCGTTCACCCAAATACGTTTATTCGCTTCCAGCACAAGGTTGCCATTGGGCCGAATGTCGACGATCTCCGCCGCGATGTTAAATGACAAAGACTCGCGAGATTCAATCGATGCGTCGGCGCGGTACAGCGAATTCAGCGATCCGTTGACACGTGGATCGCCATCCGGCTGCGGTGCCGGTTTCAGACTGCCGCCGGTCAGCCGCAACCAATCTTGAAGGACCGCGTCGTACAGAGAATTCTTACGATTTTCGGCCGACCCTTCGGCTCGCATCCGTGCGATTTCATCGACGCGAATCGTCACGATGTCATGCTTGCTAAAGGTCCGCAAAGGAGGCGGCGGCACAAACGTCCAGCTGGCTTGCGACAAGCCGACATTGGGTTCATACGCGCCGTTCGGTGGATAGTTGCGAGTGTCCGAACCGGTGGACCCAGGGGCTGCCCCAGCGTTTTGCAACGCCGCTGCGGAGCCCATCATCGCAGCGCCGCCGGCGGGCCGGGACATGGCAGGACTTTGGTGAAAGAGACTGCTCTCCTGAGCCACCGCTTGGCTGGCCACACAGAGCCCCATCAAGGTACCGAGTCGCCACGCCGTGCGCAGGGGTCCGCAGAACCGAAGCCCGCGGTAAGAAATCGATTGCATCGTGCTTTACTCCGTACGAGCTTGAGGAGGACGAGTGATGATTTCCACCGCTCCCGAGGACGCAACACGGGCCAGCAGCCGACGTCGTGGTTGTTGCGTTTCGATCTGAATCAAGTCTCCAGCGGCACCATCTTGGACCGCTCGCGCGCTGGTGCGAACGATGATGCTCCCGCCGATCACGCTGACTTCGACCAAGTCGCCGCGCCGCACCAAGGTTGGCGAACCGATATCGTCGGCGCGTAGTGGGCGGCCCTTTGACAGCCCACTTTTGACTTCTTTTCCCACCACGTTTTGCATGTCGATCAATAACCCGTCGGTGGAACGATGTGGCGGCACCGGCTCAAGCTGGAGGTCGGAGGCGGAGACAATGTCGCCACGGCGGAGGACACGAGCGGTGGCGACAACCATCTGCACGCCAGGCGGTTCCGCGTCCTGTTGATGGATTGCCACCGGATGGTTCGGTTTGGCAGCGTTGACCGCAAGCGGCGGCCCCCCTTGATGGTAAACCGCCGGCTGAGGGTTCGCCTGATATACAGCGGGCAGTGCGGTCGTCGGCATGATATTGCCGTGCGATGAACGTTCCGTTGATTCGCCGGACGGGGCGAGTCGATACTCGACCGAAATGGTCGTCGGCCCCACCCAGTGCAAGCGAACGGGCAAAGCCACATGGCGCGCCAACGCCTCGGCAATCCGCTGTCGATCAAGCGACAAGCGGCGACCGTCGGGCGGCACCAAAGCGACCACCATGGCCCCCAACCGCTCCCACTCGGCGGCCGGGATACCGCTGGGCTTGGCCACATCCTTCAAACGCACAATCGAAGATTCGGCAACCACGCTGCCGTTGGCTTGCAGCGTCCAGATCGGTCGCGCCGTTTTCGGTTTTCTTTGCGTAGCAACAGCGGGCGCGGGATGATCCAGCACCGGTTCCAGCAAGCGATTGGCTTGGGCGGCGAGATCGGTCCCGGTGACCAATACCAGCACCGTGGCGAGCAATAGCGAGCACAATAACATGAAGCATTTTCCCAAGGTTCCAAGCCAAACTCAAACCGCAAGCCATGCTGCGGCCTGTCAGCGGAGGCAGGCTAGAAGCGGCGCAGATTCGAAATCGTCTGCATCATTTGATCACCCGCTTGAACCGCTTGGCTGTTTAATTCAAACGCTCGCTGCGTGGTAATCAAGTCAATCAATTCTTGAACCGGCTCGACGTTGCTGGCTTCCAAATTTCCTTGTCGCAGAATCCCGGTTCCTTGTTCGCCAGGGTTCGCCAGCGTGGCAGGTCCCGAAGCATCGGTCGCTTCATACATGTTTTCGCCCACCTTCAGCAAACCGTCTGGATTGACGAATTGCGTGAGCTGTACTTGGCCTAGCTGCGATAACTCGACTTCACCCGGCAACCGCGCCATGACAACGCCATTGGGATTGATCACGATGTTGATGGCGTCGGGAGGAATTTGCACGGGAGGCTCCAGCAAACGTCCTGTCTGAGCCGAGCCGATGACCAGCTGGCCGTTCGCGTTGATGTCCAGGTTGCCAGCCCGGGTGTACATCGTTGACTGCGTACTAGGGTCGGTCACGGGCAAGTATCCGCGGCCTTGAATGGCAACGTCGAGTTCACGCCCGGTTTGCTGCAGCGTCCCTTGCCGCTGATCCGTTTGAGTGCTGGTCACGCGTACGCCCAAGCCTACCTGCGTACCGACGGCGGTCGGATTCTGCGCGGCATCCTGGGCACCGGGGTAAACCTCGGCACGGTACAGCAAATCCTCGAAGTTCGCTCGATCCTTTTTAAAACCCGTGGTGTTGATGTTGGCCAAATTATTGGCAATCACATCGAGCTTCGTTTCCATTGCCTCCATACCAGTGGCAGCGGTGTACAGCGTTTGAACGCTCATCTTGATTCCTTAAGGATTATCGTTGCAACACACGTGAGACCAACTGACCCATCACATGATCTTGGTTTTGAATCATCCGCACGTTGGCCTCATAGGCTCGTGAGGATTCAATCAGTTCCATCATCGCTGTCGTCGGCTGAACGCCCGACTGCTCCAAAAACCCGCTGACTACGGGACGCTGCGTCGCGTCGGCAAGGTCAAAATCGGCTAACGGCTTGAATTGATTGCCGCCGAGGTGCGACAGATCCCCAAGCGATTTGGGGCGGGCGATCATCAGTTCCTGTTGCTGACCGCCTTGCTGAATGCGGCCCCCGTCCAGCATTTGGTAAGGCAAACGCGGATCGATCTGAATCGGACGACCAGCGCGATCCAAAACATCCTGCCCCGCCTGCGTGGTCAGTCGTCCGCTGCTGTCAAACAAAAAATTACCGGCTCGAGTTAAAACCTGTTCCCCATCTTGCTCGACGACAAAAAAGGCCTGTGCATCATTGATGGCAAAATCGGTAGGATTGCCTGTCTTGCGGATCGGACCGACAGCAAAATCGGTTTGAGCAGCCTGGATGGTCACGCCACCACCTTGGTCGTCGACTCCGCCCAAGCCAGGAGGAACATTGCCCTCTTCGATCAACTCTGCGAAGCGTGCCTGCAACACCGCCTGCTGAGGGCGATAGCCAGGAGTTTCCACATTCGCCAAATTGTTGCTCAAAACTTGTAGGCGATGGTTCTGGGCATTGGCACCAGCAGCCGACATGTAGACGCCATAAGGCATCGTAAACCTCGTCAGAAAGCGGACTCCCCCCGTTTTCATCAAACGTTCCCATATCAAGCCTTCACGCGGCAAAGCAATACCAGATGGATACGATCACGACTTTCGCGCCCGCCAAGCTAAACCTGTTTTTGGAACTGCATCGTCGCCGAGAAGACGGCTTTCATGAATTGGAAACGGTGATGCTGGCCATTGACCGCTGCGATCGTATCACCGTCCGTCGCCGGCCGGTCGGTCCGGTTCGAGTCACCTCCCGCTGGAGCCCCTCCAAAGCGGTTTGGCAGGCGCAACTGGGAATCGACGATGATGCGATATTGGAGATTCCCGACGGTCCAGGTAACTTGGCATACCAAGCGGCCGAGTGCCTGCGAACGGCGTTGGGAATTACAGCCGGCTTTGACATCGAGATCGAAAAAAATATCCCCGCGGGAGCCGGTATGGGGGGCGCCAGCAGCGACGCCGCATCGGTCCTCCGCGCCGTCGCCCAACTTGGTGGACAACCGATCGCCGCCCGGCAATTGCAACGGATTGCGGCGGAACTTGGCAGCGATGTGCCGTTCTTCTTGGGGGTCTGCGACGACGAGGCGTCACCCGAACATGCCTCTGCCGAGCATGCTTCCTGCAAACTTGCCGAGCAATCGTGTGCTGCCCTAGCGACAGGCCGCGGTGAGCAACTGCACAGCGTGCGGTGCACAGGCGATGTGCGATTTGTGGTCGCCTTCCCTCCACACCCGCTCTCGACCGGCAAAGTCTACTCAGTCTGCCAGGTCCCCGAGCAACCCGTTTCTCCCGCAGCCCTATTGAAATGCCTAGCTAACGGGGATCTCTCGGCGCTGCCACAGCATCTATTCAACCGCTTAGCTACAGCGGCGAGCCAACTTTCACCATGGGTCGATCGCCTCTTGGAGACGATGCGGCGGACAGGCCTGCAAGGTTGTCAATTAACGGGCAGCGGAGCAGCATGCTTCGGAATCGCAACTTCCGCGTCCCATGCTGAGACCTGTGTCGCCGATCTGAAGCGTGCCGGCTTTGGGGTTTCTTTTGCTGCTTCCCCATTGCCGGTGCCAACTCCGTTACAGTAGAGGCATCGGCTTACAGACGTGCAACCGGTTAGGGAGGGTCGGACGGTGGAGATTACCGAAGTTCGCATCAAGTTGATGGAAGACTCGGAAGATCGCTTAAGAGCGTTCTGTTCGATCACTTTCGATCATTGTTTCGTGGTCCGCGATCTTAAAATCATCGACGGTTCCAACGGTCCGTTCGTGGCGATGCCAAGCCGCAAGCTGACCAGTCACTGCCATCGCTGTGGTTACAAGAACCATCTTCGCGCCTCGTACTGCAACCAGTGCGGCGCGAAGTTTCGCCGTGAGCAGAACAGCGAGTTTGACTCGCCTCAAAAACTCTACGCCGACGTGGCTCACCCGATTAACAGCGACTGCCGAGAGCGCATTCAGCAAGCGGTAATCGAAGAGTTTCACGCGGAGCTGAGCCGGTCGGGTCAGCCCGGTTATCGCTCGCGATACGATGATGAGTTTGAAGAAGGCTTGCAAACCGAACCGGACACGTCCAAAGAGAACGGCCGGTCGGCCGCAACGGACCAGCCCGCTGCGGCACGTGATGGCGAACTGCCGCGCCAACGGACGGCACGTCGCCCGCCACCCAAGCCGCACTTTAACCAACGTCGCAACGACGCCAATTCGTCATCTGCGCGTGACGATGACAACGACCCTCGAGACAACTTTGGTGCTGGCATTTTATAGTCGTGTCCCTTGTGGTCATCTGCAGGGAACGGATTTGGCGAAAACCAGGGGTAGGTTACGGGTTCAGTCGGGAAACGACGGAAGTGTCGGGTCATGTGGCACATACGGCCACGGAATCGAAAACCATCCGCCGTCGCTTCGCGACTCTCCACCGGATCTTGTTTTGGTGCCTCAGACAGTCGTCCGAGCGCAGTACCTGCCATGGCTTCGCCATTCAAACCGAAGGAAGCCGCACAAACCTGAACCTACCAATCGGGGACACTACCAATCGGGGACACGAACCTTTTGGGAACCTACCAATAGTACCAATAGTACCAATAGTACCAATAGTACCAATAGCACCAATAGCACCAATAGTACCAATAGCACCAATAGTACCAATCGGGGACACGAACCTTTTAGTACCAATCGGGGACACGAACCTTTTAGTACCAGTACCAATAGTACCAGTACCAGTCGGGGACACGAACCT
>Ga0102938_10000084_pt1 | contig 54624 bp, 53 predicted proteins | sample SalPonR2_B_D2_MG_FD_84516 | JGI IMG/M metagenome (GOLD analysis project Ga0102938, IMG submission 84516) | Salt pond soil microbial communities from South San Francisco under conditions of wetland restoration - Salt Pond MetaG R2_B_D2_MG | ecosystem: Environmental > Aquatic > Marine >...
GATCCGATTCAGCTCGCGCTCGCTCATGATCACCAGTCCCACAGACACACTCCAATCCTGCTTGCCCAACAGGGAAGTGTGACACTTCTACTTTGCAGATGTGGGACATTCTAACTTTGCGCGTACAAAATTAAGGCGCGTAATGAAGTTTATGTAATTTAGTTTTGCGATCCGCCGGAAATCCGAGAGTCCGTCTTATGTATTTTGCCCGATTTTGTGTTGGAATAGTCTGCCTCGGTGGCAGTGACCAATGCTCCTGGTAAGATGAATCTGCCCGTAGAGTTAAAAACGGACTGATCCCCGTGGGTCGTCATCACGTCGATCCGTCCGCCGCGATGAGAAGTTTCAGATACCGCTTGCTTGCTGCGGGTGAGCGTGACCCTTATAATCAGCGCCATGGATAATGACGGCACCGAACCAGACCACGCACGAAGCCTTGAGGGGTTGATCGACAAGGCCGACATCTCGGGTGTCATCCACTCCTATTGCTATCATTTCGATCGGGCAGAGGACGACTCCGTATTGGCCCTCTTCACCGACGATGCCGTTGTCGATTACGGACCGGATGTTCCTACGTTGACGGGCCGAGCCGAAATCCATGAAATGGTGTCGCGCGGCTTGGCCGATTTTTTTGCGGCAACCAGTCATCATGTATCCAACATAATGGTTCATTTCGAGGCACCGGATCAGGCGACAAGCATCTGCTATCTATATGCGTGGCACAGGTATCAGGATGGCCGGCCGAATAGCGAATTATGGGGACAGTACCATCACGCGTTCCGTCGCGTCGGTGACGGATGGAAGATTTCCAGTCTCATTCTGCGTGCAGCAGGCTCAGATCTCTTTCACCGGGACAAGATGCACCCTATCGGACGTCGTTAAGGGCAAACGTAAGCCAGGCCTGCGTCACATCGGAAAAACGAAACTTACTAATTTCGCGACCGTGCGCAGGACAATAGAGAAGGGCGGCCGTTCGGGCCGCCCGTCCAGTTCTCGGGTATGGACACCGATCAATTACCGGCAATGAACGCTTCGAACCGGTCCTTGAATTCCGCCGCTTCGGGTTGGTCTGTCAGGATGATGTCCCAGCTTTTCTTGGCCGACTCCATGAACGGGGCAAGATCAGGCTCGAGTATTTCGACCCCGGCTTCCGCAGCGGTCTTCAGACCCTCATCGGCAAGACTGTCATGCGCGTCGATGCCGACTGCTATGGCGTCGGTTGCGGCGGTCTGAATCAACTCCTGGATATCTGCAGGTAGACCGTCCCACCATGTCTTGGACAGCACCATGACGGTGGTCGATTGGTGCGCTTTGGTCATTGTGTAAGTATTGACCGTTTCGTAGAACCCGTCAGCGACGATGGCATCCGGCGAGATCTCGAGAGCATCCACGACATTGTTCTGGATTGCCATGAACAACTCGCCGTAAGACATCGGTGTCGGCTGGGTGCCCATGGCCTTGTAGGCCTCGACGAACCCCGGCGTGGGAAGAACGCGGATCTTCAGACCCTGCATGTCCTCGATGGATTCCACCCGTGCAGGAGCCTTACTGGCTACCGACCTTTCATAGATCGACCCGAAGCCCAGACCGTACATTCCGTACTCGCCCAGGAGATCAAGCATTTCGCGACCCATGTCGCTTTGCAGAACTTCGTAGGCCTGCTGCTTGTCTTCGAAAAGATAAGGCAGGGACAGCACGCGATATGCCGGCACCACGGTTTCAAGTGTGGAACCACCAACAAAGCCGCCGGTGAGAATTCCGGTCCGCATCGACTGGATGGCGCGGGTTTCGTTGCCGGCCTGAGCGCAGCACTGGACCTCAACAGCGATCTGGCCCGCGGAGCGTTCCTCGACAAGCGATTTGAATTCGTTAAGCGTCACTTGGTATGGACTTTGATCGCTCAACACATGGGCCATGGTCATTGTGTAGTCCTGAGCCTGAGCGGCACCGGCCCCCACGAGCATCGCTGCGGCGAGGCCAAACGCGGTATGTCTGATAGTCATGTCAGTAATCTCCCTGTCGTTCTGATTAACGGAGCAAGGCGAGCGAAATGCCCGGGACGTAGGTGATGATCATCAGGTTGCCGAAGAGGACCATCAGGAACACCGCAAGCGGACGCATCAGTTGCTCCATACTGATGCGAGCGATCCCACAAGCGATGAAAAGATTGACTCCGACCGGAGGCGTTACCATGCCGACAGCGAGGTTCACGATCATAATCATTCCGAAATGAATCGGGTCGATCCCATAGCTCACGGCAATGGGAGACAGGATCGGACCGAGAATGACGATAGCAGCGAAGGTTTCCATGAACATCCCCACGACAAGCAGGAACACGTTCACCAGAAGCAGGAAATACAGTGGGTTTTCCGTCACGGTCGTCAACAGCATTCCAAGCTGCTGCGGCGCGCGCAAAAGATGCAGCGCAAAAGCGAACATCGCGGCGAAAGCGACAATGATCATCACCACCGACGAGGTGATGGCCGCACTTGCGAAAATGCGCGGGAGGTCCTTGAGCGATATCTCGCGGTAGACCCCGACGCTCAGGAACAGCGCATAAAAGACCGCCACAACCGCCGCCTCGGTCGCAGTGAAGATACCCCCGAAAATACCACCCAAGATGATGATGGGCATGAAGAGTGACAAGGACGCCTGCCAGAACGCGGCGGACACCTCGCGCAGCCATGGACCTGCTTGAAACGGCTGCCGCTCGCCATAGCCCATGATCCAAGAGACCAGGATGGCCGTTGTCATCAACGAGGTCCCTATCATCAGCCCCGGCAGAAAACCTGCAATGAACAGGTCAGTGATCGAAATCCCCGTGATGACCCCGTAGATTACCATCGCCACGGAAGGTGGGATGATGACACCCAACTCTCCCGACGCGGCCGTCGTCGCGGCACTGAATGGGCGCGGGTATTTCTGCTTTTCCATCTCGGGTATCAGCATCGACCCGATGGCAGCTGCCGTAGCTGCGGATGATCCGGAGATGGTGGCGAACAACATGGAGGTCATCACGACTGCGGCTGCCAATCCGCCGCGAACCCAACTGACCAACGCCTTGGCCAGATTGACAAGCCGCTTGGCGATGCCGCCGTGCTGCATCAGGCGACCCGCCAGTACGTATAGCGGCAAGGCCATGAGCGCAAAGCTGTCCAAGGCTTCGAAGATGACCTGAGGAATGGCAATGAACGGAATATTCTTGTCGATCAGCGTGGGAACAGCGGCCAGACCAAGCGACATGGCGATGGGCACGCTTGCGACAAACAGGACCAGAAGTGAAGCAACAAGAAGGATCACGTCAATCCTCCGGCGCGAAATCCGAGGCAAATCGGATATCGCGGCCTTCGATCAATGTTTCTGCGATCAGCGCCAATGAATTGAGAATCATCAGAACCATGCTGACCGGCATGGCCCAGTAGACCTTGTCTTTCGTGATGCCGAGAACCGGGCTGGTCTCTGATTTGCCGAGTTCAATGAAATCAACACCCGTTAAGAACAAAAGTCCGAAAAATGAGATGCACAGGATCATTACGGCAAAGCGTATCGGCACGCCCGTATGCGCGGGCAATTTGCGGACACCGAATTCAAGCGCGATCATTCGCGCGTGCCGCACACCCACGGCAGCCCCTAGGAATACCATCCAGATCAAGGTGTAGCGCGCCAGCTCCTCGGTCCAGGGTGCGGAAATGTTCACATTCAAGGCTGTAAGGACAAAGCGGACCAACACTTGAATCAAGACGGCCAAGGAAACAATGCAAAGCAATGCGGCGACAAGAGCCGTCACCACTACATTGATCTTGTCCATAATGGTCACGTAAATCCGCACCGGCTCTATCCCAACCGCAAGTTTTTCTGTGTCAGCGGCGAGGCGCCTTCGTGTACATCGACAAGCTTACGCATGTCGAAAATGTTCGCAAGACAAATTTTTGTTCGCTATGCGCACAATGCGAATTTTTTGAATTTCCGGCTCGGCCAAATCCAATTTCGTCAAGAGAATTCTCCGGTATTCCTGCTCAGATCCGCCGTTCAGGCGCCGATGCAGGCCAGTCGTCAGAGGGCGTTGCGCTTCAGTCTGCGACCAGCTTTTCCGCGAAATGACAAGCGGAGCGGGACTCGCCGACGGACCGCAGGACCGGGCGCTCGGACCTGCAGCGGTCTTGCGCGAGCGGGCAACGTGGGTGATAGGCACAGCCCTTGGGAGGGTTGATCGGATCGGGGATCTCACCGGTGGGCGGTTCGGTCTCCCGCCCGAACCCATCCAGCTTTGGTGCAGCTTCCAGAAGCATCTTTGTGTAGGGATGGCGCGGAGTGGTGAAAAGCGCATCCGGTGCCGCCTCTTCGACCAGACGACCAAGGTAAAGCACACCGATCCGATCCGCCATGTGACGCACGACGGTCAGATCGTGGCTGATGAACAGGAACGTCAGTCCAAGGTCTGTCTTGAGGTCGGACATCAGGTTCAGAACCTGCGCCTGAACGCTCACATCAAGGGCCGATGTCGGCTCGTCGCATACGATGAAGCGCGGGTTAGACGACAGGGCGCGTGCAATGCAAAGGCGTTGCCGTTGCCCACCCGAGAATTCGTGCGGATACTTGTCGGCATCTTCTGCGGACAACCCGACCTGTTCCAGCAAGCGTTCTGCAAGACCGGTCGTGTCACCACCCCGGGCGGCCACAGGTTCGGTGATGATGTTTCGCACGCGCCAACGGGGGTTGAGACTTGCATAAGGATCCTGAAACACCATCTGGATTCGCTCACGCGCCGCATCCATGGCCTTGGCGGATGTCTCGCGGGACAGGTCGACGCCCCCGATGGTGACTGACCCGTCGGTTGGGGTCAGCAATCCCACCATCATCTTGCCGATCGTGGATTTGCCCGATCCGCTTTCACCGACCAGTGCATAGGTCTCTTTAGCGGGAATATCGAAAGACACGTCCGACACGGCGGTGAGAATGCTCTTGGGCAAACGCTCCACCACGCGGTTCAGCCACGGTTTGGACACGTCGAACCTGCGCGTAAGATTGCGCACGGACACCATGGCAGGTTTGGTCGACATCAGGCGATATCCTTGGCTGTTTCTGTGGCACCGACCGGAAACCAGCATGCAGCCCGACCCTCGTCTGCTGCCAGTGTCGGGCCAAGGTCGCGACGGCAGGCCGTCTGCGCCCGATTGCAGCGCGGGTGAAAGGCGCATCCTTGGGGCAGCGCCCCTAGACGGGGCATGTTGCCAGGAATTTGACGCAAGCGGGTCTGGCCGAGTGACGCCAACGGGGCCGACCCCATCAGCCCCTCGGTATAGGGATGGCGCGGACGGGTCAGCACCTCGCGCACTGGACCCAGCTCGGCGGTGCGGCCGGCATACATGACGGCAACCTTGTCAGCGGTTTCGGCGATTACGCCCATATCATGGGTGACCAGCATCACCGCAGTGCCGCGGTCCCGGCACAGTCGCCGCAGGAGCGTGATGATCTGGGCTTGCACGCTGACATCAAGGGCGGTTGTCGGTTCGTCCGCAATCACCAGCGATGGCTCGGCACAGAGCGCCAGCGCGATGACAACCCGCTGGCGCATCCCGCCGGAAAACGCGTGCGGGTAACTGTCGATGCGTTCACGCGCACCGGGAATACCTACTTCCTCAAGCGCTTTCACAGCGCGCTCGCGCGCCTCGGATTGCGAGATCGGAAGGTGTTCGCGCATGGTTTCGATTAACTGTTCGCCCACGGTCAACAGCGGATTGAGGCTGGTCAACGGATCCTGAAACACCATGCCGATGCCGGTGCCTCGAATCTTGCGCATGTCTGATGGCGACAGGGTGTCGATGCGTCGCCCGTTCAGATACACCTCACCCGATACGATCTGAGCGGGACGGTCCAGAAGCCCGATCACCGCGTTGCCGGTCATGGATTTGCCCGCACCGGATTCCCCGACAACGCCAAGGATCTCTCCCCGTGCGATGTCAAAGCTGACATTGTCGACAGGGCGCAGAACAGCGTGACGGGTCTGGATCTCGACCACCAAGTTGCGGACGGACAGAACGGGTGTGTCGGTCATTTCAGCCTCGGGTTCAACGCATCACGCAGCCAGTCGCCCAGCAGGTTCACGCTGAGCGCCAACATCAGAAGGGTGACAGCGGGAAAGAACAGGATCCACCACTCCCCGGAGAACAGGAATCCCTGCCCAATGCGGATCAGCGTGCCAAGGCTGGGCTGTGTCGGGGGCGCACCGACGCCCAGAAAGGACAGTGTCGCTTCAGCGATGATGGCCAGTGCAAGCGATATTGTGGCGATTACAAGAACCGGCGACATTACGTTGGGCAGGATATGCCTCAGCATGATCGCACCCTTGCTACGGCCGATCAGGCGCGCGGCCTGCACATATTCCTTGTTCTTCTCGACCAGAGTGGCCCCACGCACGACGCGGGCGAACTGAACCCAGTCCGACAGGCCGATCGCGATGATCAGCACCCAGATTGCCATCTGGTCACGGTATTCCACCGGCGTGATGCCCTTGGCGATGCCAAAGATCAACATGGCGACCAGGATGGCGGGAAAGGTCAGCTGAACATCGGCGGCACGCATGATGATGGTTTCGGTCCAGCCACCAAGGTAGCCCGCCAGCAAGCCCAGAGTGACCCCCAACAGCATGGCGAACAGGACGGCAGCAAAGCCCACGAACAGCGAGATGCGCATGCCGAAAAGGATAGTCGAGAACACATCGCGGCCCTGATCGTCGGTGCCCAGCCAGAACACCTCGCCACTGAACATGTTGGGTTCCATCGGCGGGGTGAACCCGTTCATCAGATTGAGAGAGCCCGGATCGAACGGATCGTACGGCGCCACCAGCGGCGCAAAGACCGCGCCCAGAACCAGTGTCATCAGGACGAGGAAAGACACGATCGCAACCGGAGAGCGGCGGAATTTCCAAGCGAAATCCGACTGCCATGCCGATGTGAACCGTGACATGCGCGCTCGGGTAGCGGCAGGGGGTGGCGTGGTTTCGACCATGCTAGTGTCCCTTCGTGCCATCGACGCGCAGACGCGGGTCAATGGCGAAATAAAGCAGATCGACGATCAGATTGATGCCGACGAACATGACCGAAATCAGCATCAGATAAGCCGCCATTACCGGGATATCGACGAACTGGATCGCGTTGATGAACAAAAGGCCGACACCCGGCCACTGAAACACGGTTTCGGTGATGATCGCAAAAGCGATGATCGAGCCTAGTTGCAGGCCGGTAACAGTGATCACCGGCACCAGCGTATTCTTTAGTGCATGGCGGAAGTTGACCGACTTTTCACGCAATCCCCGCGCCCGGGCAAAGCGGATGTAATCCTGCCGCAGCACCTCGAGCATCTCGGATCGTACCAGACGCATGATCAACGTCATCTGGTATAGCCCCAATGTGATCGAGGGCAGGATAAGCGCCTTGAGCCCGCTTTGCGTCAGAAACCCGGTGGTCCACCACCCAAGGTCCACGGTGTCGCCGCGCCCGAAACTGGGCAGCATGTCCAACTCGACCGAAAACACCCAGATCAGCAGAATGCCGATCAGGAAGGTGGGTAACGAAACACCGACAAGTGAAAGTGTCATGATGACGTTCGACCCAATGCCATTGCGTCGGATCGCGGTGAAAACGCCGAACCCGATACCGAACAGCATCGCAAAGACACCCGACACAAAGGCCAGTTCCAGCGTCGCAGGAAGGCGTTCTGCGATGATCTGCGACACCTCGCGGCCCTGGCGGTAGGACAGACCGAAATTGCCTTGGAAAGCGTTGCCAAGGAACGTCCAGTACTGAACCACAATGGGCTGATCGAGACCCATTTGTTCGCGCAGCCGGTCGACATCTGCTTGCGTGCGTTCCTGTCCCAGCATGTTCTCGACCGGATCGCCGACAAAGCTGAACATCGCGAAGGCCACCAGCCCCACGATCAGCAATACCAGAACGGATTGGAAAACGCGCCTGAGAATGAAGGCAATCATGCGGCTCAGCTTTCAAAGAAGTCGTCAGAGTGCGCAGACAGGTGCCTGTCTGTACTTCGCCCGTCAAGGGGTGGGGGACGGCACGTCACCGTGCCCTCCCCGGGATCGCATCAGTCGACGGTGAAGTACTTCACCTTTACCTGATCGTCGGAATCCATTGCCGCACCGACTTTTCCATCCATCGCCCAGTTCAGAACCTGGTGGTGGATCGGCAGGTAAACCACGTCATCCTTCACGATCTGCCACATCTCCGCGACCATCGCGTCGCGCTTTTCAAGATCGACTTCCTGCGCGATCGCCTGGGTCATCTCGTCGATCTTGGCGTTGGAATAGCGCGTGCCGTTCCAAGTGCCGAAGAGTTCGCCCTTGGTGTGGTACAAGAAGTTAAAGATGTATTCGGAATCGTAGGACGGGATTCCCCAGCCCAGCATGTAGAAATCCGACTCAAGCCCGTTGACCAGCGGGAAATGCTGCGCCTTGGGAAGCGCCTCGAGATTCACCGTGACACCGATCTGCGCCAGCATCCCGACAGTGGCCTGGCAGATCGCCTCATCGTTGATGTAGCGGTCGTTCGGGCAGTTCAGCGTGATTGAGAAGCCGTCACCGTAACCTGCCTCTTCCATCAGCGCCTTGGCTGCGGCGACATCCCATTCCGGGTAGGAATCCAGTTCTTCCGTCCAACCCTGAACGAAGGGCGGGGCAATCATCCCAGCCGGCTGCGACTGGCCACGCATCACGACCTGCTGAATCGCTTCGCGATTGATCGCCATGTTCATCGCCTGCCGAACCTTGACGTCGGTCAGGGGGTTCTTGCCATCGACATTTCCGCCCAGCAGTTCGTCGCTGAGGTTCAGACCGAAAAAGATCACGCGGTTCTGCGGTGCGGTCAGCACCTTCTTCCCGTCAGTGGTCTTGATCCGTTCCAGATCCTGCACCGGCACGTCCTGAATGAAATCCACCTCACCCGAAAGAAGAGCCGCCATGCGGGTTGCCTGGTTCTGAATCGGGGTGAATTTGATATCGGTGAACTCCATCGGGAATTCATCCTTGCCCCAATAGTCCTCGTTGATCGTCATCACCGTCTTGACGTCGTTTTCGCGGCTGACGAGCTTGTAGGGTCCGGTGCCGTTCACGTTTTGCGAGGCAAAGGTTTCCTCGCCACCCTCGACATCTTGGACGTCGACGACATTGTTCACCTCGGCCCAGCCCTTGTCGATGACGAAGATGTTGGGCAGCGTCGCGGGAAGAATAGGGTTCGGACCGTTCGTGATGATGTTCACTTCGTAGTCGTTCACCGCTTCGACGGAGGCGACGGACGAGATGATGCCCTTCATGTCGCTTTCTTCAGAGAGCGCCCGCTCGAAGGAAAATACGACGTCCTCGGCGGTGAAATCCGCACCATCGTGGAATGTCACACCTTCGCGCAGCTTGAAATTCCAGACTTCCGGATTGTCGGGGCTGACCGACCATTCGGTTGCGAGCGCGGCTTGCAGATTACCGTCCGGTGCGCGCAGGATCAGCGGTTCCATCATCTGGTGCATCACCGCGATCGTCACACCTTCGTTCTGGGCATGCGGGTCCAGGGTCAGCGCATCCCCCGCGCGTGCCCATTTCAGCGTTTCGGCGCTGGCCGACGCGCCAAGAACCAGCGACATGGCCGTCGCCATCAACATCGTCTTTTTCATTGCGGAATACTCCCGGTTGGTTTGATTTTTTTGCCTACGGCTGCCGCAGGGTGAACTTTTGTGCGGCTGATAAAACGAAAAGCCGCCAGCCCATGCAAGTGTTACCCGCTTGACACGTGGCGTCAACGCGCGACGTGCAGCGTTCTTTCAAGCGATGACAGGATCTCCGGCCCGTCCCGCCGAAGGATCACGATCTCTTCGAGCCGGATGCCGAACCTGCCCGGAATGTAGATCCCGGGTTCGATCGAAAAGACCATGTTTTCGCGCAACTCCGTCTGGGAGGATGAGGTCAGATAGGGTGGTTCGTGTACCTCGAGACCCAAACCATGCCCGGTGCGATGAACAAAGCAGTCGCCATATCCGGCATCGGTGATCACTTCTCTAGCGGCATCATCGACAACATGTGCTGCCACCCCCGGACGCGCCGCCTCCATTGCCGCCAAAAGCGCGGCTTCGACAATGGCATGTACCTCTTCGTAGCCGTCCGGAGCATGACCGACTGCGGCCATCCTCGTCATGTCGCTCGGGTAGCCACCATATCCCGCGCCGATGTCGAAAACGATGCTGTCGCCTTCCTGGATCACGCGGTCACCGGTGGAATGGTGCGGGAATGCGCCATTGGGACCGCTGGCGCACAGTGCAAAGGCCACATCCGCACCCTGCTCGGCAAAGCTGTCGCGGATGGCAGAGGCCACCTGTTTCTCGGTCAGCCCCGGCTTCAATGCGGCAAACCCCGCTTGCATCGCTTTATCGTTGACCAGCGCAGACGCTTTGAGCGCTTCGTACTCGTCCGCATCCTTGATCATGCGCAATTTGCCAACGAGTTCCGATGCCAAGACGCGCTTTGCATCCGGCAGGACGTTGAGAAGCTCCAGCGAGAAATCGGTCCGCATGGTTTCGTCCAGGCAGATCGTCGTGACATCGCCGAATTTCCTGACAACCGCGGCCAGAACGGCCGACGGCCCATCTTCGTCACGCCAGGTTCGAAGAGGCAAACCGGCATTGGTCCCCGCCTGTTCGGCATTGACGGAGGGCACCACGAAAACGGCCTCTTGCTGACCGATCAGAGCCAAAGTCAGCCGCTCGTCCGGGTGAGGATGCCAATCGAGTGCCCATTGCATATGCGCCGCCGGGCCAAGCGCCACGAGGTCGATGCCCTGCGCAGACATTTCAGAGCGGATCGCGTCAAGTTTCCGGTTCAGTTCTGTCATTCGTCACATCCTTTGTTGCGTAGGCTCAGGGCACGCGCGGTTCGGCATCAGGTCTCAGCGGGCTTTCATAAGGTTCTTTGGCAAGCCGTGCCTTGAAATCCGCCTTGGCCTCGGCAAGGTGGCGGGGATCCGTCAAAAGATCCACAGCCGTCCCGGCGATAGCTTTCGACACCTGCACCATTGCCTTGTGCGCAGCGTCGCTTTTTCCCTGCGCCACAACCTGCCATGTGTGCAAAGGCGTCCCGATGGCCATGGTGCCACCACTTACCTGAGCGAACGGCACGGTCCAGCTGATGTCACCAAGATCCGTGGAGCCCAGCATGGGCACGCCTCGTGTCTCGTAGGGCACGACGAAATCGCAAAGCGGGGCATCTATCCGCTCCAGCCCTGCCGCTTGGTAGGTGGCGTCGATGTCCGCATCAGACAACGTGCCCTGGATTTGACGCGCAAAGGCGCGGTCCTCGTCGGAAAACTGCGCCGAGCCCACGCGCTCGAAGTGCTTTTGCATCAGCTTGTAAAGCGGCGGGTTGTCCAACATCTCAGACATGGCTGAAATGAAGTGCGATCGCATCGTCGTTCCGGACATCAGCGCTGCACCTTCTGCGACCTTTGTCACGCGTTCCAGCACCGACTGCATGTCTTTGCGCTTCAGCGACCGAACGGAATACCGCACGGTTGCGCGTTCCTGCACCACATTGGGCGCCTGGCCACCGGAATCGAGAACGGCATAGTGAATCCGGGCATCCTGCGGAACGTGTTCGCGCAGATAGTTCACGCCGACACTCATCAATTCGACGGCATCGAGTGCGCTGCGGCCCAGATGCGGCGACACGGCGGCATGGGATGTCCGTCCCTGGAAGTGAAAGTCGATCATCGCGACTGCCAGGGTCAGGGGCGGAATGATGCCGTTAAAGCTCATCGGGTGCCAAGACAGCGCGGCATCGACATCGTCGAACACCCCTTCGCGCACCATGAAGGTTTTGGCCGCCCCACCCTCTTCTGCCGGACAACCGTAATACCGCACGGTTCCAGGCAGATTGTTGGCCGCCAGGAAATCCTTGACCGCAGTTGCGGCCATCATTGCGCCCGCCCCCAGAAGGTTGTGCCCGCAGCCATGCCCGCTGCCACCCTCTTCGACCGGATCAAATTCCACAGATCCGGCAATCTGGCTCAGGCCCGGCAAGGCGTCGTACTCACCAAGAATCGCGATCACGGGACCACCCTGACCCGCCTCTCCCATGACTGCTGTGTCTATTCCGGCCAGCCCCGTTTCGACACGGAAGCCCTCGGCTTCCAAGAGCGCGCGATGCGCCTCGGCCGAGCGGTGTTCCTTGTAGAGAAGCTCGGGCGTTTCCCAAACGCTGTCAGCCAATTCGATGAACCGCGTCTTCTTGGTTTCGATCATGTCCCAAAGGGGGTCGTCATTCCGCATGGAAGCCTTCCTAAATCGCCGGCCAGGCGAAAGCAGTTTCACTGAGCGAACAGTTGTTCACAAAACGCACTGTTGTCAACCGATTGCCAGTTCCGCGACCAGCTCTGCTGTGGTGACCTGGCGACAATAGCCACGGATCGCCTGCAACGAGGCCACCTGACGCTCTGGCGTATAGGTGGCACAGGCGTCGGCGACCAATGTCACGAGATACCCCAAGTCACAGGCATCGCGCACCGCGCTTTCGACGCATTGATCGGTCAGGACGCCCGAGATCACAAGCTGGGCAACACCAAGATTGCGCAACACGTAGTCGATATGCGTCGACACGAACACAGATGAGGATGACTTGGGCAGAACGATCTCGTCACCCTGCGGCGCAATGCCGTCGATCAACTTGGCGTCGAACGACCCTTTCGGCACGTTGAAGCCGGTAATCTTGTAATCCAGGCTGCGGTCGCGCCCATCCAGCGTCAGGCTTTCAATGGTCGTATACATCACTTCCATCCCTGCCTGCCGCCCGGCGCGTTGCAAGGCCTGCATGTTGGGCAGAATCTCGCGGTTGAAGCGCGCGATGAAGGGCAGATATGTGTCCCTGCGGTCGTTTTCGCTGGCTTGACGAACCTCGCTCCCCTCGGGATGCAGGCAAAAGTTCTGAACGTCGATGAACAGCAGCGCGGCGCGATCCGGTTGCACGGCGATGTCACGGCTGGTGGTCGACAGAAAGGGCGCAGTCATCGGGTAAACTCCTTCAATGCAGTGGCGAGTGCAGTGCAGATCCGCGCGACGCCAGATGCATCGGCAATCAGGTCATTGCGGATCTCGACCAACGCGTGTGGAACGCCGTTGGCTTCGGCATGAACCGGGATGGTATAATCCGACGCGTCGTCGATATCATAGGGCGTATTCGCGTCGACCGGCCCATCCACAAGTTCGGGCAGGCGCTGCATCAGGTGTCGGAAGAGTGGGTTGTCATCGCGCGCCAGGATCCCTATCTCGACGCGCCGTGGCGCCGCGTCACCCCGACGATGCGGGGTAAAGCTGTGCACACTGACCAGCGCCGACCGCCCCGGAACCATCGCGGCCAGTGTAGCGTGAAACGGTTGGTGGATCTCGTCCCAGCGCGCGGTCACATCCGGATCCGTCAGCCCCGCGTTGCCGGGAACAGTCCGCGTATCCGAGCGGTCCGGCACCAGGTCCGGGGCGTTTCGCGGACGATTGCAATCAATGACCAGCCGAGAGTACCGCTGTGCCACATAGGTCGCCCCGAGCTTTTCTGAAAGCGCCTGGGTCACCTCCAACGCACCGGGATCCCATCCGATATGGTCGAACAGGTCTTCCCGCGCCAATCCAAGATTTCCCAGCTGCCGAGGGATCGTGGTTCCGGCGTGTTCGCAACTCAACAACATGCCTGCACCGTCTGGACCACCTCCACGAAGAATCGGATCCGGGTCGGTTGAGTGCAGAAGCATGATGTCCCTCCCTTGCAATGCGTGAACAGATGTTCACAATCAGGGCAGATCGACAAGACGCCATTTTCATTGGAGAACTCAATGTCCGAACCCCTTGTGATGGCCTGCTTGAGCGATGTTGCAGGACTGGTGCGCGGCAAAGGCTTCGCCTTGGCAGATCTGGACAAACGATGCCGGTCAGGCATCGGCTGGACACCAACCAATGTGCAGATCACCTGCTTTGATGGGATTGCACCGTCACCTTTCGGATCCGAAGGCGACGTGATCCTCTGGCCGGACGCGGACGCCTTGTTCGAAGCCGACATCCCCGGCGCGCCAACATTGCGGATGGTCCTTGGGGATGTGACCGACCGAACTGGCGCTGCTTGGACGTGCTGCCTGCGCTCTCACCTGCGCGCGGCCATCGAGCGCCTGGAAGCGGCAAGCGGGCTCGAAGCGCGGATCGCGTTCGAGCATGAGTTCATGTTGATCGGGCAGGGCGCCGGACCGGCCTTTTCGCTCTCGGGGTTTTACGGCGTCCAGGACTTCTCTCAGGCACTGATCGCCGCCTTGAAAAACGCCGGAATGGAGCCGGATAGTCTCCTGCGGGAATACGGGCCATCGCAGTTCGAAGTCACGCTTGCCCCCAAACCTGCGCTTCGGGCCGCGGATGAGGCCATAGCGCTGCGGGAAATAACCCGGGCCGTCGCAATTTCCTTTGGATACCGGGCAAGCTTTGCACCAATTCTGGATGCCGACAGCGTGGGCAACGGGGTGCATGTTCACCTGAGCCTTTGGGATCGGCAGGGACAACCCCGAATGTTTGATCCCGACGGTATCGCCGGTTTGTCGCAGGAAGCTGGCGCGGCGGCCGCGGGAATTCTGCGGCACATGCCGGATTTCGCGGCACTGTCCGCACCCTCTGCGGTCAGCTTCATCAGGTTGCAACCGCATCGCTGGAGCGCGGCATTCGCCAATCTGGCGATCCAGGACCGTGAAGCGGGATTGCGGATTTGCCCGGTCAACACAACTGATCCGGACCGCGTGGCACAGCAATATCACTACGAATATCGGGCTGCGGATGCCGCTGCCTCCCCCTGGCTTTTACTCGCAAGCTTGCTCCATGCAGCGGCCTCGGGCGTCGAAGAAAGCCTGACATGTCCAAGCCCAAGTTCCGGCGATCTTTCCCTGCTCTCCGAGGACGAGCTTGCAGCGACAGGAATATCCCCCCTGCCCCGCACCCCCGAAGCCGCGCTGGAGCGCCTCGAGTCGTCCCAGGTGCTGTCAGGCTGGTTTCCCGATGGGTTCATCCAGATCTATATCGACCACAAGCGGCATGAGTTTGCGGCATCGCAGGTTCAGAGCCCGGAAGAAGCGATGCAAAGCTACGCATCGATTTACTGATGCGCGGCGTGTCGGGTGAATCACTTGATCTTGCACGCTCTGCGGTCAATAGTTCGGCATACGAACAAGGAGGACGAAAATGACTGCTTCCAGATTGCTTCACCAGATGGCCGCCTCGAACCCGTTGCGATCCGGCCCCAATCGACGCCATGTGCTGGGCGGGTTGGCCGCCAGCGTTGCCGCTTCTGCCGGCCTTCCGAAAATGGCACGTGCGCAGGACGATGCGCTGGCCTTGCTGACATGGGACGCCTATGCCGACCCGCGCCTGCTCGACATGTGGCGCGAACAGACAGGCACACCAATCCGCTACGAGATCCACATCTCGGACCCGACATCGGTCAATCGTCTGCGCGCGGGCGAAACCAATGTCTGGGATTTCGTCAACCTCAACAATCCCTGGGCGCGGGAAATCCTGTGGCCTGAAAACCTGATCTACGACCTGCCTCGCGACCGGTTCGAGCCGCTCTACGCGCAGATGTTCGAAAAATTCGCGATGCCTTATGACTGGGCGCTTTCGAAGGACGGAAACAACCTGCTGGGTGTGGTTCAGCGGTTTGAAACTTTCGATTTCGTGGTCAATTCCGACGTAATCTCGCCGGAAATGGCCAAGGACGAAGGCTGGGATCTGTTCAACAACCCCGATTTCGCCAACCGTTACGGCATTCTGGCTTATGAGGATTGGAACGTCATGGACATCTGCATGGGCGCAGGTATCCATCCCTTCAAACCCAAGACCGAGGCCGATTTCGCCAAATTCGAGGAAACCGCGCGGCGCTGGATCAACAATGCTCGTCTGATCACTACGGATTTCGTACAGCTCAACCTCGCCATGCTGAACGGCGAGATCGACCTTTATTTCACCGGCGGCACGTACACGGCCTCTTCCGCGCGGGCCGAGGGCGCAACCAACATCTACGCGATCACGCCGAATTCCGGCCCGGCCGACGGCAAGGGCGGGATAAACTGGATCGAGCTCAACTCAGCCGTTGCCAATCCGAACCGCAAGGAAGCCGCCTTCGATTTCCTCGAATGGATAGCCACCCCTGACGCAGCCGAAATCATCGCCCGTGGCAACGGCAATCTTCAGCCGGTCAGCCAGATGGCCCAAGACGAAGTGCTTTCGCGCTTCAGTGCCGACGAATTGGACGCCATCCAGTGGGATGAATTCGACCAACGCATCGCCAACGCAGTCGAGTTTGACATCGTCCCCGACTACGATCGGCTCTACGACATCTACTCGGCTGCCATTCGTGATCGCGGCTGATCCACGGATGACAAGGACCGCCGAACCGGCGCAGAGACAAACCGCGCTCAGCCTGATCGGGCTGAGCCGCCACTTCGGGACGTTCAAGGCTCTGGACTCGATCTCTCTGGAGATCGAGGAAGGAGAGTTCTTCACCATTGTCGGCCCGTCCGGGTCCGGCAAAACCACGATGTTGCGCATCCTCGCCGGCCTGGATCAGCCAACCCAAGGCAGCCTGCTGCTGCGCGGCACCGACATCACCCGCATGCCTGCGAACCAGCGTCCAACAGCGATGGTGTTTCAGTCTCTGGCCCTCTTCGATCATCGCAGCGTCGGCGAAAACGTGGAATTCGCGCTCAAGATGCGCGGGATGCCCAAGCCGGAGCGTCGCGAGCAGGCGTTCGAACTGCTGGATCTCGTCCATCTGGGTCGCGACTATTACAACCGTGCCGTTACGCAATGTTCCGGCGGCGAACGACAGCGGGTCGCGCTGGCCCGGGCGCTGGCCTCGGACCCTGAAATCCTCTTTTTCGACGAACCGCTTTCAGCGCTCGACTATCGCCTGCGCAAGACACTCGAGGTGGAACTGCGCGAATTGCAGCGACGCACCGGTCGGACCTTTGTCTACATCACCCATAGCCTGGAAGAGGCGATGGTCATGTCGGACCGCATCGGCATCATGCGCGAAGGCAAATTGGTGCAGATCGGGACGCCGGCAGAGATCTACGGCCAGCCCAAGGACCGCTTTGTCGCCCGCTTCATGGGCGAGGTGAACATCTTCGAAGTCTCGGACCATCGGCTTGTCGATTTCGAAGCTTCTGTTTCAACCGTGAAAGACGGCTTCCTGATCGTGCGGCCCGAAATGCTGCACCCCGCCGATGCCGAGGATCCGGGACTACATTTCGAAGCCACCATTGCCGAGGTTTTCCGTCTTGGTTCTCGCGTTCAGCTTCACCTGGAGACCGTTGCTGGTCTGCTGGTGTCCGAACAGCCAGCCTCCTGTCAACTCAAGCCGAACGATGCTGTTCGCTTCGGGTTCGACCCCGATCAGACACATAGCGTGCCCGAATGACCCAACAGAAGCTTGGCCTCCTTTTCATGGCTCCGGTTGCCGCCTTTTTGTTGATCGGGTTCGTGTCTCCGATCCTGATTGTCGGCTGGTACAGCCTGATGGAGCCACGCAGTTTCGATCTGAACACGGTATTCACGATTGCCAATTACCGATCCGCCTTTTCCGATGGTTACGGTCCGCCGTTCTTCTGGTCGCTGAGCTTCGCAGCGGTGACAACACTCACCTGCCTTGTTCTGGCTTGGCCGACGGCAAAACTCTTGCACCGGTTTGCCGGGCGTGGAGCGGCTGTCATCACCGCGTTGATCGCGGTTCCGATCTTCATTTCCGAAAGCGTGCGCTTGTTTGGGATGTCGCTCTTTCTCATGCCGGGCGGTGGTATCCTTGCCGGTTCCGTGCGCGCGTTGTTCGACCTCTCCATCGGCAGCGTGCTCAACACCAAGCTGGCCGTCTACCTGGGTCTCGTCTACGTGCATTTTCCCTTTGTCCTCTTCCCGGCGCTTCTGGGTGTGGCTCTGATCCCGCAGGACCGGATCGACGCCGCCCGAGATCTGGGTGCGTCCCGCTGGCAGGTGCTGCGAGAGGTGGAACTGCCACTGGCGTTGCCCGGCCTCGTCATCGGCGCGCTCCTCACATTCGTTCTCTGCATCGGGGCTAATGCCGAGGCGGCCATTCTGGGGGGCCAGACCGTTACCGTGCTCACGCGCGCCGTCGAACAACGGTTCTCCTATGCGCAGGATTGGCCCATGGGCGCCGCGCTGACAATGCTGGTGATCGCGATGACGGCGGTGTTCGTGTTCCCGGCCCTGTCGCGGCTCGATCTAAACCGGCTGATCCGCAGATGACCCGAGCATGGAAATATGTCGGAGCAATCTGGCTGGCGCTTGTGGTTGTACTTCTTTACCTGCCGATCCTCTCGGTCGGCCTCGCAAGTTTGGCCAACACCCGATACATGCGCTTTCCGCATCGCAACTGGTCCATCGGCGCTTATACCGACGCGCTCTCGCAGCATGAAACTCTGGTTCTGCACCTGACATCTCTCAAGGTGGCTTTGCTGGTGACCGTGCTTTCCGTCATTCTGGCAACTCTTGGGGCGATGGCCTTTGCCCGCTATGACTGGCGGGGCCGGTCGGCCTTTCAGAAAGTCGTCGTGCTGCCGATTTTTTTTCCGCAGCCGGTCTTGGGCTTAGCGCTCTTGTTGTTTTTCTCGGCACTCGGATTCACACCCACATGGAAGACGGCCGTCTTTGCTCATATGGTCTGGGTTCTTCCCATCGTGACTCTTGTGATTTCGATCCGGCTCTTCGGTTATGATCCGGCCCAAGAGGACGCTGCACGCGATTTGGGAGCGTCGCGCTGGCAGGTGCTGCGCGAAGTCACCCTGCCCTACCTGTCACCAGGCCTGATTTCGGGGGGGCTGTTCGCGTTCCTGTTGTCGTGGTCGAACTTGCCTTTGTCGATCTTTACCACCGGCGCGGACACAACGCTTCCCGAATGGCTGTTCAGCCGCGTCGCCACGAACTATGCGCCTGTCGTTTCCGCCATCGCGGTGATTGCAACGCTAGCGTCGGTGCTGTTGGGATGTGTCGTCATCCTGATCCTGCGCCTGATCGATACCCACGGAATCAAGGGGGACGGGGATCATGGCTGACGTTCCTCCGCAGGATTGGCCAGAAGAGTTCTGGCGCGACAAGGTCAACCGGGTGCGCGCGGGGCGCCGACTTGCCCCGGTTTTTTGGCCCGAAGGCGGAAAAGCCGCGCTCGCGCTGTCATTCGATTGTGACCACGAAACCTTTGAAATGGGTGGCGGTCGCCATGCCGTCGGTCGCTTGGGTTGGGGAGAATTCGGCCGCCGTGTCGGGGTGCCGCGCATCCTCGACACATTGCGCCAGCATGATGCCCAAGCGTCCTTTTTCATTCCTGCCGTTTCTGCCCTGATCGATCCGGACGAACCACGCCGAATTGTGGATGCCGGCCACGAGATCGGTGTACACGGCTGGATTCACGAGGCGAACGCAACCCTGACCAACACGCAGGAGCGCGATCTGCTTCACCGGTCGCGCGACACGCTGGAGAAATTGAGTGGACAACGCCCCGTGGGTCATCGCGCCGCCCATTGGGATCTGAGCGATCACACCATCCCGCTGGTGGCCGAAGCCGGGTTCGACTACGACAGTTCGATGATGGCCGACGACAGTTGTTACGAACTGATCAGCGAGGGCACTCCGACCGGCCTTGTCGAAGTGCCTGTGGACTGGGTCCGCGACGACGCGGTCTATCTCTTGTTTAATCGGGTGCCACCGACCCGCCCTTCCCTGAGCGCCGATGATGTTCTGAAGGTCTTCCTGCGCGAATTCGACGCCGCGTTCGACGAAGGTGGATTGTGCCAACTCGTCATGCATCCTTTCGTGATCGGATATCGTTCGCGCATCTGGATACTTGATGAACTCTTGCGCCATGCGCGTTCCCGTGGCGACGTGTTCATCGGTACCCATGCCGCCGTGGCGGCCCACGCCAAGCTGAATGGATAGGCCATGTCGAACACCGCACTTGCCCGTTTTGATCTTGCTTTGGCTCAGGCCGAGACGCCCGATCATGCCTACAAGGCTCTGAACGATCTGGTCGATGACACCGTCGGCGCAAAGCTGTTCACGATCATGTCCGTCAATATGGACGCCATGCTTGCGCGCCGCGCCTACAGCTCCGATGCCGCGAATTACCCGACCTCGGGCACGAAAGAGATCACGATAAACCGCTGGTTCGATCACGTGCACGGAAAGGGCCAAACCTTTGTTGCCAATACCTTGAACGAAATCGACACTGTGTTTCCCGATGCCGAACTGATCGGACGGCTGGGCTGCGGGTCGGTGATCAACCTACCGGTGACGCAGGACGGGCACCTTGTCGCCACGATGAACATACTGCACGAAGAGCAGTATTATACCGCCGCGCGGGTATCCTATTGCAACGAACATCTTTCAGACCCAGCGCATCGGGCTGTCCAGGCAGCACGACGGCTAGGCAGCTAGGTTGCGGTCCGGTCCTCGAAAAGGTCGATGGTTCCGGTCCAGAGCGCGCGCACGGGTGCTTTAGTCCGATTGGCCCATCCATGGGGGCGGCTCGCATCATAATGCGCGCTGTCACATTCTGCCAAGGTCAGGATTTCGTCTTCCAGCGTAATATCCAACACGCCGGTTAGAACAAAGATCGTTTCTTCGCCGGCATGGGTGACGATGTCGGATTGATACCCCGGCTCGAGCGTCATGATGAAAGACGACAATTCGCTCCCCGGGAAGGTAGCCCCCAGCCGCTCGTACCGCAGTTGCGAAGAGCCGACTACGAATTGAGGCCGGTTTCTGGCCCGACTGACGCAGTCTGTGGGTTGTGGCCTTGTAATCAAGAATTCCATGCCGACACCCAGCGCCTTCGAAATGGCCGCGAGCGTGGTGAGTGTCGGCACCGCCTTGTCGCGTTCTATGAGACTGAGATAGCCAATCGAAATGCCTGCGACCTCGGCCACATCCTGCAAAGTCAGTTCCAGCTTTTGCCGCCGGACACGGATGGTCTTTCCGATCAACAATCCATTCGCTCCGGTAATATCGTCCAAACTCACATGCCCATCCCTCTGGTTGCCTCCTGCAAAGCAGCAAGATCACGATCACCTGCACCAAGGCTGGCATCATATAGCTCCTGCGAATAGGGTTCGGCAAATGTTCCAGTGCGCAAGGCCGAAACCCCGGCCTCTTCGACAAGGCGCCCGTGGCGCAGGACACCCAGTCGGTCACACAGGAAACTGACAACCGGAAGCGAATGTGTGACCAGAACATAGGTCAGATTGCGTTCCTCTCGTATGCGAACCAGAAGGTTCAGGATCTCGGCCTGAACGCTCACATCAAGGGCAGATGTCGGTTCGTCCAGCAAAAGAAGCCTTGGTTCCAGCATCAAGGCCCGCGCAATGGCGACGCGCTGACGCTGACCACCAGAAAGTTGGTGCGGGAACCGGAAGCGGAAGCGCGGGTCAAGGCCCACATCCTGCATCATCTGTACAACGCGTTCGGCTCGATCCCCGATGCCGTGCACCTTGAGCGGCTCCAAGAGGGTGGCGTCCACCGTCCGGCGCGGGTGCAGCGACGCGTAGGGGTCCTGAAAGATCATCTGGCAATGACGCGCAAAGGCAAGGTCGATGCGCCCCTGCCGCGGCATGCCGTCCACCTCGATCTTTCCGCGCCAGTCGCGGACCATGCCGACGACGGACCGCAGGATCGTGGATTTCCCGGATCCGCTTTCCCCGACGAGCGCATAGCTTTCGCCGGGCTTTACCGAAAAAGACACGTCCTTGACCACGTCGGTGCGCCCATAGCGCACAAAAAGATGGTCGATGCTCAGGGCCGGGGTCATTGGTCGTATTCCATGTCGCGGTCCATCACCGGAAGCACCTTGCGGGTTTCGTCCATCCGGGGCACGGCCGCCAGAAGTCCCTTTGTATAGGGGTGCGTCGCCGCGTGGAGTTGGCCGGCCTCGAGCTCTTCGACGACGCGTCCGCGATGCATGACCAGCACCCGGTCGCAATAGCGGGCCACCAGCTCCAGGTCATGACTGATCAGGATCAGCGCCATCCCATTGCCGACAATCATCGTGTCGATCAGGTCAAGCACCTGTGCCTGCACGCTGACATCCAGCGCCGAGGTCGGCTCGTCCGCGATCAGGACATCGGGCTGCGGAATAAGCATCATCGCGATCATCACCCGCTGACCCATGCCGCCAGACACTTCGTGCGGATAAAGCTTCATCACCCGGTCGGGGTCGTCAATGCGCACCTGATCCAACATGGCGCGTACCCGGGTCTTCACCTCGGTGCGGGGCAGGTTTTCATGCACCCGCAGCGCCTCGGCGATCTGGGTGCCAATGGTCATGACCGGGTTCAGCGAAAACTTGGGATCTTGCATCACCATCGAAATCCGCGCACCACGAATGTTGCGCATCTGCTTCTCGCTAAGCGCGTTCAGGTCGATCCCGTCGAAGATAAGCCTGTCCGTTTCAACCTTCGCAGGATGCTTGAGCAGGCGCAGCAGCGACCGCCCGGTCAGCGACTTGCCAGATCCGCTTTCGCCCACAATCCCCAACCGTTCGCGGCCAAGGTCGAACGACACGCCATGCACCACCTGTACCGGTCCGCGCGGTCCGGGAAAGGTCACGCGCAGGTTGCGCAGCTGCAAAAGAGGCTCAGTCATCGCCCGTCCCTCTGCCGCGGGTCGAGCACGTCGCGCAGCCCGTCCCCCAGAAAGCAGAAGCCCAAACTGACGATGATGATGGCAAAGCCGGGCATCGTGGCGACCCACCACTGATCAAGGATGAACGACCGCCCGCGCGAGATCATCGCGCCCCATTCCGGCAAGGGGGGCTGTGCGCCAAGCCCCAGGAACCCGAGCCCCGCGGCCGTCAGAATGATACCTGCCATGTCGAGCGTGACCCGAATGATGGTCGAGGACATGCAAAGCGGCAGCACATGAACCCCGATCACCCGCAGATGCGACGCGCCCTGCAACTGTACCGCCGCGATGAATTCCGAATTGCGAAATGTCAGCGTTTCCGCCCGCGCGATCCTTGCATAGGCGGGCCAGGCGGTGATGGCGATCGCGATGATGGCGTTTTGCAGGCCTGCGCCCAATGCCGCAACAAAGGCCAGAGCCATGATGAGTTTCGGCAGCGACAGGAAAACATCGGTGATCGCCATCAGGACACGGTCGGTCCAGCCGCCGAAATACCCCGCCACCGCGCCGATGATCAGCCCGATCGGCGCCGAGATCACCGCGACCATGACAACGATCAGCAACGTGATCCGCGCACCGTACAGGATACGGCTCAGAATATCGCGACCCAACTCATCGGTGCCCAGCCAGTGTTCCGCGCTTGGCGGCATCAACCGCATAGACAGGTTTTGTCCGACAGGGGTGTAGGGTGCCAGCACCGGCGCGAAAATTGCCACCACGATCAGCGTCCCAACGATCAACGCGCCAAGCACCGCCAGTGGGTTGCGGGCAAAGCTGCGCCAGATGGCATAGGCTTGTGCCGCTTGCGCTTGCCAGCGCGACGTCGGTGCATCCGCAGTCAGCCACAGTTTCAGCGGGGTCATGGCTCAGCGGCTCCTTGGATCGAGGATGCGATAGAGCACATCCGAGGTGCGGTTGATAACGATGAAGACCGTCCCGATCAGGATGGTCGCCCCCAGCACCGCGTTCATGTCGGCGGTCAGCAGCGCGGTGGTCAGATAATTGCCGATGCCCGGCCACGAGAACACGATCTCGATCATCACCGACCCTTCCAGCAACACGGCATAAGACAGGCCGATCACCGTTACCAGTTGCACTCGGATCGGGTAGAAGGCGTGTTTCCAGATCACCGCCCGTTCGCTCACTCCCTTGACACGTGCGGTCGTCACGAATTCTTGGTCCAACTGGTCCAGCATGAAAGATCGCGTCATCCGCGCGATATAGGCAAGACTGAAGAACCCCAGGATCGAGGACGGCAGGATCAGGTGCGACAGCGCATTTAGAAAGATCTGCATGTCCCCTGCCAACAGTGCGTCAAGCGTCAAAATCCCCGTGACCGTCGGAACAAGACCATCATAGAAGATGTCGAGTCGCCCTGGCCCCGCCACCCAACCGAGGCCTGCATAGAAGACGGCCAACCCGACCAGCCCCATCCAGAACGCGGGAACGGCGTATCCCAAGAGGCCCAGAACGCGGATCAGCTGATCGATCCAGCTTCCTGCCTTGGCGGCGGCAATGACGCCCATCGGCACACCCAGCACGACGCCGATCACTATCCCGAACGTCGCCATCTCGAAAGTCGCAGGGAAGAACCGGACAAGATCTTCGACAACAGGCCGCCCCGTCGATAGCGACATTCCGAAATTGCCGGTCAGCACATCGCGGACATACAGCGCAAATTGTGTAATCAGGGGTTTGTCCAAGCCCATTTGCCGGAAGGTCGCATCATAGACCTCTTGTGATGCCCTGTCGCCGACCACTGCCACAACCGGGTCGATGGGCACGATTCGTCCGATAAAAAACGTGATGGTCAGAAGACCCAGGAAGGTCATCGCCGTGACCAGAACGAACCGTCCGACCGTGCCCAAACCAGAGACAAGGCGTGGGGCACGTTCGGAATCGGGGAAAGGCGACAAAGCTGACACGTTGATCGGCCTCAATATCTGGCGTTTGTACGTATTACGAACAAAAGTTCTTTAAATGTAAAGGCGCCTTTGCTTATACTAAAATTGTTTTACTGCTGGATTTGACGAGTCTGGCAGAAACCCCGGGCCGGAACAACAGAGTCCCGCCGGGCCATCAGGTTCACAGGAGGTTCACCCGATGAACATACTCACCCGATCCATTGCGGCGGCATGCCTTGCCCTGCCGTTTGCAGGGGGCGCAGCTGTCGCTGAGACACCCCCCAACGTCCTGGTCGTGGCACAGAACATCGACGATATCGTCGCCATCGACCCGGCCCAGGCTTATGAATTCACATCCAGCGAGATCGCAACCAACGTCTATGACCGGTTGGTGCAGTACGACGCAGACGATACAACCAAACTGGTGGGCGGGCTGGCCGAAAGCTGGGACATGGACGCCGATGCCAAGACGTTGACCTTCACGCTGCGCGACGGTGTTACCTTCCATTCGGGCAATCCCGTTCGCCCCGAAGATGTGATTTTTTCGTTCAAGCGTGTGATCGAGTTGAACAAGAACCCCGCCTTCATTCTTGCGCAGCTTGGCTGGACCCCCGAAAACTTCGACGACATGGTCACGGGCGACGGCAATACCGTCACGGTAAGATACTCCGGCGATTTTTCTCCGGCTTTCGTGATGAACGTGCTTGCTGCCCGCCCCGCCTCGATCGTGGACCGCGAACTTGTCATGCAGAACGAAGTCGACGGCGATTGGGGCAATGCGTGGCTCAATCAGAACACCGCCGGATCCGGTCCATTCATGCTCGACACATACAGGTCTTCTGAACTGCTGCGCCTGTCCGCAAACAAGGACTACCACAAGGGTGCGCCCAAACTTGACTCCATCATCATCCGTCATGTCGCCGAAGCCGCGACCCAGCAGCTTTTGTTGCAACAGGGCGACGTGGACATCGCGCGCAACATGACACCCGAACAGGTGGCCAGCCTGCCTGAGGACGGATTCAAGATCGGCACCTATCCGCAGGCGACGGTTCATTTCATCTCGTACAACCTCAAGACGCCAGAGTTGAACAATCCGGCCCTGTGGGAAGCGTCGCGGTATCTGATCGACTACGGTGGTCTGACCAGCACCTTGCTGAAAGGTCAGATGGAAAAGCACCAGGCCTTCTGGCCGAAGGGCTTTCCGGGAGCGCTGGAAGACACGCCCTACAGCTACGACCCCGAAAAGGCCAAGCAGATCCTTGCCGATGGCGGTGTAGAGCTTCCGATCACGGTCGAAATGGACGTGTTCAACTTTGCCCCCTTCACCGATGTCGCGCAGTCCATTCAGGCGAGCTTTGCCGAAGCGGGGATCAACTTTGAGCTCCAGCCCGGCACCACGGCGGGCATCATCACCAAGTACCGCGCCCGCGAGCACGAGGCGATCATGTTGTACTGGGGTCCGGACTTCAACGATCCGCACTCCAACGCCAAAGCGTTCGCCTACAACGCCGACAACTCGGACGAGGCCTATATCTCGACCACCACATGGCGCAACGCGTGGGCCGTACCGGAAGAGATGAACAAGGCGACAATGGCCGCACTGACCGAAGCCGATCCGGAAAAGCGCAACGAGATGTATCTGGAGCTGCAACGCGAGGTACAAAAGACCGCACCGTTCTTCATCATGTTCCAGGGTACGCTTCAGGTCGGCATGGCGGACAACGTCGAAAATTACGTCCACGGCGCAAGTTCGGACCTGGTTTTTTACCGTCTGGTCGAAAAAAGCTAAGCTTTTGAAACAACAAGAAAGGCCGCACAACTGGGCGGCCTTTGCCGTTTGATCTGATGGCTGTGCTACCGCTCGTCTGCAAAGATCTGCGGGTACATGTGCCGGATCGCAGCGTCGTCCATTTCCGTCTTGAACGGATGCTGTGACGGAAGCGCCAACCCCCGCTTGGCGGCGGGACGGTCGTTCAACTCGGCCATCAGGCGCGAGATATTGGTGAAACCGGCCATCGTTTCATCGTCCAGCATGAACGGAATACGCGGCGCCCAGCCCCAGATCGCCATGTCGAGGATGGTGTAGGCATCGCCCAGCATGTAGCGGCCTTTACCCAACTGGTCGTCGATGATCTTCCAATGGCGATGCGCCTCAAAGCGGTATCGCTTGATGGCGTAGGGGTCTTTGGCGAGGGCGAAATGCTGAAAATGCACCGCCTGCCCGGAATAGGGGCCGACACCCGAGGCGATGAAGAAGAGCCAGGACAAGAGCGCGCCGCGTTGATCGGGGCCGGGCATGAACTGGCCCGTCTTTTCGGCAAGGTAGAGCAAGATCGCATTGCTGTCGAAAAGCGCCACGTCACCGTCGAGGATCGCGGGAACCTTGGCGTTGGGATTGATGGCAAGGAATGCGGGCGTGTGCTGCTGGCCCAATTTGGTATCGACAGGAACGGCGCGGTAATCGAGCCCGCTTTCCTCCAGAAACAGCGCCACTTTCATCGGGTTCGGCGCAGCGTTGAAATAGAAGTCGATCATCAGTTGTCCTTTCGGGGATCAGGGCAATCCGGCCTCGACCGGCAGGCAGACGCCCGTGATTCCGGAAGCAAGGTCGGAGGCAAGAAAACAGGCAGCGCGGGCGACATCCCTTTCCGTGGCGATGCGACCAAGCGCCGTTTCGGCATTTAAGGCGGCAATGGCAACATGTACGGGAGTCCCTCCCGCCTGCCCGCGGGCCTCAATCCGACCGAATAAGGCGTCGGTCAGGATTGGGCCGGGAGCAAGTGCGTTCACCCGCGTTCCATCGCGCCCCATGTCCAAAGCCGCCGCGCGCATCAGGCCAAGAACGGCGTGTTTGGTGCTGGTATAAAGCGCCTGATCGGGATGCGCGCGGTAGCCGTTGATCGACGCCATCAACACGGCAGCGCCAAAGGGCGACTTCGCCAGTTTCGGTGCTGCGGCTTTCAGGCTGAGTGCAACGCCGCGCACGTTCAGCGCAAAGGCGCGGTCCCATTCGTCAAGGTCGAGCGAAGCAATCCGCCGCCAAGGGGGTACCAGCCCGGCATTGGCAATCAGGATGTCGAGACCGGGTAAATCAGCGACGTACGCGGTCAGCGTTGCTTCGGCTTCCGCCGCCGTCAGATCGAGTGCAAGGTGCTGCCAGTTGCCCGGCAGCGCCCCTGCTTCAAGACTGTCTGCAAGATCGACGATCGCCACGGACGCCCCTGCCCCGGCCAACATATCGGCAATCGCGCGGCCCAGACCACGCGCGCCACCGGTGACAAGGGCGGTGCGTCCGGTCAGGTCGATCATTCGATCACGATCAGGTCTTGGAAACCCGAGGTCAGTGCCTCGGCGCCACCCGGACGCGCGACGACACAATCCTCGACGCGGGCAGAGAAATCCATGTCGCGGAAGATCGACGGCTCGATGGTAAAGACCATGCCTTCCTGCACCTCGGTCGTGTCGCCCTTGGTCAGGAACGGCGGTTCGTGTACGTCCCAGCCAATGGCGTGACCCAGGCGGTGACGGAAATCCTTGCCGTAACCCGCATTCTCGATCACGTCGCGTGCGGCTTTGTCGACCTGCTCGCACGTCACTTCACCCGCTTTTAGCGCGGCGATCCCGGCGGCCTGGCTTTCCATGACCAGCTTGTGCACCAGACGCTGTTCCTCGGTCGGCGCGCCAAAGGCGATGGTACGTCCAAAGTCATAGCACATGCCATCAAGCACCGCGCCGAAATCGAAATTCACCGACACCGGCTTGTCGAGCTTGCGCGGCCAGGTGCCCAGCTTGTCGCCAAAGCGCAGCGCGTGATCGGGGCCGGAGTTGTAAAGCGACGTCGTGAACGACGGGCCAAGTGAGCCGTGGGCGCGCATCTGGTAGTCGATTTCCGAACTGATCTCCAACTCGGTCATGCCCATCTTCAGGTTTTTCACCGTCGCGGCAAAGGCTTTTTCCGTGATCTCGCCCGCGCGGCGCAGCAGGTCAATCTCGTCCTGATCCTTGATCACGCGGATCGGGCGCAGAAGTTTGGTTCCGTTGGCAAAGCGCACGCCCGGCAACAACGCTTGCAATTCCATCAGCGCCTCGGCCTCGCCATCTTCGGACACGGCAACGGTGGCCCCTTCGCCGACACCCAGATCTTTGAGGATCCCACGGACCATCTCGACCGGATCATCCCAGTCGCCCAGCACCCGCAGATCAACGCCGGTTATCTTGCCCGCGCTGCCAAATTCGGCGGTCATGCGGGGCAAAGTCAGGATCGGTTCGCGGTCGGGCGCGATCCACATGCCTTCCAGCCAGTGACCGGGATGCAGGTTGCGGCCATAATTCGGAATGTCGCGGTGGATGCCGGTCAGGTAATCCAGATCGGTGCCAATGGGAAAGAACACCAGATCGGCTTTGCCGCCGATCATGCCCTGGAATTTCGTCATCCGGTCTTTGTAGCTGGCCACTTTGGCTCTCCTTCTATGGCGGTTGTTTCGATAAGGTGGCAGGCCGCCTGGCGTCCCGGCGCAATATCGCGCAAAACGGGACGTTCGGTGCGGCAGCGCGCTTCGGCCAAGGGGCAGCGCGGGTGGAAATGGCAGCCCTTGGGCGGGTCGATGGGTGACGGAATGTCCCCCTTGATCGGCTCATAAACCGTGCGGCGACGATCAAGGCGCGGCACGCCGTCGATCAATGCACGGGTATAGGGGTGCTGCGGATCGTTGAAGATCTGCTCGGCCGGGCCGCTTTCGACGATGCGGCCCAGATACATGACCAGGATACGGTCCGCGATATGTTCGACCACGCCAAGGTCATGGCTGATGAAGAGATAGGTCAGGCCGAACTCGTCGCGCAAATCCATGAAAAGGTTGATGATCTGCGCCTGGATCGAGACATCCAACGCCGAGACCGCCTCATCGCAGACAAGGATTTCAGGCTTCACCGCCAGCGCTCGCGCGATCCCGATGCGTTGTCTTTGACCACCCGAGAACTGGTGCGAGAACCGGTCGCGATAACTCGCGTCGATGCCGCAGCGATCCATGAGATCGGCGACATAGGCGTTCACCTCGGACGGCGACACGATGCGATGCACGCGCGGCGCTTCTCCGATCAGGTCGGATACCCGCTTGCGCGGGTTGAGGGACGAGAACGGGTCTTGGAAGATCATCTGCATCGGCAGCGGGCCGGTATTCGCATCCGGTGCCCGCCCGTTGATCTGGCCTTCGCTGGGGTCAAGCAAACCGGCAACCATCCGGCCCAAGGTGGACTTACCGCAACCCGACTCGCCCACGACGCCCAGAACCTCGCCCTTGTAGAGATCGAAGCTCACATCCTCGACCGCACGCACGACGGGACGGGGACGGGCCAGACCCAGCCGCGCCAATCCGCGAGCGACAAGATCACCGCGACCGCCGAACTGTTTGCTGACATTTTGGGCGGACAGGATCACGTTATCGGTCATGACGCCTCCCCGGTCAGGGGATGGAAACAGCGCACTGCGCAGGTGTCGCTGATTGGCTCAATGGCAGGCATCGCCTCGCAGGCGGCCGTGGCACGCGGGCAGCGGGGTGCATAGGCACATCCTTTCGGCAGATCGGTCAGCGCGGGCATGCGTCCGGGAATCTGATTGAGCCGTTTTCCCCGCGTGCCCCGTGCAGGCACGGAGTCGATCAGGCCGCGGGTGTAGGGATGGGCCGGGTTGTCGAGCACGTCGTCCACTCCTCCGATCTCCACGATGCGCCCGGCATACATGACCGCCAATCGGTCCGCGATCCCGGCAACGACGGCAAGGTCATGGGTGATCCAGATCAGCGCCGTTCCCCGGTCGCGGCACAGCCGTTGCACAAGCGCAAGGATTTGCCCCTGGATGGTCACGTCCAACGCGGTCGTCGGCTCATCCGCGATGATCAGGTCGGGGCGGTGCAAGAGGGCAATCGCGATTGCAACCCGTTGCCGCATTCCGCCAGAAAGCTGATGCGGGTAGGACCGCAGCCGGTCTTCGGGCGCGGGAATGCCCACTTCGTCCAAGGCGGCGATGGCGCGACTGCGTGCCTTGGTCTTGGTGATGGACTCGTGCGCGGAAAGAGCATCGTACATCTGCGTTTCGATGCGCAGCACCGGGTTGAGCGTCATCATCGGGTCCTGGAAGATCATCGCGATACGGCGCCCGCGCAACTGGCGCATGTCTTCTTCGCCAAGGGTCAGCACGTCCTGGCCGTGCAGCAGAACCTGACCGCCCACCACCTTGCCCGGCGGGCTGATCAAGCGATTGATCGAAAACCCGGTCAGCGATTTGCCCGATCCACTTTCGCCCACAAGGCCCAGGATCTCGCCAGTGTTCACAGTCAGGGACACGCCCTGCAGGGCGGCGATCGTGCCAGAAGGTGAAACAAACGACGTATCCAGGTCGCGCACGTCAAGTACTGCTGTCATGCTCTGCCCCTTCACAGTCGCGGATTGAGAACATCGCGCAGGCGGTCGCCCAACACGTTGGCGCTGATGATGATGGCCAGCAGAACCAGCCCCGGCAGGACGCTGATCCAGTAGCGCCCGGATTGCAGGTAGTCGAACCCGTTCGCGATCAGCAGGCCAAGAGAGGGCCGCGTCGGCGGCAGGCCAAGACCGAGGAAGGACAGCGTTGCCTCCAGCGAAATGGCCATCGCCATCTGCATGGTCGCGACGACCAGCATCGTGGGCAGGCAGTTGGGCAGGATATGACCCAGCAGGATGCGCAGGCCTCCCAGCCGCAGCCCACGCGCCGCATCGACATACTCGCGTGCGCCTTCCACCAAAGCTACACCGCGAACCGTACGGGCGAAGTAGGCCCACTGTACGACAACCAGAGCAAAGATGATCTTGTCGACCCCGCGCCCGAGGATCACCAGAAGGATCAGCGCGACGAGGATGGTTGGGAAGCTGAGTTGCAGATCAACGATCCGCATCAGCAGCGTGTCTACCCAACCGCGCCGGTAAGCGGCGACGAGACCCACCATCGTGCCGAATATCAACGCCAGAAACCCCGACAGCAGACCAACGATCAACGAAATGCGGATGCCGTACAGCATCGCGCTCAGCATGTCGCGGCCCTGCCCGTCCGTGCCGAGCCAATAGGTCATGCCGGTAAAGCTCTGGCTGCCGGGAGGCAGGAGGCTGTCAAGGATGTCGACCTGACGCAAATCATAGGGGTTTTGCGGCGCGATCAGCGGCGCGCCGAAGCCCAGAAGGCAGAAGCCAAGGAAAACCGCCAAAGCGATGACCGCGCTGGGGACGGACATGAAACGCTTGGCGAGATCGCGCGGCGATCCGGCGACGATGGGGACAGAAGATGTCAGGCTCATGTTGGGCTGTCCCCCAGCCGCACGCGCGGGTCGAGGATGGAATAGAGGATGTCGACCAGCAGGTTCAGGATCACGAACATGAAGACGACGAAGATCAGGTATGCCACGATCAGGGGTCGGTCCAGCACGCCAATGGCGTCGATCAGCATCTTGCCGACGCCTGGCCAGCTGAAGATCGACTCGACCACCACGGCAAAGGCGATGACACCACCAAACTCCATGCCAAGGACGGTGACAATGGGGATGAGGATGTTCTTCATCACATGGGTCGAGAGGATGCGCCGTTCGCGAATGCCGTTTGCGCGGGCAAACTTGATGTAGTCGGCAAAGAGCACTTCGCGCATGCCCGCACGGGTCAGGCGAATGACCATCGCCATCATGATGAGCGACAGCGTGAAGGCAGGCATGGCGAGGTGATGCAGACCGTTCAGCGTCAGAAAGCTGAACTCGGTGCCGAACACCTCGACCGTGTCGCCCCGCCCGATGGAGGGCATCCAGCCAAGCTGGACGGAGAAAACGAGGATCATGATGAGACCGATCCAGAAGACCGGAAGCGAAAAGCCGATCATGGAAAATGCCATGATGCAGCGGCTTGAAAACGCCTCGGGCTTCAACCCTGCCCGCATCCCCAAAGGCAGGCCGATCACCAGCGCCAGAACCAAAGCGGCAAAAGCCAGTTCCAGCGTTGCGGGCAACCGTTCAAAGATCAGCGAGAGGGCGGGGATTCCGTGAGTGAATGAGTTGCCCAGATCGCCTTGGAGCAGGTTTCCCAGAAACACGAGGTACTGTTCCCAGACAGGTCGGTCGAGGCCAAGATCGGCGATGATCTTGGTCAGGCAGGCTTGATCGCATTCGGACGAGGCGAAGATGTAGACCGGGTTGCCGATCACATTGACGCCGAAGAACACCAGCACGGTCATCACAAGCAGCACAAGCAGCGCCTGCAAGACACGTTTGATGATGAATTCAGCCATCGGTTCTTCGCCTCGTCCGCTGTTCTACGCTTAGTCGACCCGCGACACTTCGGTCGCGAGCGTGCGCTCGTTTGTGCGCGGCTGGTGTTCAAGACCGGCTTTCATCGCCCAGTTGTTCACCTGGAAGTGGATCGGGATGTAGGCATAGTCTTCCATGCCAATGGTGATCGCCTCTTGCAGGATCGCCAACCGGGTTTCCGGGTCGATGGTGCGCTTGGCCAGAACCGACCGCGCGTCGATCTCGGGGTTGGAGTAGCGTCCGAAATTGCCGTTCCCGCCACCCGTTGCCGCGTTGTAGGTTTCCAGCGTTCCCGAGACTGTATAGGTCGCCTCACCTGCTACGGTACCCCAGCCTGTCATTGACATCGAAAACTCGGGCACATCGAATCCAGGCATGGACAGCTCATCGCCCCGGATCAGCCGCGAAAAGAAGATGTTGCGCGGCATGGCGTCGACTTCGGTGGTGATGCCGACACGGCTCCACATCTGGGCGACCGCTTCGAGGATGCGGGCGTCGTTTATGTAGCGGTCGTTCGGGCCGTGAAGGGTGATGCGGAAGCCGTCACCATAGCCTGCCTCGTTCAGCAGCGCCTGCGCCTGTTCCGGATCGTAGGGGTCGGCCTCGAGACCGTCTACATAGCCGAAAAAGCCCGGCGGCACGATGTTCTTGGCAGGCAGCGATGCGCCACCCATCACGCGATCCCGGATCGCTTCGCGGTTGACGGCAAGGCTCAGCGCCTTGCGCACACGCCAGTCGCGCATCGGGTTCGGAACCATGACGTTGCCGTCATTGTCGGTGATGAACCGCTCGACGTGCTTGTAGCCGGGCATGAGATAGATCAGCCGGTCCGACGAGATGGTCGACACGGTGAAATCCGGGTCTTCCTGCAATTGCGGAAGGTCGATGGTGGGCGGATAGTCGATCATGTCGACATCGCCATTCAAAAGCGCGGCAAGGCGGGACGCATCCTGTGTAATCGGGCGGAACACCACCTGATCCCATTCAACTTCACCACCCCACCAGTTGGGGTTCTTCTTTACCGTCACGCGGTTGCCGGGGCTATATTCCTCGAACAGGAATGGGCCGGTGCCGATTGCGGCCTGACCGCTGTTGAAATCGACCGACTCGGTCACACCGCGGGCGGCGTGTTCGGCGACAATGGGCAACATGGCAAGGTCTTCGGCCACGGTCGGATAGGGGCCATCAGTGGTGATGTGGATGGTATAGTCATCCACCTTGGTCCACTGTTTCGATCCCTTTTCAAGTTGGAAGGCGGGCGAAGCTGGAGCGCCCGAAATCCCCCCACGCAGGCGGTCAAAGGTGAAAATCACGTCATCGGCGTTGAACGCCTCGCCATCGTGCCACTGGACACCTTCGCGCAGTTTGAATTCCCACGTCGTGTCATCCAGCGGTTGCCAGCTTGCGGCAAGACCGGGGATCGGCTGGGACGCGGAGTCAAGCGCGACGAGTTTTTCGAAGATGTGTTCCTGCACCTGCACGTCAGCAGAAAGCTGGGTCCAGTGTGGGTCCAATGAGCTCGCTTCGGACCGGACACCGATGGTGAGCACTTCTTGCGCGGCGACGGGCATGGCCAGCATGACCGCGGCACACAGAAGGCCGGGCTTCCAGAATTTCATGAGAATGTCCTCCTTGTTGGATAGAACAGACATCGAGACGGTCCTGACGCGATGCCAGTCAGCTTGTTTTTATGACAGTAAAAACTTTTTACTTTCGATTCGAGACACTGTCTAACAAATTTTACTATGCGAACGAATGTTCGCCAAATAAAACATCAAAGACCACCAATGCAGGTGTATTTTGTCTCGAGATAGTCATCGAGGCCCTGCCAGCTGCCTTCTTTGCCAAGGCCGGATTCCTTCAACCCGCCAAACGGAACCTCTGGGGTCACGATCAGCACCTCGTTGATTCCGATCAGCCCGTACTCCAGTTGGTCCTGAAGCCGGAACGCCCGTCCAAGATCGCGGGTATAAGCGTAGGCCGCGAGGCCGTATTCCGTATCATTGGCCATGCGGATCGCATCGTCTTCCGAGTCGAACCGATAGACCGGGGCGACAGGACCAAAGATCTCTTCCCGTGTGACCCGCATGGTCTCGTTTGCCTCGGCGATGACAGTCGGCTCGAAGAACAGACCGCCGCGCGGATGGCGGTTTCCGCCCGTGCGCACGATACCGCCATTGGCGACCGCATCGGCAATCAGCTCCTCGGTCTTTTCGATCGCCGTCATGTCGATCATCGGACCCTGCTCTGCCCCGTCATCAGACCCGGGCGCTACCTTGAGAGCGGCGGCGCGCTTTGAGAGCCGCTCGACGAAGTCATCATAGATGCCAGCCTGCACGAACACCCGGTTGGAACAGATGCAGGTCTGGCCGGCATTGCGGAACTTGGCAATCATTGCGCCGTCCACCGCACGGTCGAGATCGGCGTCGTCAAAGACGATGAAGGGCGCGTTGCCACCCAACTCCATCGACACCTTCTTGACCGTTTCCGCCGCCCCCCTGATCAGTTGCTTTCCAATCTCGGTGGACCCGGTGAAGGTCAGCTTTCGCACCGCCGGGTTTTTCAGAATCTCGTTGCCAATTTCGCGGGCGGATCCCGTCAAGATGTTCACGACGCCCGGCGCGAAGCCTGCACGTTCTGCCAACAGCCCCCAGACCAAACCGCTATAAGGCGTGGCCGTTGCGGGCTTGACCACCGCCGTACACCCAGCCGCCAGGGCCGGGCCAAGTTTGCGGGCCAGCATGGAAGACGGGAAATTCCACGGCGTGATGGCGGCAACAACACCGATGGGATGTCGTGTCGTCAAGAGTTTGCGGTTTGGCCAAGGCGACGGGATGACCGCTCCCCCGGCCCGGCGCGCCTCTTCTGCGAACCACAGAACATAGGCCGCCGACGACATGACCTCGCCCCGCGCCTCGGCCAGGGGTTTGCCCTGTTCCGCGGTCAGCAGCGCAGCAAGCGCATCAACATTGTCCACGATCTGCCGGTGCAGATTGCGCAGCAGCTGCGTGCGCTCGGTCACACTCGTTGCGGAATAGGCCGGGAACGCCTTTTCCGCCGCGGCAATGGCGCGGGCCGTTTCCGCCGCGCCGGAATTGGGGACGTGACCTATGACCTTGCCGCTGGCCGGATCGGTCACGTTGATTTGCCCGCCAGTGTCGGACGAAACCCACTCCCCGTCGATCAAATTGGCTTCTTTCAGGAACTCGGAATAGATCATCGTACACTCCATTTTCGAACTATTGTTCGTATAGCGCACACATGAACGACCAGCAATTGGCAAAATTTCAAAGCGCGAATGCGTGAAGGTCGATCTCGGGCGTCTGCCCAAGCGCCAGCGCCGCGATCGCCTCGGATACAGCAGGGGCCGCGGTAAAGCCCATCCAGGGAAAGAGGTTCAGGAAGAACCCGGGCACATCCGGGACTTCGCCAAGGATGGGACGCCAATCGGGCGTGCCATTGACCATCGCCGCCCAGCTACGGACAATGTCGACCCCGTGCAGGGCCGGCAAAACATCTTGCGCAATCGAAAGGTTGCGAATCATCGACCGGTGATCGACGACCGGATGCCCCTTGAGCCGGGCAGGCCATCCGCCGCCGATCAGAAAACCGCCTTCTAAAGCCTGCTTCAGGGTCAGCTTTTCTCCGGTAAAATACAGCAGGTAGGGCAAGGTGGGAGGTCGTTTCTCCGTGACGGCGACCTGGATCGCATGCGCCTCGATTTCGACCTGGATACCAAGCATGGCCGACACCCGCGACGCGTCCGAGCCCGCGGCGTTGACCACGCGGTGAGCCGCGATATCGCCCTGGCTGGTCCGCAGCAAAAAGTCTCTATTGTCGCGTTTGATGGCTGTTACCTCAGCGTTTCGGCGCAGATCCAGCCCCATCTCGACTGCGCGCCGTGCATATAAAGGTGCCACGGTGAACGGATCGGCTTTCCCTTCGATCGGGCAAAACGCACCAAGGGACATGCCGTCTGCAAGAAACGGCGCATTCCGGGCAAGCGTATCCTTGTCCCAAAGGTCGACCTCGAGCCCAGCCTGTCGTTCTATTGCCACCTTGTCTCGAAGAGCCGCGCAATCCGTATCGGAGGCGGCCACCATCAAGCCGCCTTTGACCGACAGGCCGATGCGCCCATGCAACTCATCTTCAAGCGCACCCCATTTTCGGATTGAGGCCTGAAATAGGGGTAAGGTGGCCGCATAGCGACGCGCCCAATCAGCGCCAAGGTTGCGAAAAGGATCAAAGGGGATCTGTGCATGGATCGAACCCGCGTTCGACCCCGATGCCCCAAGGTTCAGATCGCGGCGCTCAAGCAGAAGAACGGATGCGCCCTGCTTGCAGGCGTAATATGCTGTCGAGGCCCCGGCAAGCCCGCCGCCGATAATGGCAAGGTCATAGTGCGGCATCGCTTGAAAACCCCGTTGAGTCGCGTCATATGTTCGTTATACTAACTTTTGTACGCATGATGAACAGTCTGTGAAACTGATCTAACAGGAGTTTTCTGCCGATGTCGCACCTGCCCGTGGCCGCCAGCACCTTTCCCTTTCTCTATTCCTCAAGCGGTCTTGACTCGCTCAAGCACCTCAACGGGATGGGATACAAAGACTTTGAACTGATGATCTTTCCGCCGCATTGCTGGCCTTCGCAATTGTCTGGCGATCAGCGCAAGGAATACAAGGCGTGGCTCGAGGGTGAAGGCACCCGGATCACCTCCTTCTGCTATCCTCTGATCGACAACAACCCCAACTCGCCCGACCCGCATATGCGGCAATATACATTGGACCGCTATTTTGAAGCGATTGATTTCGCGGCTGAGTTGAAATGCCCTTACGTGGTGATGATCCCCGGCGTCTATGGCGGGCTGATCGATCCGCCCAAGGAATGGCTGGACGAATGGTTCGTCGAGTCCGCCAAAAAGGTCGTCGCCCATGCCAAGGGAACGGGTGTGCGCATCCTTCTGGAAAACGTCCCCTTCACCCATCGCCCGTCGGTTCAGGACATGGTGGACCTGTGCGGCATGATCGGGGACATTGGCGTCAACTACGATGTGTGCAATGGCGTCTATATCAAGGAAGATGCGGGCGACGCGATCCGGTTGCTGGGCGATCTGTGCGAGAACGTGCATATTTCCGACAGCCCTGCGGATGTGTTCAAGCACGAACGGCTTGGCACCGGCATCGTGAATGTCGCCCCGGTGGCGCAGGCACTGAAGGATATCGGCTACGACAAGCTGACAGTACTTGAAATGATCTCGGACGCGAACCTGCCCGGGACCGACCCGGATGGCGATATCCGCGCCAGCCATGATATTCTGGCCCAGCACGGCTGGGCGGCCCTCTGAGTCAATAAAGGACACGATATGAAACAGTTTCGCGGGAGTCACTCTGTCAACGTGACCCCCTTCACCGCCGATGGCAGCGCCATCGATCTCGAAGCCAACCGCCGGCTGATCGACTGGCAGATCTCGCAGGGCGTTCCAGGGGTCATCATCCTTGGCACCACCGGGGAATTCCTGACCGTGTCGGACGCCGAGCGCGCCGCTTTTGTCGAAGACACCGTCGCGCATGTGAACGGGCGCATCGCCGTCTGGGTCGGCGCGTCGAACGCCTACAGCGTCAACGCCGCCCGCTATGCACGCGAGGCGGAAGCGGCCGGCGCGGACGGGTTGATGATCATCCCGCCCTATTACTACACGCCCACCGAGGACGAGATCGTCGGCTACTACGACATGATCACCCGGACCTGCGATCTGCCGATCATGCTCTACAACAACCCGGTCACGTCGAATGTCGACATGTCCGCCAAGCTGGTTGGCCGACTGACCTGTGAGTTCGACACAGTGCGCTATATCAAGGAAGCGTCGATGGACGTCGCCCGCGTCTATGACATTGTCGAGGAAACCGAAGGCGTGATGAACGTCTTTGCCGGTGAGCGGATCGTCGAGTCTTTCCTTCTGGGCGCCGTCGGGTACGTGAACCCGTTCGGCAATTACATCCCGCGCGCGTCGACCCGGATCTGGGACTTGCTCGAGGCCGGCCGTATCGAGGATGCGAAGGCGATTCAGCGCCACATCACCATCATCGAGCACACCATCGCCGAAGGACATCCGACCTATGGGCACCAGTGTTATTCCAAGGCCCTGGCTGCCGAGGCAGGGTGCCCGGTCGGCGACGTCCGTCCGCCACTGACGCAGTTCGCGTCCTTGGGTGAAGAAGGCCGCGAGCGCGCGGCAAAGCTCAAAGCGATCATGACCGAACTTGATCAATTGATGGACGACTTGGAAAGCAAGGCCGCATGAGCGACACCCCCCCCCTCTTCACTCCGTTCACGGTTCGCGGCACGACCTTTCCCAATCGCATCACACTGGCACCGATGTGCCAGTACCAGGCCGATGACGGGCATCCGAACGATTGGCACATCGCACATCACGGGCGCTACGCGACCTCGGGGATCGGCTGCGCCATTGTCGAGGCGACGGGTATCAGCGCCGAAGGGCGGATCAGCCCCGGTTGCACTGGCATCTATTCAGACAGCCATGTCGAGGCGTGGAAGCCGATTACGGCGCTTTACCGCAAGCAGGGCATCCCGATCTTCATGCAGATCAACCATGCCGGGCCAAAGGCATCGACGATGCGGCCATGGGATGGCGGTGGGCCGCTTGATCCCGCCAGCGACGAAAAGCCTTGGCAGACCGTTGCGCCTTCAGCGATTCCGGCGCGCGACGGGTGGCACACGCCCCGTGCGCTCGAGATGTCGGAAATGGCCGGGATCGCCGAGGATTTCGCGCAAGCTGCCAAGCAGGCGCTCGCCGCCGGGTTCGATGGCGTGCAGATTCACGGCGCTCACGGCTATCTACTGCACAGCTTCATGTCGCCCTGGTCGAACCGACGCGACGACGCCTATGGTGGACCCGCCGAGAACCGGATGCGGTTGCCTGTCGAAGTGGCGCGCGCGGTCCGTGCCGCTGTACCGGACGATGTGCCGGTGATGTACCGCGCGTCCTGCGTCGATGGCGAAGGCGGAGGTCTCACCCTGGAGGATACGGTCGCCTTGGCGAAAGAGCTGAAGACGGCCGGGATCGACCTATTCGATGCGTCAGGCGGCGGGATTCCTGCCGGGATGCGATTGGCGCAGATGAAGACGGGACCGGGCTTTCAAGTGCCCTATGCCGAACGCGTCAAGACCGAAACAGGCTTGCCGACAATGGCCGTGGGCATGATTACAGAACCCGAGCTTGCCAACAGCATCATTGCCGAAGGCAAGGCCGACATGGTGGCGATGGCCCGTCAGATGCTGCGCGAACCCGCGTGGCCTTATCGCGCGGCGCAGGAACTCGGGCATCCAAACCCGCCGTCGATCCTGCCGAAACTCTATGCATTCTACTTGCGGATCGCGGCATGACGCAAACCGGGGTCAGCGGATATAGCTGGCCCCGTTCACATCCAGCGTCGCGCCGGACAGGTGACGGCACTTACCACTGAGACAGAAAGCCGTGAGCTTTGCGATATCCGAGGGTGGTACGAATTCACCCATCACAAGGCGGTCTTCGACGACGTGCCGCCCACCCTGCGACTCGGCAAAATCGCGTGACATCTGCGTGTCCACCACGCCGGGAGCAATGATATAGGTGCGAATTCCGTCGCGGGCGTAGCCTGTGGCAACCGTCTGTAATGCGGCCTTGAACGCAGCCTTCGACGCCGCATAAGCGATGGTTCGAGGATTGGTGACACCCCTCTGCGCAGCCCAACTCGAAATCCCGACGATGTCGCCACCTCCGACCTCCCGGAAATAACGCACGGCGGCGCGCAGGAGTCGGGACGCGGAATGCACATTGACCTGAAAGGTCTCGTCCCAGACTGTATCCCAGGCCTCGTCCGGATCATCGATTCCCCCGTCGAACCGCATCACCGCGGCATTGTTGACGACACCGTCGATGTGACCAACCTCGGCCAAGGCTTCGGCAAACAAACGGTCTGCCCCGTCATGTGTTGCAAGATCGGCTTGAAGCAGGATGACGCGGTCCGATGGCACACCGTCGAGCGCCACTTGGGCTCCCACGCGATCGCTGCCGTAATGCGCGATCACCCGGGCTCCGCACCGGGCGACTTCCTGTGCGATGGACCGCCCGATCCCTTTCGACGCACCGGTGACCAAGACCGTCTTTCCATCCAGCATAATTTCTGTCCTTTTCACTTACATGCGTTGACGCACCCACGTTTTTCGCACATTTGTTCACATATCGAACAAGACAAGGTCAGGCAATATGACTCTTCCTCCGAGTGTCTTCATCCTCGGCGCCGGGGCAATCGGAACGGCTTTCGCTGCAACTTTCCGCGCTGCGGGCTGGTCGGTCACGCTCTGCGATGCCTCTACGGAAGCCCGCGCGTCTGCCACCGAGAGCGTGTCACGTCATTCAAGCGGCCTGCACCGTGCGGGGCATTCGACCAAGAGCACCCCCGGGCAGGTCACCGTGGTTGACGCAATACCGAACGAGTCGCGTTTCGCGCTCGCCATCGAGGCAGGCCCAGAACGGCGCGAGGTCAAGACCGCGCTGTTTCACGAAATGCTGACCCACCTTGGAACGGACACGATCCTGACGACAGCGTCTTCGGCCATTCCCATGTCGGAGATACTGCCGGATGCCAGCGATCAGGCACGCTGCCTGGTGGCACATCCCGGTAATCCGCCCAGTCTGATCCGGGTGCTCGAACTTGTTCCGGCGCCGGGCACATTGCCCGACACCGTGACCAAGGCTGACACCCTGTTTCGCGCGGCCGGGTTTGATCCTGTTGCGCTGAACAAGGAAATCCCGGCCTTTGTCTTCAACCGATTGCAATCGGCACTTCTTCGCGAGGCATACCGTCTGGTAAAGGAAGGTGTAATCGACGTTGACGGGATCGACAGGCTGGTGCGCGACGGGCTCGGTCCGCGATGGGCGCTCTCGGGACCGTTTGAAACAGCTGATCTCAATACCGTCGGCGGGGTTCGCGGACATGCAGAACGGATGGGGCCAGCCTATGCCGCCATCGGCGAAGCGCGCGGCGAAACCGACGCGCGATGGTCGCCGGAACTGGTGTCACTGGTCGAGCGCCAGCGCCGCGCCATCTTACCAGAAAACGGCTTGCCGCGCCGCCGCGCCTGGCGTGAAACAGCGCTTGCTGAATTGCTGGCCGCCCGACATCGCATCCTGTCCAGGGACACATCCAGATGAGCAAATTGCGCTTTACGTTCGACGGACACGACCGAACCGCCGCACCGGATCTGTCTGTTGCGGCGGCCTTGACCGAATGTGGCACCCGAGCGTTTCGTCGCACCGATAGCGATGCTCAACGCGGTATTTTCTGCGGTATGGGCGTTTGCCAGGATTGCCTTGTCGCGATTGACGGGGTTCCGAACCAACGCGCCTGCATGACGCCCTTGCGCGATGGCATGCAGATCGAAACCCAGATCGCGCGCCCGAAATTGACCGCGCCGCCCGCCCAGAAAAAGGCTGCAAAGCGGCTTACCCCGGCGGTGCTTGTCATTGGTGGTGGGGCTGGCGGATTGAATGCCGCCATTGCGGCGCGCGAAGAGGGCGCGGATGTTCTGTTGCTGGACGAACGCAAAGTTCCCGGCGGACAGTATTTCAAACAAAGTGCGTCACCTGACGCCACGCCGCTCGATCCGCAGCAGGCCGACGGCAAGGCGTTGCTTCGGACAGCGCTGGACGCCGGAGTGCAGATCCAGTCGCAAACCGAAGTGTGGGGGGCGTTCGATGGCCCCGAAATCATGGCGTCAGACCCGGAATGTGTCTACGCGATCCGACCTCGCGCCCTTATCGTAGCAACCGGCGCCTACGAACGCCCTGCGATGATACCCGGCTGGACCCTCCCGGGCGTCATGACCGTTGGTGCAGCGCAAACGCTCTGGCGCAGTTACAGAACGTTGTCCGGCCGCAGGATCGCTTTGTTCGGCAACGGTCCCTTGACGGCGCAGGTTGCGTTGGAGTTGGCGAACGGTGGAGCCGAAATTGTGCTCTTGGGCGAGGCCGCCTCTTCGCCATGGAAACGAACGCAGGCGGCGACACGTATGCTGCGATCCGATCCACGACTCTCAATAAAAGGGATAAGGATGCTTGCTGAATTGCGGCGCCAGGGCGTGTCCCTCCGGCACATGACCAAGCCGACTAAAATTGAACAAACGGATAGCGGACTTTGGGTGAGTTACGAAGTTCATGGCAGGACAAAGCAGGTCGAGGCTGACGCAGTCTGCCTGAATTTCGGGTTCCAGCCGCAAAACGAAATTCTGCGGCTTCTGGGCACAAAGATGCGTTTCGATTCGCGATATGACCAATTGCGTCCCGAACGCTCGGAAATGATGGAAACCTCGGTCCACGGTGTTTTTGCTGTCGGCGATTGTTGCGGTCTGGGCGGCGCTCCTGCCGCCGCGGTCGAGGGGCGCATTGCCGGGCGAGCTGCTGCCGGCAGCAAGGTCACCCACACGAAAGAACAGTCCGAACTGTCGAGTCATCGCGCGTTTCAGGACGCGCTCTGGCAGGTCTATGCCGCCACCCCCGTGCAGCTCGAAACCGTGACACCGGACACCATCGTCTGTCGCTGCGAAGAGATCACCAAGCGCGTGCTGGACGACGCGATGGGCAATGGACACACCGACATTGGTGCGGTCAAACGCGCGACGCGGGTTGGCATGGGCCGCTGCCAAGGCCGCTATTGCGGTCCCGCGCTGGCCGGTTACATGGCGCGCCGACTGGACCTGGACGTGCAAGATCTGTCCTTCTTTGCTCCGCGGATCCCGATCAAGCCCGTTGATATCGGGACATTGGTCGCGGCGGAAAACCTTCTGGATCAAGATGGTTCCGATGACTGACCAAATCGACTTGCTGGTGATTGGGGGAGGAATCACGGGACAGTGCGCAGCGCTTGCTGCCGCAGAGCACGGAGCTTGCGTGCGCATCGTGGATTTCAAGCGCAATGCGGGATCACACGCCAACGCAGGCAGCCTGCATGTGCAGATGCAAAGCCGGTTCCTGCGCCTGAACCCGCATCTTGCGGATAATCTGGAAAGCTCGTTACCCCTTTATCTTGAGGCAGTCGCCGCTTGGGAAGCCTTGGACCGCAAGCTGGGTGGGGTCGAACTGACCCGCGAAGGCGGCCTTATGCTGGCCGACTCTCCAGAGCAGATGACATTCCTGAGACAAAAGGCGGAACGCGAAGCCAAAAAGGGTCTTTCGGTCGATATCCTTGATCGCGATGCCTTGCCAAAGATCGCCCCTTATCTCGGTTCGACAATCATGGGGGCGGAAATCTGCCACGACGAGGGCAAGCTCAACCCACTCATAGCGAACCAGAAGCTCGAAGCGCGGTTGACCGAGTTGGGTGTCGAACATGTTTACGACCGCATTATCGGCTTCGACATGACCACATCAAATCCGATTGCGAAGGGGACGATCGATCACAGCGCGGATCAGATCGTCATAGCTGCCGCCTGGGGGTCTGGCGCTCTGGCGAACGAGCTGGGCTTGGCGATCAAAACACCGCCTGAGCCGCTTCATATGAACATCACGGAAGCGGGCGATTACCGCATTCATCACCTTATCCAACATGCAGAGCGGCCCATCACGCTCAAACAGTTCCGATCAGGTCAGGTCGTGATCGGGGGCGGTTGGTCGGCGCAGGCCGGAGAAGGCGATGGCATTCCGACCATCCTGTCGCAAAGCCTGTTGGGCAATGTTGCGCTGGCGGCCACGATTGCGCCGGGCATAGGCGGTTTGCGCCTCCTGCGCACATGGGCTGGGTATAATACACCAGTCGACGGCAAGGCCACAATCGGCCCGACGCTCCTGCATCCCCGCCTTCATCTCGCCCTTCCGGGCGATGCCGGCTACACGCTTGGCCCAGTTGTCGGTCAATGTGCAGCCGCGTTGGCAATGGGCTTTGACCCATTGACGGATCCCACCCCCTATGCCGTTTCGCGCTGGACTTAACGTGCGAGCGACAGCTGGATCTGCTCTGCGGTTTCGCGCAATTTCGGCAGGTAGGTGTCGATCATCATCTCGGGAGTAGCCCGGATCGAAGGCACGGCGATGTTGATTGCCCCTGCGGTCACACCGGACCGATAACGCAGCGGAATCGCCAGTGAGAGCAACCCGAGTTCCAATTCCTGATCAACCATAGACCAACCATCCTCTTTCACTTTTTCAAGAATTTGGCGAAACTCTGATTTGTTCGTCACGCTGAATTGAGTCCGAGGCACAAGCCTCGCATTCGCGATGATCGCATCCCAGTACTCTTCGGGTTGAGCGGCGAGCAATACCCGCCCATTGGCAGTATAGAACGCCGATTGGCGACTACCGACGGTGATCCCAACGCTGATGATGTTATGCGCCTGCACACCCGCGACGTAGACAACTTCCAAACCATCCAAGATCGCCGCCGTGCAGCTTTCTCCAGTCTGTTCGGACAACCGTTCCATGAAAGGTCGTGCGCGGTCCCAGATGCCGATCTTGGACAAGACCGAGAATCCGAGCTCCAAGACCTTTGGCGTCAGATCGAACAATTTACCGTCTGTGACGACGTAACCTTCCTTGACCAGCGTCAGGAGAAACCTGCGTGCAGTGGCCCGGCTCATGTCAGTTTCGGCGGCAACCTCGCTCAGCGTCATCTTGCGGGACGTTCGGCTGAAACTGCTCAGAATCGACAGACCACGCGACAAGGATGAAACAAAATCCCGGCTGGACAGCTTGTCCTGATCGTCGAAGGCCGATTCGGGGTCCACGGTCCCTAAACGGTTCTCGCTCGCGATCGACGTCCGCGACTTAGATACTGACTTAGCCATTCTATCCACTTTCCATGGGCCCAGAGGGCATTAACACTTTCTTTTCCGCGCCGAAAGACATTGGTTTTTACCAAATTTAACAAAAAATGCTTGCCAAAATCCAGTTACTTAAACCATATTACGAACATATGTTCGATATGCGAACATAGCCAACGGGAGAAGTTTTATGCACTCAAAGCCATTCAAGACACCGGCGCTTCCTCGCAGAACGGTGCTGGCGGGACTTGCCGCAGCTGGCGCAACCGCAGCCATGCCGATGCGCCTGCGCGCCCAGGAACAGATCACACTGCGCTGGTGGTCGCCTCAGTCATCGCCGGAACAGCTTGCCGCGTACCAGACGCAAATTGCCAATTTCGAAGCCCAGCACGAGAATATCAAAGTCGTCTTCGAAAAGACGTCGGATGAAGGATACGCCCCGCAACTTGCCGCGGCCTTTGCCAGCGGCGACGTGCCGAACGTCGTCACGCACCTGCCATCCTTCGCCGTTGCTACATATTGGACCAACGGACTTCTTGAGCCTTTCAACGGCGTGATCGACATGATTGGCCCCGACAAGTTCTACCAAGGTGCAAATGACATTTACGAGATCGATCCGGGCCAATACGCGGGCACCGGCATCGGCAACTCGGCCGCGAACATGATCTGGCTGCGAACCGACCTGATGGAACAGGCCGGAATCGACCAGAACCCGCGCACCTGGGACGAATTGCTCAGCGCCGTTCAGAAAATGCAGGGCGGCGGCATTTACGGAGCACCCCTGCCTTACGGCCGAAACTCCATGACATCGCTGGTCTTCATCGGTGTGATCCATCAGGCCGGCGGGCAAGTCTGTGCCCCCGATCTGAGCGTCAACATCGACACGGACGCCACGCGCGATGCGCTTGAGTTCTACAGGGCGATGCGCGAGTTCTGCCCGCCCGGCGCCACCAATTACAGCTGGGGCGAAAGCCTAACAGCCTTTGTCTCGGGCGCCTGCGCCACCGGGCTCTATACCGGTCGCGTGCTGACCAACGTCGCCAACCAGAATCCGTCCATCGCGGATCATATCACCTGCGACCTATATCCGACGAAATCCACCGATGTCGCGCCTTGGACATTCAACGACTTTCCGTCGGTGTTCATCCCGAAACAGGCTCCGAACATGGAAGCGTCCAAGCAGTTCGCCGCGTTCCTCTTCGATCCCGAAGGCTATATCCAGCAGCTTCACGCCGCTCCAGGTCACGTTCTTCCGGTGCTCAAGACCATCAGTAACGACCCGGACTATCAGGATAATGAGATCATCCAGAAATACTCGGCCGAAGTTGAACTGATGTCCGAAGCGGCTGCAAACGGCTTCAACCTCGGCTGGGAAAGCCGGGACCACATGCCAAACGCCAAGGCAGGCGAGATCGTCAACTCTGGCGTCATCGCAGAGCTGGTGCAGCGCGTTGTCCTCAACGATGAAAACGTCGATCAGGTTCTTGGCGAAACGACCGCCAGAATCGAAGAAATCATGGCCAGCTAACGGCTCTTTTCATCCGTGGGTGGCGTTATCCTCCTTGTCGCCGCCCACAACCTCCCGCCTGAAGAAAGTCACCATGATCGCCACCCAAACCATCACCCCCCGCCTTGAGCGGAGCTATGCGCGTCTGGGCGTGCTGCTTATTGCGCCGACGATCCTCGTGTTTTCGCTGGTGATCGTCTACCCGCTGCTGGCGGCAATCTATCTCAGCGTATTCTCGATCTACACACCGACGCTCGAAGGCAATTTCGTCGGCGCGGCGAATTACGTGAAACTGCTAACCGGCAAGGCGTTCTGGAATTCCCTTGGCGTCACGCTGATCTGGACCGTCGGCACACTGACACTTCAGATCGTGTTCGGCGTCGGCATGGCGCTGCTTTTGCACCAGAACATCTGGTTTCGCAGCCTTGCGCGCAGCCTTGTTCTCTTTCCCTATTTCCTCTCCACGGTTGTGGCCGTTCTGGTCTGGCGTTGGCTTTTCAACGATCTTTATGGCGCGATGAATCACGGGTTGATGCAGCTTGGCATCCTTGACATGCCATTGGATTGGCTCGGGTCCATGCCCAACGCGATGATCGGGGTAATCCTCGTGGGTGCGTGGAAGTACTTTCCCTTCGTCGTGATCGCCGTTCTGGCGCGGCTTCAAACGATACCTGAACATCTTTACGAGGCCGCCAAGATCGACGGGGCTGGCCCGATTGCGCGGTTCTGGGATGTGACGCTACCGCAACTGCGCAACGTGCTGGTTGTTATCGTGCTCCTGCGCGCAATCTGGGATTTCAAGGAATTCGACCTGATCTATCTGCTCACCGGCGGGGGTCCCGTCACGTCGACGCAGACGCTTTCGCTGCTGGTCTACCAAGAGGCATTCGGTTTGAACCAAATGGGACAGGCAGCGGCCTATTCCGTGGGCATGATGCTGGTGATGCTGGTTTTCATGGTGGTCTATATCCGCAAGACCGGGAAGGAGGGCTGAGATGCAAAGATCAATGTTGCAGGGCGTGATCGTCAATCTGGTGACATGGACGCTGGTTCTGCTGATCGCCTTTCCGCTTCTTTGGATGATCATCACCTCGGTGAAACCGCAGACCGAACTGTTCCGCATCCCGCCGACATGGTTTCCTGAAACCATCACCTTTGAACATTACTGGCGGCTGCTGACCGAAACGCCGTTCCTGACCTACTTCAGAAACTCCGTCGTTCTGGCAACGACCACCACGATATTTGTCGTAGCCCTGGGCACTCTCGGAGCCTACAGCCTTGTGCGCTTCAAGTATCGAGGACGAGAAACGCTGGCGATGCTGGTGCTCTTCACCTACCTGCTGCCATCTGTCGTGCTCATCATTCCGCTCTACCTGATGATGGTGGCAATTGGTTTGTCCAATACGCTGGTCAGCCTGATCCTTGCGCACACGACCTTTGCCCTTCCCTACGCACTTTGGCTCCTTCGGTCGTTCATGGAGGGCGTGCCCGAGGATCTGGAATCCGCCGCACTTGTGGACGGGGCCTCGCGCATGGGGGCGTTCCGCGACATCATCCTGCCGCAACTTCTGCCCGGCATCATCTCGACCGCCCTCTTCACCTTCATCCTGTCGTGGAACGAATACCTCTACGCGCTGGTGCTGGTGAACTCCGACAGCGTCGCGCCGCTCACAACGGGTGTGATGTCGATGCTCATTTCGGCCTTCAACATCGAATGGTCCCTTCTCATGGCGGCGTCCGTGATGATGAGCCTGCCGCTCATCGTCGTCTTCGCCTTCCTGCAAAGCTATCTGACCAGCGGCTTCGGGGCCGGTGGCGTGAAAGGATAAACTCTCTTGGCTGATGTCACCCTTACTAATGTCCGCAAGCAATTCGGCACCTTCGTGGCGCTGGAAAACCTGGACATCGAAATCAAGTCAGGCGAATTCGTCGCCCTTCTGGGGCCGTCCGGTTGCGGCAAGTCCACGACATTGCGCATGCTGGCCGGTCTGGAGTTTCCGACCTCAGGCGACATTTCGATCGACGGGCGCGTCGTGAATGACGTCGCCCCCGGCAAACGCGACATCGCAATGGTCTTCCAGTCTTACGCGCTCTACCCGCATATGAGCGTGGCCGAGAACATCGCGTATCCGCTCAAGAAACGGGGAGTGTCTGCGGCAGATCGCAAGGTCGCGGTGCAGAAGGCTGCCGAATTGCTGCAACTCGAACCCCTGCTCGATCGCAAGCCCAAGCAATTGTCAGGCGGCCAGCAACAGCGCGTTGCCCTTGGCCGGGCGCTGGTGCGGGAACCCAAAGTCTTCCTGCTCGACGAACCTCTGTCCAATCTCGATGCCAAGCTGCGCAGCTACATGCGCGCCGAGCTGATCGAATTGCACCGCAGGCTCGGCAAGACGATGATCTACGTCACCCATGACCAGCTTGAAGCGATGACGATGGCCAACCGCATCGCGGTCATGCACGGCGGCAAGCTGCAACAGTTCGATACGCCTGATGCCGTTTACAACCGACCCGCCAACCGGTTCGTCGCCAGTTTCATCGGCACCCCGTCGATGAACCAGCTGGAAGGTCAACTTGATGGTGCGTTGTTTCATGTCGCAGGCCACAGCATACCGCTCGACCGCACCCGATTTGCAGATGATTTGGGAACGGGCGACTATGCACTTGGCGTCCGGCCCGAATTCGTTGCTATCGGCGATGGCGAGCTGCCCGCGAAAATCCGACTTGTGGAGAACACAGGTCACGAACAGATCGTTACGTTGGAACTGACGGATGGCACGCGTCTTCTGGCACGCACGGACGCTGCGAGACGCCTGGATGTCGGACAAAATGTGCAGATCGGATTTCACCCAGACGCCATTCACCTCTTCGCTCCCGGTGAAGAAGGCCCAAGACTGAATAAAAACGACGCGGCTTCGGTGATCCCGATGCGGTCGCGATAGGAAAGGACCAAAAATGGCGCATATCAGGGATCTTGACCGGGCCTACGTCTTCCACCCGTTCAGCATGGCCAACGCACATGAGCAAAGCGGAGCCGCCATGATGGCGCAAACCGCGCAAGGTTGTTGGATCACCGATGACACGGGCAAGCGGTATTTCGATGCGATGGCGGGCCTTTGGTGTGTGAATGTCGGTTATGGTCGTGACCGTATTGCCGATGCAATGGCCGACCAGGCGCGCAAGCTGTCATATTTTCACGGCTTTTCATCGATGGCGACAGAGCCCGCTGCCCTTTTGGCCGAACGGGTGATCGTGAAAGCGCCCGAAGGGTTCAGCAAAGTGTTCTTCGGAGCATCGGGCTCTGACGCGAATGACACGCAGGCGAAGTTGGCCTGGTTTTACAACAATGCCCGCGACATGCCGCAGAAGAAAAAGATTATCTCGCGGGATCGCGGTTATCACGGCGTGACTGTCATGACGGGTGGGCTGACCGGGCTTCCCGGACTGCACGCGGGTTTCGATCTGCCGCTGCCGATGATCCGCCATGTCTCGGCCCCGCACAACTTGTGGACACGGCTGCCCGGAGAGGACGATGCCGCTTTCAGCGACCGCCTGGCACAGGAACTCGATGATCTGATTATCGCCGAAGGGCCCGATACTGTCGCGGCCTTTATCGCCGAGCCAGTCATGGGCGCAGGTGGCGTGATTGTTCCACCAGAAGGCTACTTCCCCAAGATACAAGCCGTGCTCGACCGCTACGATGTCCTTTTGATCGCCGACGAGGTGATCTGCGGCTTCGGTCGGCTTGGCACTTGGTTCGGGTCTGACAAGATGAACATGAAGCCGGACCTCATGTCAGTCGCCAAGGGCATCACTTCTGGATATGCACCTTTGTCAGGCGTTCTGGTTAGCGACAAGGTCTGGTCGGTGATCGCAGGTCAGGGTGCCGCCAAATTCGGCGCGTTTGGACATGGATACACCTACACCGCACATCCGGTGATGGCCGCAGCCGCGCTGGCAAATCTCGACATTTTGGAAGAGGACGATCTTGTCAGACGCGCGGGCGAGATGGGAACGTATCTGAACGACACCCTGCAAAAAGCGTTTGTCGATCTGCCCATCGCAGCCGAAGTTCGCGGATGCGGTCTTGTCGCCGCGGTCGAGTTTGCGCAACCCACTTCGGAGGGCTGGCGCAAGTTCGACCCCAAGCTTACCGTCGCCGCCCGCATCGTGCGCGCCGCGCTGGAAGACGGCGTGATTGCGCGCGCTTTGCCCAACGGGGATGCGGTGTCGTTTTCCCCGCCTTTCACCGCCACGCATGAAGAAATCGATCTTGCCATCTCGACCATTCGACGCGCCGCCGAGCGGACATACAGCGCATTGAAGGCAGACGGAAAACTCATCACCACACCAGCCTGAGGTCAGACCAGTGAACAGAACCAGCATAGACTGGACGGGCGCCATGCCCGCGATAACCACCCCCTTCGCCCAATCAGGCGAGGTGGATCACGATGGCCTTGCCAAGAACATCCGCCGCCTGCTGTCAGCAGGATCAACCGGCGTCATCGCGGCCGGGTGCACCGGCGAATTCTGGAGCCTGACCGAAACCGAACGATCCGCGGTCTACAAGACGGCGGTCAACACGGTGGGACACAAAGGCACCACCATCGTCGGTGCCGCTGCGATCACGCCGTCGGGTGTGATCGAGGCGCTTCATGCCGCGAAAGAGGCAGGATGTAACGGCGCTCTCGTGCTTCCCCCGTACTTCGCACACCTCACGGAACGCGAGGTGATCCGTCACTTTGAAACGGTTGCGGCCAATGCACCGCTGCCGATCATGCTCTACAACATTCCCGGAAATGCCGGAAATGCGCTGACGCCGCAGATCGTCGATGTCCTTGCCGATCTTGATCCGGTCGTAGCGATCAAGGAAAGCTCTGGCGACTGGATCAATTTCCAGAAAACGCTGAACGTCTGCCGGGACCGGATCAAGGTATTCTGCGGCCCGTCGTCAACCATCGGCGTTCCCGCGATGCTGGCTGGGTGTGACGGGTTGATCGACTGCTTCCCGAACGTTTGGACAGGATGTATTGACATGTGGTCCCTCTTCCAGTCGGGCAAGATCGAAACCGCTTGGGAATACCAGGCCCGCGCACAGGCGCTGACCGATCTTTTTGTCAGCGGCGGGCGCACGTTGTATCCGGCGACAAAGGCTGCGATGGATCACCTGGGCTATCCCGGCGGGGGTGCACCGCGTGCGCCGCTGCAACCGCTCGAAGAACCGGCCTTGCAGGAATTGCTCCAGGGGTTGGACCGGATTCTGGACCGCAATGATTCCGCAGCTTGAAAGCTGTGTCACTGAAAACGAAAGGAAGCTATTCGCATGGATTTGGGGCTCAAGGGACGCAGGGCAATCGTCAGCGCGGCAAGCAAGGGGCTGGGCCGGGCCTGCGCCATGTCACTGGCCGGAGAAGGGGTTGATCTTGTTCTGAACGCGCGCTCCGAGGATGCTCTGGAAGCAACCGCCGAGGACATTCGCAAAGCGCATGGCGTCAAGGTCACGACCGTCGCCGCCGATTACAACACCGATGACGGGCGCGAGGCGGTATTTGCCGCAGCCGGTGAGCCGGACATTCTCGTGACCAATCCTGGAGTGCGGCAGATCCCCGGCGATTTCAACGAATGGGACAAGTCGGACTGGCAGTACTGGCTCGACGTGCATTTCTTCTCGTCGCTTCAGATGATCCAGAAGGTGTTGCCGGGAATGCGCGAACGCAAATTTGGCCGGATCGTCAACATCTCGGTCAGCTTCATCAAGTTCCCGCAGCAGAACTTTGCGCATTCCCATTCGGCACGGCTGGCCCTGTCCGGCGCGATTGCGTCGATGGTGCGGGATGTGGCGCCCGACAATGTGACGATGAACACCGTCTGCCCCGGTTTCTTCGATACCGACGCACTGCACACCAACCTGCACAACCACGCGCGGCGCGGCAACACCACCTACGAGGCGATTGTCGAGAACCGCCTGCAAAGCGTGCCAGCCGGCCGGTTTGCCGATCCGTCGGAATGCGGCGATCTGGTCGCCTTCCTGTGCTCGGCGCAGGCCGGGTTCATTCTGGGTCAGAACATCATCAACGATGGCGGCGTCTACCAGGGTCTCTTCTGATGGACCCACGACTTGTCATGGTCTCCGGAGGCGCACGTGGTCTTGGCGCGGCGCTGGTCCAGCGGTGCCTCGATGATGGCTACCGCGTGTCCGTCGGCGCGCGCAGCCCCGATGCAGTAAGAGAAGCTTTCGGTCACAACGTGACCGCGCACAGGTTCGACGCAGACGATCCCAGTACAGCGCAATCTTGGGTCGATGCCACGGTTGCCCAGATGGGTGCGCCCGATGCGCTCATCAACAATGCCGGTATCCTGCGGATGGTGACGTTCGACAACGGTGACGAAGACGATCTTGATACCATGTGGGGCGTTAACGTCAAGGCCCCGTTTCGCCTGATCCGCGCCGCCCTGCCCCATCTCAAGGCCTCGGGTCGCGGGCGTGTGGTCAACATTGCCTCGACCGATGGCAAACGTTATCGCGATGCCAACGCCTCCATCGGTTACGTGATGACCAAGCAGGCGCTGATCGCCATGACTCACGCGGTGCGCTTCGCCGGGTGGGACGAGGGGTTGCGCGGCACCGCCATTTGTCCGGGTGCCATCGACACCGAGATGATCGCGGATTTACCCGGCGTCACGCCAAAGGCGCAACGCCTGCAACCGCAGGACGTCGGCGAGATCGTGTCACTGGTGCTCAAACTGCCCAATCAGGCCAGCATCCCCGAGATCGTCGCCAATACGCGGCTCGAAAGCACGATCTGAGATGATTTCACTGGCAGCACAAAGCAAATGCGGTCAGGGTCGGGCATGTTGCAGAAACAAAGCCTCGCCCTGACCGATATCCGCGTTCCGGCAAAACGCGCAAAGACGCTCGATCTTGCAAAAGTGCAAAGCCTTGGCGAAGACATTTTGCAAAATGGCATGACCATACCCATTCAGGTCCGCAAGGACGGAACAGGCTTTATACTGGTCGAAGGTCTGCACAGGCTCGAAGCGATGCGCACCCTAGGGGAAACGCAGATCGAGGCGTATCTGGTGCGGGCCCGCCTGCACTGACGGGCCCGTCCTGTCTTACTCAGCCGCCAAACGCTTGGCATGTTTGCGCGTATAGGCCCGCCACGTGGTCGCCCATTGCGCCGGGTCGGCCATGTCCGCTCCCTTGATCTGGTGAATCGGCGCGTTGTGCGGCGCGGTCTTGACCACTTCGGGGGTCTCGTAGGCCTCGTGGATCACATGCTCCATGACGTCGATCCAGTAGTCGATATCCTCGCGCGACCAAAGCTCCCCA
>Ga0102938_10000090_pt1 | contig 53620 bp, 49 predicted proteins | sample SalPonR2_B_D2_MG_FD_84516 | JGI IMG/M metagenome (GOLD analysis project Ga0102938, IMG submission 84516) | Salt pond soil microbial communities from South San Francisco under conditions of wetland restoration - Salt Pond MetaG R2_B_D2_MG | ecosystem: Environmental > Aquatic > Marine >...
GCGAGGCCTCCTCCAGAACGGCAGGCCTGCTCATGAGTGTTGAATCCGATTTGCCAAGGTCGCCGGAAAAGACCAGGGTTTTCTCCGTCCCGGTCTCGTGCATACGCAATTCCACTATCGCAGAGCCCAGAATATGCCCGGCATCGTGGAATGTCAGGGTAGCCTGTTCGCCAACCTGCCGGGTTTCTTCGTACTCGAGCGGCCGACAGAGTTGCAACACTCTGGCGACATCCTTACTGCTGTATTTCGGCCTGATTTTCTTCTTGCCTCGCCTGGCGCGACGCAGGTTTTCCCGGTCGAGGTCCCGCTCGTACAGGCCCGCCGCATCCTCCAACATGATCTCCAGCAGGTCCCGGGTCGCTGCGGTGCAGTAAATGGGCTTGCGAAAACCCTCGCGAACGAGGCGCGGCAGCAGGCCGGAGTGATCGAGGTGAGCATGAGACAACACCACCGCGTCGATTGATTCGGGATCAAACGCGAAGGCTTCCTGGTGCAGTCGCTCTACCGCGTCGCCACCCTGATGCATGCCGCAATCCAGCAGCATGCTGCCCAGCGCCGGCGATTCAATCCGATGACAGGACCCCGTGACCTCCTGGGCCGCTCCAAAAAACGTCAGTGTGGCCATCTCAACTCCCGGGAAGGACTAGGGTTAAACGTCCAGGTTCGCAACAGAGAGCGCATTTGCCTCAATGAAGTCCCTGCGCGGCTCCACGTGATCGCCCATCAACGTGGTAAAAATCAGGTCGGCAGTGATGGCATCGTCTATCGTTACCCTCAGCATGCGGCGCTCGGCCGGGTCCATGGTGGTTTCCCAGAGTTGATCCGGGTTCATCTCCCCGAGGCCCTTGTAGCGCTGAATGCTGTAGCCCTTGCGCGCCTCGGCCATCAACCAGGTGAAGCCCTCAGTAAAACTGCGCGTCGCCAGCGTCTTTTCACCCCGCTGAAAATAGCCGTCTTCCTCAATCAGGTTGTTGATGGCATTGCCCAGCGCCACCAACGAACGGTACTCGCCCGAGGCAAAAAACTCGTGGTGGTATTCGGTCTCTGTTTCAATGCCGTGCGCCAGGACCTTCACCACCGGGAAAAACAACTGTCGCTCGTCATCACGGCGGACAGTGACGGAGAACAGGCCGTTAGAGGTGTCCACAGTTTGTAAGCGCTCACTAAGGTGATCACAGAAAGCCTCTACCCTGGCATGATCACGCATATCTTCAGGGGTCAGTGTTTCCCCGTAGACCATTTGCCAGAGCACGACCGGCGCATAAAGCCGACACAGGCGCTGTATTGTGGCATCCACCCCACGGTATTGATTAACCAGGGCCTCCAGGGCGCCACCAGAGATTGCCGGCGCGTCGGGGTTAACATACAACGATGCGCCGTCCAGCGCGGACTGTGTCAAGTACTGCAACAGTGCCTCATCATCCTTCAGGTACTGGTGCTGTTTACCCCGGGAAATTTTATACAGGGGCGGTTGTGCAATGAAAATATGACCGCGTTCAATCAGTTCGGGCATTTGACGGAAGAAAAAGGTCAGCAGCAAGGTCCTGATATGAGATCCATCCACATCGGCATCGGTCATAATAATGATGCTGTGGTAACGCAGCTTGTTGGGGTCAAACTCGTCTTTACCTATTCCGCAGCCGAGCGCGGTTACAATGGTGCCCACCTCTGCCGAACCAAGCATTTTATCGAAGCGGGCTTTCTCAACATTGAGGATCTTCCCCTTGAGGGGAAGTATCGCCTGATACTTGCGGTTACGGCCCTGCTTGGCCGAGCCGCCGGCAGAATCACCCTCCACGAGGTACAACTCCGACAAGGCAGGGTCCTTCTCCTGACAGTCCGCCAACTTGCCCGGCAATCCGGCGATATCGAGAGCCCCCTTGCGCCGCGTCATTTCGCGAGCTTTACGGGCCGCCTCGCGAGCCCTGGCGGCATCCAGCATTTTGCCAACTACCGATCTCGCTTCGGCCGGGTTCTCAAGCAAGTAGTCATTAAACTGCGCGTTTACAGCCTGTTCTACCGCTGTTTTTACTTCCGAGGACACCAGTTTGTCTTTTGTCTGCGATGAAAACTTGGGATCTGGCACCTTTACGGATATCACTGCCGTCAAACCTTCCCGGGCATCGTCCCCGGTGGTGTTGACCTTGGCTTTTTTGGCCAGCCCTTCTTTCTCTATGTAAGAGTTCAGACTGCGGGTAAGTGCCGTCCGAAAACCGGCCAGATGGGTGCCACCATCGCGCTGGGGAATATTATTGGTATAACAGAGAATATTCTCCTGAAACGCGTCGTTCCACTGGAGCGCCACCTCGACGCCAATCCCGTCATCAGTATCAACCTGGAAATGGAACACCCTGTTCACGGCGGTTTTATTGAGGTTGAGAAAAGCGACAAACGCTTTCAGGCCACCCTCGTACTGGTAAGCCTCTTCTTTACCGCTGCGCTCATCCTTCAGGTTAATACACACCCCTGAATTCAGAAACGCCAGCTCACGCAGACGCTTCGCGAGCTGCTCGAAGTGAAATTCAATATTGGTGAAAGTCTCTGGCGACGGCTTGAAGCGTACGCTGGTCCCCGAACTCTCAGTGGTGCCAATTTCCGCCAGGGGCGCTTCAGGAACGCCATGCCGATACACCTGCTCATACATCTTGAGCTCGCGCCGAATAGTCAGCGTCAACTCCTCAGACAGCGCATTCACCACGGAAACGCCCACGCCGTGCAGGCCTCCGGACACCTTGTAGGAGTTGTCGTCAAATTTTCCGCCCGCATGCAGCACCGTCATGATCACCTCGGCCGCGGAGACGCCCTCTTCATGCAATTCCGTGGGAATTCCGCGGCCATCATCACTCACCGTGATGGATTCGTCCGGGTGAATGACGATGTTGATGGCCGTGCAATGGCCGGCCAGTGCCTCGTCTATGGAGTTGTCGACCAGCTCAAACACCATGTGATGCAAACCTGTGCCATCATCGGTGTCGCCGATATACATCCCCGGGCGCTTTCTCACCGCATCCAGGCCTTTGAGCACCTTGATGCTCGATGAATCGTAATTATGCTCTATCTCGTCGCTCATGCACCGCGTCTCTTCGTTTTGGTGAATCCGGCAGGCCGGGATTCGCTGATAATCAGGATACTTCCACCTGCTCTATTCTGCCGTGTTCCACGTGGAACACAGCGAGCGCCCCAGGCTCGGGCCACACGGCCCGGAAGGGCTCCACCTCGACACAGGTAATAAACACTTGCGCCTCACTGTCGGCCAACAACTCGCAAAACTGCCGACAATGTGCCCGATCAAGCTCTGAGGGCAAATCATCCACCAGGTACGTACAGTCACCAACCCCAAGCTCGGTCATCAATTGGCCCTGCGCCAGTTTTAGACCACAGACCACCAGTTTTTGCTGGCCGCGAGACAGGGTCTCCGCTGCCAGGTGGCCATGAGAGGTCACCCGGATGTCCGCCCTCTGGGGCCCCGCATGGGTATACCCTTGATCGATATCGGCGCCCAGCCCTTGCTCCAGCGCTTCCTGGTAGCTCATTTTGCTGTCCCAACCGCGACGAAACCGCAAATCAAGGCCATCCAACGACGGCGCCAGGCGGCTCATTGCCTGCTTGAAACTGGGGACCAACCGCTCAAAGTAGGCCTTCCTGTCATCACTGACCAGGCTGCCCGCGCTCGCCAACTCTCGCGTCCAAACCGCTAACTCCTCGGTCGACAGTTTATCACGCCGCAGCAGCATGTTGCGCTGTTTAATGCAACGCTGGAAGCGCTGCCAACGTGAGAAAAACGACTGTTCCACGTGGAACACACCCCAATCCAGGTACTGCCGCCGAGCAGCCGGAGGACCGCAAAGCAGATCAAAGCTGTCTGCGTTAATCACCTGGAGGGGCAAGCAAGCAGCAAGCTCCGCGACCGTACGCACCGGGTTGCCCCCGATGCGAATAACTGCATCGCCCGTTCTGCTCCGCTGCACCCCCAGCGACAGCGTACCGCCACCGTCACGCCGCCTGCCAGATCCAAACACAACGCAATCGTCCTCGGCATGCGAAATTACCGCCCTGATGCCGCCACCACGAAACGATCGCGCCATTCCAAGCACATGAATTGCTTCCAGCACGGAAGTCTTGCCGCTGCCATTTTGCCCGAAAAACACGTTTACGCGATGCAGCCCGTGTACAGCCACGTGCCGCAGGTTCCGCACTCGATCTATTTTGAGCTCGTTGAGGACCACGCACTGGAAAAGAACCGCTCCAAAAGGCTCCTTTCTACCTCCCAACTAGCTAAAGTGAGTGACGCAGCTAACCGTGACCAGTGCTTGCGCACGGGGATATTTTTGAGACAAACCCGACGGAAAGAGCCAGGGTTCGATGACGTCACAGCCGCATGGGCATCACAACGTACACTGAGTCGCCTTCTTCAGACTCCTCCAGCAGGGCGCTGCTGTTTGGATCAGCGAGGGACAACTTCACCTTGTCCCCGCTGAGAACACCGAGAACGTCGAGCAAATAGCTGACATTGAACCCGATCTCCAGCGAATCGCCGCTAAACTCCACGGAAACCGTCTCTTCCGCCTCTTCCTGTTCGGGGTTGTTTGCAAGTATATCGAGGGAGTTCGCCGAAAGTTTCAGTCGCACACCACGGTATTTTTCATTCGACAGGATGGCCGTTCTGGCAAAAGCCTGGCGCAGATCAAGGCGCGAACCATACAGAATCTTGTCGGGATTGCGTGGAATCACGCGCTGATAGTCGGGAAACTTACCGTCGACCAGCTTGGAGGTAAAGGTAAAATCGGTGGTCATCGCCCGTATGTGATTACTGCCAATCACGATCGCAATGTCCTCTTCTTCCTCCATCAGCAGCCTGGCCAGTTCCAGCACGCCTTTGCGCGGCAAGATCACCTGGGTATCGCCATCACCTTTCACCTCGAGTTGATCCTGCGAAGTACACATGGCCAACCGGTGCCCGTCCGTCGCCACTACCCTGAGTTGCTGGTCCTGTAGCTCCCAGAGCATGCCGTTCAGATAGTAGCGAACATCCTGTTGCGCCATCGCAAAACTGGTGCGATCAATCAGTCGCTTCAACTGCCCCTGCCTGAGATTAAGCTGGTGGGTACCAATACTGTCCTCGACATTGGGGAATTCGCGAGCCGGCAAGGTTGACAGGGTAAACCGGCTCCGCCCCGATTTTACCGTGGCCTTGCCATCCGCTACGGCGAACTGAATATCGCTGCCCTCCGGCAACGACTTGCAAATATCAGTCAGCTTGCGGGCCGGCACCGTAACCTCTCCCGGTTCCCCTGGCTCGGGCAGCTGCACCCTGCCAACCAGCTCAACCTCGAGGTCTGTGCCGGTCAGTGACAAACGGTCCCCATCGAGCACCATCAACACATTGGCCAGCACCGGCAGAGTCTGGCGACGCTCCACTACACCAGCGACCAGATTCAAGGACTTCAGGAGAGTATCCCGCGAGACACTGAACTTCATAAGGCTTTTATTCCTTCTGGTGTTTTAGAACACAACGGTTATCGCCCAAAGAGCGTCAAGTTTGGCGCCAGCAACCTGCCCTGCGCTCTCATGTAGTCAGCGATCGCAGCAAGTTCTTGTAATCTTCGCGTATATCGGAGTTTGTTTCACGAAGTTCCTTGATTTTACGACATGCGTGAAGCACTGTCGTGTGATCCCGCCCACCAAAACTCTCGCCAATTTCCGGCAGGCTATGGTTCGTGAGTTCCTTTGACAGCGCCATCGCCATCTGCCGCGGCCGGGCAACAGACCGACTGCGGCGCCGCGACATCATATCCGAGACCTTTATCTTGTAATACTCTGCCGCTGTACGCTGAATGTTCTCCATGCTTACCTGCCGGTCCTGCAATGCCAACAGGTCTTTCAGGCTCTCTTTTATAATGTCTATATCAATAGGTTTACGGACAAAGCGAGCACTTGCTTTCACTCTCTTCAACGCACCCTCCAGCTCGCGCACGTTGGAACGAATACGTTGCGCGATAAAAAATGCCGAATCGGGCGGTAGATCAACACCTGCCTCTGCCGCTTTTTTCATCAGAATGGCGACACGGGTTTCCAGCTCCGGCGGCTCCACCGCAACCGTGAGGCCCCAGCCGAAGCGTGACTTGAGACGCTCCTCCAGCCCATCTATTTCCTTGGGATACCTGTCGCAGGTAAGAATCATCTGCTGACCGCCTTCCAATAACGCATTGAAGGTATGGAAGAACTCCTCCTGGGAGCGGTCCTTCTTGGCAAAAAACTGAATGTCGTCAATCAATAACGCGTCAACCGAACGATAGTAGCGTTTGAAATCCGTGATCGCATTAAGTTGCAGCGCCTTCACCATATCTGCGACAAAGCGCTCGGAATGCAGGTAGACCACTTTGGCCTGGGGGTTGCGCACTTTCAGCGCATTACCCACCGCCTGCATAAGGTGGGTCTTGCCCAAACCTACACCGCCATACAGAAAAAGTGGGTTGTAGGAGTCTCCCGGGTTTTCGGCAACCTGCTGTGCAGCGGCGAGCGCGAGCTGGTTGGACTTGCCTTCTACAAAACTGTCGAAGGTATGATTATGCAACAATCCATCCCTGTGTTGCAGAGACCCCTCCACTTCGATCTGACGCGAATTTCCGTTTCCAGACCGGAGCGTCCGTGGAGGCACCGACTCTTTCTCATGCGCGCTTGCGGTTGCCGCGTCCGGGTAAGGTGCTGCTGGTACCGCGGCACCCGCCTGAGGGAGACCACCGTCACTGTAAACCGCGAATCCGCTATCCCCCCCAATCTCGAGACACAACTCAACTGACCCGGCAGGATCAGCATCGCGCAATAATTCGCGAATCCGTTCGGCATACTTTTCCGCGACAAAGTCCCGAATGAACCGGTTAGGTGCGCGAAGCGTTAAAGAGGACTGACCATGACACGCCTCAAGCGGGCGTATCCAGGTGCTGAATTGCTGCGACGGAAGCTCATCACGCAGCCTGTCGATACATTGTTGCCACATGGCTTCGGGCAAAGAAACCCCCAGGGAGCACGGTTGAGCACCGCGCTTCAATAATCGTCAGAATGTAATTTCAGCTATCGACCAATGCGGTAAAACGCTGTTATTTTTTCGGTCTGGTCTACCAACCGAGGGACCAATCATACGCTGCAATGTTTCACTTATCCACAGTATGACAAAAAAAATTCAAATATTTATTATGTATATAAATCATATACTTGTGATAAAACAGGGTGTTTTTCAAGCAACTTCTCTTTTCCCTGGCTGGAACAACAAGGGTTGTGGATAACCTGTGTGTATGTTCTTGGGAAAGTGTGCGGCGATGGCCCGAACACCCGCCATGACTGGCTTCTGGCGAAAGGGCTTTCGGCGTAATCTCGGCTCAGTTTTGACGGCCGGGTCAGTGCCTGGTAAGGCGACAACATCGCCTGTCATTGCCGGCACCCTCCAGGCACCGGCGTCGACGCAATGCGTCAACCCAATACCTTCACGGCGAGATTGAAATGAGCCGCAGTTTTACATAGACTACCCCACCTTTTTTGACGGGTGCGTTTGCAACGGACCCGTTGTTCCATTTGCCCATATTGCCTGGATCACAGTTATGAAAAGAACCTTTCAGCCCAGCGTCATCAAACGCAAGCGCACCCATGGCTTTCGCGCCCGCATGGCCACCAAGGGCGGTCGCCACGTGCTCAACCGTCGACGTGCCCGGGGACGCAAAGTCCTCTCAGCGTAAATCACTTTGACGGCCTGCTTTACCAGTGCGTCTTTGTTGAGTGGGCAGGCTCATTTCCCGCTCCACATTCGGTAAGCCCAAGCGCCTGCTCACTGCGGCAGATTATTCTCGCGTGTTTGATGCACCTTGTGTAAGAGCATCACACCGGCGTCTGCTTCTACTGGCACGCCGGAACGACCAGTCCCAACACCGACTTGGGCTGGTCATTGCTAAAAAACACGTTCGACACGCCGTGACACGTAACAGGATCAAACGCATCGCACGGGAATATTTCCGTCAACTGCCGGCCGAAGAACCAACGCTTGACGTTGTGCTGCTGGCACGGTCAGGCATAGGTGATTTGGATAATTCCGAGCTATCCTCTATATTGCACCAGCAGTGGCAGAAGTTGTGCCGACACGCCAATAATTCCGACTCAAGCCACAGCAGAGACCCTTCCTGATGCGTCGCTTCCTTATCTTTCTCATATCCTGCTACCGGGTGTGTCTGAGCCCGTTCCTGGCTTCAAGCTGCCGCTTCCACCCGAGTTGCTCGACCTATGCGCAGGAGGCAATAGCTGAACACGGTAGCGTGAAGGGTAGCTGGCTCGCGCTGCGTCGCCTGTCAAAATGCCATCCCTGGCACGAGGGCGGACCAGACCCTGTTCCCCCTTGTACCCACAACAAATAGACCACAGACAACACTATGGATTTGCAACGACTTTTGCTGATAGGCGCTATCGCCATTCTTTCCTTTATGCTGCTCACAGAATGGGTCGCATTCAAGGACGCGAAAACCCTCGCGGCAACGGAAAACTCCTCGAGATTGCTGCCCGAAAACCCGGTTTCGAACCCCTCCAGCGCTCCGTCAATTGACGATATGGAGTCGACCGTGAGCGACCTCCCGAGCGCGCCGGAATCGATCGAAGACGCCCCGGCCCAGGTCGCCACCACCGAGACCGGAATCGCATTGTGCGTGTTCACACCGACGTACTGCAATTCGCCATCGACCTGAACGGTGGTGATATTGTCGAATTGGCACTACCGCAGCACCTGGAACAACTGGACAACCCGGACCAGCCTTTCGTTCTGCTCGAACAGAACGACAACCTTGTCTACATTTCGCGAAGTGGCCTGATAGGCACCGACGGGATAGATAATAACGGACGGGCCGTATTCAGCAGCAGAGCCGCGGAATATTCGCTGGGAGATAACGACGACACCCTGGTCATTGACCTCCACTGGCAACAATCCGATGCCGTCGACGTTACCAAGCGCTTCACGCTCAACCGCGGCAGCTATCTGATCGAAATCGACTACCTGGTAGAAAACAATCGCGACAGCCGCTGGTCTGCGATTCTGTTTGGTCAGATCAAACGTGAAGATGGCCTCCCGCCATCCCAGGATACCGCGGCCATGGGTATGCAACCTTTCCTCGGGTTTGCAACCACGACACCAGAAGATCGCTTCCTGAAGCTCTCATTCGATGACCTGGAAGAAGACCGATTTAAAGCACAATTGAACGGCGGCTGGATCGCCATGGTACAGCACTATTTTCTGAGCGCTTGGGTACCCGCCCAGAATCAGACGCATACCTTCAGCGCGAGGGCATCAAAACAGGGTTTCAATCTGGCTGAGTTCACCAGCCCCGCTCTCGAACTGGATCCGGGTAATTCAGGCAGTACCGGCGCGAGTTTCTACGCGGGCCCGAAGGATCAGTACACCCTCAAAGAGATTTCGCCCTACCTTGACCTGACGGTCGACTACGGCTGGCTCTGGTGGATAGCGCAACCCCTCTTCTGGCTGTTGACCAAGATTCAGGCCATTGTCGGAAACTGGGGCGTAGCAATCATTTTGCTGACTGTAATTATCAAACTGTGTTTCTATCGCCTGTCCGCCGCTTCTTACCGATCAATGGCCAACATGCGCCGCGTACAGCCCAAGATGATGGACATACGCGAGCAGTACGCCGACGACAAACAGAAACAATCACAAGCGATGATGGACCTCTACCGCAAGGAGAAAATCAATCCTCTCGGCGGCTGCCTGCCAATTCTTGTTCAGATGCCGGTTTTCATCGGCCTCTACTGGATGCTGATGGAAAGCGTGGAATTGCGACACGCGCCTTTCATACTGTGGATTGACGACCTGTCTGTCATGGATCCGTACTTTGTCCTGCCTTTGCTGATGGGCGCCAGCATGTGGTTCATGCAAAAACTGAATCCTCCGCCACCGGATCCGATGCAGGCCAAAATCATGCAGTGGATGCCTATTGTTTTCACTTTCTTCTTCCTCTGGTTTCCGGCCGGTCTGGTACTCTACTGGCTGGTTAACAACCTGCTGTCGATCGCGCAACAGTATGTTATTACGAGGCAGATCGAGAAAGCTCACGAGCCAGCTTGAAGAAGCACTCTCGCTAAACTGCATTCGGGCTGCACATGTCTGAGCGAACAACGATAGCCGCCGTCGCCACTCCACCGGGACAGGGCGGCATCGGGGTCGTTCGCCTTTCAGGCCCGCTTGCCAGGCATATCTGCACGACCTTGACCGGGCTCGATCCGCGCGCCCGATACGCCCACTACTGCCACTTCCGCGATAAATACGGGGCAGTTCTGGATAGCGGCATTACACTTTTTTTCCCTGCCCCAAATTCATTCACCGGGGAGGATGTTGTGGAACTCCAGGCTCATGGAGGTCCTGTCATCCTCGATCTTCTTGTGGAGGCCTGTTGCAGCCTGGGCGCACAGCAGGCAAGGGCGGGTGAATTCTCGGAACGCGCCTTCCTGAATGACAAACTCGATCTCACCCAGGCAGAAGCTATTGCGGACCTCATCGCCAGTTCAAGCAGGCAAGCCGCACTGAACGCTTCACGTACCCTGCAGGGGGCGTTCTCGACCAGGATCGAACAGCTTGTCAAAGCCGTAACAACTTTGCGTGTCTACATTGAGGCTGCCATCGATTTTCCTGAAGAAGAGATCGACTTTCTGGCCGATGCGCGGGTGACCGCTATGCTGGATGACGTGCAATCGATGTTTGCGGCAATCACTGAAGAAACGCGGCAGGGTAGCCTGCTGGCAGAAGGCATGAAGATTGTTATCGCCGGAAAACCCAATGCCGGAAAATCCAGCTTGCTCAATGCGCTGTCAGGTCAGGATACCGCAATCGTCACCGCCATAGAGGGTACAACCCGGGATGTACTCCGCCAGCATATACAGATCGATGGAATGCCCCTGCATGTTGTCGATACCGCCGGCCTGCGATCAAGCACTGATGTTATTGAGATGGAAGGTATTCGCAGAGCGCGGGACGAAATCGCAACTGCGGACAGGGTTCTGCTGGTCATCGACAGCACTAGAGAAAATGTCGCCGGGGTGGACCCCGCCCGCCTGTTCGATGAGGAGCATGCCCTGCAAATGGCAGATATCCCGATCACCCTGATCGACAACAAATGCGACCTCACGGGACGTGCCGCCTGCCTGGATGAAAGCAAAACTCCCACCATCATCTCGTTATCTGCCAGGACTGGTGAAGGCATACCATTGCTGAGAGAACACCTCAAACAACAGATGGGTTACAACGCAGGGGCAGAAGGCAATTTCAGTGCCAGGCGGCGACACCTCAACGCGCTGCAGGAAGCGGAATCTTTCCTGTTGTCTGGCATGGACCAGCTCAGGCAGTCCGGTGCCGGCGAGTTGCTTGCGGAAGACCTGCGTCAGTGCCAGCAGACGCTGGGACAGATCACGGGCGAATTCAGCAGTGATGATCTGCTGGGTGAGATCTTCTCCAGTTTCTGTATCGGCAAATAATAGTACCCAATCAACTCACCTGTTAGTCACAGCGTGTTCACACGTTTTGTTGTGACTGCGCGGTCGTACTGGTTTATTCACCGTCTATCCACTGACAATAAAGAGGTAGCTGATGGGCCCCGCCAACCTGCAGCGTTATCAACATACTCATGGGATGAACCTGGGGGTGATCTGGGGGCAATAAGGACCATAAAACACCCGTGGATAGCAACCGGGATCCAGGAAGGAATCTTTCCCACTGGCAGTTAACCGCTTACCACCCGAAAGATCAGGCTTTCGACATGTGCTTATTATTACAACAAGCTACTGAAAAAAAAGAGGAAAATGTGCTTTTCCACCGTATTACCCCGCCCCTATAACAACAACAATAATCCTAATATACCTATCTATATATAGTTTTATTACTTGGTAATTATTACTGAGACTGAAAACAGGCCTTACTCCGGGGCAGCGCCTGCGAACTGATCCCGCAACATGCGTTTCAATATCTTGCCGCTGGGGTTCCTCGGTATTGCTTCGACAAACTCAATCTTTCGCGGCATTTTGTAACGGGCCAGTTTCCCGGCACAGAAACTGAGCAAAGCTTCCTCGTTGAGAGAATCTCCTGACGCAACGACTACTGCCAGCGGGCTCTCGCCCCATTTCTGGCTTGTCTGGCCTATTACAGCGGCGTCAGCCACCTCAGGATGTTGCAACAGGACGTTTTCGATTTCGGCCGGGTAGACGTTCTCGCCTCCGGAAATAATCATGTCTTTTTTTCGATCCCTGATGGTGACAAACTTTTCCTCGTCCCAGGTTGCGATATCGCCGGTGTAGAGCCAGCCGTCAACGATGGCATCCCTGGTTGCATCGGGTCTGTTCCAGTACTCCTTCATGATGTGAGGCCCCCGAACAATGATTTCCCCCGGCTCGCCTGGCGGCTGGTCATTGCCCTGTTCGTCGACTATACGAACCTCGGTGTGAAAGAAAGACTTACCTGTGGAGCCGATTTTGCTCAGCGCGTCATCCGGCCCTATCATGCAGGCAGGGCCACAGGTTTCTGTCATACCGTAAATCTGGTAGATCTGTATTCCCATCCCCGTGTAGGTGTCGATAAGAGAAACCGGTACCGGGGCCGCACCACTCGACACGTAGCGCAAACTGCTCCAGTCGGTTTTCTCGTACGCCGGAACCTGGAGCATAAAACTGAGCATTGCAGGGACTGCCAGCGTAGTCGTGATCTTCTCCTGCTCGATCAGTTCCCAGGCTTTAGCCGGGTCAAAATTCCTCAGCATCACCAATGTGTTGCCGTTGTAGGCGGAAGATATGAGAGGTGTGAGAGCACCGACATGGAACATCGGCAGCATGAGTAGATAACGATCGTTAAAATGACTGTCAGCAGTGGCGTTAAGCGTCAGCATAGCCCAGAAAACCGTGTTGTGAGTGTGCACGACGCCCTTGGGATTGCCGGTCGTTCCGGAGGTATACATAATGAACAGGTCGTCGTCCGGCTGCGACTTGCGCGAGGGTTCGGTTTCCTCGCTGGATTCGAGCGCAGTGTCGTAATCGCTGGCAAATTCCACCGCGGATGAGCCGATACAAATCCAGTGCTGTACATCGCTCCCCGCTTCCCCCATGGCTCTGAGCTCTTCCACTACCGGCAGGAACTCGGCATCAAAAACCAGTACTGTCGCGCCGCCATCTTTAAGTATGAACGCCAGCTCAGGAGCAGTGAGACGCCAGTTAAGCGGCATGACAACCAGGCCGGTTTTGGCCGCGCCAAAGAAACACTCCGCGAACTGGTGACCGTTGTTTGCCAGCAGGGCTACCCGGTCACCGCGCTCCAACCCCAGTGATACCAGGGCATTGGCACACCGGTTCGAGCGGGCATTCAGCTCCTGGTAGGTGACGCGCTTATCGCTTGCGACATCGTAGAGCGCTTCCTTCCGGGGATTCATATGGGTTCTTGTCGCCAGAAATTCGCCAATACTGATGTTCGTGCTCATGTGGTGATTATCCTGTGTCAGTTGTTATTCAGAATGGACTATAGCAGCAGTCAGAAAAGTCTCCCAACAGTCCTGTATCGGCAGGGCAAAGTACAAATTTCCCGGTTTGGGCTGGGCGCTCGGGTATGTCCCCGCCGCGGCGCGTATGCGCCAGGCGAGGAGGTTGAGAGGCCTTGGGAATTTAATTAACAGCAGCAACTTGCGTCGCAGGGTGGGCGCGCGATAACGATTATTTTTCGTCGGGTTTTCCCCCATCCAGCGCCTTTTTCGCTTGTATCCACGCGCCGATCATGGTGCCCATATTGTGCGGGTTGTACGCGTCCTCTTCGTATTTGAACAGGCCATCGCCTGCGTAGTGCAGGATCGTAATGTTTGGTTCCTGATAGATTTTTCCGTCGCCGAGTTCCTGCATCCTGTTCATCACCTCGCAGAAAATCCAGCCCTTGTCCTCGTCGATCGAATACCAGGACAGCGGAAAAGCCTCCATCTGTGAGGCCGGCCATTCGTTCATCGTTCGGGTGATCCAGTTGAAGATTGTTTCGCGACCCCAGAAGCGACCGTAGTGATGTTCGAAGTAGGTGGCGTCTTCTGTGAAACAGTTTGCCCACTGTCGCCAATCCTTGGTCTGGGCTCCCTTGAGCGCTGCGGCCTGGTATTTGTCGAAAGCATTTTCAAGCTCCTTACGTTTCCAGCGGCCCATGTAACGTCTCCTGTTCAAAGTGGGTTTCGGTTGAGCAAAAAAAGGGCCCCGGGGAAACCGGGGCCTATTGTGAAAGTCTGTCTATGTGCGCGGCGACCAGGTCACAGCAGCGGAGCGATTACCAGGCTGACGATTGCCATCACATTGATCAGGATGTTCATCGACGGACCGGAGGTGTCTTTGAAGGGGTCACCGACCGTGTCGCCCACAACGGTTGCGGAGTGAGTATCCGAGCCTTTGCCGCCATGATTACCTTTCTCGACATATTTTTTGGCGTTGTCCCAGGCTCCTCCGGCATTTGCCATCATCAGTGCCATCAGCACACACCCCAACAGGGCGCCTCCGAGCATGCCGCCGAGGGCTGACGCACCCAGGCCAAACCCGACCAGTGGCGGCGCGGCTACAGCAATTGAGCCGGGAAGTATCATGCGACGCAGCGCCGCTGTAGTGGCAATGTCCACGCACTTGGCGGTATCCGGTTCCGCAGTGCCCTCCAGGAGGCCGGGGATTTCCCGAAACTGGCGCCGGATCTCGTTGATCATATCGAATGCTGCATCACCCACCGCAGTCATGGTAATGGAGGCGATAAGAAAGGGGATTGTGCCACCTATAAAAAGGCCCACCAACACGATGGGATTGGAGAGTTCCAGTGAAAAGTCCGGGCTGTGTACCTGCACTGTTTCGACAAACGCCGCGATAATGGCAAGTGCAGCAAGAGCCGCAGCGCCGATAGCGAAACCCTTGCCAATAGCGGCAGTGGTATTGCCCACTTCGTCCAGGCCGTCGGTGATTTTACGTGTGTCCTCCCCCATACCGGCCATTTCGGCTATGCCGCCGGCATTGTCCGCGACGGGTCCATAGGCATCGATGGCCATGGTAATCCCTACAGTCGCAAGCATGCCCACCGCAGCGATCCCCACGCCATAAAGCCCGGAGAGAGTGGTCGAGACAAAAATGATAGCCGCGAGAAACAACACGGGTAAAACGACGGACTGCATGCCAACCGCCAGACCGGTAATCATGACTGTAGCGGGCCCCGTTTCACCGGAACGGGCAATTTTTCTTACCGGTGAACCGCCCGTGTAGTATTCGGTAATCAGTCCGATGGCGACACCGCCCACCGCGCCACAGATCACAGACCACCAGATGTTGGCTGGGAGGCCCATTGCCTCGATCAGGAACCAGGCCATGATGGCAAACAACAGCGGGGCGAGCAGGGTGCCGGCGCGCAGCGCTGCCTCCGGAGCGGCATTCGAACGTGCCCTCACCAGGCCGATACCGCACAACGATGCAATAAGGCCGGTGCTGGCGAGCGCCAGCGGGAGGAACATCATTTCGGCCTGGGTTTCGATTGCCATGGTCGACGCGATCGCAATACAGGCGATCATGGAGCCGCAGTAAGATTCGAAAATGTCCGAGCCCATGCCTGCGATATCGCCCACGTTGTCGCCCACGTTGTCCGCGATGACACCGGGGTTGCGCGGATCGTCTTCCGGTATGCCGGCCTCTATCTTGCCTACCAGATCGGCGCCCACGTCGGCGCTCTTGGTGAAAATACCGCCGCCGACACGGGAGAACAGTGCCACTACCGAGGCACCCATACCGAAGCCGTGGATCGCATGGGCGGTATGGGGGTCGCCGCCGAAAAACCAGTAAACGCTGCCAAGCCCGATAAGCCCGAGCGAGGCGACGCATAAACCCATAACAGAGCCGCCATAAAAAGCGATCGACAGAGCCATGCCCGGACCGTGGTTGTGTGCAGCTGTCGCGGTACGGACGTTGGCCTTGGTTGCTGCAAACATGCCCAGGTAGCCAGCGGTCGCCGAAGACAGTGCACCTGCTACAAATGCGATAGAGGTGTTAAGGCCCAGCGGTGAAACAAAAATAGCCACCAGCAGCACCAGTGCGAACATGCCCAGCATCTGGTATTCGCGGCGCATGAAGACCATCGCGCCAAGGTGTATCTGGTCGCCAATCTTTTTAACAGCCCCGTCACCGTGGTCGTGACGCGACATTATGTGGTAAATGATAAACGCTACTGCGAGGCCTGCGACGCCCAGTAGTGTCGGTATGGCTAAGTAGTCAGTCATTGGTGTACTCCAGCTTTGTTATTGTTAGCACAATTGTCATGCTACCTAATTTAAAGATGCAGTAACAATATAGCCCGCAGTGCCCGCTTTGCCAGTAATGAGACCGCTCTATCCCTTGTAGGCAGGACCCGCCTCCGGTTAAATGTGCGCCTCACATTTACCCTGTTGATTGTTCGATGCAGCACCATGACGGCAGAATCACCGCCACGCGCGGCTTTAGCCTTTTCTACCAGGTCTGGGAGCCGGATTCCTCCTGCCGCGGGTTACTGCTCCTGGTACATGGCGCAGGGGAGCACAGTGGCCGCTATGGGAAGTTGGCCGAATGGTTCTGCGCACGCGGCTTCGCAGTGGCCGCCGTCGATCACTGCGGACATGGTCGTTCTCCCGGGCGGCCCGGGCATGTAGATGACTTCTATGCGTATGTAGACGACCTGGCAGTGTTTCATCAGCATGTCGCAGCAACGTACCCGGGTTTACCGATGTTCCTGGTTGGGCATAGCCTGGGTGGGCTGATAGCAGCGCATTTCCTCTTGCGCGAACAGGCGGTATTCGACGGCGCTATCCTCTCCGGCGCGCTGGTAACCGTTGAACCTGCTCCGGGCCTGGTGCAACGCTCTCTGGTCCGACTGCTGGCGCGAACGCTGCCTCGTCTTGGTGTATTGCAGATTGACGCGCATGCTGTCAGTCGGGACCCGGCGGTAGTGGCTGCCTATAGTGCCGATCCACTGGTGTTTCATGGTCGAATGTCTGCCGGGCAATTGAGTGAAATGTTTGCCGCAATGTCGGCGCTGCAGGCTGCTGCGGCGCGGATCACCTTGCCGCTCCTGTTGCTGCATGGCGAGCGGGATGAACTCGCCGCTCCCCGGGGGTCAAGATTGCTCAAAGACAGCGTGGGTAGTGTCGATTCAACGCTGAGAATCTATCCAGAGTTGAAGCACGAGATTTTTAACGAGCCGGAACGTGAACAGGTGCTGGAAGATGTCAGGATCTGGTGTGAGGCCCGCCTGCAGCACGCCTGAAAAGAAGCGAACAAATTTTGAACAACCCCCGCCCCGGGCGTATACTCGGCGGCCCGCGGAGTCGGGTGCAAAAGCAATGGGCACCGGATTCCGGCAGCGAGTAGGCGAGGCCTGAGCAAGTGGAGTACAAGCAGCAGTTTGATGTGATCGTTATCGGTGGTGGCCATGCCGGTACGGAAGCCTGCCTGGCGGCGGCGCGTATGGGCTGTCGCACGCTGTTGCTGACGCACAGTGTGGATACGCTGGGGCAGATGTCCTGTAATCCAGCCATAGGCGGCATCGGTAAAAGTCACCTGGTGAGGGAAGTGGATGCACTGGGTGGGGCTATGGGTCTGGCGACAGACCTCGCGGGGATACAGTTCCGGGTACTCAACCGGCGTAAAGGTCCAGCGGTGCGCGCCACGCGGGCGCAGGCCGACCGCTCCCTCTACCGTAACGCCATTCGTCAAATACTCGAAGGGCAGCCCGGCCTGTCCATCTTTCAGCAACCCGTGGATGACCTGCTGCTCGAGCAGGGCGTGGTCAAGGGCGCCGTCACGCAAATGGGCCTGGTATTTCGAGCCCGTTGCGTGGTTCTCACCGCGGGAACATTTCTCGGCGGCAAACTGCACATCGGCCTGCAGAACAGCGCGGGAGGCAGAGCTGGCGATCCGCCGTCGATGGCCCTTGCACAGCGCCTGCGCGAGTTGCCTTTGCGGGTCGAACGCCTGAAAACCGGTACTCCACCGAGAATTGATGCGCGCAGCGTGGATTTTTCGGGCCTGCAGGAACAGTGGGGTGATGATCCGCGACCTGCCATGTCGTTCATGGGAAGCTCCGGGCAGCACCCGGAACAGCGTTGCTGCTGGATCACACACACCAACGAACGCACCCACGACATTATTCGCGAGGGCCTTGACCGGTCGCCGATGTTTTCCGGTGTAATTGAAGGCGTTGGTCCGCGCTACTGCCCGAGTATCGAAGACAAGATTCATCGCTTTGCCGACAAGAACTCGCACCAGGTGTTTATTGAGCCCGAAGGTTTGACCACCTCGGAACTCTACCCGAATGGCATTTCCACAAGCCTGCCCTTTGATGTGCAGCTCGATTTTGTGCGAACCATGCGCGGTTTTGAGAACGCGCATATCACGCGGCCAGGATACGCGATCGAGTACGATTACCTGGACCCTCGCGGCCTCAGGCATTCATTGGAAACCAGAGCCGTACCCGGCCTGTATTTTGCCGGGCAGATCAATGGCACCACGGGATACGAAGAAGCAGCCGCCCAGGGGCTGCTCGCGGGGCTGAACGCGGCGCTCGCCGTGCGTGGCGAAGAGCCCTGGTGTCCGCGTCGCGATGAAGCCTACATGGGGGTGCTGGTGGACGACCTGATTACCCTGGGCACCCAGGAACCCTACCGTATGTTCACGTCCCGAGCAGAGTATCGCCTGCTGTTGCGTGAAGACAACGCGGACCTCCGTTTAACGGGAATTGGCCGCAAGCTGGGCCTGGTTGACGATGCGCGTTGGGCGAGGTTTTCTGCGAAACAGGAGGCTATCGTCAAGGAGCAGGCACGGCTTGCCACCACTTTTGTGCATCCCGGTACCGCCGCGGCCGAGGCGCTGGCCACAAAGCTGACCAAACCGGTGAGCAGAGAGTACGCGCTCGCCGAGCTGTTGAAGCGGCCGGAACTGGAGTATGCCGATATCGCGGCGGCAACCGGCTCGGGGTGTCCCGACCCGCAGGTGGCCGAGCAGGTCTCGATCCAGGCGAAATATGCCGGTTACATCGACCGACAGCAAGCCGACATCGACCGTTTGCGCAGGCATGAAGACACCCCGTTGCCGGCCGACCTGGATTTTCACGCGGTGGATGGGTTGTCGAATGAAGTGAAGCAGAAACTGAGCGAGTCGAGGCCTCTAACCCTGGCACGGGCGGGTCGAATTCCCGGTGTCACGCCTGCGGCAGTGTCGCTGTTGCTGATTTACCTGAAAAAACGTGGCGCCCTCACAGACCTGGCGTCTGCCGACACTCGTCGCCAACTTGCCTGAGCTCCGCCAGAGCCGAATTGAAACCTTGCTGGTGCGCGGATGCGATGCACTGTCCCTGTCTCTGTCGAGAGAACAGCTACAACAGTTGCAGCACTATCTCGCTCTGCTGGCGCACTGGAACAAAACCTATAACCTGACAGCGGTGCGAGAGGAGGAGGAGATGGTGACGCGACATTTGCTCGACAGTCTCTCGATCGCGAGCTTTGTAGATGGCCGGCGCGTTCTCGATGTCGGCACCGGGCCCGGGCTACCGGGGATACCGCTGGCGATACTCTTTCCCGGGCGCGCAGTGCACCTGCTCGATAGCAACGGTAAAAAGACGCGCTTCCTGTTCCAGGTGAAAACCGCCCTGGGCTTGGATAATATAAGCATTCATCAGGCGCGGGTAGAAGCTTTCACGGTGGCCGAGCGCTTTGATACGGTCGTTTCCAGGGCGTTTGCATCGGTTGCCGATACGCTGAACCGTTGTCGGCACACCCTGGCTCCGGGCGCGGTGCTACTGGCGATGAAAGGGGTGTATCCTGCAGATGAACTGTCGGCGGTGTGTGGCCCCGACGTGAGTATCGCAGTGCACGCAGTGGTGGTGCCCGGCCTGGATGAGCAAAGGCATCTCGTGGAGATTCGGCCGCGCTTCGCCGCCGATCGCCAACAGCCGTAATAGCAGGGAATTCCATTGGCTAAAATCTTCGCGATCGCGAATCAGAAAGGCGGGGTTGGCAAGACGACGACCTGCGTCAACCTCGCCGCATCCCTTGCCGCCATGCAGCAAAGAGTGCTGCTGGTGGATCTCGACCCCCAGGGAAATGCCACCATGGGCAGTGGTATCGACAAGTACGCGGTAGACCGCAGTATTTACGACGTACTGGTGCACCGGGCTCCGGTGAATCTGGTGGCGGTTGCCGCGCCCGAGAGCAATTTTTCGGTCCTTCCGGCGAACGGCGACCTGACTGCAGCCGAGGTGGAATTGCTGAATATTGAGCACCGTGAACGACGTCTGCGCACGGCGCTGGCCGAGGTCTCGGCCGACTACGATTATGTGTTGATAGACTGCCCGCCATCACTCAACATGCTGACTATCAATGGGCTTGTCGCGGCGCATGGCGTTATTATCGCCATGCAATGCGAATATTATGCCCTGGAGGGCCTGACAGCCCTGATGAACACGATCGAGGGCGTCGCCAGTGCAATCAACCCGGGGTTGCAGCTTGAAGGCATTCTGCGAACCATGTACGACCCGCGCAACAGCCTGACCAACGAGGTTTCAGCGCAGCTGCACCAGCATTTCAGTGGCAAGGTCTACCGCACCGTGGTGCCACGCAACATACGCCTGGCCGAGGCGCCGAGTCACGGGCTCCCGGCAATGTATTACGATCGGAACTCACGCGGATCCAAAGCCTACATGGCCCTGGCGGGTGAAATAATCCGGAGGCAGGAGAGGCTGGCAGCGCCGCCTTCGGCGCCGGCTACCACGGCCAGCACCTAGCGCGCCGCTCGCGACAACGGAGAAGACAAATGTCTGGGAGGAAACGGGGTTTGGGGCGCGGGCTGGATGCGCTGCTCGGAGCGAGCGCAGGTGCGGAGGGCGATGTTGCCGCCGCCGACCCCTCGCCCGGCGCGGCGATCAGGTCCCTGCCGGTTGATCTGTTGCAGCGCGGCAGGTATCAGCCGCGCAGGGATATCGAGCCCGAATCCCTGCAGGAGCTGGCAGACAGCATCAAGGCGCAAGGGGTGATGCAGCCTATCCTGGTGCGCCCCGTCTCGGACAGTAAATACGAGATCATCGCCGGTGAGCGGCGTTGGCGCGCCACGCAGCTCGCAGGGCTCGACAGTATCCCTGTTGTGGTTCGCGAAGTGTCCGATGAAGCCGCCATTGCCATGGCGCTGATTGAGAACATTCAACGGGAAGACCTGAACCCCATTGAAGAGGCGGCGTCCTTGCAACGCCTGCAGCAGGAGTTTGATCTCACGCAGCAGGAAGTGGCGCAAGCGGTGGGTAAATCGCGCTCGACAGTTGCCAATCTGCTGCGGTTAATGGCGCTCGAACAGGATGTCCGGCGGCTGGTTGAGCACGGTGACCTGGAAATGGGGCATGCCCGTGCGCTGCTCGGACTGACTGGCTCGGTGCAGTCAGAGGCGGCGCGCAAGGTTGTGGGCCGTGGTCTGTCGGTGCGCCAGACGGAGGCGCTTGTCCGTCAACTGCTGGCGCACGCTGAGCAGCCCGGTGGCGACACCGTGGAGCAGGATCCGAACATACGACACCTGCAGGAGGACCTGTCCCGGCGCCTGGGCGCCCGGGTGCAGATACAGCACTCCGCCCGCGGGAAGGGTAAGCTCGTGCTGAATTACAACAGTCTCGACGAGCTGGATGGCATATTGCAGCACATCAAGTAGGTGCCGGCGCGGGCTCACGAGCATCGGTATTCCCACAGGTTTGGCGCGGTTGAACGGCCCCGGGTTTACACCTATAATGCGCGCGCCCGAAACGAGGACGACATCGGTGTGGCAGATGAGTTGGGGAGTAACGCGGGGCGCCGATGTCGGGTGCTGAAATAGCGCGCCCTCCCATTCATCGCATCACCCTGGCACAACTGGCAGTTCTTGTGCCGGCGTGTCTGGTGATCGCGGCATACGATACAGTGTATGCCTACTCTGTGGTCAGCGGAGGCATGGTCGCGATTTTGCCTCAGGCATGGTTTGCCTATATGGTGTTCCGTCGGCGCGGAGCGACGGCGGCACGGGCGATTGTCGGCCGGAGTTACGCCGGAGAAGTGGGCAAGTTCCTGCTCAGTATCGCAGGGTTCGCTTTGGTTTTCGGTATACTGCGCCCTCTGGATGGCGCAGCGGTGTTTGGCGGTTACCTCGCGATGCTGGTGATCCAAATTACAGGTAGTTGGCTGCTGCTAGCGCGCAGCCGGTGAAGACAGACAGACACAGAGTGTTTTAGATGGCAGCTTCAGGCGAAACACAGACCGTTTCCGAGTACATTGTCCACCACCTGACCAACCTGACTTACGGCAAGCTTCCTGCCGGTTTCGAGCGCTACGATGGTAGCGTCGTGGGTGATGGCGGCGTCTGGACCATGGCGCACGGTGGCGCCGAGGCGTCGGCGATGGGTTTCAATGCTATTCACGTGGATTCAATGTTGTGGTCTATCGGCCTGGGCATCGTCTTTTGCTGGTTGTTCCGGCGCGTCGCGAAAGCCGCGGAGACAGGTGTTCCCACCGGCATGGTCAATGCATTTGAAATGATCGTCGAATTTGTCGACAGCACCGTGCGTGATACTTTCCACGGGCGCAATCCACTGGTTGCGCCACTGGCCCTGACGATTTTTGTCTGGGTGTTCCTGATGAACCTGATGGACCTCGTACCGGTTGACCTGGTGCCCACGCTCCTTATGTGGGCGGGGGTTGAATACCAGAAAATCGTGCCCTCGACAGACCCGAATATCACCATGGGCATGGCGCTTGGCGTGTTCATCCTGATGTTGTTCTACTCGGTCAAAGTAAAGGGTTTTGGCTTCGTCAAGGAATTGACGCTTAATCCCTTCAATCACTGGGTGTTTATCCCGGTCAATCTGTTCATGGAAGTGGTGGGCCTGTTGGCCAAGCCCTTCTCTCTTGGTCTTCGTCTTTTCGGCAACATGTATGCCGGCGAGATGATTTTTATTCTGATTGCAGCCCTGTTCAGCGCCGGTATTGCCTGGATGCTGCCGGCGGGACTGTTGCAGATTGGCTGGGCGATTTTCCATATCCTGGTAATCACCCTGCAAGCTTTTATCTTCATGGTGCTGACGATCGTGTATCTCAGCATGGCGCATGAAGATCATTAATCACACACAACGTTAGTAGTTAACCCTAGGAGAAAACGATGCCTGAATTAATCTTTGTTGCCGCCGCCATCATGATGGGTCTGGGCGGTCTGGGAGCCGCAATTGGTGTGGGCCTGCTGGGTGGCAAGCTCATCGAGGGCTCAGCTCGCCAGCCAGAGCTGGCGCCCAAGCTACAGGTGACTTTCTTCCTGGGCGCGGGCCTGGTCGACGCTATTCCAATTATTGGCGTCGGTATAGCGATGTACCTGATCTTCGTAGTCGCAGGTTAACAGGCTGAGAACTGAACGGAGTCTTCCCCTGCGGCGGGCTCCACAATCTGTGAGGAGAAGAGCGTGAATATCAACCTTACGCTTATCGGTCAGTTGTTGGCGTTTGTTGGCTTCGTCGTGTTCTGCATGAAGTATGTATGGCCGCCGATAATCGCCGCCATGGCTGAACGAGAGCAGAAGATAGCCGATGGCCTGGCGGCGGCGGATCGTGCCAACCACGATCTCGAGCTGGCCCAGGAAAAAGCGGTCGAACGTCTGAAAGAGGCCAAGGCTGAGGCTGCCGGCATTATTGAGTCTGCCAACAAGCGCGCCAACCAGTTGATCGAAGAGGCCAAAGAAGCCGCCGTTGTTGAAGCCGACCGGGTGAAGGCATCTGCCCAGGCCGAGATCGAGCAGGAAACCAACCGCGCTCGAGAGGCGCTTCGCAGCCAGGTGGCAACGTTGTCCCTGGTTGGGGCGGAAAAAGTTCTGGGTGCAGCAGTCGACCATGAGGCTCATCGCGAGCTGGTTGCCGCGCTGGCGTCGGAACTCTAGGTGGCGGGGACGCTATGGCTGAATTAAGTACACTGGCGCGACCTTACGCGAAGGCGGCCTTCGAATATGCGCGTGACAAGAGCGCGCTCGCAGAATGGTCGCAGCAGATCGCTGCCCTGGCGGCTATTGCGGCCGACGAGCGTATGGCGATGGTGCTGGATAATCCGGCGCTGACCGATGAGCAGCAGGCGGAAAAGCTGTCTGATGTGGCCGGTGACAGTGTCGGTGCCGAGGTGAAAAATTTTATACACATCCTGGCGGGCAACAAGCGGCTTGCGTTGTTACCGGAAATTTATCGTCAGTTTGAACTGTACAAGGCCAACCAGGAAAAGTCGGTCGATGTGCAGGTAGTTTCAGCCTATGACCTGTCTGATGAAATGACAGCGAGGCTGGTTGAAGCGCTCGGTCGAAAACTCGAGCGCGAAGTAAAGATGACGACATCTACCGACCCGAGCCTGATAGGTGGCGTTTTGATCAAGGCCGGCGACACGGTGATCGACGGTAGTTTGCGCGGCCGGCTAAACAAGCTCGCCGAGGCAATGAATTCCTAAGGCGTAGGACACAGGATTGAGGAAACCAGCATGCAGCAACTGAATCCATCAGAGATTAGCGAGATCATCAAGTCGCGCATCGATAAGCTCGATGTTAGCTCCAAGGCTCGCAATGAGGGCACTGTGGTATCGGTGTCCGACGGTATTATCCGCATCCATGGTCTCGCGGATGTCATGTACGGCGAGATGATCGAATTTGAAGGCGGTGTCTATGGCATGGCGCTGAACCTGGAGCGCGATTCAGTGGGCGCGGTCATCCTCGGCGATTACAAGGGGCTGGCGGAAGGCCAGAGTTGCCGCTGTACCAGCCGAATTCTGGAGGTGCCGGTCGGCCCTGAACTGCAAGGACGTGTAGTGGATGCACTCGGCGTACCTATAGACGGTAAGGGTCCGATCAACGCGGCCATGACGGATGCGTTGGAAAAGGTTGCCCCGGGCGTGATTGCACGCCAGTCGGTAGATCAGCCCGTACAGATCGGCCTCAAGGCCATCGACGCCATGGTCCCGATCGGTCGCGGTCAGCGCGAGTTGATCATTGGCGACCGCCAGATCGGTAAAACCGCTATCGCGGTGGACGCGATCATCAACCAGAAGGGTTCGGGCATCAAGTGTATCTATGTTGCCGTGGGCCAGAAAGCGTCCTCTGTTGCAGCCGTTGTGCGCAAGTTGGAGGAGCACGGTGCCATGGAGCACACCATCGTGGTTGCCGCCACCGCGTCAGACCCTGCTGCAATGCAGTACCTTGCGCCCTTCGCCGGTTGCACCATGGGCGAGTACTATCGCGACCGTGGTGAAGACGCGCTGATCATATACGACGATTTGACCAAGCAGGCATGGGCCTACCGCCAGATCTCACTGCTGCTGCGCCGGCCACCGGGTCGGGAGGCTTATCCCGGCGATGTGTTCTACCTGCACTCCCGCCTGCTGGAGCGCGCCGCACGCGTGAACGAAAGCTATGTAGAGAACTTCACCGGGGGTGAGGTCAAGGGTAAAACCGGTTCGCTCACTGCCCTTCCCGTGATTGAAACCCAGGCGGGAGACGTGTCTGCATTTGTGCCGACGAACGTGATCTCCATTACCGACGGGCAGATCTTTCTCGAGGCCGACATGTTCAACGCCGGCATCCGTCCGGCCATGAATGCCGGTATTTCTGTTTCGCGTGTGGGCGGTGCAGCCCAGACCAAGATCATCAAGAAACTTTCCGGCGGTATCCGCACCGCGCTTGCGCAGTACCGCGAACTTGCGGCGTTTTCCCAGTTTGCGTCCGACCTGGACGAGGCGACCAAGTCGCAACTCGACCACGGCGAGCGAGTGACTGAACTAATGAAACAGCAGCAGTATTCGCCGCAGTCAATCGCAGAAATGGGAATAATGCTGTACGCCGCCAACGAGGGTCATCTGCAGGAAGTAGAGGTCAGTAAAATTGGCGATTTCGAAAAAGCGTTGTTGTCCTATATGCACGCCGAGCATGGCGACATGATGGAAGCTATCGTGCAGAACGGCGACTACAACGACGAGATCGAGCAGACGTTCAAAACCGCGCTGGAAACCTTCAAAGCGACGCAGAGCTGGTAAACCGGGGAATTATCGATGGCAGCCGGAAAAGAAATCCGCACCAAGATCTCGAGTATCCGTAGCACGCAGAAGATCACCAGTGCGATGGAGATGGTAGCGGCCAGTAAAATGCGCAAGGCCCAGGAGCGAATGCAACTCGGCAAGCCTTACGCGCGCCGTATGCGCGCCGTGGTCGGCCATATCGCCAATTCCGCGCCGGAGTACCGCCACATATTCATGCAGGAGAGGGATGTGCGGCGCGTCGGCTACATTGTGGTGTCGACCGATCGTGGACTTTGTGGCGGTTTGAATATCAACCTGTTCAAGACCACGGTCAAGGCGATGAAGGAATGGGCTGACCAGAGTATTGAGATTGACTTGTGCCTGGTCGGCGCCAAGGCCTCCGCGTTTTTCGGTAGCTATGGCGGCAACGTGACCTCGGCGGTCCGCGATCTGGGTGAAGAGCCCTCGATAGGCGCACTCATCGGCGGGGTGAAAACCATGCTGGATGCGTATGAAGCGGGCACGATTGATCGCCTGTTCCTGGTCGGCAACGAGTTTGTCAACACGATGACACAGGTGCCCACCGTGGAGCAGTTGTTGCCACTGGAAGCGGACGACAGTGGGGAAATGCAGCACCACTGGGACTACATCTATGAGCCAGACGCAAAAGAGCTCCTTGAGGGCCTTTTGACACGCTATATCGAGTCACAGGTTTACCAGGCCGTGGTTGAAAACGGCGCCTGTGAGCAGGCCGCGCGGATGTTGGCCATGAAAAACGCGACCGACAATGCCGGCGACCTTATTGACGACCTGCAGCTGGTTTACAACAAGGCGCGGCAGGCGGCGATCACACAGGAGCTTTCCGAGATTGTCAGCGGTGCAGCGGCAATCAGTTAAGCATCACAGAATTCGACGGATGCCCTGTGGGCTCCGGGCAAGCACTGAACTTGGGAACAGAGGATCCGGACATGAGTAGCGGACGAATCGTACAAATCATTGGCGCGGTCATTGACGTGGAATTTTCGCGTGACAGCGTTCCGCAGATTTACGATGCATTGATGGTGGGTGAAAAGTCACTGACCCTCGAGGTGCAGCAGCAGTTGGGGGATGGCGTAGTGCGGACAATTGCACTGGGCTCATCGGAAGGCCTTAGCCGGGGCCTCTCTGTGGAGAACACCGGAGCACCTATCTCGGTGCCCGTCGGCCTGGAAACACTCGGCCGCATTATGGACGTTCTCGGCAACCCGATAGACGAATGTGGGCCAATAGGGGAAACAGAGCGCGCAGCCATCCACCGCGACGCGCCCACCTATGAAGAGCTCGCCGCTGCCGAAGAGTTGCTGGAAACCGGCATCAAGGTAATCGACCTGGTATGCCCCTTCGCCAAGGGGGGCAAGATCGGCCTGTTCGGCGGTGCCGGCGTGGGCAAGACCGTAAACATGATGGAATTGATCAACAACATCGCAACCGAGCACTCGGGGCTTTCGGTGTTCGCCGGTGTGGGCGAACGTACCCGGGAAGGCAACGATTTCTACTATGAAATGCAGGAATCCAAGGTTGTGGACGTGGAGAATTTTTCCAACTCCAAGGTGGCAATGGTATACGGCCAGATGAATGAGCCGCCCGGTAACCGCCTGCGCGTGGCGCTCACGGGTTTGACCATGGCCGAGAAATTCCGTGACGAGGGCCGCGATGTACTGTTGTTTATCGACAATATCTATCGCTACACGCTCGCGGGCACCGAGGTTTCGGCGCTGCTGGGACGGATGCCTTCGGCGGTGGGTTACCAGCCCACGCTGGCGGAGGAAATGGGTGTGCTGCAGGAGCGTATTACCTCCACCAAAGTCGGCTCCATTACATCCATCCAGGCGGTCTATGTGCCCGCGGATGACCTGACCGACCCATCGCCGGCAACCACCTTCGCGCACCTTGACGCCACAGTTGTGTTGTCGCGGGATATTGCGGCCAAGGGCATCTACCCCGCTGTTGACCCGCTGGATTCTACATCCCGCCAGCTTGATCCCCTGCTGATCGGCAGCGACCACTACGATACCGCGCGCGGTGTACAGTCGGTGCTCCAGCGGTATAAAGAGTTGAAAGACATCATCGCCATCCTTGGCATGGATGAGCTGTCGGAAGAAGATAAACAGACCGTGGGCCGGGCGCGCAAGATAGAACGTTTTCTGTCCCAGCCTTTCCACGTGGCCGAAATCTTCACTGGTTCGCCCGGCAAGTATGTGTCCCTGAAAGACACCATCGCCGGTTTCAAAGGCATTCTTGCCGGTGAATACGACCATCTGCCGGAGCAGGCTTTCTACATGGTCGGCGGTATCGAAGAGGCAGTCGAGAAGGCGAAGACCCTTTAACAGGGGCGAGTGAGGCCGGGATATGGCAATGACAATTCACTGCGACATCGTGAGCGCCGAAGAGGAAATTTTCTCCGGGCTGGTGGAGCTGCTGGTGGCTACGGGCGACATGGGTGAACTCGGTGTGAGTTACGGCCATGCGCCTTTGCTGACTTCACTGGTTCCCGGGCCCGTACGGGTCGTGACTGCCTCGGGCAATGAAGAGGTGTACTACGTCTCGGGTGGTTTTCTGGAAGTGCAGCCGGGTGTCGTATCTATCCTTGCGGACGCAGCCTTGCGTGCACACGATGTCGACGAGGCTGCAGCCGAGGAAGCGCGTAGAGAAGCAGAGCACGCCCTGGCCAACCAGACCGGTGATTTCGACTATGGCCGTGCGTCTGCCCAGTTGGCGGAGGCCGCCGCGCAACTTGCAACCTTGCGCAAGATGAAGAACCGGGCCGGGCGCGGATAAACATTCACTCCCGCCCTGCATCCTTGTGCCGGGGTGTGGTTGTGCCCGGCGTGCATAGTGTTATAGAAACCGCCAGAGAGTATCGAACATAAGCTGTTGAGTGGATGCGATCGCGGCGGAATCAATGATTACCACGACCGGGTAATTACTTTCAGCGAGAGTGATCATCGCTACCCTGGGCGGATAGATGGCGATGTATGATGCATCGGTGCCGGCGCCGGCCGGCAGCCACTTGCGCTGTGCCAGTTCGGCGTCGTCCCCACCTTCACCCACCGCGATCACGCGAACCTGGATGCCACGCTGCACCCGTTGCCTGGTGAAGTTGGGAAACGGGCGGTAAAGATGTTCCCGCAGCGTTTTGGTCGAAATGACCGAATAGGATTTACTTTCCGTGCGCGCCGCGCTATCGAGAATATCCCTCAAGACAAGTTCTACGCCATCATCACCTTCATAAAAACGCACATTGCCAGGGCTGAACGCGGTGCGCGACTGCCGAAGCGCCGGAATGATCTCCTTGCGCAGGTCTTCCATGGCCTGCTCCAATGCTTGTTGCTGGCTTTCTCCCAGCGAAAGCAGTCGGTCCGGGTCTTCTGCCTGAAAGACGCGTCGCCGGCCCCTCGGTAGATAGTTCACCAGGCCCATTGCGACAAGCTGCTTGAGGGTTTCGTAGGTGCTGCCGCGATTGATTCCCGCATCTGCTGCTACTGCGCGGATGGATGCGGGCCCCAGTTTATGCAGCGCGCTATAAACCTGAATCTGCCTGTTATCCAGACCGAGCCGGGTCAGGGCGTCGAGCTTGCTCGTTGTCATACTTTTTGTGACAAAATGCGTTGCGCTCTTTAAGTGTCCGTTTAATATGGACCTTGTGAATCCAACCTGTCAAAAAATATCAGATAAATTGGCGCAATCGGCCACCGACAGCGAATAGACCATGAAGCTAGAAGTTATTATCCTCGCAGCGGGTCAGGGCACCCGCATGAAGTCTGAACTGCCTAAAGTTTTGCATCCTGTAGGTGGCAGGCCGCTGCTCGAGCATGTTATCGGTGCGGCGCAGCAGCTAAACCCGGTGGCCTTGCATGTGGTGATTGGTCACGCGGGCGACCAGGTGCGTGAGGCGCTGTCGGCCTATCCGATCAACTGGGTGGAGCAGCAGGAACAACTGGGTACCGGGCACGCAGTGGCCCAGGCATTGCCTGCGGTGGCCGCCGATAGTGTGGTGCTGGTGCTCTACGGTGATGTGCCGCTGACGCGGGTTGAAACGCTGCAGCGGCTGGTTGCTGCCGCCCATGCCGGCCCCGCATTGCTCACGGCGGAACTCGTGGACCCCACGGGATACGGTAGAGTCCTGCGCGATGCGACAGGGGCACTGAAAGCGGTGGTGGAACACAAGGACGCCTCCCCTGACGAATTGCTGGTACGGGAAATCAATAGCGGCCTGTTGGCTTCTCCGTGTCGTGACCTGGTTGCCTACCTCCCGCGGGTGAAAAATCATAATCAGCAGGGTGAATACTATTTACCCGACGTGTTGGCCCTGGCGGTTGCCGAGGGCAAGTCAGTCGCGACCTGCGCAGCCGGGTCCGAGCTGGAAATTCTCGGCGTGAACGACCGGGTGCAGTTGAATGCCGTCGAGCGGGAATACCAGCTGCGCCAGGCGCACGCAATGCTGCGGGAGGGGGTGAGTATCGCGGATGCGGCGCGCATCGATATTCGTGGCAGCCTTGCCTGTGGCCAGGATGTGTTTATCGACGTAGGCGTGGTTTTTGAGGGTCGGGTCACCCTGGGGCGCGGAGTATCTATCGGCGCCAATTGCGTGCTGCGTGATGTGAAGGTGGAGGACGGGGCGATGATCCACCCCATGTGCCACCTGCAAGAGGTGACAGTGGGTCCCAACTGCAACGTGGGGCCCTTCGCGCGCCTGCGTCCCGGCACTGTGCTGGCCGAGAATTCCCGCGTCGGAAATTTTGTCGAAACCAAGAACGCGAACATCGGTGCGGGCAGCAAGATCAATCATCTGAGTTACATTGGCGACTGCGACATGGGCGAGCGGGTGAATATCGGCGCCGGAACCATCACCTGCAATTACGATGGCGCCAACAAACACCGAACTACAATTGGCCCGGGTGTTTTTGTCGGCTCCAACAGCACACTGGTAGCGCCGCTTGCGATTCACGAACAGGGTTTTATCGGTGCGGGATCTACCGTCACCAAAAGTGTTGAGTCAGGGGAGCTCGCTGTGGGTCGTGCGCGGCAGCGCAACATACCCGGCTGGGAGCGACCAGCTAAAACCTCCTCCGGGGATTGAACTATGTGTGGCATCGTTGCCGCCGCGGCGCGGCGGGAAGTATCCGAAATTCTACTGGAAGGGCTTCGCAGGCTTGAATACCGCGGCTATGACTCTTCAGGCATGGCGCTCATAGACGACGCGGGCGCGCTCCAGCTGCACAAGCGGAAAGGTAAAGTGAGCGAGCTTGAAGCCGTGCAGACCAGCGAACCTCATCACGGCAATACCGGCATAGCGCATACGCGTTGGGCCACGCATGGCGAACCTTCACAGATCAATGCGCATCCACACGTGTCCGGTGACCGCATTGCGCTGGTGCACAACGGCATTATTGAAAATCACGCGGAACTGCGCGAAGAGTTGCTGGCCGCCGGATATCAGATGCTCTCCGCCACCGATACCGAGGTCATTGTCCATCTGCTGCACCGCGAGCTGGAGCGCGGTGCCAGCTTCTTTGAGGCGATGCGCACCACAGTTGACAGACTCCGGGGCGCCTATGCGCTAGCCGCAATTGACACTTCGAAACCCACACATGTGATAGGTGCGCGCAAGGGCAGTCCGCTGGTGGTGGGCGTTGGTATAGGCGAGAATTTTCTCGCATCCGACCAGATGGCCCTGCGCCAGGTAACAGACCGCTTCATTTACCTGGAAGAAGGCGACCTGGTGGAGATATCGCCCGCCAGCGTACGCATATTCGCCCGCGACGGTACCGCGGTGGTACGCCCGCGCACGCGTATTTCCGAGGCGGTGGAAGCGGCAGACAAGGGCGACTTTGATCACTACATGATCAAGGAGATCTACGAACAGCCGCACGCACTGGATGCCACTTTTGGCGGTGCAGCGAACTATCTGCAGCTCGAGGAGAGCTTTGGGCGTGGCGCCGGTGAGATGTTCGATCGCGTGGAGACTGTCCAGATCGTCGCCTGCGGCACCAGCTTTCACGCTGGCATGGTTGCGCGTTACTGGCTGGAGGAACTCGCGGGTGTGGCCTGCGAAGTGGAGGTGGCCTCGGAATTCCGCTATCGCAAACGCGTGCAGCACGCGGGTACGTTACTGGTCGCCATTTCACAGTCCGGCGAGACAGCCGACACCCTGGCGGCTCTGCGCAATGCCGCCGAAGGCGAGTTTATTGGCAGCCTGGTGATCTCGAACATGGATAACAGTTCCCTGGTTCGCGAATGTGACCTGGTATTTCTGACACGCGCAGGCGTGGAGATCGGCGTAGCCTCGACCAAGGCGTTTACCACGCAACTGGTCGGCCTGTTGATGTTGACGCTTGCCCTGGGTCGGCGTCGCGGCATGCGCGAGGCGCGTCAGGAGGAGATATTGTCGGCGTTGCGCAATCTGCCGACCTATGTGCATCAGACCTTGAAGCTTGATGGGGCTATAGAGCGGTTGTCTGAAGAATTTATTCCCAAGCGTCACGCACTTTTCCTGGGCCGTGGAATCCACTACCCGGTCGCCATGGAAGGGGCGCTGAAACTCAAGGAAATTTCCTATATTCACGCGGAGGCCTATCCGGCGGGTGAACTAAAACACGGTCCGCTTGCCCTGGTGGATGACGACATGCCGGTGGTCGCTGTCGCGCCCAATGATGAGTTGCTGGAAAAACTCAAATCCAATCTCGAAGAAGTGCGCTCCCGGGGTGGCGAACTGTTTGTGTTTGCCGACCGGGAATCCGGATTCAGCAGTGAGCCGCGGGTGAAAGTACTGCAAATGCCTCATTGTCCCGAGGTAGTCGCGCCCATCGTGTATACCGTTGCGCTGCAGTTGCTCTCCTACCACGTGGCGGTGCAGAAGGGCACCGATGTCGACAAGCCGAGGAACCTGGCGAAATCGGTCACGGTGGAATAGGGTTGCAGCAGGTGGTCGCGTCAGGGGGCTGAGCCACATAAACAGGGGGCCGGACCACAAAAAGTTGCTGCGCAAGCTGTAGCTGCGTGTGAGTGGGGCAAGTATGGAAGCGCCGCGGATGCGGCGCTGTGTGGCGGTACTGGGTGGATTAGCCCGGGTTGGCTTCCTTGTACTCGCGGATCTGCGTGTTGAACTCGCCGGCAACGCCTTCTTCGCGCGATACGGCCTTGTTATAGGCATCCTCGAGCGACTTTAGCGCGGCGCGGTCTGCATCGGACGCCTCTTCTGCCGTTGCCTTATTGGTGGCCTCTACGATCTGCGGGTCGAGACAGTCCATATAGTCCGCGTTTGCGTCCTGGAAAGCCTTCACCGCCTGTTGCCCTTCGAGCATTTGTTGCATGCTGGCAGAGCTCCCGTCGGGAATTTCGGGCTCAGTAGGTGCTGTGCAGTCCTGGGCGATAGCGGTGCCCGCAGTGAGCAGGCAGATGAGAGTGAGAGCGATATATTTCATAGTAAATCCCTTGGTAAGCGGGGAAAACGACAGTAACAGGCCAGCGCGTCGCTGCCAAGAGGATCGCCAGTATGCTATTCCCTGCCGACCCACAGTTTCGGCAGGTCCCACTTCTGCTCCAGTTTGCTCGCAACCCTGTCGGCGGCCGCCCGGTCGTTCAGGCCGATGACGCGCACCCGGTAGAAGGTGTTGCCGTCGCGGGCGCCCTCGGCCACGATGACGCTGCCGGCTTCAGGCTGCAGACGGGTGCTCCAGCGTTCCGCTACAGCGCGCTGCCCGTATGAGCCGAAGTTCACGAACCAGTCCCCGCTCGCTGCCGGGGCGCTGGATGCACTCACCGGCACGTCTTTTTCAACTACCGCTGGCGAAACCCGGGCGGGCGCCGCTGGAGTATCGGTCGACGTGGCGGCGGGTGCGGCCGGGTCAGGAACGGCCTCCTGCGCCTGAATCTGGGCTTCCAGGCCGGCAACCATGTCCTGCAGGCGCTGGTTTTCGCGCTCGAGTGTTTCGGTCCGGGCGGTCAGTTCAAAGTTGCGTTCGTTGGCTTCCTGCAGGGCCGTTCGACTTTCGCTGACCTCCTCCGGGCTGACGGCCGTCGCGAGAGCCGCGCGTAGCTCCAGGACCTCCTCCTGGGTGGTGGCACGCTGTTGCACGATGCCGTAGCCGCCGGCCACCACCATAAGCAACGCTATGATGCCGACTGCAATCAGCCCTATGGGCCATCCCCGCTGTTCAAAGTCTTCCACCTCGTACTCTTCCTCTTCCTCCCACTCCTCGGCCGCAGCGACTTCGTCGTCGTCGCGTTCCTGCCACACGTCATGCTCTGCCTGTGCTCCCGGCCAGTCTTCCTCTTCAGTAGCGGGCACAGCCCTGGGCCGGTGAGCTGGTTGCTCGTTCAGGTCTTCTTCCCATTCGATATTGAGATCCTTGTTTGGCGTGTAGGCGGCGAGGCGACCGCGTTCGGAACGCAGGAATTCAGATTGCTCCGCGAACAGCGATTCCTCATCTTCCTCCAGTTCTTCGGGCAGGAGGTCGTCAAAGGCCGCATCTTCATCGAAGCGCTCTTCGCGGAAACCCGCGGCCACGTCCCGGTCTCTATCTGGCTCATCAAAGGCCTCATCGTCAACAGAGTAAGACGGTTCGCTAAAGGGATCTGTGTCGGTGGATTTTCGCTTGTTGGTAAACCCGGGGAGGGGCTGGTGGCTGGAGTGAGGGGGCGCCTCGTGTTCTTCTTTCATAGCCGACCGCACCTGTGAGTTAGAAGCGTGAGGGCATCATACCAGACAAATCCGCCGATGGCGCTCGTCGATGCTGTGCAATTATTGTTATCGTCGGCCCCGGGCAAATCAGCTCCGCAAAGGCGACAGAAAGAGTACGTTCGTCCCGCGCAGTCCGTTAGAATGCGGCGATGGATGTATCCGATATCCTTTCTCCCCTGAACGAAGCGCAACGCGATGCGGTCGCCGCCGAGAGCGGTAATCTATTGGTGTTGGCCGGTGCGGGCAGTGGCAAAACACGCGTACTGGTGCACCGGATCACCTGGTTGATCCGTGCGGAGGATTACTCTCCCTGGTCTATTCTGGCGGTTACCTTCACCAATAAAGCGGCAAAGGAAATGCGCGGGCGCATCGAGGAAATGCTGCAGCTTCCCACTCGAGGCATGTGGGTGGGAACTTTCCACGGCCTTGCCCATCGCTTGCTGAAAGCGCACTGGCAGGAGGCCGGGTTACCGCAGAATTTCCAGATCCTGGATGCAGACGATCAGCTTCGCCTGGTAAAGCGTGTCTGCCGTGAGCTCGAGCTGGACGAGGCCCGCTGGCCTCCCAAACAGGCCGTCTGGTTCATCAATGCGCAAAAAGACGAGGGCCTGCGCAGCGCGCATGTCGACGCGCCGCCTGGCGACCTGTTTGCCCTTACCATGCTGCGCGTATATCGCGCCTATGAAGCCGCTTGCGAGCGCGCCGGGCTTGTGGATTTTGCCGAGCTATTGCTCCGTGCGCACGAACTCTGGTTAAAAAAACCGGATGTACTCGCGCACTACCAGGGGCGTTTCCGCCAGATTCTCGTCGATGAGTTCCAGGACACCAACACGATTCAGTACGCCTGGCTGCGCGTGCTGGCGGGTGCCCGGATTCCAGTGGTCGCCGTGGGCGATGATGACCAGTCGATCTATGGTTGGCGCGGCGCACGGATCGAAAACATCCAACGCTTTGCCAGTGACTTCAGCGGTACCCGTACGGTGCGTCTCGAACAGAATTACCGCTCGACGCAAACGATCCTGCAGGCGGCCAACGGGGTAATCGCCAATAATGCGGGTCGTCTGGGTAAAGAATTGTGGACGGCGGGCGAAACAGGCGAACCGATAAGCCTCTATGCAGGCTACAACGAACACGATGAGGCGCGCTATATCGTCGAGCAGATCGAACAATGGCTGGAAAACGGCAACAGCTGTGACTCAGCGGCGATCCTGTATCGCTCCAATGCGCAGTCGAGGGTGTTGGAAGAGGCGCTCATTCGTGCCGATATACCCTACCGTATTTATGGCGGGCAGCGGTTTTATGAGCGCCTGGAAATCCGCAACGCGTTGGCCTACCTGCGGTTACTTGCCAACCGCAGTGACGATGCCGCGGTTGAGAGGGTAATCAACACGCCGCCACGCGGCATCGGCAGCAAGACCCTGGAAATACTGCGAGAATGCGCGCGCGACAGGCAATTACCGCTGTGGCCCGCAATGCAGGTGCTGGCCGAAGAAAAACTGCTGCCTGTGCGGGCCCTGGCCGCACTCGAGGGCTTTCAGGTACTCATCAACGAACTCGACAATGGCACCGATGCAATGGCCCTGGAGGAGCTCGTGGAGCACGCCAACCACGCCTCCGGCCTGCTCGAGTATCATCGCAAGGAGAAAGGCGAAAAAGGTCAGGCGCGGGTGGAAAACCTGGAGGAACTGGTGAGCGCCGCAAAACAGTTTGTTGCCCAGGAAAGCGAGCTTTCGCCGTTACAGCAATTCCTCGACAACGCCGCGCTCGATGCCGGGGATGCTCAGGCCGACGAGCATCAGGCGAGCGTACAGTTGATGACGCTGCACTCGGCCAAGGGCCTGGAATTTCCACTGGTTTTCCTCGCCGGTATGGAAGAAAACCTGTTCCCGCACCGTATGTCCATCGATGAACCTGGTCGCCTGGAGGAAGAGCGGCGCCTGTGCTACGTGGGCATCACGCGAGCCATGGAAAAGCTGGTGATGACCTATGCCGAGAGCCGCCGTCTGCACGGCAGTGAAAACTTCAATACGCTGTCGCGTTTTGTACGGGAAATTCCGGCGGAGTTGCTGCAGGAGGTTCGTCTGCACGGCACGGTGTTGCAGCCGGTGAGCAGCCTGACGCAGGCACAGGTGCCGGACACAGAGTTGTCACTCGGTCAGCGCGTTTACCACCAGGTGTTTGGCGAGGGGGTCGTGCTAAACTTTGAGGGTCGCGGTGCCAGCGCGCGCGTCGAGGTGAATTTCGACGCAGAAGGCGGCAAGTGGCTGGTTCTGCAGTACGCCAACCTTCAGCTGTTATAACGAGAAGAATGGGAAAGGTCCGGGCTATGGGCGAAGCCTCAGTCGAAACACGCTATTCACCGTTGATCATACTGGTTCTGCTCGCGGTCCTGGTGACAACGATCGGCCTCTGGGTCCGGGATGTCTCCAGCGGCGATGGCCTCTCGCGCGACCGGCAGGAGCAAAGCGCGTCCGGCGGCGAGCAGTATACCTGGAAATTGGTGACAACCTGGCCACGGCATCTTCCGGGATTGGGCCTGGCGGCTGAGAATTTTGCCAGCTATGTGGAGGCAATGAGCGCGGGACGACTGACGATCCGGGTGTACGGCGCCGGGGAGATCGTGCCGGCGATGGAGGTATTCGACGCCGTCTCGCAGGGCGCCGCGGATGCGGGTCACGGCGCCGCGTATTACTGGAAGGGCAAAGTCCCTTCCGCGGTGTTTTTTACCGCCGTGCCCTTCGGCATGAACGCCCAGGAGATGAACGGCTGGCTGCACTACGGTGGAGGTATCGAGCTCTGGCGAGAAGCCTATGCACCTTACAATCTGGTGCCGTTTGCCGGCGGCAGTACCGGCGTGCAGATGGCGGGCTGGTTCAACCGCGAGATCAACTCGATAGACGACCTGAGGGGTCTCAAGATGCGCATACCCGGCCTGGCGGGCGAGGTATTTGCCGCGGCCGGAGGGACGGCGGTGCGGATTGCTGGCGGTGAACTCTACACCTCCATGCAGACCGGCGTGATTGACGCGCTGGAGTGGGTCGGGCCCTACAACGACCTGGCTTTCGGGTTTCACGAAGTGGCGAGGTATTATTATTACCCCGGGTGGCATGAACCCGGCGCCATGCTCGAGTTCATCGTCAACAGGCAATCCCTTGAGGCATTGCCCGAGGATTTACAGGCCATCGTGCAGCACGCGGCACGCGCGGTGAACCAGGACATGCTCGACGAATACACGGCGCGCAACAATGCTGCGCTGGAGCGTCTGGTGGATGAGCACGATGTACAGCTACGACGCCTGCCCGACGATGTTTTGCGCGCACTCTGGGCTGGAACCCGACAGGCGCTGGATGAACTGGTGGCGGAAGACCCACTGGCCGCCAGGGTGTATGCGTCGTACCGGGATTTCTATGAGGGCGCGCGCAACTACCACCACATTTCAGAGCAGTCCTACATCAATGTGCGCGATAGCGTGCTTGGCGATGAAGCCTATTAGAGTTGCCGGCTGGTCGGTGCGTGCAGCGGTTTCAACGCTTGATTGCGCGGGTCCTGCCATTTTGATCGATCGCGACGAAAACAAACTCCCCTTCCGTCACCTTGATCGGCTCACCATCGTGCTGGGAGTTGATCCAGACCTCGACCACGATACGGATTGAGCTGCGGCCTATCTCGAGCACATCGCAGTAGCACGATACCACCGCCCCCACATGCACCGGGGTGAGAAATGCCATGCCGTCGATAGCCACGGTTGCCACCCGGCCCCCGGCCACCTCCCCGGCGGCAATCATTCCGGCAATGTCCATCTGGGATAACAGCCAGCCGCCGAAAATATCCCCGGTGGCGTTGGTATCCTTGGGCATGGCAACGGTTTGCAGGCAAAGATCGCCCTGGGGCATTGGAGTGGTATCGATGTCGCTCATGTCCCTGTCCTTGTCATCGTCATTGTCATCGTCACGGTGTCTGAGTGAAAGGTGTTGATTTAATTGATAACTCCGGGCAGCCAGGTGGCCATGGCGGGCCAGAACCACAGCGCGGCCATCAGCAGGAGCTGGAGGAGTATAAAAGGTATTACACCGCGGTAGATAGCGCCAGTGGCAACGCTTTCGGGCGCGACCCCGCGCAGGTAAAACAGTGCAAAACCGAAGGGGGGTGTTAGAAATGATGTCTGCAGGTTGAGCGCGATCATGATTCCCAGCCAGATCGGGTCAACGCCCATTGCCAACAGTATGGGGGACACAATCGGCACCACGACGAAGGTGATCTCGATAAAATCCAGGATGAAGCCGAGAAGAAAGATGGCCAGCATTACGACAAGTGTCGCCCCAACCACACCGCCGGGCAGCGAGTGGAAAAATCCCTGTACCAGTTCTTCACCCCCGAAACCGCGGAACACCAGCGAAAACACCGCCGCGCCCACCAGAATCATGAACACCATACTGGTCACTTCGAGCGTACTGCGCAGCGCCGCCGTCAGCCTCGCCAGCGTCATCTGGCGTTTCGCACAGGCCAACACCAGGGCGCCGACCGCGCCGATACCCGCGGCCTCCGTGGGCGTGGCGGCGCCCGCGAGGATCGAACCGAGCACCAGCGAGATCAAGGCCAGTGGTGGCAGCAAGCCCATCAATACGGTGGAGAGCGCAATGCTCGGCGCACGGGATGGCGGCGCTGCCTGTGGTTTCAGGCCGGCATGCACCAGCAGGTAGAAAACGTACATTGCCACCAGCAGGAGGCCCGGAATCAGTGCGCCGACGAACAGGTCGCCCACCGAAACGGTCTGCGGGTTGAAGATGTTCATAGTGAGCTGCGCCCGCTGGTAGGCGTTGGAAAGAACGTCCCCCAACAGCACCAGTGCGATGGAGGGGGGGATTATCTGGCCCAGTGTGCCGGTTGCGGCAATGGTGCCGGAGGCCAGTGCGGGGCTGTAACCACTGCGCAGCATGCTGGGCAGCGACAGCAGACCCATGGTGACGACGGTGGCACCTACTATGCCGGTGCTCGCGGCCAGGAACATGCCCACTACCACCACCGAGATACCCAGCCCACCGCGCAGGCCACCGAACAAACGCGCCATGCTCTCGAGTAATTCCTCCGCGATTTGGGATTTCTCCAGAATGGTTCCCATCAGTATGAACAGAGGCACGGCAATCAGTGTGGTGTTGTTGACGGTGCCGAAGATGCGCCCCGGCAGCGCCGAGAGGAAGCCGGCGTCAAATACGCCCAGCAATATGCCGCCAGCGGCGAATGCCAGCGACGTGCCGGCGAGCGTGAACGCCACCGGGTAGCCCAGCATCAGCATCAGGCACACGGCGAGAAACAGGTAGATGGCGATAAAATCCATCGGCGCTACCTACCATCCATCAGAGCGAAAGCATTGCGCAAAAGCTCTGCGATGCCCTGCAGTGCCAGTGTCAGGGCCGCCAGTGGAATCAGGGTTTTGAGCAGGTACACCGCGGGAATACCGCCGGGTTCGGGCGAGGCTTCGCGCATCGACCAGGATTCCAGGACATAGTCCCAGCTACTGATGAGTATGAACGCGCACAGCGGAAACAAAAACAGGATTGCGCCAATGCTGTCGACCCAGGCTTTGCCGCGGGCGCTGAAGCGGCGATAGAAAATATCCACGCGTACGTGTGCGCCCGTTTTCAGTGCGTAGGCCGCACCCAACAGAAACAGGCCGCCGTGCATGTAGGTCACCATTTCCTGTGCGGGTATGCTGCCGATATTGAAGCCGTAGCGCAGCACCACGATGAGGGCCGTGGTCAAGGCCATGGCCAATGCGAGCCACGCCAGCAACCTGCCGCTGTAGTCGGTGAACGCATCAATATAATGGATGAGGTTGCGCAGCAAGTTTGGGCTCGACAGGACTTTTTGATTATTGGTGCGCAGAGTATCATAGCCCGACGCGCCGGGTGATGTGCGCCCGGCCCCACTGTAGCGGAAACCAGCGCATGTTGATTGTTATCTCCCCGGCCAAAACCCTCGACTACGAGACTCCGCCCACCACGCGCAGGACAACGCAGCCCGAGTTTGTCGAACGTTCGGCGCAGCTTGTGGCTGACGCGCGCGCCCTCAGCCCGTCGGCTATTCGCTCGCTGATGGGCGTCAGTGAACAGATTGCGCGGCTCAACCACCAGCGCTTTATGGACTGGGAGTTGCCGTTCAGCCTGGACAATGCCAAGCAGGCCATATTCGCGTTCAAGGGCGATGTGTATTCCGGCCTTGAGGCAGAAACCATGGGTAGAGAGCAGCTCGCATTTGCGCAAAAGCACCTGCGCATTCTTTCCGGCCTCTATGGCGTGTTGCGCCCCCTTGATCTTATGCAGCCCTACAGGCTTGAGATGGGGCTGAAACTTGTAAACAGCGGCGGTAACAACCTGTATGAATTCTGGGGCGACAGCATCTCGCGCTCTCTGAATACACAGCTGGGCAAATCCGGGTCGCGCGTGCTGGTCAACCTGGCATCCAACGAGTATTTCAAGGCGGTACGTCCGGGAGAGCTCGAGGCGGATGTGGTGACCCCCGTGTTCAAGGACCTGAAGGGCGACAAGTATCGCGTTATCAGCTTTTTTGCCAAGAAAGCCCGGGGACAGATGGCGCGTTTCATCATTGATAACGCGCTCGACGAGCCGGCGGGATTGAAGAAATTCCGCGCGGACGGCTACCGCTATAACACAGCGCAGTCGAATGCTCGCGAACTGGTTTTCACGCGCGATAAAACCCCGGGCTGACGGTTTTGGCCCCCGCTGGCAACCTGCCCTTTTCCCAGGCCTGCGAAAACAACAAGGCGCCCATTCTCCGCGTGTTGCGCAGGGAGTTTGCCGGGTGCCACGCCGTGCTGGAGATCGGCAGCGGCACCGGGCAGCACGCGTGTTATTTTGCCGGGAACCTGCCCTACCTCACCTGGCAACCCACGGATATTGCGCAGAATCTCAAGGTACTGCACCCGCGCTGTGCGGCCTATACCGGCGACAATCTCCTGCCCGAACTGGCCCTCGACGTATGCGACAACCCGTGGCCAGTGGCGATTCCAGATGCAGTTTTTACCGCCAACAGTCTGCACATCATGTCGTTTGAGGCCGTAAGCGCGTTATTTGATGCGCTCTCACGTGGAGCGAGGCCCCCGGTCGTGCTCGCGGTATACGGCCCATTCAACTACGGTGGGGCCTACACCAGCGACAGCAATGCGCGGTTTGACCAGTGGCTGGCGCAACAGCATCCCGATAGCGCCATTCGCGATTTCGAGGCAGTGGATGCCCTGGCCCGGCGGGCCGGTTTCACGCTACGCGGCGACCATGAGATGCCCGCCAACAATCGATTGCTGGTATGGTGCAACGCCTCGTAAAACCCCGGTAACCGGATTCAGTCCGTGTAATTACTCCTGCCTGAAGGGTAGCAGGCGGGCGCCGTCTTCCTTGTACTGCGCGATGTGTTGGGCCTCACGTTGCGTGAAATCGGCCACCGCCAGGGATAGCGCCGGGTCAGCAATCCAGTGGTTGGACAAAGTGGTGACGGGACGAAACCCGCGCTGTATCTTGTGCTCGCCCTGCGCGCCCGGATCGAACCGGGAAAGCCCATTGGCAATACAGTAGTCGATTCCCTGATAGTAGCAGGCTTCGAAGTGCAGGCAGTCGAATTCCTGGTCGCAGCCCCAGTAACGGCCGTACAGGGTGTCGCTGGAGCGGAAGCAGAGCGCGCCCGCGACCGGGGTGCTACCGTGGTGGGCGAGTACCATCACCACCTGGTCGCCCATACTGGCCGCGGTTTCGAGGAAAAACTCACGGCTCAGGTAGCCAGCGTGCCCGCTGCGCCGGGCATAGGTCAGTTGGTAGAAACGGTGGAACTGCTGCCAGTCCTCTTCGCTAATGTCCCTGCCTGTGCGAGTAGTCATCTGCAGGCCCTGTTCCGCGATGCGTCTGCGTTCGCGCTTCAATGACTTTCGTTTACGGCTGCTGAAACTGTTCAGAAAATCATCGAAACTCGTATAGCCCTCGTTGAACCAGTGGAACTGAACCGATTCCCGACAGTGCATTCCCTGGCTCTGCAAAGTCGCACTGAGTGGCTCTGGCGGGAACAGCAGGTGCCAGGAGGATAGCTCGCGATCGCTGGCGAACTGTTGCACGGCATTCAGCAGCAGCGGTGCGGCGGCTTCTTCCGAGAGACCCTCGCGTGTGCCGAAGCGCGGGCCGCCCGCGGGAGTGAACGGGATCGCGGTCAGCAGCTTGGGATAGTAGGACAGGCCACGGCTGGCCCACGCATCTGCCCATGACCAGTCGAATACATACTCACCGTAGGAGTGCGATTTCAGGTAGAGCGGCATCACTGCCTGCAGCTCCTCGCCACAGTGCAACAGGAGATGACAGGGCTGCCAGCCGGTTTCGGCGGTGGTGCAGCCGGTTTTCTCCAGGCCGAAAAGGAATTCGTGGCGCAAGAAAGGGTAATCCACGCCTGTCAGGGCGTTCCAGGCCGCGGGGCTGATATCCGCCAGGCTGGTGACAAACCCGGCGGTGATTTGCTGCTCTGGCCCCGGCTCCCGCATGTCTGCTCAGCGTCCGCCAAACGCGAAGTGCAGTGCGATGCCCGCGAAGACCGCCATGCCTACCCAATTGTTGTGCAGGAAGGCGCGAAAGCAGGCTTGCGGATCGCGGCTGCGAATCAGGTGTTGCTGATAAGCAAACAATGCCGCCGCCGCGGCCAGCGACAGGTTATAGACAAGGCCCATACCGAAGGCCTGACCCGCAAAATACAGACAAAGTAGACAGCCCGCCTGCAGGCCGCCGACTATCAACCGGTCGTGACGGCCGAAAAGTATGGCGCTGGACTTGATGCCGACCTTGAGATCGTCTTCGCGATCCACCATCGCGTACTTGGTGTCGTAGGCCATTGTCCAAAGCAGGTTGCCCGCGTACAGCAGCCATAGTGCGGGAGGTAATGCATCGCGCTGGGCGGCAAATGCCATGGGTATGCTCCAGGAAAACGCGGCGCCCAGCACCAGCTGCGGCATATGGGTGAAGCGCTTCATGAATGGATAGGTGGACGCCAGCAGTACAGCGGCGACCGAGAGTATCACCGTGAGCCGATTGGTGAGGAGAACCAGCGCGAAAGCCAGCACCAGCAGGATCAAGAACAGCAGCAGGGCCTCGCGCTCGCTCACGGTGCCGAGCACCAGCGGGCGGGCCCGGGTGCGTGCCACGCCACCATCCAGGTGCCGATCAGCGAAATCGTTGATGATGCACCCGGCGGAGCGCATCAGGAAGGTGCCGACCGTGAAAATGACCAGTAGCTCCAGGTCCGGCACGCCACTGGCGGCGATCCAGAGTGCCCAGAGCGTGGGCCAGAGCAACAGGAGCGTGCCGATGGGTCGGTCAAAGCGGATGAGATGCAGGTAAGCGTTGAGCCGTGAGGGGCTGTTCATCGGGCCTGGATTGTCTACAGTCAAAAGCGCAGCTTACTGCGTTGGTGGGAGAATTGCAGTGTTTACCCTTCCGCGTTGGCTGCGATGGACAGGCAGGGTTGCCTGCCAGGGGGTAAATGCCTGCAGAAACACCTCGCTGACCAGCAGGCCGTTGCCCGCTATGTCGAAGCGCGAGCGACGCCCCCAGGCAGGCCGCTCCTGGCGCAGCCCGGGAGGCAGGTAGTCGCAGTCTCCGCGCATGTACGCCAGCTCAAAAGGCGATCGTTGCATCCCGGGGTGACGGAACAGAATAGCCCCCAGGGATTTATTCTGCAGGCGCTTGAGGTGCCCGAGGCTGCCTGTCAGGCTGGAAACCGGGAACACGCTGCGTGCGAACACCACGGGATGATCGCCCAGCCACAGCGCCACCTCGCGCACCAGCGCGAGCTGGCGCGGGGCTTCGCCCAGCAAGCGCCGCTCGGAGCCCAGCGGGACAGCCCATTGCTGGGATAGGCGCTGCACCCGAAATTCGCCCCTGCCCAGGCTGCTCAGGCGCGCGGTAAGCGATCCGTCGTCGGTCAACCAATTGCGCGTGCCGGGGGGCAGCGTGGCGCTGCAGAAATGGTGCTGCGGCCGCCAGCGTGGCTCCGTTTCGATACGTCTCGTGCGCATTGTCGGGGCGCGCGAGCCGGCGCTGCCCGGAGGTTTTTTTAGATCGGGGCGCAATGGCAGGGCTCCTCCTGAACGTCGCGAGAATGCTTGATCACCGGCGTGCTTGCAAGTCCCCGCATGGCGCAAGTCGCAGACTGCGGTGGCGTCGCCCCTGACGGCGACCCCCTGCCCAGAAAACTCTTGCACATTTATGCGACGACTCTATAGTGTTCGGTCTCAAATTTTGTCCCCCGTCCGGCCGTTGAGCCTCATTGAAAGCATGCCTGTGGCATGCCGGCGTGCCCGCCCGGAATCCTCGGGAACAGCTGAATTGATGGAGTGAAGCACCATGAGTAAGTGGGAATGCATTGTCTGTGGCCTGATCTACGATGAAAAAGAGGGTTGGCCAGATGATGGCATTGCACCGGGAACCCGGTGGGAGGACGTGCCGGAGGACTGGTTGTGTCCCGACTGCGGGGTCGGCAAGGAGGATTTCGAGCTGCTGGAAGAAGCGCCGGTCGAGGACACGCCACACCATGAAGACCCCGTTGTAGACCGGGTTCACGCGCCAGTGATTATTCTCGGTACCGGCCTCGCGGGCTACGGGGTTGCCAAGTAGTTTCGCAAACACGATACCGAGACACCGCTGATCCTGATTACCGCTGACGACGGACGGTCCTACTCCAAGCCGATGCTCTCCACCGGCTACACCAAGGAAACCGGTCCCGCCGATCTCGTGCAGCAGGATGCCGGCAGCATGGGCCGCCAGCTCAAGGCCAGTGTCTGGACCATGACCAAGGTGAGCGAGATCGATACCGCGAATCAGCTCCTCAAGGTCGGGGACGCACAGAGTGCGGTTCACTATGGGAAGCTGGTGCTCGCGGTGGGTGCCGAGGTTATTCGCCCGCCGATCAAGGGCGACGGGCTGGAGCTTGTTTACTCGGTGAATGACCTTGCCGACTACGCTGATTTCCGCTCGGCGATAGAAAAGAACAAGGTCAGGAAGGTGTGCATAATTGGCGGCGGCCTGATCGGTTGTGAGTTTACCAACGACCTGATCAATGGCGGCTTTGCCGTCGAGGTAGTCGACCCGCTCGGCCACTGCCTGCCGACCCTGCTGCCCGAGGCGGCCGGCAGGGCCGTGCAGGCAGAGTTGGAAGCAATGGGCGCGCGCTTTCATTTCGGGCCGCTGGTCACCGAGGTGAACCAGTCTGGCGAGGGGGTGGCGGTGAGCCTCGACAGCGGTGAACTTATCGAAGCGGATATCGTGGTCTCGGCGGTGGGTGTGCGACCGCGTACCGAGTTGGCTGCCGCGACCGGCCTCGCGACCAATCGCGGCATCGTCACCAATCGTTTGTTGGAAACCAGCGCGCCCAACGTCTATGCGATGGGCGATTGCGCGGAAGTGGAAGGCCATGTGCTGGTGTATGTTGCACCCCTGATGGCCGCCGCGAAAGCGCTCGGCAAAACACTTGCGGGCGAGCCCACGGAGGTGAACTACCCCGCCATGCCGGTAACCATTAAAACCCCGGCATGCCCGGTGGTGGTGTCGCCCATTGCGGCCGGAACCGAGGGCGACTGGGTGATTGAACAGGACGGCAACAGCGTCAAGGCGGAATTCCGCGACGCCAGCGGCACGCTGCTCGGTTTTGCCCTCACCGGCGATGCCACAAAACAGAAACTTGCACTGCAGAAGGAATTGCCGTCAATCCTGGGTTGAGCAGTTGATCGCCCGGCAGGCTCATACCTGTGCGAAACGCTCGCGGCTGCCCGCCCAGCGGCTGATCAGGGCATCTACACGCTCAGGGTAGTGGGCACGAATATGGCCGGCCATTGCCTGCACTTCCGGCAGCAGCGGGTTGTGGCGGGGCAGCTCGGCAATGCGGAAGGCCATCAACCCGGTCTGGCGCGTGCCCAGCACCTCACCGGGGCCACGCAGCGCCAGGTCTTTCTCGGCGATGAAGAAGCCGTCGTTGCTTTCCCGCATGGCGCCCAGGCGCTCCTTGCCGTTGTTGGATAGAGGCGTCTGGTATAGCAAAACGCAGTGACTGGCGTCGCTGCCGCGCCCCACCCTGCCGCGCAGCTGGTGCAGTTGGGCCAAACCCAGGCGTTCGGGATTCTCGATAATCATCAGGCTGGCGTTGGGTACGTCGACGCCCACCTCGATAACCGTGGTCGCCACCAGTAGTGCTGTTTCTCCGGCTCTGAAGGCGAGCATCGTGCGTGCCTTGTCGGCTGCGTGCATGCGACCATGAAGCAAACCGATGCTGAGTTCGGGCAGCGCGGCGCGCAGGTCCGTCGCGGTTGCCTCGGCCGCCTGCGCCTGCAGTACATCGCTCTCCTCAATCAGGGTGCATACCCAGTAAGCCTGGCGGCCCGCAGCGCAGGCAGCCGCGACCCGGTCAATCACCTCGGCACGCCGGCTGTTGTCCACCAGTACAGTAGTGACCGCTTTGCGGCCGGGAGGCAGCTCGTCAATGATTGAGCAGTCGAGGTCCGCATAGGCCACCATCGACAGCGTGCGGGGAATTGGGGTGGCGGTCATTACCAGCTGATGCGGACGCAAGTCCCGGGCGCCTTTCTCGGTGAGTGTTAGCCGTTGGTGCACGCCAAAACGGTGCTGCTCGTCCACGATGACCAGCCCGAGCCTGGCGAAGCGCACATCGTCCTGAAACAGAGCGTGGGTGCCAATGGCGAGCTGCGCGTCGCCGGAGGCAAGGCGCTCCAATGCAGATTTGCGCTTTGCTCCTTTCAGTCGGCCGCTCAGCCATTCGAGTTTTATTCCCAGCGGCTCGAACCATGCCTGGAAGTTTTGCCTGTGCTGCTCTGCAAGTAGCTCCGTGGGCGCCATCAGGGCGACTTGCAAGCCATTGTCGATGGCCTGCAGGGCAGCTCCGGCGGCGATCAGCGTTTTGCCGGAGCCCACATCGCCCTGCACGAGGCGCAGCATCGGTGTTGGCTGCCCGAGGTCGTCGCTTACTTCCTTCAGCACCCGGCGTTGGGCGGCGGTGGCATCAAAAGGCAGCGTTGCGAGAAATTCTTCCAGTACGAGCGGTCGAAATGGCAGGGGAGGGGCCCCCTGGCGTTGTTGTTCCTCGCGTAGACGCAACAGCGACAGGTTGTGAGCCACCAGTTCTTCAAGCGCGAGCCGCAGCTGTGCAGGGTGCATGCCTTCGCCAAGTTCCGCCAGCGGCGCATCCGGCGGCGGAGCGTGCAGGTACTGCAGCGCGGCGGTCAGATCGTAGGGAAAAGCCTTTGAAGTCGGTAGCAATTCCTCTACCCGGGCCCGTCGCAGGCGCGTCAGCGCCTGTTCGCAGAGACTGCGCCACTGGTGCTGGGATATGCCGGCGGTGGTTGGATACACCGGTGTCAGTTTGTCCTCCATGGGCGCCGTGTCAACGGTCAGGTTCTGGTATTCCGGATGATACATTTCCAGCCCCGAACTGCCGCGACGCACCTGGCCAAAGCAGCGCAAGCGGGCACCGGGTTGCAGGTTGTTCTTCTGTGCCGCCGAAAAATGAAAGAAGCGCAGGGTCAGCGTGCCGGAGCCGTCCTGCACTCTTGCCACCAGGCTGCGCCTGCGGCCGAAGACGATATCCGCGGCGCGCACTTCTGCCTCAATGAGCAGATCGGAGCCTTCGCGCGCAGCGGCTATCGGGGTGATGCGGGTGCGGTCCTGGTAGCGCAGCGGGAGGTGGAAAAGCAGTTCTTCCACATGGCGTATGCCGTAATCCGCCAGAGTCCGGGCAAGTTTGGGTCCTACTCCGCGCAGCTCGCGTACGTCCACCCGATTGAGCCCGTCCACTGGCGTTCTATCCGGGCTTGACTGCGCGGGCAATGATGTCGATCGCTTCGTGACGCGGGTAGCTGGCCCGCCAGGCCAGCGCGATGGTGCGCTTGGGTGCCGGTCGTGTGAAAGGGCGCACTATCAGTGTCTGCTCTTTATAGGTTGCGATTTCTGCCGCAGAGCCGGGCAATACGGTAATACCGAGGCCGCTGGCAACCATGTGCTTTAGCGTTTCCAGCGAACCCCCTTCCACGACCGCGTGGCCCTGTCCGTGATCTGCCCGGATAGCCTGCTGCAGACCGGGGCAGGCCTCCAGCACCTGATCGCGAAAGCAGTGTCCTTCACCCAGCAGCAGCACGCGGTGTTGTGCCAGCTCCGCCGGATCAATGCGCTTGCGCGTGGCAAGAGCATGCCCCGCGGGCAGCACAACCACAAATTCTTCATCGTACACGCGTTTGGCAACCACGTCGGTTTCGGTGAACGGGAGAGCGACGAAAACCGCATCGAGCTCGCCCCGGGCGAGCTTGCCGCGCAAGATCGCTGTATAGTTTTCCTCGATGAACAGCGGCATTTTGGGGGCCAGAGCCTGCAGGTTGCCGACCAGCCGGGGAAACAGGTAGGGGCCGACCGTGAAGATAGCGCCAACTGCCAGCATGCTGCCGAGGGGATCTTTGCCCAGCTCGGCGAGCTGTAGCAGGTTGTGAGTTTCCTTCAACACGGTACGCGCCTGCTCGACAACACGCTCGCCCGTGGGCGTTGTGCTTACCTGGTGACGTGAGCGCTCGAAAAGACTGATGCCCAGTTCGGCCTCGAGTTTCTTGATAGCGATACTCAGGGTCGGCTGACTGACATTGCACTGCTCCGCGGCCTTGCGAAAATGGCCGGTTTCGGACAGCGCCACAAGGTAGCGCAGTTCTGTTAGGGTCATGATGATGATCGTCTGGTGGCGGTGTGCCTAGTGTAACCAGTGAGTGATGAATTTATGAAGTGTCTGTCGGTATTGATGGTTGGCTGCGGGGATATCGGGACGCGGGCCGGGCTCAGCGTCCTGCAGCGGGGTTGGCGAGTTGAGGCGGTGCGGCGCAACACGGCGAAACTGCCCGAGGGTTTCATTGCACACGCTGCAGACTACACTGTGCCCGGCAGCCTGGATTTTGCCGAGCAGCTGGCTCCCGATTTTGTCGTAGCAACATTCAACCCCTCCGACCGCTCCGCATCGGGCTATCGTGCAGGTTTTCACACCGCCATGCGAAACCTCCTGCAGGGGCTGGGAGCACATCGTCCCCGCCATATTATTATGTCCAGCAGCACCCGTGTATTTGCCGAGCGCGATGGCGGCTGGGTGGATGAACAAAGCCCGCTAACGACCGGGGACGAGTGGGCGCAGGCCATTATTGCTGGCGAACAACTGTTGCTGCAGTCAGAGCTGGCGGCTTCCGTGGTACGTTTTGGCGGGATTTACGGCACCCCCGGCGGTCGCCTGCTGGCGCGGATCAGCCGCGGCGAGATGTGTCCGCCGCGGCCTGTGAGCTATACCAACCGCATTCATCGCGAAGACTGCGCGGGCTTTATTGTTCACCTGTTGCAGCTGGCGGAGGCTGGTGAGGTGCTGGCGCCGGTTTATATCGGTGTAGATGATGCGCCCGCTCCCCGGTTTGAGGTGGAGTCCTGGCTCGCCGGGAAGCTGGGTGTGGCGAGGGCGGAGAGTGAGGGGAATGCGGAGCCCATTCGACACAACAGCTCCGGACACAAGCGCTGCGCCAACAAGGCACTGCGTGCCAGTGGTTACACCCTCAAATACCCGGATTATCGCAGCGGCTACGGCGCCCTGCTGGGCCTGTAGGTGCGGCGAAATCGAGTGCTTGCGCTGATTAACCCGAATTAACCAGCAACAACCGGAAACAGCTGGAGACAGACAACTACAGGGCGAGAACCGCTTCTACCTCGATGGCGGCAGCGCGGGGCAGTGCTGCAACCTGCACACAGGCTCGAGCCGGGAACGGTGCTGTTAGAAATGCGCTCATCACCTCGTTGAGCGTGGCGAAATCCGCCAGATCGACGAGCGAGATGTTAAATTTCACAGCGTGGTTCAGGCTGCCACCGGCCGCTTCCGCCACTGCCGCGAGATTGGTGAAGACCTGGGTAGCCTGTGCGCGAAAGTCGCCCGCTACCAGCTCGCCGGTGTCGGGCACCAGGGGAATCTGTCCAGACAGCCAAACGGTGTTTCCGACCTTGATTGCCTGGGAGTATGGCCCGATAGCCTCGGGAGCGGATGGTGTGGAAATTACAGCGCGATTGCTCAACACAGTTCTCCGTTTGTCTGCCGCAACCAACCGGCAGTTCAATTTTTCGTGCGCAGTACCTTGCGCACATGGGTGATGCTCCGCAGACGCTTCATGATTCTGGCGAGATGCACACGATTTTCTACCATCATCTCCATGCTGACGAAGGCGAACTGGTAGTCTTTGTTGTCCGTGGAGATCTTTTCGATGTTAATGCCCATACTGTTGATGCGTGTCGCGATTACCGCGATCATTCCGCGACGGTTCTCTACTTCCACGCGCAGCTCGACCGGGTACTCACCCTCCACCGCATCATCCCAGCGCAACGCCACCAGGCGTTCCGAGGTGTCGCGCTTGTCCGCGAGGTTCTTGCATTCTTCGCGGTGCACAACTACTCCCTTCTCGGAGCTCAGGTACCCTTCAATGGCATCGCCGGGGATTGGGTGGCAGCAGCGTGCGTAACTGACCATGAAGCCCTCGGTGCCGCAGATCGCTACAGGGTGGTTGCCGCCCTTCTGGCGCGGGTGACTTTCCACTTCGCTCAGCAGAAGCTGTGCGGTGATGGTCGGGAGGCGGTTGCCACGAGCGACGTCGGCCAGCAGGTCTTCGAGCTGCGCAAAATGGTGCTGTAGCAGGAAAGCGTCGATCTTGTCTTTGCCGAGCTGTTCCAGGCTGCTGCCGAAGCTGGCAAGACTTTTGTCGAGCAGGGTTCGGCCGAGCGCGACGGCGTCCTCGCGAGTCTGGTTTTTCAGAAAGTGGTGGATGTTTGAGCGCGCCTTCGCGGTAACCGAGTAGTCGAGCCACGAGGGGTTGGGTCGCGCGCCGGCGGAGGTCAGAATTTCCACCGTCTGCCCGCTTTCCAGGGGTTCCGACAGGGGCGCAAGGCGGCGGTTTATGCGGCATGCCACGCAGCTGTTACCCACGTCAGTATGCACGGCATAGGCAAAGTCGACCGCGGTGGCGCCGCGCGGCAGTTCCAGGATTCGACCTTTGGGTGTGAACACGTAAATCTCGTCCGGGAACAGGTCGATCTTGACGCTTTCGATAAACTCCAGTGAGTCGCCGGCGCGTTGCTGCATTTCCAGCAGGCCCTGCACCCACTCCCGCGCCCGGGCATGACTGCCGTTCGCGGATTGCTCATCGCTCTTGTACAGCCAGTGTGCCGCGATGCCGTTATTGGCCATATCCTCCATTTCCCGGGTGCGGATCTGCACCTCAATGGGCACGCCGTGCATGCCCATCAGAACCGAATGCAGCGATTGATAGCCGTTGGCTTTGGGAATAGCGATATAGTCCTTGAACTCACCGGGGATGGGCTTGTACAGGCTGTGCACGCAGCCGAGCACGCGGTAGCAGGTGTCCACGCTGTCCACGATAATTCGAAAAGCGTAGATGTCCATGATCTCGGAGAATGATTTACGCTTCGATTTCATCTTGCGATAGATGCTGTAGAGGTGTTTCTCGCGGCCCACGACCGCTACGTCATGCCCCTCCTGCTGGAGCGCGGCGTGGATCTGGTTGCGAATTTTCTCGACCAGCTCGTTGCGATTGCCACGCGCCTGGCGGATGGCAACCTCGATGCGCTTGGCGCGCATCGGATAGAGCGCGGTGAAACCGAGGTCTTCAAACTCCATGCGCACGTTGTTCATACCCAGGCGCATGGCGATGGGAGCATAGATCTCCAGCGTTTCGCGAGCGATGCGGCGAGCCTTGCCGGTATTCAGGACGCCAAGCGTGCGCATGTTGTGCAGCCGGTCGGCCAGCTTGACGAGAATGACACGAATGTCGCGCGCCATCGCCAGTGCCATCTTCTGGAAGTTCTCCGCCTGCTTCTCTTCCAGCGATTCAAATTCCATCTGCGTGAGCTTGCTCACGCCGTCCACCAGGTCTGCCACGGTAGAGCCGAACTGCTCCCCGATAGCAGACTTGTTGATACCGGTGTCTTCGATGACATCGTGCAGCATTGCCGCAGCGAGACTCTGGTGGTCCATGTGCATGTCGGCGAGGATGCCTGCCACGGCCAGGGGATGGGTTACATAGGGCTCGCCGCTGCGTCGACGCTGCCCGTAGTGGGCCTGTTCGGCGAAGTAGTAGGCGCGCTTTACGTGGCTCGCCTGTTCCGGCCGGAGATAGGTGCGCAGGGTATTGTCCAGGGCATCAATGGTTTGCATGGTGCTCAATCTCACAAACGCCTGCTGATGCCCATGGAAACTACAGTGCCTCGCTGGAATCCATCACTTCAGCGAGTTCGTCCTCGGCGTCGATTTCTTCTTCGCGATTAAGAATGTCAACATTCACGAGGCCTTCTGCGATTTCGCGCAGTGCCACCACGGTGGGCTTGTCGGACGCCTCAGAGACCATGGGGTCCTTGCCGCCCGTGGCCAGTTGGCGGGCGCGTTTGCTGGCAATCATCACCAGTTCAAAGCGGTTTGCGACGTGATCAAGGCAATCTTCTACGGTTACGCGAGCCATGTTTATGTACTTCCCGAATGTTGCGCGCTGACGACCCTCGCCGGGCCGGAATACGCAGGTTGATCTGAAGCAGGTGCACGGACAGGCGCGATGCGCCAGTGCCGGGCTCCCGGAACGAACCCTAAATTATACCGTGAAGAACCCGGTAGCAGTCCAGTGAATTAAGACCAGGGTAGAGGCCCAGTTTGAATATTTGCCAGGGAGAACGCATGAGGCGGCAAGCGCCCACCGAAACACGCC